>Ga0066654_10000236_pt1 | contig 13253 bp, 7 predicted proteins | sample GraSoiAngelo_103_FD_66715 | JGI IMG/M metagenome (GOLD analysis project Ga0066654, IMG submission 66715) | Grasslands soil microbial communities from the Angelo Coastal Reserve, California, USA - 14_0903_05_20cm | ecosystem: Environmental > Terrestrial > Soil > Grasslands | place: USA... | reverse complement strand
AGCGGCCCTTTTTTAAGGATTATCCACTAGCATACGATCCTCATAACCAACATATTAACTCTCCCTACACCTATAGGCGAGCTGATAGTGAAGTCATGATAGATTATGATGCTTTGTGTGTGTTCTTGGAAGCGAGCAGGATTGCGATTAATTCAGGAAAGCAAAATCTCATACCGGAAGATATAAAAAATGCCCTTTCACAAATAAAGGGTTCACAGACTTTCCAGGGCATTACCGGAGCAATTGAGTTTGGTTCTGATGGCAATCCAGTCAACAAAGCGCATTTCGTGCTACGTGTGGTGAATGGGAATTTGAAGGTGGTAGCTTATCAGGGATGTTTTCTTGTTGGCTCACTATGTGACAATGAGAATATCCAGTATTGGCCACCTTAGTAAGGTGAGTACTTGTGTGAGGTGTGATCTCTAAACTGAACCTGACCAATGGACCTCAGTCTTACAGGGAGCAACCTGCGCGGCTAAAGTTCCCACACCTAAACATTGGTTGTTTGTCAGTTATTTGACATAATATGTGTAACAATGGCACTCAGAATGAGTTATAACTCTCTTGTAGACAGTCGCATAATCGACTGCTGAACTTATTCTCTCAATAAATGACAGGAGGGTTACGTGAGTATTGACATGACTATTATCCTCATGTTGATCTCCTTTATCGCAGGATTGATAATCGGGATATGCTTGGGACGGCCACAGAGAACGTACTACTAGCAGGGATTGCTTCCTCTTGTGCTAACAGGTTCCTTCGTTGTCACGGATTGCGCAACGCGCAATGATGCTCCTGCAATCCGTGAGTTTTTTTCCTCATTTGCTCCTCGTAATGCGCAATTCATTGCGTGTGTAAACTCATAATACACGTAGTTGCGCGATTTATTGCATTAAAAATATAGAATAATACATGCGCATGGCGCAATTCATTGCCCGCGTAAGCTCATAGTACCCGTAGTTGCGCAATTTATTGCGCGATGAACTCATAATACCGGTAATTGCACAATCCATTGCGTGTGTAAACTCATAATACCAGTAGTTGCGCAATTGATTGCATTGGAAACATAAAAGAATACATGCGCATGGCGCAATAAATTGCGCAATTACTATCTTCTGCTTAAATTGAAACCTCGTGTAAAGGTAGCATTCTCCATTTACATGTGTTAATCTAATGACTGCCTGGTAGGTTTCCGTTACAAGACGGAATAGCCACCTGGAACGTGCTATATGGAGAGAAGATGATAAATGCCGTTTATGCTCCAAGTTCCATGGAGCATACAGAAAAATTATTAGGAGAAGTACACTATGGATAGGGATCGTGTCTTTGGATCAGTGAAAGATGTTGGTGAACGTGGCGTTCATGCCGGACTACACGAGCTAGGCGGTTTCAAAAAGTTTATCCTGCGTGGCAATGTCGTAGATCTGGCAGTTGGTATTGTCATTGGTGCAGCCTTTTCGACGGTTGTGAATGCATTGGTCAAAGATATTATCACGCCTCTCATTCCGGCAACCAGTAACACGCCGCTCAGTACATGGGCTATTAACCTACCTTATAGCTCATCAAAGTTGTTGGTAGGAGACTTCACCAATGCAATCATCAGTTTCCTCATTATGGCGTTAGTAATCTACTTTTTCGTGGTGCGTCCGGTGAATCTCTTGCAAGATCGTTTCACGCCGCATCAGGAACCGGCAAAGCCTACTAATCGCGAGTGTCCTTTCTGTCTGAGTACAGTACCACTCAAGGCGACGCGTTGCGCCTATTGTACGGCTCAGTTGCCAGCAGCTGAGGAGCCTGCGTCGGAGACCGCAACACGTCGTTAGATGGCGCACCCTGGGGGGGCAACAGATATTGCATAAGCGGGCGAGCTAGAGTATACTGCATAGGGAAAAATTCTCTATACTAACTGCAACCTTACTCGTTCAATCTGTTCGTAATGGCCAGAGGCATGTCAAGACCAAATGGCACTTGCAACTGCTTGACGGCTCTTGTTGTTGTCCTAATGCATAGAAACAGAGGAGAGGAATTGCTCATGTCGTCAACATCTGAACCTGTACGCCTGGAAGATCGGATTAGAGATATTCCAGATTTTCCACAAAAAGGTGTCCTTTTCAAGGACATCACCCCCTTGCTACAGGATGCAGCATCGTTTCGCGCCGCTATGGAGCGCATGGCGTCGCATTATGCTGGGTCTGGTATTCAAGCTGTCGTCGGTGTGGAATCGCGAGGCTTTATTTTTGGTGCGGTACTAGCGTATCTGCTCAAATGCGGCTTTATACCTGTGCGCAAATTCGGCAAGTTGCCCGCACAGACCATTAGCGTTGAGTATGCGCTGGAGTATGGTACCAATGTCGTAGAAGTCCACGAAGATGCTATCAAGCCCGGTCAGCGAGTGCTGATCGTGGATGATCTGTTGGCGACCGGGGGTACGGTCTCTGCTGCTATGGAACTGATAGAGCGTTTGGGTGGTCACATTGCTGGTATCGCTTTCCTGGTTGAACTCGGCTTCCTCAAAGGTCGCGAAAAGCTCAAGGGTCACGATGTCTTTGCGTTGATCAGATATTAAGAGCGAAAGAAACAGGGCTTGCACGGCCTAGCCGCAGGGCAATTATAAGGGGCAATATAGTCCAATCAGCATGGCCACACCGCCGCCTGGGGGCGGCAGGGCAACCACAAGGGATTGCCCCTACAATGGTACGAACGCTCATCAAAAGCCAACCCGTACCATTGTAGGGGCAATCCCTTGTGGTTGCCCTGCCGCCGCAGACGGCGGTGTGGCGGCAGTGAGATGTTAACTGCTACTCACTCTGTTGAGCGATCTGTTGTACTTTGGTCCCTTTGCTGTTCAATAGGTTGCCTTCTATACCAATTGAGGGCAGGAGTTGAGCTTGTGCCTGTGTACTCAGCGGGAGTGCCCACAGTTTGATGAAGCCGAGCGCGGCATTGTGATCGAACTGATCGCCACTATCATACGTTGCTAGGCTGTGGCTATAGAGCGAGTGATCGGATTTGCGCCCCACTGCGCTGCAATGTCCACGTGAGAGCTTGATACGTACCTGACCACTGACGAAGCGTTGTGTGCTCTGTACATAAGCTGCCAGATCCTGGTGCAGAGCGCTATACCATTGCCCATTATAGATCAGACGTGCATATTCGTTGGCAACGCTTTCTTTGAAGCGAACCTGGTCGCGGCTTAACGTCAGACTCTCCAATGCACTATGGGCGGCATGCAGGACCACTGCACCGGGTGCCTCGTAGATCTCGCGGGACTTGATCCCCACGAGGCGGTTCTCGACATGATCAATACGCCCGATCCCATATGCACCAGCCTGCTTGTTCAGCGTTTCGATCAGTTCAACGCCATTCATCTCTACACCATTCAGGGCGACAGGGATACCATGCTGGAAGGTAATCTCTACATAGCTAGGTTCTTTGATATCGGGACTCTCAGGATTGACGGTCCAGGCATAGACTTCCTCTGGTGCTTCTGCCCATGGGTCTTCCAGTACACCGCACTCAATGCTACGACCCCACAAGTTCTGATCTACCGAATAGGGACTGGCATTTGTCACTGCGATGGGGATGTTGTGCTCGGCGGCGTAGGCAATTTCGTTGTCACGCGTCATGCTCCATTCACGGACCGGAGCGATGATTTTCAGATCGGGGGCCAGCGTATTGATCGAGACATCGAAGCGAACCTGATCATTGCCTTTGCCGGTACAGCCGTGGGCAACGGCGAGCGCACCTTCCTGACGGGCGACTTCGACCAGCAGACGACCAATCAAGGGGCGAGCCAGCGCAGTAGCTAAGGGATACTGGCCCTCATAGATCGCGCCAGCCTGCAAGGCGGGCCATACAAAGTAACGCACGAAATCTTCACGACCATCTACGATCAGTGCTTTGACCGCGCCAATCTTCATTGCTCGCTCGGCAATAGCGGGCAGATCACGATCATTGCCCACATCGATGGTCAGGGCGATAACATCTAGATTATATTGTTCTTTAATCCAACGGATGGCGACTGAGGTATCCAGGCCACCCGAATAAGCAAGTACGGCTGTTGCCATATGCCTCTTATTCCTCCTCTATGATGGACGTATGGTGGGGTCCGACCAGTTGTTGTATGGCCTGTTTAAAAGCGCTGGCGCGCTCATCCCACAAAGTTTTTGCTTGCGCCAGGCGTTGCTGTGACAGCGCTAAACCAGGATTGCCAGCGCCACCCAGGTGATTGCGCGTGTGCAGGCGAGCGACCAGTTGCTCTTGGCTCTCGACCGGGAACGGAATGCCGCGATCCAATTGTGCCGTGACTTCTGCTCCTACAGTGCGATAGGCATCGCGGAACGGTATATTTGCACTTTGGGCAAGCTCGTAGGCGCGGTCAGCGGCGAAGAGTTCAAACGTGCAGGCGGCGGTAGTACGCTCGCTATTCACTTTGAGGGCACCGATGACGACCGTGCTAATCTCCAGACTTTCCTGTACCAGGTCTAGCGCTTCGATGAATGGTCGCTTCGTCTCCTGATTATCCATGTTGTAGCCGGAGGGTAGGCCGGAGACAATACCGAGAATCTGCTGTTGCAGGGCGAGCATCGTTTGAGTACGGGCGCGCACCAGTTCCATGACACCCAGATTGCGCTTCTGCGGCATAATGCTACTGCCGGTACAGATCTCTTGTGGGATCTGCAAGAAGCCATACTCAACCGTTGTGAAGAGCAAGACATCCTGCGCGAGCTTGCTCAAGTCGAGCATAATCTGCGCGAGCGCCTGCACTACCGCAGCTTCAATCTTACCCCGGCTATTCTGCACATAGATAACATTCTGCTGGACGCGCGCGAAGCCAAGTTGATCGGCGACATACTGGCGGTCAATCGGCAATGGGACGCCGTAGCCCGCTGCGGAACCGAGCGGCGATTGATCGTTGATAACGTACGCCGCCGAAAGCAGTTGCTCATCGTCCAGTAGTGCCTCCGCAAAACTGGCGGCCCACAGTCCTACAGATGAGAGCATAGCCCGTTGCATATGCGTATAGCCGGGCATGGGCACGTCAATGTAGTGCTGTGCGAACGCTAGTAATGCTGAGCATAATGCGAAGAGCTGCTCACTCACATGGTGGAGTTGTTCTTTGCCATAGAGCCGCATATCGACCAGCACCTGATCATTGCGCGAGCGAGCGGTATGGATCTTTTTTCCGGCGGCACCAACTTTTCCTGCCAGATAGTTCTCGATGCTGGTATGGACATCTTCATCGGACGGCAGGATCGTAAACTGGTGTGTAGCATCTAGCGCCAGCACCTCGCGTAGTGCCTCTTGCAACGTCAGATGTTCTTCTTCGTTGAGCAGGCCGATACGCTTGAGCATAGCAATGTGAGCGAGATTGCCCCACACGTCGTGCCGGACGAGACGAGCATCAAGGAGGCTGTTTTGGGCAGCCTCGTAACGCTCGACTTGTTTATTGATAGCGTAGCTTTTTTGCCACAATTTCGTCATTGACTAAATCCCTTCAGTAGAGATGCCAGCCAGCTTATTGCGCCGCGCGATCAGTTCGTAGGGGAGACCGCGCAGGTGGGCGGCAGGTGCACATTCCTTCTGGTTAAAGCTCGCGCTGTTAATCGAGCGGACATCTGAGAAAAAGAGGCCGCTGGTAGATGCGCGTGCGCGGATATCGATATTGCCTTTATAGAGGTCGATGGTGTATTCGCCATTCACAACCTTCTGTGTGCTGGCGATGAAAGAGTCAAGTGCCTCTTTGAGCGGATGGAACCATTCACCATGATAGACCATCTTGGCCCAGTAAGCTTCAAGTTCGCGCTTTAACTGAAGTTCCTCTTTCGTGAGCGTATATTGTTCTAGATCGCGGTGAACCTTGAGCAGGATTGTAGCCGCTGGAGCTTCATAGATTTCGCGGGACTTGAGGCCCATGATGCCATCCTCGAAGATGTCAATCTTGCCGATGCCGTTTTGGCCACCGATGACATTCAGCTTTTCGATGATCACATCGAGTGGCAACTCTTCGTTATTAAGGGCAACAGGAAGACCGTACTTCCAGGTAATCTTCAGCGTTGTGGGATGGTCAGGGGCTTTGGTGGGTGGTATCAGCCAGAGCCAGATTGAAGCGGGCAACTCGGTATCAAGACCAATGCCACCGCTAGCAATTGAGCGGCACCACATCGTCTTATCGTCTCCGCCCGCAATCAGCTCGGCAACAGGCATACCAAAGTGTTCCATCAGCAGTTGTTCTTCGCCGCGTGTCAGATCAAAGTCTCGTACCGGAACGAAGATCGAGAGGCCAGGTGCAAAGAGGCTGAACACATTATGCATGCGATACTGATCATTACCTTTGCCACTGGAACCTTCCATCAGCGCGTCACAACCAAGCTCTACAGCCTGCTGGGCAACTTTTGCCGCGATTAACTGGCGCGTCATCGAAGTGGAGACGGGATAGCCATTATAGTCAGAGTTGGCGTGGATGGCTTTAGTAAGCCACTGTTGCGTAAACTCCTGTTGGATGTCGATGAGGATTGGCGTAATGCCCAGTTTTTCCGCGTTCCTCTTGCTCATCTGTAGCTCTTCTTCACCCTGTCCAACATTGGCACTGATGGCAATGAGTTGTTTGGCGTGATACTTCTCTTTCGCGAGTTTTACGCACAGAGTCGAATCCAGCCCGCCGGAGTAGGCCAGCGCGATGGTTTTGCCTTGTGGCACATCGACATCGATGACTTTTTGCATTGCAAGTGCAAGTGCGCTGTTCGTTGTTGTGATCTGCTGAGGGGTGCTGATCAGATGATTGGTTACCATGTCTAATACTCCTTCAAAGTGATAGAGAGAGGAAGGAGCTGGAGTAAGCAAAAACCCTCGCCCCTTCCGCGAACATTGAAGGGACGAGAGTGCAGGCTTACAACCTATACACGCCCGTGGTACCACCCTAATTGTCTTTCGTGCCGATTTCCCGCTTTGCCAGAGTATGGCGGGAAGCGAAAGACCACTTTTTTCTGGTTATATGCTGCGTGGGAACCACCCACCTGTCCTACTTACCTTCACTATCTGCTGGTAGGGAAGATTTTCTTCAGACAACCGCTCACGAATGCGTTCTGAGCATACATAGACCTTTCCGAACTTTCACCTTACTTCGGATCGCTGTTGGCTGTTCTGCTCATACTATTTTCGGTCTACGCGGGTCAGACTGGTTTGTGTTATTGTATGTTTTTAAGGATAGCAGCTAATTGGGGAAATGTCAAATCCCTATTTTGCCTGGGGTGCGCCTCAATTTTTGCGCCGAGACCAAGGGCAATCCCTTGTGCTTGCCCTGTGGCCCGGCGCAAAGAATTGAGGCGCACCCTTTTGCCTTTCTCATATTTCTAACTATCGCCAGCAATCGTTCTCTCTTAATAACTTCACGAAATGCCGCTAAAAAACAAAAATATCCGTGTTTTTTCATGAATACATTGACAGTCATGCAGCAGTTATGTTAATTTTAATGAAACGTTAGCATAAGATAAAAAGTTTTGAGGCGTCTATGAGCAAGATAGTATGCAGAACTTGCGGAGCACCCAATAATGCAGGTGAGATACATTGCCAGAGACCGGGTTGTGGACAATTATTAGATGATGCTAGGTCACTAGCTGATCGCTTTGGACCCTTGCCAGCAACTGGCACACTACACTCTATCAGTTGGTGGGAGCGTAAGAAGAAGCCTGTTGTGGCTGTCATGTTGGCATGTCTGACTTTTTTAGCCGCTGTGCTGCCTCTGGCGATGCTCGTCTTGGCTACCCCTGAAACGCCTGTGCCACCCCCGACACTAACGCCGCCATTGAGTAGAGACGGGCTGGGTGTGGTTAATGAAAATGGCGAAAACATAGGTGTGAATGATGGATTACATCGTACTATAAATGTGCGCTTTACACCTAACATTTTGAAAAATGATAATAACGATGGTGAAGACCTCATATACAAAGAGAATTTGCGCTTTTCCTCTAAACCCTATATCACTCTAGTAATTGGTGTAGCCTTCAGCTCTTCTAATAGTACGTCACAAGAAAGTATCCTCCAGGGAGCATATATAGCACAAAGGGAGTTTAATAGGACATCCAACTCTGTGAAACTGCGTCTGCTGATTGCAAATGTTGGAAGCGAATTGTCAGATGCTGTTCCTCATGTTGCTCAGCAAATAGTGCAAATAGCTAAGCAGGATCATTATGTTGTTGGTGTTCTCGGATGGCCCCATTCATCATCATTGCTTAAAGCGATAGATGTTTTAAAAGCGGCAAAAATACCTATGGTATCTCAGAGCGCTTCTAGTGATGATTTGTCTGATATATCTCCCTACTTTTTTCACATTGCACCTCTTAACCAGGAGCAGGCTGAAGCGGCACAATATTTCGTGAGGACGTTGCAAGCAACACGAGCGGTAGTTTTTCGAGACCCTAATAATGCCGATAGTCAAAATACCGCTGAGGACTTTGAAAAAAATTTGGGAGACTATGTCCTGATAAAGAAAAATTTCATTGTGGGCCAGACGAATGAAAAGGATTTTGAGACAAAAATTCAAGAAGCGCTAGAGTTGCAGCCGGATGTGTTTTATTTTGCTGGTGCATCTGATCAGGATATGAGCGCATTTCAAGATGCCTTACCTACTTCCGGGCCATTTGCACGTTTACCTGTTATCTCTGAGAACTTTGGGTATGTGATGCATCCCAATAGCCATGATCGTTGGTACTTCACCTCCTTTGCCTTTCATGATGCGTGGCAGGCCTTGGGTGGCAAGTACAACCCGTTTTTTGACGATCTGGTGAATGAGTTTGATCCAGGACAGCAGCACAAAGGACAATATGGCTATGAGCGAGCTGACGCAATGACTATCCTCACTTACGATGCTGTTCGTGTACTGTTGCAGGGCGTGCAGAACGCTAAGAAGGTAGGCGCGAAGATTACGCCGCAGAGTCTAACAAACGGGCTTTCTCGTATCGATAGTGCTCATCCCGTTCAGGGCGTTAGTGGGCAGATTGCCTTCGATGAGCACCATGATCCTATCAATAAGTCAGTTGTCCTACTCTATGTACCAGGGGGTCATACAAATATGTTATGTGCCTATGGTGTCTTTTTCGCTAAAGATTCTAAGCTGTCTTCTAAGTGCGTTTAGCCGTGCAAGTTTGTTTCGTGGTTAATGTTAATTTAACATATGAAGAACCGTAGCTGCGCAATTTATTGCGCTGTGCACACCTACAAACCTTGTAGCTGCACAATTTATTGTGTCTGTTTTATTTGTTTGTGTGCATGGCGCAATAAATTGCGCGGCTACGGGATGTTTGTGGTATGGCGCAATAAATTGCGCGGCTACGGGCTGTTTGTGGCATGGCGCAATAAATTGCGCGGCTACGGTTATTGCTCGGTGTGCATGGCGCAATAAATTGCGCAACTACCCCGTATTTCTCAGGCCAGCTGCAATACCATTGACGGTAAGCAGTACAGCATACGTGAGTCGCATCCGTTCACGATCTTCAGGTGAGGCATGCTTTTCTGTCTCTTGATCGGGCATCAGTGGGCCACCGAGAGCGCGGAGGCGGCGCAGTAACATTACCTGGAAGTAGCTCAGCGGATCGACGTAGGGATTGCGGCGGCGAATCGATTGCTGCAAGACGGGAGAACTGTCCAGTAGCGCCTTGCCGCCAACAATACGCAAGACCATGCGCTGCGTACGCTCATACTCCTGCTGGATAAGATGTGAGATGCGCTGGCGTAGCGCTACATCGCTCACCAACGATGCATACTGCTGTGTAATATGCATATCTGCTTTGGATAATGTCATTTGCAGGTTATCCAGGAAGGCACGCAGGAAGGGCCAGTGCCGATACATATGTTGCAGTTGTTCTAACCTGCTTGGATCTTCGTTGATGTACTCTGCTAGCGCACCGCCTACTCCATACCAGCTCGGCAAGACATAGCGGCTCTGCATCCAGGAGAAGACCCAGGGAATGGCACGTAGCTCTTCAATAGCACGGCCCTGCGCACGGCGCGCTGGCCGTGAGCCAATATTCAACCAGCCAATTTCGAGGATGGGAGTTGCCTGCTCAAAGAAGTTAAGAAAACTGGGGTCGTCATAAATCAAGGCGCGGTAGCGTGCATGAGCGCTAGCCGAGAGCTGATCCATCACGGCAACCCATGCTTCAGGGGCATGTGGATGCACTGGCGGCTCTTTGAGAGCTTCATCAGGGGTACTCGATTGCACGACACCAGCTACCACCAGCTCCATATTGCGCGTAGCAATCTCATGCAGACCGTACTTGAACGAGAGCATCTCACCCTGTTCCGTGATGCGCAAATGTCCATTGACCGTGCCGGGTGGCTGTCCCAGAATAGCTTCGTAGATGGGGCCGCCACCCCGACCAATAGCGCCACCCCGACCATGGAAGATGGTAATGCCAATCTGATATTTATGCCCCAGCTCAGCGAGTTGTAGCTGTGCTTTGTAGAGTTCCCAAGCAGAGGTCAGGATACCGCCATCCTTGCTACTATCTGAGTACCCAAGCATTACCTGCTGTTGCTGCTGGCATTTCGCTAGATAGGCGCGATAAACAGGATGAGTGAATGCTTGTTCTAGAATTGCCGTACATGTATGCAAGTCATCTATAGTTTCAAAGAGTGGCACGATCGGTAAATCGTTAATCCCCGCCTCTTTACAGAAGAACTGAACCTCTAGTAAATCACTCAAACTGTGCGACATACTAATGATATAGCAGGAGATGGCGCGCTTACCAAATTCGGCTCGTGTCTGACGAATTGCCTGAAATGTCTGTAGAATATGAATCGTATCACTGCTGAGTTCCAGATCTGGACGCAGCAAGACACGGGGGTCGCGCAAGAGATGTTCCAGAATCTGGATACGTTCGCTTTCCTCTAATTTCGTATAGTCATCCTGGCGTAGTTCGGTCGCGCGTAGTAGCTCGGCTAGTGCAGTCGCGTGACGCTCGCTATGCTGCCGTACATCCAGGGCGACGAAGTAGAAGCCGAACACCTCAACCTGTCGCATCAATTTTGCCAGCGTGCCCTGGGCAAGCTCCAGTTCGCCATCGGCCAGCAGACTATCGCGTATGAGAATCAGGTCCTGAAGGAATTGGTGCGCGTTTTTGTAGGTGATGGAGTCTCCCGATTTTCCAGGGGGCGTCTTTCCTGTAGTGGAGGATGTCCAGTTGATGCTATATGGGAGAGGGGAGAGCATGGCCTCCAGACGCTTGCGCATAAAGGAAAATTTGCGGCGGTAGGGTTCGAGCGCGTTTTGCCGTCCTGCTTCGTCGTCCTGTTCTGGCATACAGGCGGCGTCATAATCGAGAGAGCGCTGTAGCTCAGATGTGATAGAGGTGTGGTTGATCGATTGTGAAAATTCCTGGGCCAGTGCGGCGATATCGTTGCGGTAGCGCCTGATCACGGAAGCGCGCTGCATACGTAACGCCTCATGCATGGTCTCTGGCCCCACAAATGGATTGCCGTCCTGGTCGCCGCCAATCCAAGAACCCAGGCGCAGGAACGGCGGGACCGTGATATCTGGGTAAGCGGCATGTAGCAGCTCTTCAAACTTGCTATAGAGATCGGGAATGGCATTATAGAGCACCTCACTGAGGTAAAAGATGCCCATCTTCACCTCATCAATCGGCTCTGGCCGCACATGGCGAATAGCGTCTGTGCGCCAGAGCAGATCGACCGTGCCATCTAGTTCCCGTTGCCAATGCAGACGTTGGCGTGGCGTCATCAACTGAACGTGATCATATTTTTCCAGCAGTGTTGCAACGCGGTTGGCCTTCGTAATCAGACTCCGACGGGTTGCTTCGGTGGGATGTGCAGTAAAGACTAATTCAATGGAAAGGTTATTCAGCAATTGTTGAACGGTAGCACTATCTAGTTTGTTTCTTTGGAAAAAAGCGATCAGAGCCGCCAGAGAACCTGTTTGTGGCTTATCGACATTGCGTTTTTCATAATCACGGGTGCGACGTATGCGATGATATTGCTCAGCCGTATTGACGAGATGGAAGTAAGCTGTAAATGCGCGTATTACGTCGATTGCAGTATGGAGGTCACAGCCATCGACGATATGAGCAATTTCTTCGTCAAGGAGCTGTATCTCTTTGTGGAGTATTGCCGCCTGGGTTGCAGATGCATGGGGGATATATTCAGTGCATTCGCGCAAGCGTTTACAATTACGCCGCAGTTGTTCTACGATATCGAAGACGGCATGGCCGTCATGCCGTTGCATCGCCTGCCCCAGAGCATTGCCCAGTGTACGGATATCGTGACGAAGTGGCGCGTCCTTCTCATGGCGAGTCGTGTGTTCTGTCATCGGTCTATCCTTGTATATAGGTAAGACAGCTCGCTTTGTCGTCGCAACGCTGGCTCATCTTTGCGCCATCCACTCTTTATTCTATCATGTCTAAGTGCTGTGAATGTGCTGTTAGCTGTGTGTTATAGCGCTGTAAGCACCCTGATGACTATGTATAATCCACACATATACTACCCTTGTCCATTTTCATACCATTATGCTATACTCTGTGAACAAACAGGTGATGACGCCCCCCTTATGAGCTAAGCCGCTCTTAAATCCAATGATGCTTCTTTAAAGGTTCGCCTTCTTATGGATTTCGCTCGCCGAGATTGTGGCCCTGTATGAGATGTTTATTGTGTCTATATATATGACTTCGGCGACCGCCGTCTGATCGTCGGAACCCCCGGCTCCGATGCGGATGCCTCGAACATTGAGTAGATAGTAGTTTTTGAGGGAGCAATGCATGAAGCACGAACGTGATCTTCCATTTCCTGCATCATATCCACTCTATGATGGTCGTTGGGAGCATGACGCCTGTGGTACAGGTTTTCTTGCTCAACTCTCGGGTGACGCGAGTCACTCTCTTGTCGAGATGGCCCTTGTGGCGCTAGCTCGTCTCAGTCATCGTGGGGCACAGGATGCCGATGCAGAGACGAATGATGGCTCTGGTATTCTTACGCAGCTCCCGCGCCAGCTGTTGTGCGAAGAACTTGAACAGCAACATATTCAGATTAGTAACCCGGATGACCTCGCCGTTGGAATGCTCTTCTTGCCCTCTCAGGAGCGCTCGCCGGAAGCCTATACTAGCAGCCGCCAGATGATAGAACAAACGATAAGAGATGTTGGTCTGCACTTTCTTACTTGGCGTAATCCACCTATTGACTATACTGTGCTTGGGTCTCGTGCTAGAGAGACTGCCCCGTGCATGGCACAGATACTGCTTACTCGC
>Ga0066654_10000235_pt1 | contig 13271 bp, 15 predicted proteins | sample GraSoiAngelo_103_FD_66715 | JGI IMG/M metagenome (GOLD analysis project Ga0066654, IMG submission 66715) | Grasslands soil microbial communities from the Angelo Coastal Reserve, California, USA - 14_0903_05_20cm | ecosystem: Environmental > Terrestrial > Soil > Grasslands | place: USA... | reverse complement strand
GCGTAGTCGCTCAATGTCATCTGCGGCGCGACGGTCACGCTGTCGCCCGTGTGGACACCCATCGGATCGATGTTCTCGATCGAGCAGACGATGACGACGTTGTCGTTGCGGTCGCGGACGACCTCGAGCTCGAACTCGTCCCAGCCGCGGACGGACTCCTCGACGAGCACCTGGTGGATCGGGCTCTCGGCAAGCCCGAGCTCGACCTGACGCCGGAGCTGCTCCGTCGTCTCGACAAACCCGCCGCCGTGGCCGCCAAGCGTAAACGCCGGCCGCACGACCGCCGGGGTCTGCAGGCCGCCGAGCTCGCCCACGTTGGTGACGATCCGCGAATCGGGCACGTGCAGTCCGACCGACTGCACCGCATCGCGGAAGAGCTCGCGGTCCTCGGCGCGCGCGATCACGTCGAGCGGCGCGCCGATCAACTCGATCTCGAGATCGGCGAGGATGCCCGACTGGGCGAGCTCGCGCGCGAGGTTCAGCGCCGTCTGCCCGCCCATCGTCGGGAGCAGCGCGTCCGGCCGCTCGCGGGCGAGGACGTCGCCGACACCCGCGACGTCGAGTGGCTCGAGATACGTGCGGTCGGCGAAGCCCGGGTCGGTCATGATCGTCGCCGGATTGGAGTTGACGACGATCGTGCGGTAGCCGTCCTCGCGCAGCACCTTGAGCGCCTGGCAGCCGGCGTAGTCGAACTCGCACGCCTGCCCGATCACGATCGGGCCGCTTCCGATCAGCACGATCGATTCGAGATCAAGCCGCTTCGGCATACGCCACCCCCTCAATCCACTGCTCGAGTAGCGGCCACGCGTCGTGCGGGCCAGGCCCTGCTTCTGGATGGAACTGCACCGACTGCGCCCGCTCGGCGACGAAGGTCAGGCCCTCGACCGTGCCGTCGTAGAGCGAGACATGCGTCGCCTCGCGCGCTTCGGTCGGGGCGACGGCGAAGCCGTGGTTCTGGGCGGTAACGAGAACGCGATTCGACGCGCGGTCGAGAACCGGGTGGTTCGCGCCACGGTGTCCGAACGGGAGCTTGTACGTCTCGTGTCCCGCGGCGAGCGCGAGCAGTTGGTGGCCGAGGCAGATGCCGAGAATCGGCACACGGCCGAGAAGCGCCTGCACGGTCGCAACCTCGTCGACGAGCGGACCGGGATCCCCAGGTCCGTTCGAGAGGAGCACGCCGTCGAAGCGCAGCAACTCGTCGGCATGGACATCGTGCGGAAACACCGTCACTTCCGCCCCGGCGCCGGCGAGGCGGCGAAGGATCGACCGCTTGCAGCCGTAATCGACGACCGCGATCCGTGTGCGGCCGACGTCGGAGTAGATGTACGGGACGCGCGTCGAGACGTCGCCGGCGAGCGCCCGCCCGGTCATGGGCTCCTGGCCGCGGGCGACGGCGACCGCCTGCTCGGACGACGACGCACCCGTGACGGCGACGGCCCGCATCGCTCCGGCTTCGCGAAGCCTCACCACGAGCGAACGCGTGTCGATCCCGGTCAGCGCGACGATGCCCCGCTCGTGGAGCCAGTCCGTCCACGCCGGGCCGCGAGCCTCGCGCATCACGACGGCGCGCGCATGCACGGATCGCGACTCGCTCCGGCCTTCCGCGACGCCGTAGTTCCCGACCATCGGCGCGGTGAAGCAGACCAGCTGCTCGGCGAAGGAGGGGTCGGTGACGATCTCCTGGTAGCCGGTCATCGCGGTCGTGAAGACCGCCTCTCCGACCGCGAACCCATCGGCCGCGACCGACTGCCCGCGGAAGACCGTTCCGTCCTCGAGCGCGAGGAACCCGGTCATGCCGCGTACACCAGTCGGCCCGCGGCCACGGTCGCGCGCACGCGGCCCTTCACCGTCGCCCCGAGCAGCCACGAGTTGACCGAGCGGGAACGGAACGCCTGCTCGTCGATGCGGTAGCTCGCCTGCAGATCGAGCACGACGAGGCTCGCCGCCGCACCGACGGCGATCCGTGGCTCGTCGAGCCCGTATGCGCGCGCCGGCCCCGTCGACATCCGCTCGAGCACCGTCGCGAGCGGCACGATCCCCGGCTCCACGAGGTGCGTGTACAGCGCGGCGAACGCCGTTTCGAGGCCGGTGACGCCGAACGGCGCGGCCTCGAACGGAACGTCCTTCTCGTGGCGCGCGTGCGGTGCATGGTCGGTGGCGATGCACGTGACCGTGCCGTCCTTCAGCGCCTCGATCAGGGCGGCTCGGTCCGACTCGCTGCGCAGGGGCGGATTCATCTTCACGTTGGGATCGAGCGAACGGACGGCCTCGTCCGTCAGGCAAAGGTGGTGCGGCGTGACCTCGCCGGTCGCCTCGATCCCCGCCTGCCGCGCACGCCGCAGCGCCTGAACCGACTCCCAGGCCGAGAGGTGGAGCAGGTGCAGCGGCTGCCCCTCGTACGCGGCCAGGGCGAGGTCCCGTTCGACCATCACGCTTTCCGCCACCGACGGGTAGCCGGTGAAGCCGAGCTCCGCCGAGACGGCGCCTTCGTGCATCTGGCCGCCGCGAGAGAGCGTCGGCTCTTCGCAGTGCAGCGCGATCCGCCGTCGCATCACCGACCCGTACTGGAGCGCACGGCGCATCAGCCCGGGCGACGTCACCGGCACGCCGTCGTCGCTGAAGCCGGCCGCGCCGGCGTCGGCGAGCTCGCCCATCTCGGTGAGCTCTGCGCCGCCCTGCTGCTTCGTGATCGCCGCGAGGAAGCCGACCGGAATCTCCGCGTCGCGTCGTGCGGTATCGACGAGCGAGCGGAGCGACGCCGCGGAGTCGACGACGGGATCCGTGTTCGGCATCGCGAGAATCGCGCAGTAGCCGCCGGCGGCCGCCGCGGCCGTGCCGCTCGCGATCGTCTCCTCGTCTTCGCGTCCGGGCGTGCGGAGGTGGACATGCGGATCGACGAACGCCGGCGCGACGACGAGGCCGTCCGCGTCGACCACGCGGTGCGAGTTCGTGTCGAGGTCGGTCCCGAGCGCAGTAATTACGCCGTTGTCGACGCGGACGTCGATCGTCGCGTCGATTCCCTGCGCGGGATCGAGCACGCGCGCGCCGCGCACGACGAGGTTCTCGCCCGCGCCTTCCTTGACGAACAGCATCGCCGCCATCACGCCACCTCGACCGGGTCGCCGACCGGCACCGGCGCGGGCGCGCCGACGAGCAGGTCGTACAGGACCGCCATGCGGGTCACGAGCCCCGCCCGCACCTGCGTCTCGATCAGCGCATCCGCGTGATCGGCGACGCGCGGGTCGATCTCGACGCCGCGGTTCATCGGGCCGGGATGCATCACTTTCTGCCCCGGTCGCAACCGCTCCGGCGTCACGCCCCATTTCGCCGTGTACTCACGCAGCGACGGCACGTAGTTCGCCCCCTCCTGCATCCGTTCACGTTGCATCCGCAGCACGTAGACGACATCCGCGCCCGCGATCGCGGAGATGTCCGTCGTCGTCTCGCAACCCATCGCCTCGATCTCGCGCGGCAGGAGCGCGGGGGGCGCGACGAGCGTCACGTGCGCGCCCATCAGCGCAAGTGCCTGGACGAGGGAGCGCGCGACGCGCGAATGCAGGACGTCTCCGACGATCGCAACGTGCAGCCCGTCGATGCGGCCGAGCTCCTGCTTGATCGCGTAGAGGTCGAGCAGCGCCTGCGTCGGATGCTGGTGCTTCCCGTCGCCGGCGTTGACGACGTGCGCGTCCGTCACGCGCGCGACGAGTTGCGGCGCGCCGATCTGCGGGTGGCGGATCACGATCACGTCGGGGTCGTAGGCACCGAGCGTGAGCGCCGTGTCCTTCAGCGACTCGCCCTTGTCGACGGACGAGCCGCTCGACTTGATCGACATCGTGTCGGCCGACAGCCGCTTCGCCGCGAGCTCGAACGACGAGGACGTACGCGTCGACGATTCGTAGAAGACGTTGATCACGAGCCGGCCCTTGAGCGTCGGAAGCTTCTTGACCTCCCGCTCGAGGCTGCGCTCGAACGTCCGCGCGGTCGCGAGCAACCGCTCGAGGTCGTCGCGTCCGACGTCGCGAATCGAGATGAAATGCCGCCGCGCGGGCGGCTCGGGCGGACGGAGGTCCTCCCGCATGACGTGGATGTCACCCATGCGACGACTCCTCGGGGTTTTGGACGAGCAGGACTTGGTCGACCTCGTCGATCTCGACGAGCTGCACCTGGATCCGCTCATCGCGGGAGGTCGGAAGGTTCTTGCCCACGTAGTCGGGGCGGATCGGCAGCTCGCGGTGGCCGCGGTCGACGAGAACGGCGAGCTGGATCCGTTCGGGTCGGCCGTAGTCGAACAGCGCCTCGATCGCCGCCCGGATCGTCCGGCCGGTATAGAGCACGTCGTCGACCAGCACCACCGTCTTCCCCTCGAGCGGGAAGTCGAGGGACGTCGACCTGACGATGGGTTGCGGGTGAAGGGGCGCGCCGCCGCCGCGAACGTGGACGTCGTCGCGGTAGAAAGTGATGTCGACCGCGCCGATCGCCGGCGCTTCGCGGGCGCGTTCGGCGACGAGGCGCCGCAGCCGGTGCGCGAGCGGGACGCCCCGCGTCTGGATGCCGACGAGCGCGACCCGGCCGAGGTCGGGATTCCCCTCGATGATCTCGTGCGCGATCCGCGAGAGCGTCCGCCGGAGGGCCTGGTCGTCGAGGAGGACGGTTCCCGCCGGGACCTCGGCCACGCTCAAGGTGCGCAGGGGCCGACGGGGATGAGGGCGTGCAGCGTCATTCGACTCCTTTCCGGCCTCACTGGACCGGGTTAAAGGGGTTCGTGTCGCGTGGGACTGTAACCGCGGCGCCGGACGTACAACGCGGTCCACTGCCGCGCGTCGAGGTCGCGCGGGTTCGCGCGCGCGTCGAATCCGAGCTCGGTCGCGGCGCGCTTCAGCTGCTTCGGCGTCAGAACGCCGCGGAGGCCGTCGCGAAACCCTCGCGCGAGAAAGCCCCGGAACTCGCGCGCCGCCTCCGGCGCGACGAACGGCCGCTCGCGGCGAACAGCCCGCAGCACCGCGGCGTCGACGGACGGCGGCGGCGCGAAGCAGCAGCGCGGGACGCGGCGCACAAGCGCGAGCTCGTGCCACACCGACCAGTCAATGCCGAGTTGCGTGCTCGGCCACACCGACGTCCGCTTCGCCGCCAGCCCCCACTCGACGATCAGGTCCGCGGACTGCAGCGGCACGGCCGGGTCGAGCAGGCGCCGCAGGATCGCGGTGCCGGACGCGAACGGGAGGTTCGCGACGACGCGGAACGGCTGGCGCGGCAACGGCGCATGGAGCGCGTCGGCCTGGACGACGTCCGGGAAGCGCCGGCGCAGGTCCGCGGCGAGCCGTGGGTCCAGCTCGATGGCCTGGACTCGAGCGCCGGCTCGAACGAGCGCGGCCGTCAGCAGACCGCGGCCGGCGCCGATGTCGAGGACGAGCTCGCCCGGGCGTATCCCGGCTGCGCGAACCAGCTCCGCTGCGAAGGCGCTACTGCGGAGGAAGTGCTGCGCCCGCGGCCGCGACGAACGTCGCTCGCCCACGGACACGGAAGAAGACGGTGGTCATCGTCATCGAGACGGGAAGCGTAGACGCTGAGGTCAGGAGCTGCCGAGTGCCGAACGGACCTTGCCGACGGCTTCGGTCTCGGCCGCTTCCCCGCCCGCGGCCGCATCCGCAACGGACTGGGCGACCTCGAGCACGAACGAGCGGTACGCCTCCAGCTCTTCGGGCGCCTTCGCCTCGAGCAACGAGACCGCCGTCTGCAACGCCGCGATCGTCTCCTGCTCGATCTTCTCGGGGTGCGATGTGACGCCGAAGCCGGTGCCGCCGCCGAGCGCGGCGACCTCCCGCACGACCGGGCTCGAGCTGCTGCTGCGCGCGCCCGAGACGTGGCGCGCGAGCGCGCCGGCCTCCTTGAACGTGTCGAAGAAACTGCGGTCGCTCAGCGAGACGAGCAGGCCGGCACCCGTCACGCCCTTGTGAAGCGTCTGCAGCTCGTCGTGGGTCAGCGTCTCCGCCATCGCTCTCTCCTTCCAGGGTCGCTGCGAGCCGGTGCTACGGCTCGGCAACCAGGTCGTCGGGCTCGGTTCCGGACTCGATCGCGTCCTTCGCCGCCTCGAGCGCCGACTCCGGAACGAGGATCGCCACTGCGTCCGCGTCGACCTCGGGCTCGAGCGTCGACGCGATGCCGACGGCACGGAGGATCTCCTGGATCTCCTCCGCCTCACTCGCGTCGGCGGCGACTGCGGCATGCACCATCTCGCTCATTGCGCGGCCGATGATACGGGGTCGGCCTCGCGGCGGTGCGCCGCGCCACCCTTGACGAGTTGCGGCCCGCCTCGCTCCGGGAACGGCACCTCGATCACGTCGAAGTCCCTCGGAACGACGCTCGCGGGGAAGATCGCCTGCGCCTCCTTCGCGATCTCGGGGCCGAAGTACCGGTTCGACAGGTGCGTCAACGCGAGCATCGCGACGCCGGCCTGTCGGCCGACCTCCGCTGCCTGGGTCGCGGTTTGGTGGAGCGTCTCCGCCGCGCGCTCGCGATCCTCGTCCGCGAACGTCGCCTCCGTCACGAGCACGTCCGCCTCCCACGCCGCCTCGACGACCTCGTCCGACGGAGCGGTGTCGCCGGTGACGACGAGCTTCCGGCCTGCGCGCGACGCGCCGAGCACCTCGTCGGGTGCGACCGTCCGCCCGTCGACCGAGATCTGCTCGCCGCGCTGCAGCCGGCCGCGCAGGGTCGGCGGCACCCCGCGCGCGTCGGCGGCTTCCACGTCGAACCGGCCGGGCCGGAGCCGCTCGATCAGCGACCAGCCGAGCGCCGACACACCGTGGCGGACGCCGAACGTTGCGAGCCGGTAGCCGTCGCGTTCGACCGTGTCACCCGGAGTGAGCTCGACGAGCTCGACCTCGTAGGACAGCTTCCCGAGCACGCGGCGCAACGAGCCCACGAGCTCGACGAGCCCCCTCGGTCCGTAGACCGTCAGCGGCAGCTCGCGTCCGCGCAAAGCGAACGTCTTCAGCATCCCGGGAAGCCCGAGCATGTGATCCGCATGGAAATGCGTCAGGAAGATCTCCTGCAGGTCGACGAGGCCGACCGACGAGCGCAGCAGCTGGCGCTGCGTGCCCTCGGCGCAGTCGAACAACAGCCGCTCTCCGCCGCGACGGATCAGGAGCGCTGCCGGCGCGCGCGTCGCCGTCGGCATCGACCCGGATGTGCCGAGAAACACGATGTCGAGATCCACGCGCCGATTGTAGGGTTGGCCACCGTGACCGACCTCCACGTGGACGAGTGGGGCGACGGAGCTCGGGTCGTCCTGGTGCACGGGAGCATGGCCGCCGGGCGCGAGACGTGGCACGACCAGCGTCCGCTCGCCGACAATCACCAGCTCGTCGTCCTCGACCGCCGCAGCTACGGCGACAGCCCCGACGGCGACGGCGACTTCGAGCGCGACGCCGGCGACGTCGCCGAGTTGCTCGACGGCGGAGCACACCTCGTCGGCAACTCGTACGGGGGCGTCGTCGCGCTGCTGGCTGCGGGACTGCGGCCGGAGTCCGTGCGGTCGCTGACCGTCGTCGAGCCGCCGGCACTCGGCCTCGTCCGCGGTCGCGAGGCCGTCGAGGAGTTCATCGGCCGGGTCGACGCCGCCCGCCGCGAGGCGAGCGACGGTGCCGATTACGCACGGCGGTTCATCACGTCGTTCGGGTTCGACGAGCCGGAGCGGCGGCCGGCCGGCCGGGCGCTTCGAGCCGCGACGGCTTCGTGGCGCGAGCGGCCGCCGTGGGAGGCTGCAGTGCCGCTGGCGACGCTCGAGCAAGCGCCGTTCCCGATGCTCGTCGTCCGCGGCGCGTGGGACGTCGCGCCGCCGACAGCTCGACGGATCGGCCGAGCGGCGCTCCACCCGGTGTGCGACGTGCTGGCGGAGCACGCGCGGGCGAGGACGCTGACAGTGCCGGGCACGTCGCACGCCGCGCAACGCGGCGTCGTCTTCAACGACGAGCTGCACGCGTTCTGGGAGGAGGCGTCGTGACGGACGTCCGTGAGCTTCTGCGCCGCGACGTCGAGACGCGCGAGTACGACGCGATCCGCGAGCTGTGGAAACAGCACTCGATCGCCGAGGACGAACGCGACCTCGCCGGGCTGATCTCGACGCTCACCGAGGACTGCGTCTACGAGCTCGCCCAGACGGGCCACCGGTGGGAGGGCCACGACGGCGCGGCGCGGTTTTATACCGAGCTGCTGACGGCGTTCCCGGACGTCAAATTCGAGCTGACCGACATCGTGATCGGGCCGCAGGGCGTGTGGGAGGAGGCCGACGTCAGCGCGACGCACCGAGCTGCCTGGCTCGGCGTGCCGCCGAGCGGGGAACGGCTCCTCTGGAAGGTCGCCATCTTCTTCCCCTGGGACCGGGAGCGGCGGAAATTCCAGGGTGAGAGGGTCTACACGGCCGGCCTGCCGATCGCCGAGTTGCGCGCTGCTGTTACCTAGGTACTAGGGCAGGACGAGCCGCTCGCCCGGCACGAGCGTCGTGCCGTCGAGATGGTTGCGCTGCTGCAGCTTCCAGATGCCGTCACGCGGATCGCCGGCGTAGTGCGACGCCGCGATCGACCAGAGCGTGTCGGCCGGCTTGACCACGTATACCCCGGGATGTTCTGCGCCGCCGGAAGGCCGCGCGTAGATCCCGACGGCGAGCGCCGCGGCGAGTACGATCATCACAAGTTTGGGGAACATGTGTTCGCCATGATAGCGAACACGTGTTCGCCTTGTCAAGAAAGGGTGACGAGCTCCGGGGTCACTCTCGTCCCCCGCACGTTCAGCATGAGCATCGCGTGAGACGGCGCCGACCGTCGCTCGGTCGGCGAGCCGGGATTGAGCACCCAGAGGTGCTGGAAGCGCTCGACCTGGGGCACATGGGTGTGGCCGTAGATGACGACCCCGCACTCGGGAAACCGCGCTGCGAGCCGCGCCTCGCGGCCGGCCCGGGGGCCCGCTATGTGGACCATCCCGATCCGCACGTCCCCCACCTCGACAACCCGTTCGTGTGGCAGCGACTCCTTGAGGGACGGCTCGTCCATGTTCCCGTAGACCCCCTCGACCGGCGGCCCGAGCGCGCGGAGCTCCCGGAGGAACTCCGCCGTCACGAAATCCCCGCCGTGGAGGATCAGGTCGGACGCGCCCAACAGTCGGAGGCACTTGTCCGGTAGCGCGCGGGCCCCGCGCGGAAGGTGCGTGTCCGAAATGACAGCGAGGCGCGTCAGCGCCGCCGTTCTATCGCGTTTTGAACGCGCGCGCGAAGCTCGCCGAGCGGCCGCCGTTCCATTCGGCGTGGAGCTCGACCCGGACGCGATACGAGCCGCGGCCCAGATGCGGGAGCTTGAACCGGATCGTGGTGTCGTTCCCGCCGTCGCCCGTCGCCGCGCTGAGGACGCGCTTGCCGCGCAGGAGGGTCACCTTCCACGAGTAGCCCTCGTCGGCGGAGATCGTGAACCACCGCCCGAGCCGTCGGAAGTCCGCCTTCGCGCCGGCCAGCGCCGTCGAGTGGCGCCACGCGTGCGGCGCCGCCTGGCAGCTGCGGTCCGCCGACGCGGCCGCCTTCACGAGAGCGTACGAGGCGCGGTGCGAGCCGTCGACGAGCTCGAGCCCGCTCTGCCACCCCGCGAGCGACGACTCGTCCACGAGATGGAAGATGTTGTACAGCGCCACGTCGGGATCGCACGCGAGCTGCGCCATCAGCTGCGAGTAGAAGGCGCCTTGCGTCGTGTCGGCGATCGCCGGCACCGTTTCCTTGCCGTAGTACGACGAGGCCTTGTTCGGCGCGATCCCTGCCTGCCACCCCGACTCGTCGACGAACAGGCGGACGAACGGGCCGGGCCCCGACCCGCCGCCGGCCTCCTGGAACAGTGGCTGCGCCGTCCCGTGGAACGCGTCCCACCACGCCTGCTTGAAGCGGTCGAGGTTCGCGCAGCCGACGTTCGGCCACACGAAGCCGACGAAGGGGCCATCGGTGTTCGTGCGGGGGTAGCAGTGCAGCGAGACGTCGTCGGCGATCGGCCGGTTGCGGCCGCTCGCGCGATAGGCGGCGCCGATCTCGGCAAGGAACGACAGCGGTGAGTGCGAGACGTTGCTCGGCGCGTCCGGGTCGTCGTTGCCGCGCGGCGAGAACCCGAAGCCGATCACGTCGATGCTCGGGTTGACGGCCTTGAGCGCGTCGTAGCACGCCGCCATTGCCGCCTCCTGTACCGATCCCGCCACGCCCCGGTCCGCGGCGTCGTACTGCGGCTGTTGGAACCGGGTCTGATTGCCCTCGTTCAGGCAGATGATCCTCGTCACCGACGGGTAACGGCGCGCGACCTGAGCCGCGAACTGCGCGAAGAGCTGGATCCCGTTCGGCGCGTCCACGAGCGCACGCGCCTTCGCCGGGTAGATCGAGAACACGAGGTCCACCCCGTGCGCGATCGCCTGGGGAACCGAACGGTCGAGGAACGGCTGGTCGACGATCGTCGTCGGCCGCGACGGATCCCACTGCACGCTCACGCGATTCTCGTTCAGCCCGAGATCGTTGAGCGTCGAGAAGAACCCCGCACCGCCGTCGCTCGCGTACTTCCCGGCGTCGTCGGTGATCCCGAACGTCGTCGCCGACGCCGAACCGGCGATCACCAGGATCGCGCATAGAGGCAGCAGCGCCGCAATCGCCCGCATCACTGCTCTTTTCGGCAGCTCAGCCGCGGTGGTTGAGGACCGCTTCGAGGAGCTTCCCGGCGCCGAACCGCACCGGGTCGTCGGCGGGAAGGCCGGTCTCGGCCTCGGCGTCATCGATCGCGGCGCGCGCGCCGTTCTCGTCCAGCGCCGATGTGTTGAGCGCGACGCAGGCGACCTTCGCCGGGCGCAGCCTGAGGGACAGCCGCTCGTGCAGTTCGACGAGCTCGGCGAGGCCGGGGATCGGCGAGTGCGTCGCGTCACCCTCGACCTCGGTTCGCCCCGCCTCGTGACACAGGACGTAGAGGTGCGGCGCGCTCCCGTGGATCAGACCCAGCGTCACGCCCGAGTAGATCGGGTGGAGGATCGCACCCTGTCCCTCGACCCAGAGGAGGTCGCCGCGGGCACCGCCCTCGACGACCAGCCGCTCGGCCGCGCCGGCCAGGAAGTCTGAGACGACGGCGTCGACCGAGATCCCCCAGCCCGCGATTGCGATCCCTGTCTGCCCGGTCGGGACGAACACGGAGCGCAGTCCGCGTCGGCGCGCCTCGAGATCGAGCTCGCAGGTCGCCGTCATCTTCCCGATCGCGCAATCGGAACCCACGGTCAGCACGATCGTCGCGTCCACGTCGAGGTTCGCGCCGGTCGCGGTGCTCAGATCCCCCGGCGGCTCGCGAAGGTCGCGGAGCTCGACGCCGCGCTCGCGCGCAAGCTCGACCAGGTCGCAATCGTCGGTCAGGCGGACGTGGAGGCCGTTCTCGAGATCGAGGTCGCGCTCGACGCACGCCCGCAGGAGCGCCCGCCAGTCGGCGGGAAAGCGTCCGCCCTGCGTGACGACGCCGACGAGGGCGGTGTCGGGCGCGAACGGCAGCGCCTCGTCGACGCTCGCGACGACGGGGACCCCGTCCATCGCCTCGCCCGCGTGCGACGTGTCGAGGATCGCGACCACGGACTCGCGCCGGTACCGCAGCACGCCGCGCAGCGTCTTTCCGTAATGCGGATCCTGCGAGAACTCCTCGGCAAGGATCAGGTAGCGCTTCTGTGACGGGTCAGGCACCAGATGTCACGCCGAGACCGGGTTCGTCGGCCGGCCGCTGGATCCCGTCGACGAGCTCGACGCCGCGCCAGGGGTCGTCCGAGAGCAGCAGGTTGCCGTCGAGGTCGACGTGGTCGCAGAGGCTCGCGACCTGCGCGGCAGCTGCGATCCCGAGGCCCGACTCGACCATGCAGCCGAGCATCACCTGGAGGCCGAGTGCGCGCGCGGCACTGGCCATGCGCACCGCCTCCCGGATGCCGCCCGACTTCGCGAGCTTGATGTTGATCCCGTGCGCGCGCTCCGCACACGCTGCGACGTCGGCGAGCGTGTGGCAGTCCTCGTCGACGTAGATCGGGATCGGCGATTCGCGCTTCAGCTGCGGGCCGTCGGCGTCCCCCGCGGGAAGCGGTTGCTCGCAGTACTCGACGCCGAGTGCCGCGAGTTGCGGAAGTGCGTCGAGCGCTTCGTCCAGCGTCCAGTATTCGTTCACGTCGACCTGCAGCGGCACGTCCGCGACGGCCCGCACCGCGCGCACCCGCTCCACGTCGGCTCCGTCGCGCGCGCCGAGCTTGAGCTTCAGCCGCTTGAACCGGCCGCGCACGCGTTCGGCGCGCCGAGCCATGTCGTCGGGGTCGCCGAGCCAGATCGTCCACGACGTCGGTGGCCCGTCGCGGCGGAGCCCGAGGAGCCGCCACACGGCCACGCCGGCGAGCTTTCCCTGGAGGTCGTGCAGCGCCGCGTCGATCGCGGCTCGCGCGGCGAACTGCTCGTGCGGTAGGCGGCCTTCGATCTCGTCGAGTGCCCAGGGGTCGTCCCCGAGCGCATCCGCGTGGGACTCGACGTACGCGAGCGCCGACTCGGCGGACTCCTCGTAGCGCGCGATCGGCGCGGCCTCGCCGTGGCCCGTCGCCCGCTCGTGCCGGATCTCGACCGCGACGACGTCGGCAGTGTCGGACGCGTCGCGCGCGATCACGAACGTCTCCGCCAGCCTCAGGGTCTCGATCCGGGCCGACGCCTGCACCGGTTCCTACCCTAGACGTGCACCGACGGCGCGCAACGGAGATCTCCGCCGCCCGCGGACGCTTCCGCGCCGACCGAGGCTAGACTGCCCTGATCCCGGCGCCTGTAGCTCAGGGGATAGAGCGTGCGCCTCCGGAGCGCAAGGTCGCAGGTTCGATTCCTGCCAGGCGCATAACGACGCCCCGAGGCTACGGGGAAGCCGCAAGGTTGCGCGGGAAATATGCGTTCCGGGCGGCGGCCCGCGCCGCCGCCCGAAAAACAACACTCAACAGGTCGAACTGAAGTTGTCCACGAAGGCGGTGACATCGCCGTTGGCGTTCACGGTGATGTGAAACACCTCGCTGACGATGAAGCTCTCTGCACCACTCGTCGCCTGGATGTGAAACCGGTTCACGAAAGTCTCAGTGGACCCGCCAGAAGGGCTCGTCACCAGGATGTCGCGCGTAAGCCCAGTTGCGACGTACCTCGTCCCGGTGGTCAGGTCGACGCCCATGATGCCCTGTGGCTGGAAGTGCGACGAGACAATGAACCCGCCGCTCGGGGTCGT
>Ga0066654_10000227_pt1 | contig 13426 bp, 11 predicted proteins | sample GraSoiAngelo_103_FD_66715 | JGI IMG/M metagenome (GOLD analysis project Ga0066654, IMG submission 66715) | Grasslands soil microbial communities from the Angelo Coastal Reserve, California, USA - 14_0903_05_20cm | ecosystem: Environmental > Terrestrial > Soil > Grasslands | place: USA... | reverse complement strand
TCGGATCTGCTGCCGCTGCACGTGGACGCACTGTACGTGGCAATGTTTGACGAGGCGGACGAAGGCACCGCGATCTTCCCCGCCGTCACCCGGGCCGACGGGCTGCCGGCCGGCGCGAGCATGGTCTATCTGAATCAGGACGGCTGCTCGCTGCCTGATGACTGGTATCTGCGTGTGGTTGGTGCCGCGGCCGGATTCCTGCACGATTCCACTCTGCCCCCCGGGCATTTGAACACGGTTGTCCGGCCATGACCCGCCGCACGAAACTGGCCGCTCGCGGCGCCCTGTTCGCTGCGGCGGCGTGCCTCGCCGCGTGCGCCAGCCTCCCGGGAAGCGGACCCTCTGCACATGACATCAAAGAGAGCGGTGCCGGTGTCATCCGCGTTGTCGACGTCGATGACTCGGTAGTGAAGCGATTGCTCGAACGCCGCGCCGACAAGCTGTTTTCCGAAGTTTTCGAGACCGCGCCCGCGCGCGGCGAGATCGTACGGCCCGGCGATGTCCTGGAGATTTCCGTTTGGGAAGCGCCACCCACGGTGCTCTTTTCGTCCGGCATTCCGCTGGCCACGGCGAACCAGAGCGGCAGCAGCTCCGGCTCGCCGAGCAGTGGAACGAGCTCCAACGTCACGAATCTGCCGCCGCAGATGGTGGACGTCGCCGGGACCGTGTACGTGCCGTTCGCCGGCACACTGGAAGTGACGGGGAAGGGTCTGCCGGAGATTGAAGCCGACATCGCACGGCACCTGCAGGACAAGGCGAACAAGCCCCAGGTTCTGGTGCGGCGGACCGCCAACAACACCGCCTATGTGACGATCGTCGGTGAGGTGGCGAACAGCACCCGCATGCCGCTCACACCCCGCGGCGAGCGGCTGCTCGATGCGCTCGCGGCGGCGGGTGGCACCAAGGCGCCGGTGGACAAGGTCACCTTGCAGGTCACGCGTGGCGCAGCGGTGCACTCCTTGACGCTCGATACGGTCATTCGCGATCCGCGGCAGAACATCTCGCTGCAGCCGGGCGACGTGGTAACGGCTCTCTTCCAACCGCTCAGCTTCACCGCGCTCGGGGCGACTGGAAAGAACGAAGAAGTCAACTTTGAAGCGAAGGGTATCTCTCTCGCGCAGGGCTTGGCTCGTGCCGGCAGTCTCCTCGACACGCGATCCAACGCGCGGGGCGTATTCATCTTTCGTCTCGAGTCGTCGGCCGTTGTGGGCTTGGGCGAGACCGCGGCAACGGCAGCGGGCGGGCAAGTGCCTGTGGTCTATCGGGTTGACCTGACGGATCCCCGGGCGTTCTTCCTGGCGCAGCGTTTTCCCGTGGAGAACAAGGACATCCTCTACGTCGCCAACGCCCCCGCAGCGCAACTGCAGAAGTTCGTAAACCTGCTCGTGTCGACCGTTTACCCGATCCAGGGAGTGGTCACGCTGACGAAATGAGCCGTCACGCGGCGCAGGCCGCGACACCGACGTGCCAGCGATCGCTCGCTACTTGCGCGCACGGGGCGCGGCCGCTTTCGGGCGACGGCGAGGCCGTCCTCCCACCGGTGGCGCCGTCCGCGCCGGACGCTTCCCCGCCAAGACGGCCACCGCCACCGAGCGGCGCGCCCAGCTGACGAGCTGCGCCGTATCCTCCAGCACATCCGCCGGGGTCTCGTAGTAGCTCATGCTGATCTCGGGCCGATCGGCGTAGGGCCGGAACTGACTCATTCCGCGGGCGGTGTAATCCGCGCGGTTGTCGTCGTTGACGCGCAGATACAGCGTGTCGTTGTCGATGAGGCCGAAGAACAGCTCGTCGCAATAGAGCCCCACGCCGCCGAACATGCGCCGCGCGCTTAACCCCGCGAGGCCCGCGAGCTGCTCGAGCACGTAGGCGAGATAGTCGCTGCTGACCGGCAAGAGCCCCCCTGATCGCAAGCCGGCGGGACAGGCCTCGCCCATCCGTGAATCCTCGGGGCCGGCCCTTAGGTCCCCGCTGCTCCCTCAGTCCTCGCTGATGTTCCTGAAATCCACGCCGAGCGAGCGGAGCTTGCGGTACAGGTGGGTGCGCTCCATGCCGACGCGCTTGGCGAGCTGCCCCACCTTGCCGTTGCACAGCAGCAGCTGCTGCTGCAGATAGGCCCGCTCGAACTGCTCGCGCGCCTCGCGCAGCGGCAGCGCCAGAAGATCCTGCTTCACCAGCGGCTCATCCGGAGGCGCCTGCACCGCGAGCTCGCGCTCGATCTCATCGAGCCGGATCTCCTCGGGTCCGCCGTGCATCAGCAGCCGATGCACCAGGTGGCGGAGCTCGCGCACGTTGTCGGGCCACGGATAGTTGCGCAGCCGGTTCTGCGCCGCGACCGAGAAGCGCCGGAACGGCAGCCCCTCGGCGTCGACCAGCCGATCGACCTGATGCCGCAGCAGCTCCGGCACGTCCTCGGCGTACTCGCGCAGCGGCGGCACACGCATGATCAGCGCGTTGAGGTGCGCGAGCAGGTCGCGCCGCAGGCTCTCGCTCCCGGCGCGCTGCTCGACGCCGGGCTGCGCCGAGGCCAGGAGCCGCGCGCGCAGGCCGAGGGGCTCGCGGCCCCCGAGACGCGTGAACTGCCCGGCCTCGAACACCCCGACGAGCAGCCGCTGTGTGGCCGGAGGCAGGTCCTCGAGCTCGTGTATGAAGAGCGTCCCGCCGCCCGCTTCCTCGAGCACCCCCGTCACCTTCTCGCCGCCCGCCTCCTCGCGCCCGAAGAGGCGGCTCTCGGCGTCAGCCTCGCGGAGGCTCGAGGCGATCAGGGACACGAACGGGGCGCCGGCGCGCGGGCCCTGCTCGTGAATGTAGCGCGCAAAGGCCTCGCGCCCGGCTCCGGGCTCCCCCACCAGCAGCACGGGCGACGCGTTGGCCGCCATCTGCTGCAGCTCTGCCCGCAGCTGCTGCATGAGGCGGCTCTTGCCGATCGGCACCGCGTGCGGCGAGCCGAGGAGCCTCCCCGACTGGCGGTGGCGCCGGCCGGCATCGAGGGCGCGCTCCACGGTTCGCAGCAGCTTCGCGAGCGACAGCGGCTTCTCCACGAAGTCGAAGGCGCCGAGCCTGGTGGCCTCCACCGCGGTCTCGACCGTGCTGTGGCCGGACATCATCACCACCGGGCAGCCGTCGGTGGCGGCCGTCGACCATTCGCGCAGCAGCGTGATCCCGTCCACGTCCGGCATCCAGATATCGAGCAGCACCAGATCCGGGATCTGCCGGGCGCGCGAGGCGCGCGCCTGCGCCGCGTTGGCGGCGACGTCGACCTCGTAGCCCTCTTCGGAGAGGATCTCCTTCAGCAGGCCGCGAATATCCGCCTCGTCGTCGACCACCAGAATGTGTGGACTGCTCACGCTCTCTCCCTCCGCAACTGATCCCGCCGCTCGCGCGCGCCTCCCGCGGCCGTGCGGGTGCTGTCCTTCACCGGCAGCACGACGCGCACGCGTGCCCCGCCCTCGGGCCGATTGTCGGCGTCGATTCTGCCACCGTGCTCCTCGATGATCTTCTTCACGATGGCGAGTCCGAGTCCGGTTCCCTTCGGTTTGGTGGTGACGTAGGGGTCGAACACCTTGCCGAGGAGCTCACGCTGGAACCCAGGGCCATTGTCACATACGGTGAGCACGGCGTATTCGGCATCGGTGCCGGCCTCGAGGCGGGTGGCGATCTCGAGCTTGGGTGCGGCCACCCCGTCGAGCGCTTCCAGCGCGTTGGTCAGGAGGTTATTGAGGACCTGACGCACCCGGAGCCGGTCGCCCTCGATGCCCTCGAGCCGCTCATCGAGATCGAGCCCGATGCGCGCGCGCGGATCCTGCGAGCGGTAGAGATCGGCGACCTCCGTGACGAGCTGGTTCAGGCTGAAGCGCGTGACCTGCATCTCCGGCGCACGCGCGTACTCGCTGAAGGCGTTCACCATCTGCTGCATGCTCTCGACCTGCTGCACGATGGTTCGGGTGCCGCGCTCGAGGATCTCGGCGTCGCGGGCGTTCATGCCGCTGAGGAGGCGCCGCCGCAGCCGCTCGGCCGAGAGCTGGATGGGCGTCAGCGGGTTCTTGATCTCGTGCGCGAGGCGGCGCGCCACCTCGCCCCAGGCGGCGTCGCGCTGCGCCTGCAGGAGCGCGGTGATGTCGTCGAACACGATGACGAAGCCCATGCCGGAATCCTCGCCCGGGAGCGGCGTGCAGGCGCACATGAGCGTGCGCCGCCCGGCGGCGCCGTCGAGGTCGAGCTGCTCGCGCCATTCCTGGCGCCCCGCGGCGAAGCGCACGGCGAGCGCGGCGACGAACTGCCCGAGCCGCTCGTTGCCCGAGGCGAGCTGCGGGAGCGAGCGCCCGCCGGCCGCCGAGAGGTCGGCGCCGAGGATCGCGCCGGCGGCCTCGTTCGCGGTGCGCAGCGTCATGTTGCGATCGATGGCGAGCACCCCGGTCGAGAGCCGCGCCAGGATGATGGCGAGCCGCTCACGCTCGCGCTCGACCGCCTGCTGACTCTGGGTCGCCTCGGCCCGCGCGCGGCGCAGCCGCTTGGTCATGTCGTTGAAGGAGTGCACCAGAAATCCCATCTCATCGCGCGAGGGCAGCGGCAGGCGGGTACCGAAATCGCCCTTGCCGACCGCGCGGGTGCCCTCGATGAGGTCCTGGACCGGGCGCACCAGGCGCTGCGCGGAGAAGATCGCGCCGTAGATGGCCGCGAGCATCGCAAGCAGCAGCACCAGCGTGAGCGTGAGGCTGAAGCTGTTCTTGAGCGGCTCGCGCCACGCCGCGAGATCCCCGTACTGGTGGTAGGCGTTCTGTACCGCGTCCGTGAGCGCGCCGAGCTGCGGCGGCACCGGGTAGATCGCCACCACGAAGCGCGCGTCGCTTCCCGCGCCCGAATCGGCGAGCGCCGCGGCGGTGCGAATGAGGTAGCGACCGCGCGAGCGCGGCTCGAGGCTCATGTACGGCCGCCGCTCTCCGACCTGGCGCACGAGGTCGGGAGAGGGCTGCGAGGGCAGGCTCTCGAGCGGGCTCTCGAGGCTCGCGGCGAGGATCTGCCCGTGCGCTCCGAAGAGCGCGATCTCGATCGCCTGGCTCGCGCGCCGCTCGGCATCGAGCCTCGCCTGCATCTCGGCGGGCGGGGCTCCCGAGAGCCCTTCCGCGAGCGCCACGGTCCGCGCGGAGTGCTCCCGCATGCGCAGCTCGAGCGCGGCGCGCGAGAGTCCCAGCGCATCGTTCAGCGCCTCCTTGACCTCGACCCTGAACCAGCTGTCGATGCCGCGGTTGATGAATTCCAGCGACGACAGGTACACGATGAGGAGCGGCGCGATGACGAGCGACCCGAAGATGCCCACGGTGCGCGCGGTGAGGCGCGAGCCCGGAACGTGCCTGCGATAGTCGCGCACGAGCCGATAGAGCTTGCGCGCGAGCAGTACGCTGAGCGCGATGACGCCGCAGGCGTCGACCAGCAGGATCCACAGCCGCAGGCGGTCGAACGCCGCGGAGTTCTGCATGCTCTCGGCGAGCAGCACGAACGCCCCGAGCCCGATCGCGCTCCACAGCAGCACCTGCGCGATGGCCTGCCACCGCACGCGCGGCCGACGCCCGGTCACACCGGCAGAACCCATGAGTACCACTCGCTCACGCGGACCCAGTCGTTGGTCCAGAACAGGATCGCACGGAGCGAGGCCGGGAGACGCCCCCGGCGGACGCCCGCGCGTACGCTGATAGTGTAGTTGCCGTTGTCGAGCTGGGGTTCCACGACGATCGGCCAGGCCTCGACCTTGCCGAGGTAGGCGAGCGCCTCATCGAGCGTGGCGAAGCTCTCCCGGTCGCCGCTGCGCGCGTCGCGCACCACGAAGCGCTGGCTCACCGCGTGATAGCTCAGCTCGCGGCGCAGCGTGACGGCGACGATGCCTGCGCTGAACCAGAATCGCCGCTCGCGATCGACCCGCGCATCGAGGTCGAAGGTGAGCGTCTGCCCGTCGCGGAGCGCGCTGCGGATGGCCGGGCCGTTCGGGTACTCGATGCGCGCGTGCAGCAGAAACACCCCCTTGTCGATGTTCACGTAGGCGGCCCGGACCTCGAGAACCCCGTCGAGCGCGTCGGCATAGCCGAGGCTCCAGCTCACCGAGGCGATCGCGCAGGCCGTCGCGAGCCGCCCGCCCCGGGTCAAACCCTCCCTTGTTGGATCGCCGCGCAGCATGGATGCAACGACCGTCCTGCGATGGACCTGCGACCGGCGTGTGGCGCTCAGATTCCGGCCGTTGTCTTTTCGAGACAAGCATAATAGAAGCCGTCCGTCCCCGCCTCTGCTCCCGGCAGGAGCTGCGCCCCGGCGCGGCGATCGACCGCGCCTGGCGCGAGCTCGCCCCCGGCCGGCATGCGCGCGAGCGCGAGGCGCGGCTCCGCGGCCAGCAGCCGTGCGATCACCTCTTCGTTCTCCTCGGGGAGCACCGAGCAGGTCGAGTAGAGGAGCCGGCCCCCGGGGGTCAGCATGCCGGCGGCAGCCCTGAGGATGGCGAGCTGCAGGGCGGCGAGCGCCGGGATGTCCTCGGCGCGGCGCAGGAGCTTGATGTCGGGATGGCGGCGGATCACCCCGCTCGAGGAGCAGGGCGCATCGACCAGAATCCGCTCGAACGGCCGCCCGTCCCAGAAGGCGCCCGTGTCGCGGACATCCGCCACCACCACGTGCGCGCTACGCCTCAGGCGGTTCAAGTTCTCGCGGATGAGCGCGGCCCGCCCGGCGTCGATGTCCACGGCGACGACCTCGACCCTTTCGCCCGCTTTCTCGAGCACGTGAGCCGTTTTGCCCCCGGGCGCCGCGCACGCATCGAGCACACGCATGCCGGGGCGCGCGTCGAGGAGGTCGAGGAGAGGCGCAGCGAGCTGCGCGCCGGCATCCTGTACCGAGACCTTGCCCTCACCGAAGCCCGGCAGCCGGCTGACGGCCACCGGGTGAGCCAGGGTGACGGCCGCGGGCGCCCATGGCACCTCGTGCGCATCAATGGAAGCGCGGGAGAGCTCGATCAGATAGGCCGTCCGGTCGGTCCTCGAAAGGTCGAGCCGCAGCGTCATGGGCGGATGGCCGTTGTTGGCGGCGAGTATCGCGGGACAGGCCTGCGGCCACGCGGCCGCGATCCGCTCGACGATCCATGCGGGGTGCGCGGTGCGCGGCGGCAACTCCGTGTCCACCCGCCCGAGCAGAGCGCCGCGCTCGGCGACGAACCTGCGCAGCACCGCATTGGCGAGACCCGTGGCACGCTCGGCGCCGAGGAGCCGCGTGGCGTCGACCGCCGCGTGAACGGTCGCCTCCGGGCTGTTGCGCGAATACTCGATCTGGTGGGCCGCGACCGTGAGAAGGGAGCGGACCGTGCCCGTAACGCCTGCGGGGTGTTTCAGCAACAGATCGAGAGCGGGCGCGAGACGCAGGTACCAGCGGATCGTGCCGAGCGCGATCGCGCGAACCGCCGCACGGTGAGCGTCGCCCTCGTGTGCGGCGAGCGCGGTTTCCGCGGATCGGCCGCTCGAGACCACCTCATCGACCGCCCGGGCGGCCGCAGCCAGTGCCGGGGCGCCGGGCGCCCACGGCGTCCTGACCGGCGATTTTGCGGGGTGGCTGACCGGCGTCCCCGCGAAATCGCGCGTCTTGCTAGCCAAGGCGCCGCCCCACGAGGCGCGTACCATGGGCATAGTCCCGGGCGCTCACGCGCCGCCGGCCCGGCCTCTGCACCTCGAGCACCCGGAGTCGCCCCTCACCGCACTGTACGAGCACGAAATCATCCAATACGGCGATGATCGCGCCTGGTTCGTCTCTTTTAGCCTCCAGTTTATGCACGTTAGAGGAATGACGTAGTGCTTCCAGTGGATCCTCGGCACGCCCGTCGAGGATGCGAAGGGGCTCCCCGTCGAGGACGGTTTCGGCCACCGGCCAGGGATTGAACGCCCGGATCTGGCGCTCGATGTCGGGCGCACCACGCCGCCAGTCGACCCTGGCCTCGGCCTTCATGACCTTGGCGGCATGAGTGACCCCCTCCGCTGGCTGCGGGGTAGCGCTCGAAGTCCCGGCCTCGAGTCCCTCGAGCGCCTCGAGGAGCGCTGCGGCGCCGAGTCTCGAGAGCTCAGCCCCAAGCGACCCCGCGGTGTGGCTCCGGGAGACGGCCAGGCGGCGCTGGAGCAGCACGGGGCCGGTGTCGAGACCCGCGTCCATCTGCATGATCGAGACGCCGGTTTCGGTATCCCCCGCAAGGATCGCCCGCTCGATGGGGGCGGCGCCGCGCCAGCGCGGCAGGATCGACGCGTGAATGTTGACGCACCCGAGCCGTGGGAGCGCCAGCACCTCTCGCGGAAGGATGAGGCCGTAGGCCACAACGACGAGGGCTTCCGGATCCCAGGCTTCAAGCGGCGCCCGGGCTTCCTCGCTCGCGAGCGTCTCGGGCTGGACGACCGGCAGGCCGTGGGCGAGCGCGGCACGCTTCACGGGACCCGGCTCGATCCTGCGGCCGCGACCGCTCGGCCGGTCGGGCTGCGTCAGCACCCCGATGACGCGATGCCGCTCGAGCAGCGCCTCGAGGGCGGGCAGCGCGAATTCCGGCGTGCCGGCAAAGGCGACACGCAACACTACCAGCCTGTCGGACTAGCCGACCCAAAACCCCGGCAATGAGCAGCCGGCAAAAGCCGCGCCTTTTGCCGGCGGAAACGCAGCCGCGGTCCGAAAAAGCGCCGCAGGCGACTTTTTCCCATCGATCTAGTACGCGCGGCGCGCGCCGGCGGGGCGCGCGCCCGTCGCAGTCGCGCCTGTGGCGCGCTCCTTGCGCTCCTTCTCGAGCTTCTTGCGAATGCGCTCGCGCTTGAGGTCCGACAGGTAGTCGACGAAGAGCTTGCCCTCGAGATGATCCATCTCGTGCTGGATGCACACGGCGAGGATGTCCTCGAAGTCGCCCTCGAAGAGGTTGCCGTCGCGGTCCTGGGCGCGGAGGCGAACCTTCGCCGCGCGCTTGATCTCGTCGAAGATCCCCGGCACCGACAGGCATCCCTCCTCGGTGCTCGCTTCGCCCTCGCGCGTGAGGATCTGCGGGTTGATGATCGTCAGGGGCTGATTGCGCTCCGGGGAGATGTCGATGACGATGAGGCGCTGGTGCACGTCGATCTGGGTGGCCGCGAGCCCGATGCCGGGCGCGCCGTACATGGTCTCGAACATGTCGTCGATCAGCGTGCCGAGGGCGGCGTCGAAGCGCGTCACCGGCTGCGCGCGCGTGCGCAGCCGGGGGTCGGGGTACTCCAGGATGGTTCTGAGGGCCATGGGTCGCGCGTGCAATATGGGGGCGGCGGCGCCCGTGATCCAGCGCACAAACTTGACATTAAATCGTATGCCGGCCGGGTGCCATGCCAGTATAACTACTAAAATCTCGGCCGCAGGTGCTCAGGTCCGCCCGCGCAATGAGGAGTGGAGGATGGTCTCGAATCAAGTACTTGTAGCTCGCCTCGCGGCGGGCTTGCTGATGCTCGGTTTCGCGCTCTCCGGCTGCTCGCATTTCCGGTCACACCAGCAGGCGAGCACGGAGTCCGCAGCCCCCGCCACGGTCTCCGGGAGCCCGTCGAGTGGCACTCCGGCAGAGCCCGAGGTGACGGCGACCGAGGCGGCCGCCAACGCCGCGGGCACTCGCACGGTGGTCGAGCCCCCCCCGCCCCCCGACACGAGCCTGCTCAAGCCCGGCGCGCCGATGCACTACACGGTCAAGCGTGGCGACACGCTCTGGGGCATCGCCACGATGTACCTCAAGGACCCGTGGCTCTGGCCCGAAGTGTGGATCATCAATCCACAGATCCCGAATCCTCACCTTATCTATCCCGGCGACACGCTGGCGCTCGCCTTCGGCGCCGACGGCCGGCCGCAGATCAGCGTCGAGCAGGCCGGAGCTGCGCGTCTCGAGCCGCGCCTGCGCAGCACTGCGCTCGATAACGCGATTCCGACCATTCCCTACTCGGCGATCGCCGCGTTCCTCTCGCGGCCGTCCGTCATAAGCAGCGAGCAGATCAGCCATGCCCCCTACGTGCTCGCCTTCCGCGACCGCCACGAGGTCGCCGGCTCGGGGAACGAGGTCTACGTGCGCAACCTCTCGGCGGGGGAGAACGCCCGTTTCGCGGTCGTGCACGTGGCGACTCCGCTGCGCGATCCGGATGACGGCAAGGTGGTCGGCTACGAGGGGATTTACACCGCCACCGCGCTGGTGCAGCGCCCCGGGGATCCCGCCAAGGCGCTGCTGATCGATCCGGCGCGCGAGACGCTGCGCGGGGACCGGCTGCTGTCGACCGACGCCAGCGAGACCCCGATCAACTTCGCGCTGCATGCCCCGGCGGCCCCGGTTCACGGCCGCATCATCGACGTGGTCGGCGGCATCGAGCTGGTCGGCCAGTACCAGGTCGTGGTCATCAACCGCGGCAAGCGCCACGGGCTCGAGGCCGGCAACGTGCTCGCCGTCGATCAGGCGGGAGACGTGGTGCACGACCTGTACCGCGGCGGCCGCAACATCGGCTCGACGATCGGCACCGCCTTCGCCCCGAAGGTGAGACTGCCCGATGAGCGCAGCGGGACGCTCCTGGTGTTCAAGGTGTTCGATCGGCTCAGCTACGGGCTGATCGTCGGCGCCTCAAACACCATCCACGTCGCCGACGTAGTCCGCAACCCTTGAGCGTTCCTTTATCCTCGCGCGCATGGACGAGATCCGTGCGCGCGCCCTCATCGCGCGGCTCCCCGGGCTCACCGCCGAGCAGCTGCGTCCGCTGATCGCGGCGGCCGGCGGCGAGCCGGCCGCCATCCTCACCCGGCGCGCACTGGATGCGCCCGATCTGCCTCCCGCCGCGCGCGCCTTCCTCGCCTCGCCCGATGAGACAGCCCTCGATGCGGATCTCGCCTGGGTTCGGGTAAGCGGCGCGCGGATCCTCCTCTCCACCGACCCGGAGTATCCGCCGCTCCTCGCGGAGAGCTCCGGCGCGCCCGCCTCGCTCTATGTGCTGGGCTCCGTCGCAGCGCTCGCCTCGCCGCAGCTGGCCATGGTCGGCTCGCGAAGTCCGACCGAAGCCGGCCGCGCCACGGCGCGGGACTTCGCCGCGTACTTCGCCAGGTGCGGACTCACCGTAACCAGCGGGCTCGCCCTCGGCATCGATGCGGCGAGCCACGAAGGAGCGCTCGCCGCAGGCGGCCTCACGGTGGCGGTTTTCGGTACCGGCCTCGATGGCGTCTATCCGGCCGAGCACGCGCCGCTCGCCGCGCGCATCCGCGAGCACGGCGCGCTGGTGTCGGAATTCCCGCCGCGCAGCGCGCCGCTCGCTCAGCACTTCCCACGCCGCAACCGCATCATCAGCGGCCTCGCGCTCGGCACGCTCGTAGTCGAGGCCGCCCGCAAGAGCGGCTCGCTCATCACCGCACGCCTGGCGGTCGAGCAGGGCCGCGAGGTGTTCGCGATCCCCGGCTCCATCCACAGTCCGGTCTCCCGAGGCTGTCACCAACTCATCCGCGCGGGCGCCAAGCTCGTCGAGGAGGCCGCCGACGTGTTGACGGAGCTGCGAATTTCGCTTCCCAAAGAGACACTTACGGCGCAGCGCAGCTTGCCGCTCGGGGACGGCGAATTGGACAAGGAGTATGAAATGCTGTTAGATGCCCTCGGCTTTGAGCCTGCGACCATCGATGTTCTCGTCGCACGCACGCGCCTGGGGGTCGAATCAGTTGCCTCGATGCTGCTGATACTCGAGCTCAAGGGGCGTGTGGCGGCTCTCCCGGGCGGCCGTTACGGCCGAATACCTTGAGTATCATGACGACTGACAGCGTTCTCGAGATTCTGATCTACGTCTTCGACCGCTATATGCTCGAGGAGACTTCAGCCGTGCCGCACCGCCAGCACCTGGCTCGCGACCTCGAGCAGGCCGGCTTCGGCCGCGCCAACGTCGAGCGGGCGCTCGACTGGCTCACCGATCTCGCCTTCGGGCAGGAGCGCGCCCGGCCCGAGGATGCGCGCTGGCCCGGCAGCGAAGGCGCGCTGCGCATCTTCAGCGACAGCGAGCTCGCGCGGCTCTCGAGCGAGTGCCGGGGACTGCTGCTGCGGCTCGAGCGCGCGCGTGTGATCACACCGCAACAGCGCGAGCTCGTGATCGAGCGGCTGCTCGCGCTCGAGGCCGACGAGCCCGACACCGAGCAGCTGAAATGGGTGGTGCTCATGGTGCTCTCGAGCGAGCCGGAAGGCGAGCTGGCGGTGGAGCGGCTCGGCGGGCTGATCGCGGAGCTGCGCAGCCATGCTCCGCATTGAGGGCGTCGCGCCTGTGATGTCTCACCCTCAGCTCCGCGGCTCGTCCGCGGATTTTCATTTATAAGGCTCGGGCATTCTTCCCAACGTCATGGCAGACAACCTGGTCATAGTCGAGTCGCCCGCCAAGGCCAAGACCATCAAGAAATATCTGGGCCGCGACTTCGAGGTGCTCGCCTCCTACGGGCACGTCCGCGATCTCGTGCCCAAGGAGGGCGCGGTCGACCCGGACAAGGGCTTCGCGATGAAGTACCAGGTGCTCGACAAGAACGAGCGCCACGTCGAGAGCATCGCGAAAAATCTGCGCAAGGCGAAAGCGCTGTATCTGGCCACGGACCCCGATCGCGAAGGGGAGGCCATCGCCTGGCACCTGAAGGAGATCCTGGCCGAGCGCGGCGACCTCGACGGCAAGGACGTGCACCGCGTGGTGTTCTACGAGATCACGCGCAACGCCATCCGCGCGGCGGTCGGCCAGCCGCGCGGCCTGTCGCTCGAGCTCGTGAACGCGCAGCAGGCGCGCCGCGCGCTCGACTACCTGGTCGGCTTCAATCTCTCGCCGCTGCTGTGGAAGAAAGTGCGACGGGGCCTGTCCGCGGGCCGGGTACAGAGCCCGGCGCTGCGCATGATCTGCGAGCGCGAGGAGGAGATCGCCGCGTTCCTGGCGCGGGAGTACTGGACCCTCGAGGGTGAGGGCTCGCACAGCTCGCAGAGCTTCCCACTCAAGCTCGTCGAGTATCGCGGCCAGAAGGTCGAGCAGTTCAGCTTCACGAGCGAGGGTGAGGCGCGCGAGGTCGAGCGGACGCTGCGCGCAGCGGCCGGCGCGGGGAGCGACGGGAGCGGCGAGCTGCGGGTCATTGCGATCGACCGCAAGCAGCGCCGGCGCAACCCGGCCCCGCCCTTCACCACCTCGACGCTCCAGCAGGAGGCGGCCCGCAAGCTCGGCTTCAACGCCCGCCGCACCATGCGTCTCGCGCAGCAGCTCTACGAGGGACAGGACATCGGCGAGGGGAGCGTCGGTCTCATCACCTACATGCGCACCGACTCGGTGTCGCTCGCGGCGGAAGCGGTGCACGAGATCCGCGAGGTGGCCGCGCGGCTCTACGGCGCGGCCGAGGTCGCCGAGGAGCCGCGCGTCTACAAGACCAAGTCGAAGAATGCACAGGAGGC
>Ga0066654_10000224_pt1 | contig 13451 bp, 15 predicted proteins | sample GraSoiAngelo_103_FD_66715 | JGI IMG/M metagenome (GOLD analysis project Ga0066654, IMG submission 66715) | Grasslands soil microbial communities from the Angelo Coastal Reserve, California, USA - 14_0903_05_20cm | ecosystem: Environmental > Terrestrial > Soil > Grasslands | place: USA... | reverse complement strand
AAGCCGGGTTGGCCGGGATTGGCGACCTGCCAGGTCTTCTCCTCGGCCCAGAGCTGCTGCCACTTGCGCTCGATTGCCTTGGGGTCGTAACCAGCCACGCCGGTCATCCTATGGAGAACCAATAAGCGAGCATCGCAATCTGATTCTTTGCGAGCGGCGTTGATCTGGCGACAGCCACCGCCCCCGGACGCGAAGCGGAGGAGGGGGTGGTTTATGTGACCGGCGAGAGAGCTTCGAGGATGTGAGGCCAGACGTAGACCTCGATTGTCGCTGCAACGAGGAGGGCGGGGATCGCGATCAGCACCGTGATCAGGGTGGCGGCGAGCAGCTGGTTCCACTCGCCGCGGCGGCTGGCGATCAGCCAAGCAGCCAGCGGAAGGAAGAGCGCAGACAGCTCGAGCAGCGCGTGCGGCAGGACGCTGAGCAGCAGGGTCGCGATCGAGATGTGCAACTGGTAGGCGATGGTCGAGCCCTGGAAGCCGAGGTAGAGCGCCTGGGTGGAGAGCGAGAAGAGGGTGACGGCGCAGACGAAGAGGATTGCCAGCTCGCCGGCCTTGACGTGGATCCAGCGCGAGATGCCGCTGCGCTGGGCGGCGGCGATCGGCATCGAGGAACCGGCGATGAAGCCGGCGATGCAGGCGGTCGCGTGCAGGGCGAGGACCAGCGAGTTGCGCCAGAGGATCGGCAGCAGGTCGCCCGGTTCCGATGGTTCGGTCAGGCCGGGTAGGTGGATCGGCGTGATGTCCGGCGTCAGCAGCCCGGCAACGACCCAGACCGCCCCCAGCAGCGCCAGCGCGATCGCCAGGCTGAGCGCCACCCAGGCACGCAGCACGATCCAATGACGCTGGCGCCAACCCTCGATCGCCGCGCGGGTGTCCTCCATCCCGTGCGAGAAGACGTGTGAGTTGACCGTGCTCATCGCTGCTGCATCGGCAACGGAGAGCGATGAATTGAGCAGTGGAGCTGAGGGGGCTCGAACCCCTGACCTTCGCGCTGCCAGCGCGACGCTCTTCCAGCTGAGCTACAGCCCCGGGACTTCAGCCGCCAGTTTAGCGACGGCAAACGCCTATGCCGGGACCGGCTCGACCACCTGAAAGCCGATCCCCGCGGCCTGCAAGCGCGCCAGCAGCGCATCGCCCATCGCCGTCGCGGTCGTCACCTGGCCGGCGCTCTCGGGCAGCCCGTCGAAGGCGAGGCAGAGGGCCGACTCGGCCAGCATCTTTGAGGTCTCGCTGTATCCAGGGTCGCCGCCGCTGACCTCGGTGACGACGCGCTTACCGCCGCCCTCACCGATGAAAGTGATCTTGAACCAGCTCTTGGCGCGGACCTCCTCGCTCGGCCCCTCGCCTGGCGAGGGGAAGGCCCTGAGCAGGAGCTTGCGGGTTGGCGGCAGCTGCGCCAGCACCAGCGCTGCCCCCACCCCACCGGCGGTCACCGCGACCGAAGAGAGGTGCTTGGCCACGGCGTTGTGCCCGTAGCTGAAGTCCGGTCCGTAGCGCTCCAGCGCAGCCGCCGAGCGACGAACGATCGCTCCGTCGATCGTCGGCAACGGCGCCACCCAGCCGCCGAGATCGCTGTCGTGGCGCGGACGAGGCGGAGGGGAGCGGATCTTCCTGCCGCCCGGCAACCGCTCGAGCTGACGGCGCCGTCGCGCGGCACTCACCGTCTTGCGCGCCCGGGCAAAGCCGTTGATCGCCGAGGAAAACGTCCCGCCAGAAAACTCGGCTCCGGTGCGTACGTAGCCGTTGACGGTCAGCGGCACGCCCTCGGGCAGCTGCTTGACCGTGAAGTAGGCGCCGAGGTCGTGCGGGATTGAGTCGAAGCCGCAACAGTGCACCAGCCGCGCCCCGCTCTCCTGGGCCCTGCCGTGGTAGCCCAGCCACATCCGGTCGACGAACTCGGGCTCGCCGGTGAGGTCGACGTAATCGGTGCCGGCCGTGGTGCAGGCGGCGACCAGCGGCTCGCCATAGAGCGCATAGGGACCGACGGTGCTGACGACGACCTTGGCCGCCTCGGCGACTTTCAACAGCCCGGAAGCATCAGAAGCATCGGCGACGAGCAGATCGGGCGCCGCAACGCCCGCTCCGAGAATGCCGGCGAGGGAAGAGCTGACCGCCTCGAGCTTGCCCCGGTTGCGTCCGACCAGAGCCCAGCGCAGGCCGTCAGGTCCATTCTCGGCGAGGTAGCGAGCCGTCAGCCCGCCGGTAAAGCCGGTCGCGCCGAAGAGCGCCAAGTCATATTGCCGCTCAGAGGCCATGTCCCCATTCTGTCGTAAGAGTCGCCGCGGGCGACCTTCGGTGGCACGCGGGCGGTCAGGCCCCTCGGTACTCCTCATCGGTCACGTGCTCGCCCCAGGTCACCGGGCTGCCCGAGTCGTCGACCTCCTGTATCGCGATGTGAGTCATCAAGCGATCGGGCGCGGCGCCGTGCCAGTGGTCCTCCCCGGGCTCGAAGAAGACGCGGTCGCCGGGCCGGATCAGCTCGGCCGCGCCGCCGCGGCGCTGGCAGAGGCCGATGCCCTCGGTGACGAAGATGGTCTGCCCGAAGGGATGGGTGTGCCAGGCGGTGCGCGCGCCGGGGGTGAAGTGAACGCTGGCCGCACCCACTCGCGAGGGCTCGCTGGGGGTTGCGATCGTGTCGATGTAGACCGTGCCGGTAAACCACTCGCCCGGCCCGGCGCTCGTCTCCAGCGAGTTGCGGGTGATCTGCATTCTGTCTCTCCTTACCTGGGGACCGATGGGCTCATGGCCGAACCATCACCTTGAGCGACTCCCGTTCGTTCATCGCGCGGTAGCCGTCGGGAACCCCATCGAGGTCCACGGTCCGATCGAAGACCCGGCCCGGCTCGATCGCTCCATCGAGGATGTCGGGCAGCAGCTCCTCGATATAAGCCCGGGCGGGCGCGGGGCCGCCACCGATTCTGATGTTGCCGTAGAAGGAGGTTTGCGCTCCGGGCATCGACTCGCTTTGGGGTACGCCGACACGGCCGACGGCGCCGCCCGGGCGGACGATTTCGATCGCGGTCTGGGTCGGCTGGTCGCTGCCGACGCACTCGAGGACCGAGTGGGCGCCGAAACCGCCGGTGAGCTCGCGCACCTTCTCCACCGCCTCCTCGCCCCGCTCGGGGACGACCTCATCGGCGCCGAGCTCACGGGCGAGATCGGTTCGCTCAGCGTGGCGGCCGAGAATGATGACCTGCTCGGCGCCTAGCCGCCTGGCGGCGATCACGCCGCAGAGGCCGACCGCGCCGTCGCCGACCACCGCCACCGACTTGCCCGCTTCGACGCCTGCGACGACCGCCGCGTGGTGGCCGGTACCGAGCACGTCGGCCAGGGTCAGCAATGAGGGCATCAGCGCCTCGTCGGGGTCGGCCGGCAACGCGTAGAGCGTTCCGTCGGCCCAGGGGATGCGCAGCGCCTCGGCCTGGGCGCCACCGATTCCCTCTTGCCCATTGCCGAAGAAGCTGCGGTGGACGCACTCGGTCTGCAGCCCTTCGTGACAAAAGACGCAGGTGCCGTCAGAGGAAGCAAACGGCATCACGACGAGGTCCCCTTCCTTCACGGTCCCGACATCGGCGCCCACGTCCTCGACCACGCCAATCGCCTCGTGTCCCATCATTCGTGCGCCTTCGGAGGGGTCGAGACTCTTATACGGCCAGAGATCGCTGCCGCAGATGCAGGCGCGGGCGATCCGGATCACCGCGTCCGTCGGCTCTTCGATCCTCGCGTCAGGCACGTCCTCGACGCGAACGTCTTCGGCCGCGTGCATAACCGTTGCTCTCATCGACTTCCTCCGATCTCGATGGGCCAGGGAGCCCCCCACTCCTACCCCAGATCTCAAGCGGCAAAAAGAGAGCGCGTCTACGCCCCGATTGGGACGGGTGCAAGGTCGAAATCACTGCCCAACCTCAGCTCGCTGTAGCGGCGCACCCAGTCGTCGTTGACCTTGTCCGACTGGCGTTTCATCCGCGGCTCGAACTCGAAGCCCGCGGGCGGGGAGAGGCCGAGGCGGCTGAGCAGATGCAGGGTGCTGGTCTCGTAGTCGGCGGCGAAGTTCTCATAGAGGACCAGCACCGGCTTAATCCCGCAGTGCTCGAAGAAGGCGTCCCAGCTCGCCTCCTCGACCAGAAGCTGATCGAGCAGGTGGGCGATCGCCCGGTAGTGGAAGCGAAGCTGCGGACGGTGCTCCTCGATGAAGCTGCGGTAGGGCGGCGCGCCGTCGTCCTCGACCGAGGAGGCGGCCTTGGCGCTCGCCTGGTCCTCGCGCCAGGTCGCCGTCTGCACCGCCTTCCATAGGGAGACCGCCTGGCGCAGCTTGTTGGCGCGGACGACGCGGACGAAGGTGAGGTCCGGGAAGACGGCGGGCAACAGCTCGGTGAGCGGCAGGTCGCGGTAGGCCGGGATGTTGCGCAGGAGGCTGACAAAATCTCCGAAGTAGCCCCACATCAGCTTTGCCCCGAAAACGCCGTTTTCGGTCGTGCCCGCCTCAAAGGCCCATTCCAGGTAGCGGTCATAGGCGGCACGACTCCACAGCGGCGAGCGTGGCGGCGGCTCGGAGCCGATCTCGCGCTCGCCGAGGTGGTCGCGAATCGACGGGTCCTCGACGCCGAGGAAGTATTCCTCCGGGCGACGCGGCCGACCGCTGTGGCGAAGCGCCTCGAAGTACTCCTCGGGACGACCGGCGACCCCGGTTTCGCCCACGGCGTGGCAGACGAGGGTGCTGCCACTGCGAGGCGTCGCGCAGACGAGATAGGAGCGCTGAGGATTCAACTTGCCACCATTTACCCGACTAAGTCAATCAACAAAACCGTCAAGATGTCCCGCTCGCTAATCTGATTTGTCTACCGCTGAAAGGGAATCTCGAAACCTTCGTGCCGCCGAACATCCTCTACATCCACTCGCACGACACCGGCCGTTATGTCCAGCCCTACGGCTTCCAGGTGCCGACTCCCAATATCCAGCTGCTTGCCGACCAGGGCGTCCTCTTCCGCGAGGCCTTCTGCGCGGCGCCGACCTGCTCGGGCAGCCGCGCCAGCCTCCTGACCGGGCTCTACTGCCACAACAACGGCATGCTCGGCCTCGCCCACCGCGGCTGGAAACTGAACGACTATGGACAGCACTGGGTGCACGCGCTGCGCCAGGCGGGCTATCGCTCGACGATGATCGGCGAACAGCACATCTCGACCGATCCTGGCGTGATCGGCTATGACGAGGTGGTCGAGTCAGGCACGACGCGGGCCGAGGACGTGGCGCCGCGGACGATCGAGGCGCTGCGGAGGGCAGCGGACTCCGAGCAACCCTGGTTCATGTCGGTCGGCTTCTTCGAGACCCACCGTGACTTCTTCGCCCCGACCTCGGTCCGCGACACGCTCTACTCGCTGCCGCCCGCCAACCTGCCCGACGTCGTCGCGACGAGGAAGGACATGGCCGCCTTCAAGGCCAGCGCCCGCTCACTTGACCAGGGGATCGGAGCCGTCCTGCACGCGCTGCACGACTTCGACCTGGTCGAGGACACGCTGGTGGTCTGCACGACCGATCACGGCATTGCCTTCCCCGGCGCCAAGGCGACGCTGACCGATCGCGGCATCGGCGTGATGATGATCGTCCGGGGGCCGCGGGGGTTCAGCGGCGGCAAGGTGATCGACGCCCAGGTCAGCCACCTCGATGTCTACCCCACTCTCTGTGAGTTGGCTGGAGTCGAGCCGCCGGCCTGGCTGCAGGGCGTCTCGCTGATGCCACTGGTGCGCGGTGAGACCAAGCGCCTGCACGAGGAGATCTTCGCCGAGGTCACCTTCCACGCCGCCTATGAGCCGCAGCGCGCGGTTCGCAGCGAGCGCTGGAAGTACATCCGCCGCTTCGACGACTACCCGGGCCCGGTCCTCGCCAACTGCGATGACAGCGAGAGCAAGGACCTGCTCGTCGCCGCCGGCTGGGGCGAGCGCGAGATCCCGCGCGAGCGCCTCTACGACCTCGTCCTCGACCCTGCGGAGGCTGACAATCTCGCCGCTCGCCCTGAGTTCGCCGAGCAGCTCGCCGACCTTCGCGCCCGGCTCGAGCGCTGGATGCACGAGACCGACGACCCCCTCCTCGAGGGGCCGGTCGAGCCGCCGCCGGGGGCGCTCGTCAACGAGCAATGGCAGGTCTCGCCGAACGAGCCGTTGCGCGCGCTCAGCCCGGATCCCACGGCCGCTCCATCCAGCTGAGCAGGGCCCAGTCGGGGACCTCAGCGCCGAGCGGCGTGCGGATCTCCCCCCGCGAGAAGGTGGAGAGCGCGCAGTTACGGCTGCCGAGGCGCCAGACGCCCTCCCCTACCGCCGGCGTGAAGCCGTCGCCGAGGACCGAGTCCAAGAGGAAGAAGCGGATGAAGATCCCGTGGGTGACAAGCAGGGGTCGGTCTCCCCAAGTGCCGGCCTCGAGCGCCACCTTCAGCCGGCGCACCCGCCCCACCGCGTTCTCGAAGGGCTCTGCGAGAAGCAGCTCGCCGGCGTAATCGAGCGTCTCAGGCTCGCGTCCGATCGCCGCCCCGATCGCCTCCGCGGTTTCCCGCGCCCGCGCCATGTGGCTGCTAAGCAGGCTCGTGACCCCTGCCTCGCCCAGGGCCTTGCCGGCTGCCTCGGCTTGGTGCCGGCCGAGCTCGGTCAGCCTGTCGCCCTCCGCCTCGCCCAACGGCTGGGGACCGCTGTGGGCGTTGTGGATTGACTCGCCATGGCGCAGAAAGAGGGCCCGCATCGTCTCCGCCGCGATGCTACTCAGTCACTTCTGAGCTTCCCGAGGAGCATCAGCCGACCAAGGTTCAAATCGGCAGCCAGAATGGGCGGGGCGAGGACTAGAGAGCAATCGCGGCTCGCAGCTTGCGGGCCGCGATCCCCGTCCAGCTTTGGGGCCCCAATCGCTTCCCCAAACGCTCCGGCGGGTATAAAGCCCCCCGATGGGGGCTCAGCGGCCGCAGACGCAGGAGGGAGGCACGCCCGATGCTGCCATCCCAGCGACCGCCGGGCCGGCGACGCTCGGCTCCTCCGTCTCTGAAAGTCGCCGCAGTCATTTGCTCAGCATCACCGACTCCGCGCTCGGATACATGTCCCTCGAGGACATGCTCTCGGAGTTGCTGGAGCGCATTCGCGACTCGCTCGAGGTCGACACCGCGGCGGTGCTGTTGCTCGACGAGGATCGCGGCGTCCTCGTCGCCCGCGCGGCGCGAGGGCTGGAGGAGGAGGTCCGTCAGGGAGTCCAAGTACCGCTCGCCCGCGGTTTCGCGGGACGCGTCGCCGCCGAGGCGCGACCGATCATCATCGACCTCGACCACGCCGAGGTCGTAAACCCGATCCTGCGGCAAAAGGGCATTCGCTCGATGCTGGGGGTACCCGTCCACGTCGAGGACCGCGTTATCGGCGTCATGCACATCGGCACCCTTGTCCGGCGCAATTTCGACGAGGACGACGTGACGCTCCTGCAGCTGGCCGCTGACCGCGCCGCGCTCGCGATCGACACCGCCCGCATCTCGGAGCAGCGCGCCGTCACGGAGATCATGCAGCGCTCGCTTCTGCCCGAGGCACTGCCCGAGATCCCCGGCATGCGCTTCAGCGCCAAGTATCTGCCGGCGGGCTCGGGCGTCAAGATCGGAGGAGATTGGTACGACATCTTCCAGCTCGCCGACGGACAGCTCGCGTTCGTAATCGGCGACGTGGTCGGCCGCGGCGTCCTGGCCGCCTCGGTGATGGCCGAGATTCGCACGGCCCTCCGCGCCTACATGCTGCAAGGGCACGGGCTCACCGAGGTCATCTCGATGCTGAATGAGCTGCTCGTCTCGATGGGCCGCAGCCGCGGAGCCACTCTCTCGATCCTCAAGCTCGATCCCCCGGCCGAAGAGCTGGAAGCAGTCATCGCCGGGCATCTCCCCCCCTTGCTGATCGAGCCAGACGGCCGTGCGCAGCTCGTCGAGCAAAGGCACGGCTTGCCGGTCGGCGTGCGCACTGGCCACGACTACGAGGCCTCCCGCTATCCATTTCCGACAGGTAGCCGGCTGCTGCTCTACACCGATGGACTGGTCGAGCGGCGCAACGAGTCGATCGATCTTGGTCTGCAGCGGCTTACAACCGCCGCCGAGGCTGCCGCTCGACAAACCGATTCCCCTCTTGCCGACGGCGTGTATCGGGCCCTGCTCGACGAGACCCCGCTCGAGGACGACGTGGCCCTGCTGGCGATCGAGTCCCTCTCCCTTGACGGCCCTCTCGAGATGACTCTGCCGGCACGCCCCCATGTCCTCGGCGGACTGCGCAAGACACTCGGTCGCTGGCTCCGGACCGCCGGCGCCGGCGAAGACGAGCTGTTCGACCTCACTCTCTCAGCCTCCGAGGCGGCCGCCAACGCGATCGAGCATGCCTATGGCGCCCGTGAAGCCACTTTCACCGTCCGCTGCGAGCACGACGGCCGGCAGGTGACGATGATCGTGCGCGACAGCGGCCGTTGGCGCACCACCCGCCCGCCCGGTGGTGGCAGGGGGCTTGAAATCATGCGCGCTCTGCTCGACGACGTGCAGGTAGACAGCGACGAGGAAGGAACCGTCGTGACGATGACCACGAGACTCTCTCACCAAACATGAGCCGGCCGAACATCGAGCAGATCGACGGAGTGCCGGTCGCGCACATCAAAGAAGACATCGACGCCGCGAACGCGGCGGCCATCCTGCAGCACCTGGCCGAGGCGCTCGGCCCCGACGCCCTCAGCCTCGTTGTCGACCTCAGCGACACCGGCTACATCGACAGTGCGGGCATCGACATGTTGCTGCGCCTCAGCGACCGCCTCGATCACCGCCGCGCCAGGCTAATCCTCGTAATCCCTGAGACCTCCCAGCTCAAGCGCCTGGCCATGGTCGTCGGCTTGCCAGAGGTCGTCACGATTCGTCCCAGCCTCGTAGACGCAATGCGGGAGACGGCAAAGGCACAAGCGCAAGCTGCCGAGTCACGTTGATCCCTCGTTTAAACCCTTGCCGCGCTTCGGTTCGATACACCAGGCTCTCCCGGACTTGCCTCCGAACCGGAGCTTTCGTCGCTTCTACGGACTGGAGCCTCAAGCGGCGGGTAGAGGGAGGCACCTACCTCAGGAGGACACATGAGTGAACAACAAGCAGATCAACAAAAAGAGCGCGACGAGAAGAAGCAGGTTCCCGGAACGGGGACCGCGCCACCCGACAAGGCTGTGCCCCCCGCCTTCGAGCCCGGACGGCAACCGCCCAACCGAGACGAGGAAGCCTCCGACGACCTTCAGAACGACCCCGCCTACGAACCCGAGGAGCCAGGCTTGAAGGGAATCAAGGGCGGCTGAGGCGCTACTCGTCGAGCTTGTCCTTTTCAGGGCCATGCCAGCGATCAGCCGCCTCGGGGTCCTTGGACGGATGGGGTTCGCTGGTGCTCTGGCTGCCGGTCGGCGGGTGCGGCTGCTCGCCGAACGGGGCGTCATCGGGGTCGGCGGGATCGCGCGGGTCCTCGCGCTTGTCGTAAGGGTCAGGCCACTCGGTGGGGTCGGGATCGCGCGCGGGGTTCGCCAACTCGTGATGGGGGTCCTTGGCCTGCGGCTGCCTGCGGCTTTCTTTCTCCCGGCGGTCCTCTTCGCTCTCCATGAAGACGAGCTACCCGGGGACGTACCGCTCCAAGCATCTCGCGTGCCGCGCCATTGACACGGGGCGAGCGGCAGAGGCGATTCCTTTTCGCGGTCTTCATCGCCTCCCTCGTCATCTGCCCAGCGCGGGTCGAAGTCGCCGTCTCGGCGAACTTGCCGAGCAACGGCGGCACCGTGGCCGGTGCGGGACATCAGCCGGTCGGCTGCACCTCCCGGCCGGGGGCAACGGCGACGGCGGGGACAGCGGTCGGGGACCGCGTCGCGCTCAGCTTCGATGACGGTCCGAGCCTGACCCAGACCGCGCCGATCCTGGCCACGCTGAACAGGCTCCATGCGCACGCCACTTTTTTCGAGGAGGGCCGCCACGTCCACGGCCGCGAAGCCCTGATGCGCGAAATCCTCGCCTCGGGCGATGAGATCGGCAACCACTCCTATCACCATCCCGAATACCCCGGCGGCGGGGAGCTTGGCTCGACCGACCGGGCGATCCGGGCGGCAACCGGCTTCGAGCCCTGCCTCTTCCGCCCGCCCTACGGCCTCGTCGACGCGAAGGTCACCGGCGCGGCACGCCACAACCATCTCGAGATGGTCCTTTGGACCCTCGATTCCGAAGACGACCACCATCCCGGCGTCGCCGCGATCGAAGCGAACGTCCTGCACGGCACCATCCCTGGCGCGATCGTGCTCATGCACGACGGCGGCCACCATCCCCAGACGGTGAGGGCGCTGCCCGGGATAATCCGCGGCTTGCGCGCCCGTGGCTTCCACTTCGCGACCGTGACCGAACTGCTCGGCGGTCGGATGATTCCCCGGGCCGGCTCCCGCCCGTGAGCGAGGGCGGCCGACTCACCGTCATCCTCGCCGCGACCGTCACGCTTGGCGCCGCGCTCCGCTTCTCCACTCTCGGCGTCCAGAGCTACCACCACGACGAGATCATCACCGTGGCCCGCGTCCTGCCCGGCGGTTTCATCCACATGCTGCGGCGGGTGAGGGAAAGTGAGTCAAACCCTCCCCTCTACTACGTCGCCGCCTGGACCTGGGCGAAGGCGTTCGGGACCGGCGAAGTCGGTTTGCGCTCGCTGTCGGCGCTGATTGGCACCGCGACCATCCCTGTCGCCTTCCTCGCCGGACGGGCGGCGCTCGACGATCGCGCCGGCCTGGTCGCGGCGGCGCTCGCCGCCGTCAACCCGATGCTGATCTGGTACTCGCAAGAGGCTCGCTCCTACGCGCTGCTCGTCTTCTTCTCGGCCCTCTCGCTGTACTTCTTCCTGCGGGCGTTGCGCAGCGGAGGGCACAGCGGCCTCATCGGCTGGGCGCTCGCTTCGGCCGCGGCCCTTTGCAGCCACTACTTCACCGGCTTCGCCGTCGCGATCGAGGCGGTCTGGCTGCTCGTCGCGCTGAGCGAGCGCCGCCGCGCTGCCGTCCTTGCGGTCGCGACGACCGCCGTCGTTGGAGCGGCGCTCGTGCCGCTGCTCCTCTTCCAAGTCAACGGCACCCACATCGGCTGGATCGCGAGCATGCCGCTGCCCGACCGCCTGCTCGAAACCGGCGTCAGCTTCCTCGCCGGCGAGACCGGCCACGTGATCGCCCAACCGGCGCGTCCCGGCTACGCGATCGTCCCGGCCGTCTTCGTCGCGCTCGCCACCTTGCTTCTCCTCCGATCGGGAAGCGCAGAGGAGCGTCGCCGGGCGCTGCCCCCGCTGGTCGTTGGCTTCGGAGCGATAGCCGCAGCGACAATCGTCGCCGCGGTCGGCAAGGACTACCTGATCGAGCGCAACCTGCTGGCCGCCCTCCTGCCGCTCATCCTCGTCCTCGCGATCGGACTCACGGTGCCGCACCTGGGGCGAGCGGGGCCGGCGCTGGCGGCAGCGCTCTGCGCCTACTGGATCGTCTTCGCGGTGTACGTCGCCCTCACGCCAAACCTGCAACGGCCGGACTTTCGCGGCGTCGCCGAGGCGATCGGCCCTCCCCGGACCCAACGGGCGGTCGTCGGCTGGGAGCTTGGCGCGACCGCGATCCGCCACTACCTGCCCGATCGCTCCGAGCGGGTGTTCGGCCGGATTGCGGTGGGCGAGATCGACGTCGAGGCAAAACCAAACGTGCGGAACCTTGGTCGATCGATGCCCCCCGGCTTCCACCGCGTCAGCCGTCAGCTGGTCGGCCGCATCGCGGTCTCGCGCTTCCTCGCCGCCCGCCCGCGGGTCGTCCCCTACTACCTCCTCAGTCGCCTGCCGACCGGATACGGCAGCAACGGCGTCGTCGCCGACGGACTCTCGCGGAAGGGAAGCGACTAGGCCATCCCGGCGGAGCGGGCCGCCCTCACCGCCGCTTCGGCGCCGCCGCGCCAAGCCTCGCCGTGACCGCTGAGGACCGTGCCTGCACCGGTGGCCGCGAGCGCGTCCAGCGATCGCAGCGCCCGCTCGCCGTCGGCGGTGGCGGCGCGGGCAACCAGCCGCGGGCCGGATTCGCCGGTGTAGGGGTCAAGCATCACCAGGGCATCGCCGGCGATTACCGCATCGCGGTCGGGGAAGTGAAGGGCGCAGTGGCCGAGGGTGTGACCAGGGGTGAAGACGATCCGCGGGGTACCGGGCACCGCAAGCTCATCCGCCTCGGTGTAGCGGCGCAGCTCGCGCACCGGCGGCGGCCAGAAGGCGCGAGCGCGCAGGAAGCCGAGCACGCAGGGCAACGCCTTGGGCCGTCCGAGCACGTAGCGACTGCGGGCCCGTTCGTGCGCCACGCTCGAACGCGTGGTGGGGCCGCCTTTTCTTTCTCGGGAGACGAGCTCCATTACTCCTAGTGCCCTGGATCCAGGTGGGCTAACCCGTGTGCCAACTAATTAGAGTTCCCGGCTCATGCGGCTCTCGCGCCTAGCGGTAGACGTCACACCGCTGCGCGAATCGCGCGATTTTCGCCTCCTCACCGCCGGCTCGCTGATGACTGGGCTGGGCACCGCCGCCGTTGTCCGCGGGCTCGACCGTCGCCGCGCTGACCACTGGCTGGTTGAACCGGGCGCGCTTCCTCGGCCGCATCGTGCTCGTCGCCGTCGCCGCCTGGGGCACCTTTGTCGCCCTCGCCGGAGCCTCCGGCTCACTCTGGGTCGCCGCCGTCCTGTTCAGCCTGGCCGGCGCCGCCGACAGCGTCAGCGCCGTCTGCCGCGGCACGATCTCCCAGACCCTCACCCCGGACCGGATGCGGGGCAGGATGAGCCCGGTCTTCAGCCTCGTCGTCGCCAGCGGCCCGCGACTCGGCGATATCGAGTCGGGCACCGTCGCGGCGCTGACCTCGGCCCGGTTCTCAGTTGTCTCCGGCGGCCTCGCCTGCCTGGCTTCGGTCGGCCTGATCGCCCTCGCCTTCCCGCAGCTGGCTGCCTATGACGGCGACCGGATCGGGGCCGGCGCCGTCGGCGCCGAGAGCCCCGCCGGGTGAGCCTTCAGCCGAGCTTTTCCGCCAGCTCGACGATGACCCCCGCGGGGCCGCGGATGTAACAGAGCCGATAGATGTCCTTGTAGCGCTCCACCTCACCGACGAGCTCGGCCCCGTGGGCGCGCAAGCGGGTGAGAGTTGCGTCGAGGTCGTCGATCGCGAATGCGAGGTGGCGAATGCCGGGGGCATTGGCCGGGGCCTGCGTGTCACCGCCCCCGCCCGTCGGGGCGTGGAACTTGACCAGCTCAAGCCGATTGTGGCCATCCGGGGTCTCCATCATCGCGAGCTCCGCCTGAACTCCCTCGAGGCCCACTATGCGGTCCACCCAATCGCCCCCGACCGTCCCCTCGCTCTGCAACTCGAGTCCGAGCTCGGTGAAGAACGCCGTCGCGGCCGCCAAGTCGTCAACGACGA
>Ga0066654_10000223_pt1 | contig 13456 bp, 12 predicted proteins | sample GraSoiAngelo_103_FD_66715 | JGI IMG/M metagenome (GOLD analysis project Ga0066654, IMG submission 66715) | Grasslands soil microbial communities from the Angelo Coastal Reserve, California, USA - 14_0903_05_20cm | ecosystem: Environmental > Terrestrial > Soil > Grasslands | place: USA... | reverse complement strand
GTAAGGTGTCGTACACCGCGTCCTGAGATCGAGAATGCTCGTTTTTGTCTTGAGTGTGGAGAGCCTTATCCCTAAAAGAGGGTTCACATCCTTGGTATATTATGTAAGCAATAGCAGTCGTTAGGAGGAGATGTTGATGTTTTCTTTTGTTTCTGACATAGAAGAGTATCGTGAAGGATGGCTAGAGCCTGAGACACAAGAACTCTTGCACGTTGCGAGAAAGGTTGTTGCACGACTGGAACGGCCTGTTGTAGCCAGCGAACACTTTTTCTTGGTGGCCTGTAGCAGTAACCATGCCATGCGCTTGCTAGAGATCTTGGGTGCTGATCGCTTGGCGTTGCGCGATAGGCTGGTGGAAATTATTGGCGCGGATCAAAGTGAGGTGGCCGAGAGTGGCGGGCTAATCCCGCTTGCCAGTGATTTGCAGGAATGTATTGATCGGACCTTTGCGGTTGTCATCTATACGGGAAAGGCTTCGCTCATCGCTGCCGAACATATATTGTTGGGCATCATCAGTCAGGAAAGGACTCGTGCATTGCTGGGCACTCTCCTCCCTCCTATTGCCAAATGTATTGAGCGTTTGAAAGGTAGTACTGATGGGAGGTTGGATCTAGCTGGCATATTGAAAGAACTGGCTGACCTGGATGTGCGTCATATGCTGCGCGTACAGGCTGCTTTGCATACCTGTGTGCTCTCGGAACACGCTCTGCTCACGCTTGCTCAGGTGGATGGTTTGCAGGGCGTAATGCATGAGGTACGCTCTTTTGTTGAGCAAAGTATGCAGCCACAACATACTCATGCCGCAAGGCAGGATGAGCCACGCTATCTGTTGCTGGTTGGGAAATCTAGCAAAGAACGTCATTTAGTTGCAGAAGCAGTGGCAGGTGAGCTAGGTGCTTCTCTGGTCTCGCTAGCATTTTCTGCTATTGTGACGATGATAGCTAGCCATGAATGCTCAATACTGGAACCTTTAAAGGGCGAAGGATTTTTTGTGCGTTCGCGTGGTATATCGGCTTATGGCAGTAATTTTGTGCGGGATCTCTTACAGCGCTTTTTTGTTTCTGTGCAACGCAAGGCTCCCGCTGTGGTGCTGCTTGAAGACCTTGATGCCGTCAATCGCTTAGCGTCAGTAGAGTTACGCGAGTTGGTGCTAAAAATGCTCTTTACAGAGATTGACGTGCTATCGAAACAGGGATTGCGTCCCTTGCTGATGGCTACTGTGCAGCATCTGCAAGCGATAGATCATCTCTTGTTACAGATGGACATGGACTGCTTTGTACAGCGTCTGGTAGTGGATTGTGATGTGCGGATGCGTCAAGCAACATCTACACCCCAGGAAGAAGATCTTTGTGTCTCTTGTATGCACCCTATTGCACCAAAATGGAAGCATTGTATCTATTGTGGTATCTCGCTGGAAAAAGTATGTCCGCGCTGTGGTGTAGTCTGGCCGGATATTGTGCAGCTGCGCTTTTGCAGTGAGTGCGGGCATGATAGTGGGGAAGCTCACACATCGCTCAGCAGAAAACGATAAGTGGGCTTGTGTGAGCGTGGGCAACGGATCACTAGTGTTGATCTGCTCACGCTCGTGTATCACGTCTCGTTATTCTAAGAGAAAGCTTCCCTTGAGTTCGCGGCGGAGAGCTGCTCTCTGCTCTTCATCGCTGAGTTCTGGCTTCTTGACGGGACCAGTCCAAATCGCTTGTGGAGTAGTCATAGCAGTTTCAAATTGGCTGATCATCATTTCTTCAAGGAAGGTGGGTGCTTTCGCTGGTCGCTGCTCTTGGGGAGCTGAGGCTGCTTCTGCTTCTGAGCTGGTAGTCGTGGTAGCTTGCGATGGCGAGACTGGTGCATCTTTAGCAGTAGAAGGCTTTGTCTCGGCTTGGGCTGATGCGGGATGTATAGGGCTGTCGGTGGAGGCAGCACCAGTTGTCTCTTGCGCAGGAGAAGTGGTTAGCGCTTCTCCTGTAAGGGTAAAGCGTTTCCCCAAAATTTCGAGCACAATGCCATGGCCTGCGCGTAGATCTGCTAGTTGACGGCGTAAAGCCCAATTCTCTTCCTGTAGTGTTGCCATAATGCGCTGATGTTTGGTCAGTTCTTGCATGAGCAGATCAAAGCTACTACCACCCATGAAAGTTCTCCTTTGGTGTGTACTTAATCTATACTTTTTGACAAGGAACAACGTTGCTCCTTGTCACCTTGATATACAAACGTATCAATCTGTAGAAGGTAACAGATTTAAGTGTTACATAGTCTATAAACGATGAGAAAGGGCTTTTTTCATGCTTCTAGTACAATTGATGCCAGAGTCCAGAGCAACCACAAGGGATTGCCCCTACAATGGTACGAAGCAGCCTGTGATGCGCGTCCATTGTGGTTGCCCTGGACTCGGCGCAAAAAAATGATGCCAGTGCTACACACTTAGCTTCCTTGTTGGGGCTGGTCAATTGTGCTACACTATCACAGGGAAATCTCTGTAGAAAGCTCAAATGTTCCCGCCAGGGGATTGCAATTATTTATGTTGCCACCGCGTCTCCTGAGACAACAATGGGTTAGCCACGATGTTTGTGGAATAGTCACTTGACGATGAGTGAAAAGGAATAGAAAATATGAATGACCGCATTAGAGAGATACTAAGCTGGTATACCAGCGAAAATCCTGGTGTTCGTACCAATCTTGCACGTCTACTGAATCATGGTCAGCTGGCTGGTACTGGAAAATTGGTGATTCTGCCTGTTGATCAGGGATTTGAACATGGTCCTGCTCGTAGCTTTGCCCCCAACCCTGCTGGATACAATCCTCTTTATCATTTCCAGTTGGCTGTCGAGGCTGGCTGTAACGCATATGCAGCGCCATTAGGTTTCCTGGAAGCAGGAGTCAGTGATTTTGCGGGCGAGATCCCATTGATCTTGAAGTGCAACAATCATGACGTATTAAATGACGAGCGTGATCCTATTTCTGCCGTAACTGCGGGTGTGGAAGATGCTTTGCGGCTGGGTTGTGTTGCTATTGGTTTTACCATCTATCCTGGTTCCTCTGAGCGTACCGAGATGTATGAGCAGTTGCGGGATTTGACGCTGGAAGCGAAATCTGCTGGTCTGGCAGTGGTGGTCTGGTCGTATCCGCGCGGTAGCTCTTTGAGCAAGGACGGTGAGACCTCCATTGATGTGGTGGCCTATGCTGCACAGATTGCCGCTCAGCTAGGCGCTGATATTATTAAAGTGAAGCTACCCAGTGCGAAGATCGAGTTGCCAGAAGCGCAGAAGGTCTACCAAAAGTACGAGATACCCATTTCTACCCTGGCTGATCGCGTGCGCCATGTCACGCAAGCTGCCTTCAATGGTCGCCGTATCGTGATCTTCTCCGGTGGTGCTGCTTCTACTGATGAGAATGTCTTCACTGAAGCTCGTGCCATCCGTGATGGTGGCGGTTTCGGCTCGATCATCGGACGCAACTCGTTCCAGCGCAAGAAGGAAGATGCCCTGAAGTTCCTCAGCAGCATTATGGGTATCTACAAGGGGACTATCCAGTAGGAGACTGTATAGTCGTGTGCAAAGTAGCCACTGCTATTGCCGATGCTTTTCAGACATCAGCAATAGCAGCAGTTGTTTTTTCTTCTTCGGTTACGCTTTCAAGCCAGCGTTCTGCATCGATGGCAGCTCGACAGCCATCGCCTGCGGCAGTCACGGCCTGACGGTAGCGATGATCAGTGACATCGCCCGCTGCGAACACGCCTGCAATGTTGGTCATGGTATGTTCAGCCGGTACAATATAGCCCACTTGATCCAGGTTGATGATGCCCTTGAAGAGTGCTGTGTTCGGTTGGTGTCCAATCGCTAGGAAGACGCCCTGCACATCCAGCCTTTTCTCCTCACCAGTTTGTACATCACGTACCCGTACGCCTGTCACTGCATCCTCACCCAGAACTTCGACCACTTCAGCGTTCAACAGGAAGCTAATCTTGGGATTTTTGTATGCACGATCCAGCATGATCTTACTGGCCCGGAATGTATTGCGGCGATGAATGAGGGTGACGTGGTTGACGTAACGCGTCAGGAATATCGCCTCTTCCATCGCGGTATCGCCACCACCGATGACTACTACATCTTGTCCTCGGAAGAAGAATCCATCACACGTCGCACAGGCCGTCACGCCTCGTCCTTGCAGGCGCTTTTCACTGGGCAAGCCCAGCCACTTGGCGCTAGCACCTGTGGCAATAATGATCGTATGAGCTTTATACTCGCCGGAATGAGCTGTGATTGTAAAGGGACGCTGCGAAAAATCGACGGCCAGTACGTCCTCTGGTATCAGCTGCGCGCCGAAGCTACGCGCCTGCTGTTCAAATTTCTCCATCATTGCTGGCCCCATGATACCGTTTTCAAAACCTGGATAGTTTTCTACTTCGCTGGTCTGCGTCAGTTGGCCACCTGGTTGGTACCCCTGGAATACCAATACTGTGAGATTGGAACGCGCTGCATACAACGCGGCAGTATATCCTGCCGGACCCGAACCAATAATAATAACGCCATAGACTTCTATCATTAAAACCTCCCTTTGTGGATGCTCTTGTGCTTGTTATGTTTATAGAAACATAATAGGATGGCTATTTATGCCCTTTGGAGTTCATCTCCAGTGCCAATGCCTCCTCATTGCATCCTATATTTCTCAAAAGTGAGGCGTACCCTTGCCGTATATGCTGTGTATGAGGGTGCTCTGATCCCAATATACGCTCATAGATTGAAAGGGCACGCTTGTACAATGGTTCGGCTTCAGAGAACTTTCCCTGACTATTATACAGCAGTGCCAGATTGTTGAGACTGCTTGCCATGTCGGGATGCGTTGGTCCCAAATGCCGCTCATATATGGCGAGTGCACGCGTATACAATGGTTCGGCTTCAGAGAACTTTCCCTATCCTGAAGGCAGGCCACCATTTCCTCCCCGGCAAAATTGAGGGCGACCTCGCGCACACCGGAATTACAAAAACATCCACTGCGCAAGGAGATGTTCCAGAAGTTTGCCTCCTCCTGCATCGGGTAGCAATCTATCTGGTTGCCAGCAGGATCGTAAAAATTGAAGGCAATGTCAGGCTTCAAGTAGAAGCCCTCTCCCGCACTTCTGGCTGCAATCACCGAAGACAACGCAACCGTACCTCCTGCATACCAGGGACGAATTAGTTTAGCAAGTGCAGCCTTGTTATCTGTATTGCTATGAAAAGAAGGCTTTCACTCTGGGAAGTAGGTGCCTTGTTATCTGCACAGACACGATGACATCAACTGGATAAGTACTATATAACTTTATCGTATTATAACATGAACTATGAGAAAAAGGTAATATATGTGCTATAGCTTAAAGAAAAGGAAGATAGGGCAAAAGATAAAACTCTTTTTGTCGCGCAAATTGCTCATTGTCACACGCCCATAGTTGAGCTATAATAGAAAACTAGTAAGATGTATTTGCATTGACCTCACCGCGTCTACTCGCGTATGCAGAGCTGCACATACCAACTGTCACCATGTTTCCGTATCAGGTAACAGGGAATGCTATTGCAACATACAGTCGAGTATCACATTATGTGTCAAGGGGAGTTTTCGGAGCATGGTTCGTAATGCAGCAGAGTTTATGGGTACACCGCATGAGTTATTTCACTGGGTACCTGGCGAGATCGTGGTGATCGTTCGTCTTCCTCGATTGCCGGTCGATGATTCTTTAGAACTACTAGTTGAGCAGGTACGTACCACACTCAATGAATTTTTGGCGCAGTATGGTCTTATTCTGGAATTATATGGTACTTATGGCCGTTGGCGGGAGGTGCAAACTATGCCCCCGGTGCGCCGTCGCGCTTTTGTCTTCGGCTTGCACCGCAGACAGCCGCTAGTGGCTATCTTTTTTCATACACGTGGTATAGATCAGGCGATGGTTGATCCATCGCCTATGACCCTCTCTTATCTACAGGCCCATCTGGAGTATCTGGCACAACAAGGCTTGTATCTTGTTTCTGCGATGCCGAACTGGCTGGTGACGGCGGCACCACTACTTTATGGCGAGGGTGGACCTGCGCTTCCCCCTCGTCCTGCTCCTGCTTTGGATGTGCCTGCGGCAGCGAATGCCCTGATCGGCTGGCATGTCAAATTGTTGGAACAAGGGATTCCCCTGGATGCGAAAGGGGCTGAGGATGTGCTGGTCGCAGTGCTGGATACTGCCCATCATCCTGATCGTATCAGGAGTGCGGCAACACGTCCTGAACTGCGTCGCAATTGGTTGCTACAGAAGTTGTCTGCTGATCTACGGCGCGAAGACGGCTCGTTCTCGGTCGAGTATGATCGTTATGCGCTATCCAACGATGGACGTACTGGGCGTGATTTTGCCAATGACGCGCGTTTCTACCTGATGCCCGATCATGGTCTGTCTGTCGCTGGTCTCATTCGTGACGTTGCGCCGCGAGCACGCATTCGCCTGGTGCGTATTTTAAATGACTTTGGTGGAGGGGATTTGTATGCTCTCTTTGCTGCGCTCTCTGATCTTGAACGGGAAATGGTCTCTGGCTCTATTCGCCGCCTTGTCATTAATCTCAGCCTGACGATCATGCCAGATGTGCGGCGTCTCCCCTATATCTGGTTCGATCAGCGTCAATGGTCAACGACACAACTGGTGGGGGTGACACGCGTGCTCCATCATATTGAGGAAGGTTTGCGTTTATTATTTGAGGGCTTGTATGAACATGGGGCGCTGGTAGTTGCGGCGGCAGGTAATGACTCGACGCGAGCATCCCAGCAGGGCTTAGCACCACGTCCGCCACGTGCACCCGCTCGCTATGAGACGACATTGAGCGTGACCTCTGTCAACAGTGGGTTTGCTCCATCGATATTTGCCAATGCGGCTAATATCGCGCCTATTCATACGGGGGTTGCGACCTTTGGGGGTGATGGGTATGGTATAACGGATAGTAATGCGTTGCCGGATGCGGTACGGGGTGTCTATATTGCTCCGAACTTTCCTGCTGGCGAACAGAATATCGCTGGCTGGGCTGACTGGTGTGGGACATCGTTTTCTGTGCCGATTGTCAGTGCATTGGGGGCGCATCTGATGGCTCAGGGATGGACGGCGGCTAATATCATGATCAAGCTTACCACAGGCCAGACGCTACCGGGTGAGATGCTGTTTGGGGCATCCCCCATCGCGCCAACGCTGCTGGGGAATATTATACAAGTCCAGCAACGTTTTGGATTGTAGGAACCAGGCCAATCCTGGTTGTCTTGACGCTTTATTTTGGCAAGGATATAATAGGCTTAAGTAGAGCTATAGAGGAACGTTTCTTTTATTGAGAATATAGATGAGGTTGCGAGTGCAACCTTTATGGAGAGGTGAAACATGATCGAGCAGAACCAGCAGTCGGCGACAGAGACAAGTATAATCACCATGACAAGCGCTGCTGCGAATAAAGTGCGCGAACTGCTAAATCAAGAAAATGATCCAAGCCTTGGTCTGCGTATCTTTGTCGCTGGTGGCGGTTGCTCTGGTCTCCAGTATGGGATGACGCTTGACGAGGCGCAAGAGGGTGACACAGTTATCTCGATTGAAGGCTTTAAGGTCGTCGTAGATGAGATGAGTGTGGTCTATATTAATGGCAGCGAAGTTGATTATGTCGATAGCTTGATGGGAGCTGGCTTTACGGTGAATAACCCCAATGCCGTTTCTAGCTGTGGCTGTGGACATTCCTTCAAGACTGCTGATGGCGGCGGCGAGGCACGTGGCTGCGGTTGCGGCCATTAATGTCGTCATCTTCATTGCGCTATGAGGTGACGCCCCGTACTTGCGCAATTCGTTGCGCCGGTTTTATATGGTGGTGCTCATAGCGCAATGAATCGCGCAAATACGAGTTTAATCTTCGTCAGCAGTAGCTTCCCCTGGCAATGGTGCGTGGAGCATGCGCATCACCAGTCCTGGCATATCGCTTACAAATTTCGAGTTTGCGACAACTTTTTGCGCGCCTGCTCGCAAAGCTCTAGCGCGTGCAGCAAGATCCATATGCGAGCCAAAGGCCAGCACCGCGTAACCAGCGCTTTGCGCAGCACGGATAGCGGCTTCCCAATCCACTCCTTGCGTGGCAATATTCACAATGACCAGAGCCGGTTTTTCTGTTTCTGGCGCAACTAGCCCTTGCTCAAATGCCGCAAGAGTACGCACGGTTTTGACATCCATGTCGTAGTGGCGCAGTGTGTCGCGCATTTTGACGGCAAAGAAAAGATCTTTTTCTAATGCGAGCAGTGGTGTGGTCACGGTGCTCTCCTGCTTAATCTTCTGACCGCTCGAAGACTGGGCGGCGGAAACGATCGCCCAACTCCTGATTGAGCAGATCTATGTTCATATAGAGATCGGGTGTCAGTGTATGATGGGTCCCGTTGCAATAGGGTTTATCGCATTTCTTGTAATGACTGGTTTCAAAGATCATATTGTCATTTTCAACGGTAATCCAGATGTGTTTACGTGAATAGCCGTCGCCCCATTTGAGCAGTAGTCCATCGCGATATTCATCGAAACGTCCTTGCCCATAAAGGTAATCTCGATTAAACATATGTAATATCTGTCGCACGTGGCTAACGCCGATGACACGTGCGGTTTCTGGTGACATCTGTGTTGTTGCCTCTTGTGAAAGGTCCTCTTGTGGAATATAGGGCAAGCGTGAGGATTGCTGTTCCTCGCGGATCATGTGTTGGATTATTTCTCCCTCTTCGTCGCTAAGGCTATGTCCCTGCCCTAAAATGGGAGCTTTTCCTTGTCTTCTCCCCGTGCGATCAGGAGTGTTGTCAGGTCTCTGTATACCAGGCACAGTAGTCTCCTTGTTAGTTTGCTCTTCATAAGCTATGTTACGATACTTTTTGTTCTCCTACTGTACCACGTTGATGGAGACATTGCCACAAGGGACAATGCCGTTCAAATAAGGCCCCGCCGCCGCCCCAGGGCAAGCACAAGGGATTGCCCTGCGGGTGCTACGGCGCTGAATACGACTGATGATGGCTAGCGTCCCGTTGCTCAGCTGCCCGTGATGGCGGCTTGGTGCCTAGTAAGAGAATTTTCAGGGTAATCCTGGTGCCGTGCTGGGGTAGAGGACGAGGAGTAGCATCGATGAGTAGTGTCCCGCCAGCCTCATGCGCTTTCAATTGTGCTTTGAAGAGGCTCGCTTTTTCCGATGAGATGTCCTTGAGATTGAAGCCACGACCATCATCGATGATCGAGACTTCTAGCAGTCCATTGTTATACCTTGTCCGTACCGTGGCATAGGTCGCTCCGGCATGGTGGTAAACGTTGAGTAGGGCCTGAGTGACCACATACGAGATGGCTTCTGCAATCTTTTCACCCGCTTCAGTCTGCTCCAGGTCTGGATTGAATGCATCAATTGCCCACAGATCGGCTTGTATTCTGAGTGGGGATTCTGAGTGTAGCGCTGGCAGATCCTCACGAATCAGCTTCTCTAGATGCAGTCTGAGGCCCAGACTGCGACGTTGGTAAGCATCTTCAACTAGTAGTTGCAGACCACGTAAGTCGCTCTCCAGCTCTTCGCTGATTTTGCGGACTTTGCTTAGAGCATCAACAATTGGTTGCACAACAACTTTGCCGTTGGGATCGTTCTCTGCTTCGACACGCAGCTTATGTTGCCAGTGACCTAACAACGAGCGAATGCGTAGAGCCTGTTGCTTGGGCTGGTCGTGTATACGTTGTGAGAGGATAGAGCGTAGGTGAGCATCGGCATGCAGTAACAGTGAAGTGGTCTGTTGCAATTCCCTGTTAGCATGACGCAGATCCTCCACAATTCTTTGTTGTTCGTGTAGAGCTACCTCTCGTTGTGCTAGTATCACATGTAAATGGTCAAGGCGGCGTAGCGATCGAAGCGTATAAAGCAAGATGAGTGGGTAGAGAGCCGCTAAGATGTAGAGTGTTGAGAGCGGTAGGAGTGTCTGCCTTGTGAGCCAGTACGGCAAGATACCCAGACACAGGCTTAGACCAACGCCACTGATCCATACGGGCGCAACATCACCAATACGCTGACGAACACGTAGCGGAACGCTCTCTGTGCTGGTCTCTGGCTGACTACCAGATACGCGTGAGAAGAGCAGGCCGACACGAACGAGCGAACGTAGTCCAATATATAAGCTAATGATACCAGCTAATGTTGCATAACTCAGGCTTGCAATCAGATTGATGCGTGTCGGTACATGATGAATAAAAAATAGCGAACTCCACTCGTAGGTGACGAGGGCAATCAGTGGCAGATATGGCAAGGCATCCGTTGCTAGGCGTGGCGTAGCTGGACCGCTGAGCGTCTCTGGCCGATAGGTTAAGCTAAGATGAATAAAGGTCGCTCCTAGCAGAGCGAAAGAGGGGACCCAGAGGAGTTGAGACACAAGATCAGTAGTAGAAGCTGTTTGTGCATTCTCTGCGTAACTAGAGAGTAGTAAAAGCATGGCAGGAGGAAGCGTAGTAAGACCTTCAACACCATCTACCCAATCCTTTGCTGTGATCAGCAAAACAGCACCAACCAGCAGCCAACTGATACCGGCCAGCAGTCCATGGCTTACCCACCACATTAGGAAGTCGCCAAATGGATTGCCGACTTCGCTAATCGTGTGCCTGTAGTCTGTTCCGCTTAGAAGCAGCAAGGCCAGTGCAATCACTAGATAGCACAGAGTCAGTCGAGGCCGTTGCTGTCGCCACCAGTTATTGTATGAGTGTTGCGATGAGATCACGACTATAGTCTAGCACGTTGTTTCTCTGTGATGCAAGGAGTTTTAAGAGCATCAAGAGGCACGTCTATTTTTTGCTACTGAGGGAGCAGTAGCACCTTTATAGATAGCATACAAGTACCAGAAAAACCATTTTTAGCGCTTAAAAGAAAGAAAAAGAAGTAAAATATAATATAAAGGCATAACTTCTTTACACTGTGTTATCCCGCGATGTATATTAAGATTGAGGGGAACACGCTTGTTCTGTCAACGGGAGGAAGCGGGAGATATGGATCGAAGACGTATCCTACACAAGAAACCGAGGTGCTAGCTTGAACAAGGGATATACCGAGCGTAGACATCATGGACATGACTATATTCATGATCACGATGATACTCATACTCATGACCACACTCATGGACATGATCATACTGATGGACATGATCATACTGATGGACATGAATGTGATCACGAGCACGACCATACTCATGATGATGCTCACGATCACGAGCGTGACCATGATGGGCATGGACATGGGCATGGGCATGGACATGATCATACCCATGGAATGACAAAGCATACATTGCGCTTGGCATTTTTTCTCACCGTTTTTATTCTGCTTGCGGGCTACATTGGTGGTTTTGTTGCCAATTCACTTGCATTGCTCTCGGATGCCAGCCATAGCCTGACCGACCTTTTTGCCCTTGGTCTTGCCTGGTTCGCGGCTGTACAGGCGGAACGTCCATCGGATCATCGTAAGACGTTCGGCTATCACCGCGTTGGTATCTTGGTTGCGCTATTAAATGCAGTCTCGCTTATTCTCATCGCAGGATCTATTCTGTGGGAGGCCGTGCAGCGTTTCCAGCATCCTGAGCCGGTGCAACCATTGGTGATCTTTGTCTCAGCGGCAATTGCGATTGCTATTAATTTGTTTATTGCTTTTGGCTTGCGTAAAGAGGGAGGCGATAACCTCAATGCGCGTGCGGTCTCGCTGCACGTACTCGGAGATGTGGCAGCTTCTGTCGGCGTCATTGTTGGTGGTATTGTTATCTTATTAACCGGCTGGGAGATTGTAGACCCGTTGCTTTCGGTTGGTATTGCCATTCTGGTTGCAGTGGGTTCCTGGCATATTCTGACTGAGACGGTGGATATTCTGCTAGAGGCTGTGCCCAAAAATATTTCTATAGCTCATCTCGTGCAGGATATGAAGAAGGTGCCAGGTGTACAAGATGTGCATGACTTGCATATCTGGAGTATTGCGAGCGGTATCCATGCGCTTTCGTGTCATGTGCTCATTGATGATCTGCCTCCCAGTGATAGCTCTACTATCCTACAATCACTTACGACTGTCCTGCGTAAGAAATATCACATTGAACACGCAACAATTCAGTTTGAATGCGACTTTCTGCAAGCGACACACTGTGGCCAGACAGAGCTGTATTGCCAGTTAAATATAAATAATGCACAAACTCATCATCATGCGCACTGAACATTGGTGAGCAAGGGGAGAGTAAGCAAGGGGAGAGTGGAGAAAGCTGTGCACAACAGCTTTCTCCACTCTCCCCTTGCTCACTCTCCCCTTGACAAAAATATGACCACGTGTTAAAATTATGACTAAGAAGTCATAATTCATAGCACATGAGCTTAGTCATCCAATACGTGATGAGTTCCGCAACTTGATCAAAGAGGAGCATGAAGGCATAAATGGAAAGAACTCATCTTTCACTCAAAGAAAAACAACGTCGTGAGCGAGAAAAGCTCATTTTACAGGTCGCTGAGGCTGTCTTTATCGAAAAAGGTTATCATGAGACTTCTATGGAAGAGATAGCAGTACGCGTTGGTGTGGCTAAAGGGACATTATATCTGCACTTTCCTAGTAAAGAGGATCTGGCTGTTGCTATCTGCTTTCACTCGATGCGTATGTTATCGCAAGCTATCGATGAAGTAATAGGGATGCGGACTACTGCTCGTGCCAGACTAGAGATTGTGCTTTCTATCATGTATGGTGGCTTCTACGGGAAGCGTGCGCAACTGTTTCAAACATTTAGTGGAAGTGAGGAATTATGCAAAGTCTTCACCAAGAAGGAAGGTGAGATGCATGCATGTTGGGAAAGGCTCAAACAGTACCTCACTGCGTTGCTCGAAGAGGGGAAAGCCAATGGTGAGTTTGACAAGGAGATTCCTACGAGTGTTATGTTAAGTGCATTTATTAGCTTACAATCTCCTAGAAGTTATGAGCGCTTGGTCGTAGGAGAGCAAATGTCGCCGGATGAGCTAGTAAAGCATCTGGGGCGAATTTACTTTAAAGGGATTGCTGCTAGCTGATGAGTTTGTAAAGGGAATTAAGAGATGGAAATAGTATCACCAGAAGTCCAAACGTATGGGAGGAGGAGAGATGCCTCTCAAGAGTATGAGCCGCCACACTTTACACGGCGCGAGACTTTCTTGACGATGCTCGGTGTGCTTGTCGTGATGTTACTTGCAGCGCTTGACCAGACAATCGTTTCAACAGCAATGCCGCGCATCATTGCTGAATTACACGGTTTTGATCGCTATACCTGGGTCTCTACGGTGTACTTGTTGACCTCAACTGTGGTTGTCCCTATCTATGGAAAACTCTCCGACCTGCTAGGAAGAAAACCCATCTTCTTGTTTGGTGTTGTCGTCTTTCTCATTGGCTCTGCACTCTCAGGTGCCGCGCAGACGATGGATCAATTGGTTGCTTATCGTGCCCTTCAG
>Ga0066654_10000222_pt1 | contig 13474 bp, 16 predicted proteins | sample GraSoiAngelo_103_FD_66715 | JGI IMG/M metagenome (GOLD analysis project Ga0066654, IMG submission 66715) | Grasslands soil microbial communities from the Angelo Coastal Reserve, California, USA - 14_0903_05_20cm | ecosystem: Environmental > Terrestrial > Soil > Grasslands | place: USA... | reverse complement strand
TAAATCTCATATTATTATAGCCCTTAGTGCACAATTAGTGTGTTTGGTACTATTACTGTAAAGCATCCTCAATCTACTCATAACTGGCGGGCTTTTCAGCTTGGTGCCACGCCGCCTGAATACATTGCTTCATAAGCACAACATTCGTAAGTGGCCCAACACCACCAGGGACCGGCGTAATCGCACCTGCAATTTCACTCACCGCAGCGAAATCAACATCACCTACAATACCACCTTCAGATCGTGCATTAATACCCACATCAATCACAGTTGCAGCGGGGCGCACCATATCGGCACTGATCATCTGTGCATGACCAACTGCCGCAACGAGTATATCGGCTTGTCGCGTAAAATAGGAGAGGTTTTCAGTACGCGAATGACATAGCGTAACGGTAGCGTTTTGTTGCAGCAATAACATTGCTAACGGCTTGCCTACCACGTTACTACGACCAACCACGACAGCGTGCTTGCCCGCAAGTGGCGTGTGAGAGCGTGCAAGGATCTCCATTACAGCGGCGGCAGTAGAAGGCAAAAAGCCGGGTAAGCCCTGCAAGAGGGTGCCAGCACTCTGTAGACTGATGCCATCGATATCTTTCTCTGCTGAGACAGTATCAATCACTACTTGTGGTGGAATATGGGCGGGCAATGGCATCTGCACGATGACGCCATGCGTAAAGGGATCATGGTTGAGCCGTGCCAGCGTGGCCTGCAATTCGGCAGCAGAGGTGGTAGCTGGCAATAACTCTAATGTGGCTTGTATTCCTACAGTGCTCGCGCTGCGCAAAATAGCTTTACTATAGACACCAGAAGCGGCATCACCATCAACGCGCACAATTACCATGCCAGGAACGTGGCCCATCTTCTGCACGTAGCGTTGCACCTCAGTGTGCAGTTCCGCACGTAGTTCCGTTGCCAGAGCACGTCCGTCTAAAATAGTTGCAGTCATTTATGCCCTTTCCTCCACAATCTCGACTACCCGCTGGCTCACAGTGGCGATACGCTCCAAAGCAGCGCTGAGACGCTCATGCAATTGCTTGACCAGCTCGGCATTCTTCATAGCGCGCAAATTTGTGCGCACCATCCACGATGCTCCAGAGCCAGCGCTCGACGCTAACATTGCGCTAGTAGCAATATCGCTGAGCACATTTTTATTGCCGATCTCTGCGATCCGTTGGCAACATTGCACCAGTTCAGCCGCGCATTCTGCAACCTCTAGTGGGACCAATGCGGCCTCGGCAAGCTGCTCCTGCATCGCTTTGCTGCGTGCAGCTTGCTCTTCCGTCGTCGTGCGCGGCATCTTGAAGCAAGCGGAGAGCCGACTATATGCCGCTATATCCTCCTGCATCAACTGTTGGAAGCGTGCACGGAGACTTTCACCTTGCTGCACCAGCGCTACTATTTCATCCTGCACATCAGCGTATGCGGCTTTGCCCTGTGTCAAGCGTGCTACCATACAAGCTAAAGCAGCTCCCATCGCACCACTTAAGGCAGCGGCAGAGCCACCACCCGGTGTCGGTTGAGAAGATGCTAGATCAGCGAGATAATTTTGCAATGGCTTATCTAAATACATATTGTCTTCTTTAACTTCCGTTCTAGGGGAATATTATCTATCCGTGAAGGGTGATTGCATAGCATTCTAACACTGCTCAAGGTAGGGCGTCGAGAGTGCTCACTTCAAGAACTTGCATTGTTATGCTCACAGGTTTAGGGGGTTCCGTTTATATGCTCTTGTATGAGCTGCGTTACTTATCTGAAAGGTAGCAAAATTCCCAGCCTATGATCGTTTATAGTGATGAGTCAGTCCATCGAGGTTTGGTACTTCTCTGCTACCTATGCTCATCTATTGCAATACTTCATGCATCAATACGTATTAAATATAGGCAGAGTGAGTGCTGTCAAATATCTCTCATAGCTTAGAGGAAAGAAATGAATAGTAGTGTTTGCCATATATATACGGTTATAAGTATACCGTTAATGTTCTATGGGCAGAAAGGTATTAGAGGTATCTAACTTGGGCAAAAAGAAACTCATTAGTACATTATGCTCGTTATTGCTGGTTGTGACTGGTATCTTTGCGACGACAGCGTTTGCAGCCTGCTCGACTACAGCTCAGCAAAATGTACAAGTAACACCAACGCCCGCCCAACGCGGACGAACAGAAGCGCCAGAGACAGACCACGGTGCGCAGGTAAACAAGCAAGCACAGACACACCTACAGAAAAATCCCTGGGGTGTTGCCGTTGACAATGCCCATGGCTTTATCTGGGTGGCGGAACCTGGTTGTGACTTCCCCGAAGTAAATGTGAAGTGTCCAACAGCATTTCCCGGCATGATTGCGAAATTTTCGCTAGCCGATGGGACCTTGCTTGGCGAGTACGCTCAGCCTACTGGCTATTCTAGTCCTGCCTTCGTTGCAGTTGATAACACAGGAAACATCTGGTTTAGCGAGCCTACGACGGATGCGATTGGCAAATTCGACCCGGTAACACTCACCTGGAGCCAATGGAAACTTGGGGCGAATACTTCTCCCTTTGATCTGGTATTCGACAAAAATGGTAATCTCTGGTTTACGCTTTACCTGAGCAATCAGATCGGCTTCATGGACCCCAAAACATTGCATATAGCATTGAATGGCGTGCCAACTCCCATCAGTTTCCCTTATGGTATCACCATCGATCCTAAAGGCACGCTCTGGTTTACTGAAAATGCTCAGGGAGCCAGTAACGTGGCCTCTTTCACGCCGACAACTGGTGGGCCAATCTCGATTTATGAACACCATGTCCTTAGCGCTGCTGGTGGAACGGTACGTCCACATAAGATCGTCGCGGATAAATCAGGGATTATCTGGTACACCGAGGGCTTTTCGGCTTCTATTGGTGAATACAACCCTACTACGAATAGCAGCACCGATTACAACGTAAAAACACCATGTCCTTCAGGACAGCGCTTTGGTTGCTCGCATACTTCAGGCATTGCCATCGATGCAAAAGGAAATATCTGGTTTACAGATGCTCTGGGCGCGCGTATTGGCTACTTTGTGCCTGGCTCTGGCAGGATTGTGACGGGAACACTGCCTGATCTTGGTTTGCGTCCCCATGACGGCATTGCCATTGACGTTTATGGAACAGTCTGGTTCGCTGAACAGAATGGCTTCCAACTCGATATGTGGCCTAGCGGTAAGACATACTAACAGTCCAGTCGATCTCTACTTTTTGGGAGGAACGATGCTCATCGATTTACGCAGTGATACAGTAACGCTTCCCACGCCAGCAATGAGGGAGGCAATGTACCATGCCGAGTTAGGAGACGACGTTTTCGGCGAAGATCCGACCGTGAATCGCCTGCAAGCATTAGCAGCAGAGAAGCGAGGCAAGGAAGCTGCCCTCTTTGTTCCTACTGGTACCATGGGCAATGCCATTGCACAGCTTACACATGCGGGGCGTGGGCAAGCGATCATTGTAGGTGACGAGTCTCATATCTATCATTATGAGGCTGGCGGAGCATCAACACTGGGTGGTTGCCCGATGAGGATCGTTCCTACCCTTGCCAATGGCATGCTTGACCTTGACAATGTTGCGTCACATATCACGAATGAGAGTAATCCCCATATTGCAGCAAGCGCGCTGATCTGTATAGAAAACACGCATAATCGTTTTGGAGGAACTGTACTGAGCGTAGATCAGGTTGAGGCTGTCGCCCAACTGGCCCATGCACACGGCGTTGCTGTGCATATGGATGGTGCACGGATCTTTCATGCGGCCATTGCGTTAGGCGTACCAGTCAGTGAACTGGCACGGCCTGTAGACTCGCTGATGTTCTGCCTGTCAAAGGGTCTTAGTGCTCCCGTAGGCTCACTCCTAGTTGGCACGAAGGAATTTATTCGTCGTGCTCATCGTATACGCAAGCTGCTCGGTGGTGGCATGCGGCAGGCGGGAGTGTTGGCAGCGGCAGGTATTGTCGCGCTAGAACAGATGGTGGACCGCCTTGTCGAAGATCATGCCAACTGCCAACAATTAGCCCAAGGACTAGCCGACTACCCGCAGATCGTCATCCATGCAGAGCGTGTCGTCACTAATATACTCGTTTTTTCGCTACAAAACGCGCAACAGCAGCCCTGCTCCATAGCAGAGACGAGCCATTTTCTCGATAGAGCACGCAATCATGGTGTGCTCATGCTTCATATGGGAGGAGGAAGCATTCGTGCCGTTACCCATTATGGTATAGAAAAAGAACATATAGCCGTTGCATTAGCGTGTGTGCGTCATGCATTGATTGATATAGACATTTAGTTTCTGTAGAGATTTTAACTGTATCTATCTTGCTAAAGATGTACTATGGTTAATGAGAAGCAACAGAAGTAACGAAGAAAACCATAGCAATTAGCCAGCTGATCGTCAAAGCAATCAGAATGCGCACCATCCAACGTGAAGGTAATAAGCGACGATGCCAGAATGTACGTAGAAAGGATGTAGATGATTTATCAGCAGAAATGTGATTGTTGAGCATATTTTTTCTCCAAAAGATAATAATACTTTTTATACACGACTTCCAGGGCTATATTCCCTGGAAGTGTGTATGATATTTACCACTATCATCTACAACGAGAGATATTAGAGACACTAACAACTACATTGCTTTTGACCTCTTCTTCCTACAGTCATCGCATTCGCACATAGCTCGTAGCTTCTCGTAGGTGTAGATACCCGTTTTATGGCCATCTTCCCATATGGGTGTCAACCCATAGCGACCGACTGGCTGTATATTCACCAGTGTTGTCTCCTCAACACTCAAACTCTGCTTATTTTGTAACATACCTGGCATACCACCTTCGCCAGCACACCACGCACAGGGACAAGCCCAACGTAATGCCTCCCAACCATGGATGCTCTCGTGCTCATCGCTCCAGGAGAGCAGCAAAGTGTGTTGCTCCTCATCGAGCAAGAATGATGTAGGTGACGGATGGTTATATTGGGACATATGCCTATTGCTCCTCTAATGAATTTTCGGTATCTTTAATACCACGCAAGACAAAGTAACTAATAGCAATTAGTCCATTCTATTATAGTATCTTCTCTTAAATTGGTCTATAATAGAAAGCCAGTAGCTATACAAGTAAGCACGTCATTACACGCATATGGCATGAGGAATCATTGCAGAAGCGATGGTATGGCTCACTATAAAAGACTCTTTGTAAGAGTTCTTTTATAGTAAAGTTTCCTCATCAGGCAAGATTCAGTATTGTAGATATCGTATTCTGGTATATTAAACACTTTATAATAGTGGAGTGCTCACATCTATGGAAAATACATTGTTTTTAATCGCCATTACTAGCGCTGTTGTAGCTGTTGCCATCTCTGGTATAACTCTGTGGCTACAACAACATAGAACGGATCAACTACAATCACAACGAGAAGCGTGGGAAAGGGCACAAGAAGTGCGTCAGCAAGGCTGGCATACGCAGCAAGAACGCCATCATAGCGATCTTGAAAAGTATTTCGCTACAAAATTTCAGGATGCAGAAGCAGAATGGCAACGCTGGGAACAAAAGGCCGCCGCTCAGACGCTCGCTTTCCACCAACAGCTGACTGTTCTGGTAAACAAGATTCAGCTCGAACATGAACTGGCACGTATTCCTCGTATTGAAGATGTTCCCGTATCGCATAGTACGGGTGTATTAGCAGATCAGAGTCAATCACTGCATTTTCCATTACATTTAGCAGGTGCCGATCTCTCTGGACGTGATTTGTCCTCCCGTTTTCTTTCTCATGCCGATCTACGAGGCGTAAAGCTGGTAAATGCGCGCCTCTACATGGTAGATCTGTCCTGGGCTTGTCTGGCCGGAGCTGATCTATCGGGAGCCGATCTTTCTGCTGCTAACTTAACTCATACTGATCTGCGTGGTGCCAATTTAAGTGGCGCTAATCTGCTGGTTGCCGATATGCAGAATGCTCTCGTGATTGGTGCCAATCTGCTGAACACGCGCAGTCTCACTCTAGAGCAAGTTCACACGACCATCTATGATGGAACTACTAACTTCGATGAACACGTTGGACTGGCAACATCGTCTATGCTACAGCTAGAACACTCTCACTCTCGATCCTTGCAGACCTCTCTTACCGCAGCAGCTATGCCAGAAGACATGCTAGGTGAGCCAGCAGAATTTGTGCTGACATCTATGGTCCAAGAGGCCCAGGCAAGCCCTTTCATTCCAGCAAGCGAGCTACCCCGCACGGATGTTCCTGCGGTCGAGCCTCCACTAGCGGAAAGTATAGCTATTCTCCCATCGCCTTCTCTGGCAAACATGCTCGAAACGCCTTTGCCAGAGGAGGAGGTGACAATCACGGTGACACCTCTGCCAGATGTGTCAGAAACTGCTTTGTCAGAGGAGGAGGTGACAATCACGGTGACACCTCTGCCAGACGTGTCAGAAACGGCTTTGTCAGAGGAAGAAGTGACAAGCATTGCAACTCCTCTGACGAACATATCAGAAGCGGGGCTGTCGGAGGAGGAGGTGACAATCACGGTGACACCTCTGCCAGACGTGTCAGAAACGCCTTTGCCGGAGGAAGAAGTGACAAGCGTAGCAGTTCCTCTAGCGGATGTGTCAGAAACGCCTTTGCCAGAAGAAGAGGTGACAACTACAGCAGTTCCTCTAGCGGACGCGTCAGAAGCGGGGCTGTCGGAGGAAGAGGCGACAATCACGGTGACACCTCTGCCAGATGTGTCAGAAACGCCTTTGCCAGAAGAAGAGGTGACAACTACAGCAGTTCCTCTAGCGGACGTGTCAGAGACGGCTTTGCCGGAGGAAGAAGTGACAACCACAACGGCCAGCCAGGATGAGTTAGAGGCTGTTCCAGATGAGTCATCTGCAAAAACTGATGTCAATCCCTAATGCGAAACCACCTGACAGTTTTGGCGTTGGGCAACTAGCGTTACGCAACTCGGAAGGTGCGGCGAGCGGGATCAGCTTGTCTTTATTCCTGCTGTCCGCCTGGAGGGGACTGCACCGGACTGCTTCTCATGTGGTAAACTTGATAGATCGTTAGGCGACCGACTGAAGGAAAACGGTTTCATTATGGGCATGTCGGCCAGCATGATGGACATTAAAAAAGCAAGCCTTACAGGCGTCAAACAATTGGTAGCGTCTGTAAGGCGCGAGCAGATATACTATATATCGAATGAAGGAGGATGTGGTTCTCTCCCACACACGGGAGGGAACACTGCCACAATATACTTTATGGTACAGGAACAACAATTACCGCTAGCTGGCAAGATAGCACTCGTTACAGGAAGTGGCCAGGGGATTGGTCGTGCTACCGCCATTCACCTTGCGCGGGCGGGAGCAGATGTCATTGTTAACTACCGCAGCAACGCCAGTGCTGCTACAGAAACCAGGAGCAGTATTTTAGCACTAGGCAGACGTTGTATTACTGTGCAGGCGGATGTAAGTCAGGAGGAGGACGTTACCCGCCTCTTTGCCGAAGCGCACCAGGAACTTGGTCCCGTCACTGTCCTGGTGAATAATGCTGGTACTACCCGCGACAAACTCATTCTACAAATGTCCCTGGCCGATTTCGAGCACGTCATGGACAGTAACCTCCGTTCAGCATTCCTCTGTACGAAAGTAGCGCTACGCAGCATGATGAAGGCTCGTTGGGGTCGTATCGTCAATGTCGCCTCTGTAGCGGGACTGTTGGGTCCGGCTGGCCAAGCAAATTATGCCGCATCAAAGGCTGCTTTGATTGCCTTCACGCTCAGCACGGCGCGTGAGATGGCTAGCCGTAATATCACGGCAAACGCAGTCGCGCCAGGTTTCGTGCCGACTGAGCTGACCTCCACACTCAATGAACAGCAGCGCAAATTTTTGCTTGACACAACGGCACTTGGTCGTGCTGGCACGACAGACGAGGTTGCCGCCGCTATTTGTTTCCTTTGTTCGCCACCAGCTGGGTATATTACAGGACAAGTTTTGTGTGTTGATGGTGGTGCATCTATGCATATTTAATGTTATAGTGTGCTCCCGTGTTTGCGCATGGGGGCATTTTCTTTTTTTTTGCTGAAACAAGTGAACCTTAAATACTATCTAATTCATGTAGCTACTCATATCCGTCAAGGAGGTATTATTCATGGGTTTAATCGAAACTGACGAGACCAACAAATTTACGTTCGAGCCATTCGCAGCGCACCAATTCTATACCGATGTGAATCGCAATCTCGTGCAACAAGCTCTGGCTCAGTTGGTTGCACGTGCTGGCGCAACCACTTTCACTATTGTGGATATGGCTTGCGGTACCGGGGCAATTACGCGACTCATTGCCGAAGAGATGGTCCAGCGTGGCTATGGAGATCAGACGAGGTTAATTGGCGTTGATCCATCTGCCGAGGCGTTACGGCGTGCCCAAAAAGGTATGGAAGAGATGGGTCTCAATGTACAGGCTGAATTTATCCAGGGCGATGCAGAGGACTTAGTACACATTGTCAAGGATGCAGATGCTGCCTTCTTCTGTAATGCCATTCACCTAGTGGCGGATAAACTTGCTGCCATGAAACAGGTGGCGGCAATCCTGGTATCCGGGGGAATTTTTGCCTGTAACAGTGCTTTTTATGAGGGGACCTATGTTCCGGGTACTGAGCGTTTCTATCGTCTATGGACTCGTCGGGCAGTCGGCTTGCTCAAGAAAGAGCACCCTGAAGTACAGTTATCGCGTGAAGCAAAAGCAATGGCTATGCAATGGCTGACCCCCGCAGGATATATCAATCACTTCAAAGAAAGTGGCTTTGGTCAGGTCCATACGCATGTGACAAGTGTCAGTATGTCGCTGGATGCGTGGCGCGATCTTGGTCAATACTGGCTCTTTATTGAAGGTGCGCTCCCTGGTGTTCCTCTCGCCTATGGTGCTAAGGCTCTGGGGGTAGCTGTCTATCAAGCTGGGCAAGAGCTGAATTTAGAAGCTGTGTCACGCAATTGGCTACAGATTGTTGCAACAAAAAGTTAAACGAGCCGTTACTTCAGGGTTGTGCAATAATCACTTACTTACACAGGCACAGCCCTGGTTAACGCTGGTAAGAACATTGACGTTCGCACTGGAAACCGTTATTATTGAGTACGTCGAGTACTTTCTAGTAACTATTTTTTGGGGCGGGTATATATATGCAAGAGGCGCAAAATTGGCGCGAGCTATTAGCAATAATTATCAATGATCCAAGGGAGAAGTCGCGCATTACTGAAGCACTTGGCGTAACGCCTATTACCATAGCGCGGTGGGTAAGTGGCGAGTCTGAGCCTCGTCTGCAAAACCTGCGTCAGTTGCTCGCCATCTTGCCCCAGTATCGCAGCCAGTTTTTGGAACTGCTGAAAAAAGAAAGAGATATAAAAGAGTTTATCAGCTCTTTGTTGCAAGATTCGGAGAAGGACATTCCTTCCGAATTCTATGTGCAGATCTTTGCTGCGCGCGCCTCAACGAGCGAGAGCTTGCGTTTCTGGTCAACGTGTAACCTTATTCTTCAACAGGCAATCGGCCAGCTAGACCCTAATCGCCAGGGTCTATCGGTCTGGATTGCCAGTTGCATGCCGTTATCAGGACCTTATAAGAAGGTGCGTAGCCTGCGCGAAATGGTGGGGGCCGGTACTACACCGTGGCCCGGCGATCTTGGACGGCTGGGCATGTTTCTAGGAGCTGAATCCCTAGCGGGAAATGTCGTTACGCTGTGTCGCCCTACCGTACTCCAGGATCTGGAGACGGAGCAACCCAATACGGCTTATGTCCCTGATGAACATGAGATAAGCTCAGTAGCTTATCCAATTCTATTCGCCGGAAATATTGCAGGTGTGCTTCTGGTTTCTAGTACGCAAAAGAATTATTTCACGGTTGCCCGTACATCATTGATCCAAAGATATGCAGATTTAATTGCATTGCTCTTTGAGCCGGAGGCATTCTATGCGCCGAGCCAGATCGCGCTGCACGTGATGCCGAAACGAGAGGAACAAAAACGTCACTTCGCCCAATTTCGGTATCTCATTGCCAATACGTTGATGGATGCTGCCAGTAGAAACGAGCCAAAGAATCCTGTTGAGGCCAATCTGCTGGTCTGGCAGAAACTTGAAAGCGAACTCTTGCAGAGCGTGTCCGGGCTTAGCTAGTTAAGAACAGGGCAACGTGCGATGGGTGAACCTGTCATCGATGATTTTCTAGAGACTATCGGTCCGCGCTGGACGCAAACATGTATTGGCCCCGGCTCTCTAGCCGTAGAGAACTCCGTGCTGCGTCTCTCTATTCCCTCGGTACAGAGCGGGCACTATGCCGATGCCCAGCTTGATGACTATGGTTCGCTTGTGCGCTCGTCATTTCCTTGGCGACCTCCATTGCGTATGGAAGTGCGAGCGCGTTCATCGCTACCAGCTGCAACGAGCGATCAGAACGGGGCCTTTTTGCGCGGCACGGCAGGCTTTGGCTTTTGGAATTACCCTTTTTCGGTACGTGGGGATGTACTCATGCTACCGGAAGCTATCTGGTTCTTTTATGCTTCCCCTCCATCGAATATGGCTCTAGTTCCAGGGTTGCCTGGCTGGGGCTGGAAAGCACAAGTTGTGCATAGTATGCGGCCAGGGGCTATACTGGCTGCGCTTCCTACCGCGTTGGCGACGAGCTGGGGTATGCTTACAGGCCATACACAGCCCGCTGCGCGCTGGCTACAACGTGTCAGTGGTGCCAGCGAAGCGTTGCTTACTGTAGATATGACCCAATGGCACACCTATACGCTGGAATGGCGAGTACATGAGGCCCTTTTCTGGGTCGATGGCCATGTGGTCCTGCGTGCAGCACGCCCGCCTACGCGCCCTCTTGGCTTTGTGGCTTGGCTCGATAATCAATATGCGATTGCCACCCCGCGCGGGCAATTGCGCTTCGGAACGGTGGCTTGCCCGTCAGAATGGCTTGAAATCGATGCAATCTCCATTGCGGGTGTTGATGTATAAAGCGTGTAGGGCATTCTTTATGAGTGCCTTGCACGCTTTATACATCAACATCCGCTATCCCTTACTTCTCGGCAAAAGAAACTATTTCGTCGATGATACCGTACTCCTTTGCTTGTGCAGCACTCATGAAGAAATCGCGGTCGGTATCGCGCTGAATACGTTCAAGCGTTTGTCCAGTATGCTGATGGATAATGTTATTGATCTCATCGCGCAAGTACAGGATCTCACGAGCATGAATCTCGATATCAGTGGCCTGCCCACTTAACCCTCCCTGTAGTGGCTGATGCATATGGATACGGGCGTGCGGCATAGAATAACGTTTTCCTTTATGACCAGCCAACAACAGGATCGTGCCAAAGCTAGCGGCATAACCTACACACGTGGTCGCCACCGGGCATGACAAAACGCGCATAGTATCATAGATGCCCAGACCGGCATTAATAGAGCCGCCGGGCGAGTTAATGTACATATTGATATCGCGTTTCCCATCCTCCGCAGCAAGAAAGAGCAACTGTGCAATAACCAGACTTGCCAGATTATCCTCAATGGGACCATTGACCATGACAATACGATCTCGCAGCAAGCGAGAGAAGATGTCATAGGCGCGTTCTCCACGCCCCGTAGTTTCCAATACTGTCGGTACAAGCAAACCTGCCATAATGTTCTTCTCCTTTGATCAGTTTATAAACTGATGATTTATCATCCATACGATGAGTCATCGGTTTGTACTTATGTATTTGCCTTGCGTACAAAGTAATAATGTACCTTTGATCCTCTACCGTTTACACTCTCATCTAATATGCTTACCAGTATCCAGCCTTCCTGACCCAACGTGTTTAATTGACTGCTGTCAGGCAAGGCTTGCTCGCGTGCATCGATGGTTAATACGTGATACTCCCAGTGTGATGGCTCGGTGGCCACGCTTTCATAGACCGTTGGTATATGCACTGAAGGGCGCACATCAGGTGTCCCAGCCATGCGTACATAGCCTAATTGTCGAACGAACATAGAGCAATCTCCTTTACTGGCTAACTTAAGCGTTCTTTCTCGTTGCCTTGAATATAACATGCCAATAGCTTATACTGATAGAGACAATATATGCTGATAGCATAGCTTCACGAAAATCCATGCTGTAAGCATAGGAAAGAGCAGAAAGGCAGGTCATTGATGGCGGACCTACAGGAGATTATCGGCAAAGTCATTCGCCAGGAGCGTCAGCGTCTACAGCTAACAATGAAAGAGATGGGCGAGAAAGCGGGTATTTCAGAGATCTATGTTGGAGAGATCGAGCGCGGGCAGAAATATCCATCGGCCAAAGTGCTGGAAAGTCTGGCTGCGGCCCTGGATCTGGACGTAGCGGAATTATTAGAACTGATGGCGGATGAGATTCGCGGTCAACGCGAGCCGCAACTGACCAGCCCTATCGGTTTTACCGCTGGTCAGCCTAGCCGTATCGCTGTAAAGAGAATGGTCAATATGCTGGGGGATGGGGAATTGGAGAGTGTGGCTGATTTCAGTGCGTTTCTGCTCTCCAGGCACTTAGGTCCACATTGATATGTTCAACGTCTATTAATAGACAAAAAAAGAAAAACCAGCTGAGCGAAGCTGATTTCTGCATCTATCTGGCTTTTCTTTTTTCTACTCACCATATTAAGGCTACTACCAGAGCCAGCGACGGCGATGTGGACGATGCGCGTAGCTACCACGACGATGGTAGTAACGGGAAGCGTATGGAGCCACACGGTGATAGGCAAAACCACTCCAGAGGAATGTGAGTAATGCGGCTACTAATATTGAGCTAAGCAACGGAACACCTTCCACAGTTGGTTCGCCGCTAATGGAGAAGTGAAGAACACCCACAATCAGGACAATAGCGAGAAAGCCGACCAGTGTTGCGCCAAGAAAACCCCCCGGTGTGCGTCGGTGCGCGATAAGTTCGCCAATAACGCCCACAATCAATGCAATAAGCAGCCAAGTCAGTAATGTAATAATGGAAATTTGCATGTATGTTTAACCTCCCTGTCTTCATGTTATCGAACATAATTCCAACATCCCTTTAAACACGCGTAAACACGGCTTTGCGCTTCAAATGTGCTGCTATTTCCTCCCAGTGAGTGACACTGGGTCATTTACTGATCAGTCTCTGATGTACTACCGAGTGGAAAGCGCTTTGAGTGCTAGATAGCCCAGACTGCCAATAGCAACCAGTATAGCCACCAATCCTGCCAAGAGTGGAAGCGATGAGGTTGTCGTTGCTTGAGGGGGAGCAGGGATTAGTGCTCGTTCCGCCTGTGTCTTAGCATAGCGGCGTGCTAGTTCCAGCTTGAGGCTTTCTTCACCCTTCTTCATCGCCCAGCGATGATTGGCTGAAAATATTGGTTTCATGATGAATGAAAACTTGCGCAATAAGGGTTTTTCAGCACTAAGCTTCCAATCGTAGGTAATATGTACCCATGAGCTATCTTGCGTAAAGGTCCAGATACCACGCCCAGCAAAGTC
>Ga0066654_10000217_pt1 | contig 13520 bp, 13 predicted proteins | sample GraSoiAngelo_103_FD_66715 | JGI IMG/M metagenome (GOLD analysis project Ga0066654, IMG submission 66715) | Grasslands soil microbial communities from the Angelo Coastal Reserve, California, USA - 14_0903_05_20cm | ecosystem: Environmental > Terrestrial > Soil > Grasslands | place: USA... | reverse complement strand
CAGGCGCGGCGTCAGCGCGCTCGTCCAGGCCGCGCTTCGCCACGGAGGTCTCGACGAGGTCACCGCGCGCGCGGATGGTCCGACGATCAGGATCTCGCCGGTGACCGACTCGGCCGCCGTCGTGCTGCTCGGGGAGGACCTGCGCGACCTCGGCGCCGCCGTCGCGGTGCGCCTCGTCGCGGAGCTCGGCGGCCGCGTGTCGCGCGACGACGACGCAGTCATCGTTCAGCTGCCGGTGTGACGCGCGCGGCTCAGGTGAGCCTTCGCCGCTGGTTGCGGCGGCAGCTCGCGCAGCCGCTGCCGGCGCGCGAGCGGCTCGAGGCGGCGGTCGAGCACGACGACCCCGACGAGGTGCGCCGCCTGCTCGCCGACGTGCCGTTCACGGCCGAGCAGCGCCGGCACGTCGATGGCCTGCTCGACGCGTGGGAGTCGGAAAGACGCTAGGCCTGCGCTCCGTGCTCGACGAGTAGCTGCTCGACCTGCGTATCGCCGTTCTGGCGCGCCGCGTCGATCGCGCGAAAGCCGCCTCCCTGCGGCAGGTTCGGATCGGCGCCATGCTCGAGCACGAGCGTCACGAGCTCGTAGCGCGTCGCTTCGTCGGAGGCCTCCTGGTTCGACGCAGCCGCGGCATGGATCGCCGCCGTCTGGATGTGCTCGTTACGCGACAGCAGGTTCGCGTCCGCGCCGTGCGCGAGGAGCACACGTGCCGCGTCGACGTGACCGAAGAAGCAGGCGAGGCCGAGCGGGTGGAAGCCGTCGTCGCCGAACGCGTTTGCGCGTGACGCATCTTGCTCGAGCAGCCTCCCGAGGCGATCGGAGCGGCCGAGAGCCGCGGCTTCGAAAACGTCGAGCTCCGGATCGCCGGCGAGCACCTCGTCGACACGGTTTCGGTCGCCGCGATAGAGCGCCTCCAGCAATTCCGACATGCTCGTCCTCCTCTCTCGCGCTAACGCAGCAGGCGCGACAGGCGCCGGTCCTTGAGGACCCGGCCGCCGGTCTGGCACGCGGGGCAGTAGTAGATCGTGTGCTCCTCGAAGTCGACCCGCGCGATCGGCGTCCCGCAGACGTAACACGGCTCGCCGAGGTTGTTGTGGACGCGGTACGTCTTCTTGTCGTTCGCGCCGCGCTCGCGAAGCGCGAGCCCGCGCGTCAGCTCGGCGTCGATCGCGAGCGCCAGCCGCTCGACCTGACCACCGTCGAGGTCGCGCGACAGCGCGTACGGCGACAGCTGCGCGTGATGGAGGATCTCGTTCGCCCACGCACGGCCGATTCCGGCAATCACGCGCTGGTCGCGCAGGAGCGAATGCAGCCGCCGCGACTCGCCCGCACAGATCTCCGTCAGCCGCTCGGCGCCGATGCCGAGTGCGTCCGGACCGAGATGCCCGAGCTCGACGTCCGCCTCCTCGGGCGTCAGGAGCCAGACGCCCGCTCGCTTCTTCGATCCGGCCTCCGTCAGCACCAGCCGCGAGCCGCCCTCGAAGGTGAGCTGGAAGGCCGGCGCCTTCGGACCTTTCTCGCCGGCGCGCAGGACCTTGAGGCGCCCCGCGGTCATCAGGTGGACGAGGAGGACGAGCTCGCCGTCGTCCGTCGGAAACAACAGCCGTTTTGCACGGCGCTCCGCGCCGGCGAGGCGTCGACCCTCGAGCGTGCGGAGCGGCGGGTCGAAGGTCTTCAGCGTCGCGACGTGCGCAGGCCCCGCTTTCGCGATCGGGAACGCCGAGAGGGGCGCGTCTAGCGCGCGCCGCCAGGCCTCGATCTCCGGGAGCTCAGGCATCAGCGGCCGCGCATCGTCTTTAGGCTCAGCGTCGCCATGGACGCATTAACCGTAGTCGTCCGTCGCGCCGGAGTCGTCGAGGCGCGCCACCGCGTCCATGCCGTCGCGGTGCAGGACGGTGCCGTGATTGCGGAGGCCGGCGACCCGGGTCTCGTCTGCTTCATGCGTTCGTCGTCGAAGCCGCTGCAGGCAGTCCCGCTCGCACGTGCGCGCGACGATGCGGATGACCGCGACCTCGCGATCGCATCGGCGTCGCACCTTGCCGACGCAGACCAGCTCGCGGCGGTGCGTGCGCTGCTCTCGAAGGCGCCGGCAGGTGAAGACGAGCTCGAATGTGGTGCCGACGGAAGCCCGCCGCGCAAGCTCAACCACAACTGTTCCGGGAAGCACGCCGGCATGCTCGCGCTCTGCCGCGCGCACGGATGGCGCAGCGCGGGGTACCGAATGGAGGGACATCGGGTGCAGCGCGCGATGCACACGGTTCATGCGGAGGCGGCGGACGTCGACGAGGACGAGTTGCCAACCGGTGTCGACGGTTGCGGCGTCGTGACGTTCGCCCTCCCGCTCGAGCGGATGGCGTACGCGTTCTCACGCTTCGAGCAGCTCGACGGCGGCGCGCGTGTCGCGAAAGCGATGCGCGCGTATCCCGATTTGATCCGCGGGCCGAAGGCGAGCGACACGATCCTGATGAAGGTGCTGCCGGGATGGATTGCGAAGGGCGGCGCGGAGGGCTTGCTGTGTGCCGGCGGCAACGGCATCGGCGTCGCACTCAAGTCCGAAGACGGAAACGGTCGCGCGCTCGGCCCCGCCGCGCACGCATTCCTCGCGAAGCTCGACCTCGACGTGCCCGAGCTCGCCATGCTCCCGATCGATAACAGTCACGGCGAGCGCGTCGGGGAGATCGTTGCCCAAGCAACATAGCCGCCCGGAAATCGCATTTTGCGAACGCGGGCGGCTGTGTAAACTCCGCCGGGCGAGAGGGTGAGCCGGGGAGCAGTACGCCGGCCATTCGCGTCTTCGTAGGTCGATCGAGTCCCCATCAACCTGCAAGCCGGGAGGTAGCCGAGTTGCTCACCGTCGACATCTCTCTGCCCGACGTCGAAGAGCTCCACAAGCTCGTTCAGGACGGTCTCGAGAAAGGGCTTCTCAACTACGACGAGATCGCCGCCGGGCTCGAGGATGTCGAGCTCACGAAGGATCAGGTCGAAGACTTCTACACGTACCTGATCGACCACGGCGTCGAGCTCGTCGAAGGCGAAACGCACAAGCATCCGCCGCACGAGCAGCCGGAGCCCGAGGAGGAGAAGGCGCCGAAGCTCGACTTGAGCGTCGAGCCCTCACTCGACTCGCTGCGCCTCTACCTGCGTGAGATCGGCAAGGTGCCGCTGCTCACGGCCGACCAGGAGGTCTATCTCGCCAAGCGCATCGAGCGCGGCGACATGACTGCCAAGACGCAGATGATCCAGGCGAACCTGCGGCTCGTCGTTTCGATCGCGAAGTCGTACCTGGGCCGGGGGCTGTCATTTCTCGACCTGATCCAGGAGGGCTCGCTCGGCCTCATTCGGGCGGTCGAGAAGTTCGACTACCGCAAGGGCTACAAGTTCTCCACCTACGCGACGTGGTGGATCCGCCAGGCGGTGACGCGAGCAATTGCCGACAAGGCGCGCACGATCCGGATTCCCGTGCACATGGTCGAGAAGCTGAACAAGGTCGTGCACATCGAGCGCCAGCTCGTGCAGCGGCTCGGGCGAGAGCCGCGCCCCGACGAGATCGCCGAGGAGCTCGAGATCACGACGGACGAGGTGCGCGAGATCTTGCGGATGTCGCAGCTCCCGATCTCACTCGAGAAGCCGATCGGGGAGGAGGAGGAATCGGAGCTCGGCGACTTCGTCGAAGACGAGTCCGCAGAGTCGCCGTTCGACACGGCAACGCTGTCGCTGCGGCGTGAGGACATCGAGCACGCGCTCTCCGCGCTCCCCGAGCGCGAGCGCCAGGTGATCGAGCTCCGCTTCGGCCTGTCGGGCGCGCAGCCATGCACGCTCGAGGAGGTGGGGCGTGCCTTCGGCGTGACGCGCGAGCGCATCCGCCAGATCGAGAACAACACGCTCAAGAAGCTCGAAGCGCTGCCAGAGGCGCAAGGCCTCAAAGACTGCGTCTAGCGGACTAGGAGTCAGACCCGTCCGGGTCTGACTCTTTTAGTGCACGAGCGCGACACGGCGTGCGACGACGCTGACTGCCCTGTCGTCCGCCAAGTACGCTGACCTCGGCGTTGCGAAATGCACGCTCCACGCGCCCGCCGTCGGGACGGGGAACGAGAGGCGCACGTTGCTGCGGGGTCGCACCCGCACGAGCCGGCGCAGTCCCGGCGCCATGAAGCGCATCGTCGTCGCCTGGCTGCGGGCCGGCAGCGACAGATCGACGGCGAGCCGCTGCCCCTTCGCATTCCACACCGTGATCGCGCCGCGCGGCGCGAGCCACCGGTCGGCGAACAGGCCCGCCGCCAGCAGGCGAAGCCGCGGGATCCCTACCGGCCGGTAGAGATCGAAGATCAGCTCGTGGCGCACGCGCCGGACGCCGGTCAGCTCGACCAGGGACGCATAGGTCTGGACGAGCAGCGGTCGGCGCTCGATCCGGCCGCCGACGAGCATGCGGCCGTCCGGCGCGACGCGAACCTGTGCGGTCGCGAACTGGTCGATCCGCGGCGAGCCGAGCACAAGGAGCCGCTTGAGCGAGTGGTTCCAGAAAAGCTGCTCCCATGACTGCTCCTTGCGGGCCCCCGGAGGAGCGACGAGATCGACGGCACCAAGCCGCGCGTGGTCGACCCACTCGAGGTCGTGCGGCAACGACGAGCGCACGTCGTGGCTCATCTTGGAGTCGAACGACGTGGCGCCGGCCGACAGGGCGCAGCACGCCGCCGCGGCCGCTGTGAGCGCGGCGACGGCCCCGACGCGTTTGAACGCGACGAGTGCCGCGAGCCCCGAAAGCAGCGCCGCCACTACGGCGACCGCGAGCGCGCCGTTGCCCGTCGTCACTATCGACTCCAGCCGCAGCACTGCCCACAAGGTCGGCGAGTCGTCCTTGTTGTGCGCCGCCGCATACCCCGAGAGCGGCACGCGTGCCGCCAACGCCAGCAGTGCCGCCGAGGCGAGCGCGACGGGGAGCTTCGCCGGAAAGCCACGCTCGGCATAGAGAGCGAATGCCACGGCGGCAAGCGGGACGAGGACGAAGAGATACCGCTCCTGGAAGCGCTGGGAGTCGGTGTCGGCGATCTGCGCAGCGGCGAGCAGGAGCGCGCCTGCGAGCGTGAGCGCCGTGACGGCAAATCCGATCTCCGCGCGCGTGCGTGGCCGTCCGAGCGCGTACGCGATTCCCACGATCGCGCCCGGAACGATCACCCAACCGGTCGAGTACGCGAGCAGCATCGCGTCGCGGGCGATCCAGTGGAGGATCGCGCCGCCGTGAAATCCGTGGTTGCCGTGGGAGTAGACGCCGAGTACCTGCGCGCGGCCGAACGCTCCGAACAGGAGCACCGGGGGTGCGGCAAGCAGCGCGAGCGTCGGCCATAGACGCTTGACCGTTTTCGTGAGGCGGAAGCGATCGGCAGCCACGACGCCGAGCAGGACGGCGATCGGGACCGCGGCGTACTGGATTCGTGCGGTGACGGCGAGTGCGCTCGCCGCGACGAACGCCAACTGGGTGCGGGGTCGCGGTGAGGTCGTCAGCTGCACGCCGACGCAGAGCGTCGCAAGGACGATCGGATACGCGACCGCGTCGGCTAGCATCGATCCGGCGTAGACGCCGTCCGGCACCGCTACCGCGATCGCGGCCACGAGCAGCGCGAGTCCCCGCGAGACGCGAAGGCGCCGTGCGAGGACGTACGCAGGAATCGCCGCCGCCGAGAACGCGACCGCGTGCATCGCCTGCGTGAGCCGCCAAGCTGTCTCGGGATTGCTGGTGGCGAGCCAGACCGGCGCCGTCAGCAGCGGGTCGAGCAGCGCGGGAAAGTGGACGCCGACGCCGCGGATCAGCGGCCGGCCGTGCTCGGCGAAGCCGCGGGCAAGCGACGGATAGATGTATTCGTCCGGCAGGTAGTACGGCGCGACGCGCGCGAGCGCGGCGAGGAAACGGCCGCCGAAGCTCGCGGTGACCATCCCGGCGAGCCAGACCCACGTCGGCACCGCAGCGACGCGAACAATGAGGCGCGGGGCGGGCGAAATGTGTGATTCAGGCCGCGGGGCGGCGACGTCGACAGCCATACGCCGGATATCGGCGCTCGGCCGGTGTCCCTTGAACCAGGGACGGAAGTGGTTCTAGCGCGGGGTGGAGGCGCGCTTGGCGGGGACGAACAGCTTGCAATGCGGGCACTTGAACCCTCGGTACCGCTCGGCAGCGCCGGGAAGAAGGCTGCCGGTGAAATGCTTCTTGCAATGCGGACAGACGATGTCGTGCTCGTCGCGGGCGGCGTCGTTCATCTTGTCCAGGGTACCGAGAGGTTCGCTCGCGGCGTCGCCGGGTCCGTCGTCGAACGCGTTTCAAGACTCGGTCGTGCTCGACCTACTCCAGAGATTGATGTCGCTGTCGGTCGCGTAGCGGTCGATCTCGGCGAGCTCGTCCTCGCCGAAATCCGTGCGTTCGAGCGCGTCGAGGTTCGCCTCGAGCTGTTCGACGCTGCTGACGCCGACGAGCGTCGAGGTGACGCGGCGGTCACGCAGCGTCCAGGCGAGCGCCATCTGGGCGAGCGTCTGGCCGCGCCGGCCTGCGATCTCGTCCAGCGCGCGGATCTTCGCGAGCGTCTCGTCGTTCAACCTGTCGCGCGCGAGCGACCCGTCGCGGCTCGCCCGCGAACCTTCGGGAACGCCGTGGAGGTACCGGTCGCTGAGCATCCCCTGCGCAAGCGGTGAAAAGACGATGCAGCCGAGGCCTTCGCGACCCACAGTGTCGAGCAGTTCGTCTTCGATCCAGCGATTGAGCAGGGAGTACGACGGCTGGTGGATCAGGAGCGGCGTCCCGAGATCTCGGAGGATCGCTGCGGCCTCGGTCGTGTGCTTCCCCGAGTAGGACGAGATCCCGGCGTACAGCGCCTTGCCCTGGCGTACGGCCGCGTCGAGTGCGCCCATTGTCTCCTCGAGCGGCGTGTCCGGGTCGTACCGGTGCGAGTAGAAGATGTCGACGTAGTCGAGGCCGAGCCGGCGCAGGCTCTGATCGAGGCTTGCGAGCACATATTTGCGCGAGCCCCACTCGCCATACGGCCCGGGCCACATGTCGTAGCCGGCCTTGGTCGAGACCACGAGCTCGTCGCGGTACGGCGCGAAGTCCGTGCGCAGGATCTCGCCGAAGGTCTCCTCGGCCGACCCGTACGGTGGCCCGTAGTTGTTCGCGAGGTCGAAGTGCGTGATGCCGCGGTCGAAGGCGCGCCTGACGATTGCACGGCTCGCCTCCAGTGGGCGCTCGCCCCCGAAGTTCTGCCAGAGGCCGAGCGAGATTGCGGGCAGGAGCAAGCCGCTCCGGCCACAGCGGTTGTACGGCATCTGCTCGTAGCGCTCCGGGGCGGCGAGGTGCACGTCCGCATTCTCGCGTAGCGCGACCCCCCCTGACTACGATGGCGCAAACGACAGGAGGTCGAACGCGTGGCGCTGCAACTTGGACAGACGGCTCCGGACTTCGAGGCCGAGACGACAGAAGGACGGATTCGATTCCACGACTGGATCGGCGACTCTTGGGCCGTCCTCTTCTCCCATCCGAAGGACTTCACTCCTGTCTGCACGACCGAGCTGGGGTACATGGCCGGAATCAAGCCCGAGTTCGACAAGCGCGGCGTCAAGATCGTCGGCCTTTCGGTCGACCCCGTCGACAAGCACGCGAAATGGGCGGAGGACATCGCCGACACGCAGGGGCACGAACCGAACTACCCGATCATCGGCGACGCGGACTTCCGGGTGTCGAAGCTCTACGGGATGCTCGGCGCCGACACGTCTGGCGAGGCGTCGGACCGCACGGCAGCCGACAACCAGACCGTGCGCAACGTGTTCGTGATCGGTCCTGACAAGAAGATCAAGCTGATCCTCGTCTATCCGATGACCACCGGCCGCAACTTCGACGAGGTGCTGCGCGTGATCGACTCGCTCCAGTTGACGGCGAACCACAAGGTCGCGACGCCCGCGCAGTGGCAGCCGGGCGACGACGTGATCATCGCCGGCTCGGTCTCGGACGACGAGGCGAAGGAGACGTACCCCGAGGGCTGGGAGTCGCCCCGGCCGTACATCCGGATCGTGCCGCAGCCCCGCTAGCGCTCGGCCGCCAGCGCTCGTTCGACCCCGGCGGCGACCGCGTCGGCGTGCTCGTCGCGGAAGACGAGCGGCGGCCGGATCTTGAGGACGTTGTCGAGGCGGCCCGTCCGCCCGATCAGGATCCCGTTGTCGCGGAGTCGGTCGACGACGCGCGCGGCAAGGTCCGGATCCGGTGCGCCGCGCGAGCCGAGCTCGACGCCGACGAGCAGGCCACGACCGCGCACCGCGGCGATCGCGTCGTCGCGACGGCCCACCGCCGCGAGCGCGGAGCGGAGGCGCTCGCCGACGCGCGCCGCGCTCGCGACCAGTCGCTCGTCGTCGATCACGTCCAGCACCGCAAGCGCAGCCGACGCCGCCACCGGGTTGCCGCCAAAGGTGCTGAAGAAGCTGGTCATGGACGCGAACCGGTCGACGAGATCGTTGCGAGCGATCACGGCGGCGACGGGATAGCCGTTCCCCATCGGCTTGCCGAGCGTCACAAGGTCCGGCGTGATCCCGTACGCCGCGAACGACCACAGGTGCTCGCCGGTCCGGCCGTGGCCCGCCTGGACTTCGTCGGCGACGAAAAGGCCGCCGGCAGCGTGCGTGGCGTCGACGAGCGCCTGAACCTCGTGGGGCTCCGGCGTGCGGATCCCGTCACTCGTGAAGCCGCCGTCGATGTACGTCGCAGCCAGGCCGACCCCGCGCGCGTTCAGGAGCTCGACCGCCCGCTCCGTTTCGCCGGGCGCGTGCTCCCCCGGGGGCGCGATCGTCGCGACGTTCGGCGGCCGGAACTCCCGCGGCCATTCCTCGGGTGAGAAGTCCGCGATCGTGTGCGTCACGCCGTGGTAGGCGTGCTCGGTCACGATCGCGCCTGCGCTGCCCGTCACTGCTGTCGCGATCCGCCACGCGATGTCGTTCGCCTCGCTGCCCGAGTTCACGAGCATCACGGTGTCCAGACCGCTCCCTTCCGGCATCGACCGCGCGAGCCGCTCGGCGAGCTCGATCAGCGGCTCGTAGAGGTAGCGCGAGTGCGTGTTGAGCAGCCGCGTCTGCCGGACGACCGCCTCCGTGACGCGCGGGTGGCAGTGGCCGACGACCGGGACGTTGTTGTACGCGTCGAGGAGCCGCGTCCCGTCCGCCTCGAACAGCCACACGCCCTCGCCGCGCACGACGTGCACAGGCCGCCGGTAGGTGAGCGCGGTCAGCGCCGAGCCGAGTGCTCGCCGGCGCCGATCGGCGAGCTCCGGCGTCGGCACGACTGCGCGCCGCGCGCCGAGCTCTCGTGCGACCGTTTCCGCTCCCGTCTCGCTGAACAGCTCGAGCAGCTCCCATGAATCGGCGTCCCATGCCTGGATGTACTCCGCGTTCTCCGGGTAGCGCTCGACGCGCCAGGCGCTGACGGTCACGATCGTCGCGAGCCGCGCCGCGACGAGATCGGCGAGGACGTCCAGCTCCACCGGCTCGAACGGCAGCCGCGACGCGTAGCCGTCGATCGCGATCCGCGCGGTGCGGAAAACGTCGTCGCTCCTGCGGCCGCGAAGCAGCGACGCGAGCCCGACCGCGAAATCGCCGACCTGCGCGCTGTAGGCGGTGTCGCCGAAGTCGAAGATCCCGGCGACTCGGTTGCGCTCGTCGAGGACGACGTTGTCGAGGTTCAGGTCGCCGTGAACGACGTGCGCGCGCAGGTGCTGCCAGCGCGGCGCGACGTGCTCGTCGAAGCGGTCGAGCACGCCGTCGAGCAGCCGCCGTCGTTGCGCGTCGCCGATCGATGTCAGCAGCGGTCGCAGCTTCGGCGCGTGCTCAAGGTTCCAGAGGAGCTCGCGCTGCGCCGCCGGATGGAAGAACGTCCGAAGCGCGCGGTTCAGGCGTGCATGTGTCGCCGCGTAGGCGAAGACGGCGTCGTCGGCAAGCTCTGGGCCGCCGGTGCGGCCGCGCGCACGGTCGAACAGGCGCACGAAGTGACGGCCGTCGGATCCTTCCGCCGTCGCGTGCCAGCCCCCGCCGAGAGCGCGGTGCGGCGCCGCGACCGGCAACTCGGGGTCCACGCGACGCACGTGGAGGATCGCCTGCGCCTCGAGGTCGAGGATCTGCGGGTCCTCGCCGAGGTTCGAGATCTTCAGCACCGCGCCGGCGCCTCCGTCCTCGATCAGGAACGTCTGGTCGCGCTCACTTCCGAGCGCGGTCGCATGGCCACGCACGCCGAAGAACTCGCTCGCGATCGTCGCGGCCTCGCTCGGCGAGAAGCGGGGCGGCGGCGCCTCGAGGACGCTCGCGACAGGCGAGGGTCGAGCCGCCACGCGCCGATCCTACGCGTCGCCGTAGAGGTCGATCCCGTGCGGCTCCTGGATCACGTTGCCGCCGTCGACCACGAAGGTCTGCCCGGTGACGTAGCTCGCCGACTCGGACGCTAGATAGGCGATCGCGCCGGCGACCTCGTCCGGCGTGCCGGGTCGCCCCACGGGCGTGTGGAGCCCCGCCTCCAGCTCGTCCGGCTCCGACGAGGCGGTCGCGATCCAGCCGGGTTGCACGGAGTTGGCCGTGACGCCGTCGCGGCCGTGCTCGATCGCGATCGTCCGCATCATCCCGTCGATCGCCGCCTTCGCCGTCGCGTAGGGCGCCGAGCCCGGTGCGGTCACGAGTGGCCCCGTCACCGACGAGACGAAGACGATCCGGCCGTAACGGCGCTCGACCATCGACGGCAGCACCGCCTGGCTCGCGTGGAACGCGGTCGCGAGCGTGATCGCGAGGCCTCGCTCGAATTCTTCAGGCGCCAGCTCGGCGAACCGCACCTCACGCGCCGGGACTCCGGTCTGAACCATGCCCGCCGCGTGGACCAGGACGTCGAGCGGACCGATCGCCGCGCCCGCCGCCCCGACGAGCTCGTTGGCCTGGGCGCGATCCGTCAGGTCGGCGACGTGTGCGTAGACCTCCGCGCCCTCCGAGCGAAGCTCGGCGGCGCGTTCCTCGATTCGCTCGGTCGTCGAGGTCACGGCGAGCCGGGCGCCGAGCCGCCCGAGCAGCCGCGCCGCCGAAAAACCGATCCCGGCTTCGCTGCCACAGCCGGTGACGAGCGCGCTGCGGCCCTGGAAGTCGAAGGGGCTACGGGCCATCGAGCCGATCATCTCCGACTTGCGGCACCACGTACCATGCTCGCGATGCGCGACACAGTTCCCGCGCCCACAGGTGCCGACGTCGGTGGGCAACTCGACCAGTATCGGCGCGAGCTGACCGCGTACTGCTACCGGATGCTCGGCTCCCCGTTCGAGGCCGAGGACGCCGTGCAGGAGACGATGATCCGCGCCTGGCGCGGGATCGATCGCTTCGAAGGTCGTGCGGCGCTCCGGTCCTGGCTCTACCGGATCGCGACCAACGTTTGCCTCGACATGGTCGAAGGCCGGGAGCGGCGTGCACGCCCGATGGACCTCGGCCCGGCGCGCGAGCCGGTCGCGTCGAACCTGAACGTGCTGCCGGAGGCGACGTGGATCCAGCCGGTTCCCGACGCGATGGTCGCTGACGACGCCGATCCCGCCGACGTCGCGCTCAGCCGCGAAACGGTGCGCCTCGCGTTCGTCGCCGCGCTGCAGCACCTGCCGCCTCGGCAACGGGCGGTGCTGATCCTGTGTGAGGTGCTCAGGTGGCAGGCGACGGAGGTCGCGGAGCTGCTCGAGACGAGCGTTGCGTCGGTCAACAGCGCGCTGCAGCGCGCACGTGCGACGCTCGGCGCGGCCGACGTCTCGCGCGACGCCGCACCAGGTTCGCTCGACGACGCCGACCGCGAGCTGCTCGCGCGCTACGTCGACGCTTTCCAGCGCTACGACATCGATTCGCTCACCTCGTTGATCCGCGAGGACGCGACGCAGTCGATGCCGCCGTATGACCTGTGGCTTCGCGGTCGCGACGACATCTTCGCGTGGTGGTGGGGGCCTGGCATCGGCTGCCAGGGCTCGCGGCTGGTGGAGACCGTGACGGCCAACGGCTCGCCCGCGTACGGGCAGTACAAGCCGAGCCCCGAGGGCGGCTTCGAGCCGTGGGCGCTGCAGGTGGTCGAGATCGAGGATGGGGCGATCCGCGAGCTGACGTTCTTCCTCGACACCGCGACGCTGTTCCCGCTGTTCGGCCTGCCGCCGCGCCTCGACGGCTAGTTAGAACGCTCTACCCGAGCGCTGCGCGCAGGCCCATGAACTCGATCAGCTGACGCAGCTCCGGTGTCACGCCGCGGAGCGTCAGCGGGCAGTCGCGCCGCAATGTCGCAAGCCGTAGGCGCGCGAGCGCTTCGACCGTGACCGCGTCTGCGGCCGCATGAGCGAGATCGCATTCGACGATGTCGTGCTCATGCGTGTCGAGCACCGCCTGGACGTGCGCCGAGAGACTCGGCAGCGCCGCGCGCGAAAGCTCGCCGTCGAGCTCGAGGACGAGAGGCGTCATCGCAGGTCCAGCATCGATCATTAGACCTGCTCACGGAGGGAAACTCATCGGTGCCACGGGTCAGGCGAGCTCCAGGACCATCCCTTCGCGCGCGAGCACCGGCTCGCTTTCGCCCTCTGCGGCCAGCAGCCGCGCCTGCGCGCCGAGCCGTTCGAGCGAGCTGTCGCCGCGGTCGGGCTCGTGGTGGAAGAGGACGAGGCGTCTTGCGCCGACCATGTGGGCGTACGTCACCGCGTCCTCGACGCTCGAGTGCCCCCACCCGATCCGGTCGTCGTACTCGTCCGCGAAGTACTGCGCGTCGTGCAGCAGGACGTCGGCATCTGCGGCGATCGAGCCACCGGACAGCCAGTCGCGCGTGCGCTCGGCGATCGGCCCGACGAGCGCCGGCTCGTGATCCGGCAGGTATGCGAGCGTCGCGCCGCCCTCCTCGATCCGGAACCCCACAGTCGGCCCTGGATGCATGACAAGCTCGGCCGAGAGCGTCACGCCGTCGATTGCCCACGGCTCCCGCGGGATGTCTCGGAAGCTCACTCGTGCCGGGACGCGGCGCAGGTCGATCGGGAAGAGCGGGGGTGAGAACGACCGAGCGATCCGTTCGCGCAGGGTGACGACCGGCGACGGTGGCCCCCACACGTCGAGCGTTACGCGCTCGTCCCACAGCGGCGCGAAGAACCGCAGGCCCTCGAGGTGGTCGAGATGCAGGTGCGTCAGGCAGAGATGGACGTGCTCGATCCCGCGCTCGACGAGCTCGAGACCGAGCCGGCGAATGCCGGTGCCGGCGTCCAGCACCAGCGCCGTCCGCTCGTCCGACGTCGACACCTCGACGCACGAGGTGTTCCCGCCGTAGCGCACCGTCTCGACGCCCGGTGTCGCGAGCGAGCCGCGACATCCCCAGATCGTCACGCGCATTCCGTGCTGCTCCTAGGTCCGCCAGAAGATCGCGACGATGCCGATGAACTCATCCGCGTGCGCGAACAGCGGAAACGCGCTGATCTCGACCTCTCGCTCGACCCCGTCGCGGCTGGTGATCAGGAACCGCTCGTGCGACGGAC
>Ga0066654_10000215_pt1 | contig 13549 bp, 12 predicted proteins | sample GraSoiAngelo_103_FD_66715 | JGI IMG/M metagenome (GOLD analysis project Ga0066654, IMG submission 66715) | Grasslands soil microbial communities from the Angelo Coastal Reserve, California, USA - 14_0903_05_20cm | ecosystem: Environmental > Terrestrial > Soil > Grasslands | place: USA... | reverse complement strand
TCCTCATTCGTGCCCTCGGTATCGCGTTGCCGGCCCGGATGCGGGTCTCCACGGCGCGGGTCGGCAGCCGGCCCGCGCTCGTCTGCGGCACCGGCTACACCGGCGAGGATGGGGTGGAGCTGCTGATCGATCCTGAGATCGCGCCGGCGATCTGGGCCGAGCTGCTCGACGCCGGCGTGGTTCCCTGCGGGCTCGGGGCCCGCGACACGCTGCGGCTCGAGGTCTGCTTCCACCTGCACGGCAACGACCTGACGCCTGAGCGCAACCCGATCGAGGCCGGGCTCGGCTGGTGCTGCGCCGCCAAGCCAGCCGGTTTCGTCGGCGCCGAGGCCGTCGCCCGAGCCCGCCGCGAGGGCACGGCCGAGAAGCTGGCCCCGTTCAAGATCGAGGGGCCCGGCATCCCGCGCGAAGGCAATCCGGTCTTCGCCGCGGGGGAGCAGGTCGGCACCGTCACCTCGGGCACCTTCTCGCCCTCGCTCGAGCTCGGCATCGGTATGGCTTATGTGCGCGCCGATCTTGCCGAGCCGGGCAACGAGGTCGAGATCGACGTGCGCGGCAAGCATCGGCCCGCCCGGATAGCTTCCAAGCCCCTCTACCAGCGGAAAGGATGATTTTGTCCGACGCGCACTATCCCGACGAATTGCTCTACCACGACCAGCACGACTGGGCGCGGCTCGACGGCGAGGAGCACGCCGTCTTCGGGATCACCTGGTACGCCCAGGACAGTCTCGGCGAGGTCGTCTTCTACGACGCGCCGGAGGTCGGCGCGACGATCTCCAAAGACGCCTCCTACGCCGAGGTCGAGTCGGTCAAGGCGGTTTCCGACGTGATTGCGCCGATGTCGGGTGAGATCGTCGAGGTCAACGACGCGCTTGAAGACAGCCCGGAGAAGATCAACGAGGACCCCTACGGCGAGGGCTGGCTGGTCAAGGTCAAGCTGACCCAGCCGGAGGAGCGCGGCGCGCTGCTCGGCGCCGACGAATACCGCAAGATGCTGGAAAAGGGCTAGGAAGCCCCGCCACCGGCTTCCGTAGCCTTACCCGGGTGACCCGCTACACCTCAGCCACCGACGCCGATCGGGCGGAGATGCTCGCCGCGATCGGGGTCGACTCGGTCGACGACCTCTTCGAGCAGATTCCCGAGCCGCTGCGCCTCGGCCGCCCGCTGGCGCTGCCGGATGGGATGAGCGAGGCTGAGGTCTACGAGCGGCTGGCGGCGCTGGCGGCGCGCAACGAAGACGCCGAGAGCCAGGTCTGCTTCGTCGGGGCGGGGATGTATGACCACTACGTGCCGGCGATCGTCGACGCGATCACCCAGCGCTCCGAGTTCCTCACTCCTTACACGCCCTACCAGCCGGAGATCTCGCAGGGCGGGTTGCAGGTGATGTTCGAGTTCCAGACCGCGATGTCGGAGCTGACCGGCCTGCCGGTCTCCAATGCCGGCCTCTACGAGGGGCCTTCCTCGGTCGCCTCGGCCGGCTACCTGGCGATGGCGGCAACCAAACGCAAGCGCTTCGTCGTCTCGCGCGGCTTGCACCCGCACAGCCGCGAGACGCTCGAGACCTACGCGGTTGGCTACGGCGCAGAGGTTGTCGAAGTGGATCTGTGCGACGGCGAGACCGATGCGGCGGCCCTGACGGCCGCTGTCGACGGCGAGACCGCGGCGGTCTTCCTGCAGAGCCCCAACTTCCTCGGCGCGGTTGAGCAGGTCGAGGCTCTGGGCGCGGCGGCGAAGGAGCATGGCGCGCTGCTGATAGTCGCCACCGACCCGATGACGCTCGGCGTGCTCAAGCCGCCCGGCGAGTGCGGGGCCGATATCGCCCTCGGCGAGGGGCAGCCGCTCGGCAACCGGCTCGACTTCGGCGGGCCCTCGTTCGGCTTCTTTTGCGCGACCGAGGAGCAGATCCGCCGCATGCCGGGTCGGATCGCCGGCGAAACGGATGATGTCGACGGGCGCCGTGGCTTCGTCCTTGCCTTGCAGACGCGCGAGCAGCACATCCGCCGCGAGAAGGCGACCCACAACATCTGCACCGCGCAGGCGCTCAACGCGCTCGGCGCGATGGTCCACCTCGCCTGGCTCGGCCGCGAGGGCTTCCGCGAGCTGGGCGAGCTGCTAGTTCGCCGCACCGCCTACGCCCGCGAGCGGCTGGCCGCGGTCGAGGGAGTCCAACTGCTGCACACGGCGCCGGTCGCCCGCGAGTTCGCCGTTCGCCTCGACGTCCCGGTCGAGCGCGTGCTCGAGCGTTGCGCCGAGCGCGGCATCGCCGCCGGCTACCCACTTGGTCGCGAGTACCCCGAGTACGAGGACGGCCTGCTGGTGGCGATCACCGAGCGCCGCACGAAGGTCCAGATCGACGAGATGGCCGATGCGCTTGGGGCCGCGATCGTCGCCGAGCGTGGCGCTTTGTTCCCCGACGGTGGGGAAGAAAACGCCACAGCCCAGGAGGTGCGGTGATGGCGCTGACCGAGACGCCGATGCAGGCCGAACACGCGCGGACGATCTACGAGAAGTCGAAGCCGGGACGGCGCGCCGCGGTGCTTCCCGACATCGAAGTGCCGGAGACGCCGCTGGCGGAGCTGATCCCGGCCGAGCTCCTGCGCGCCGAGCCGCCGCGGCTACCCGAGATCGCCGAGCCGGAGATCGTCCGCCACTACAACAAGCTCTCGCGCCGCAACTTCGACCTCGACAGCGGCTTCTACCCGCTCGGCTCCTGCACGATGAAGCACAACCCGCGGCTCAACGAGCGGGTGGCGGCGCTGCCCGGCCACGCCCGCCTGCACCCGGCGCAGGACCCCAAGCGCGCTCAGGGTGCGCTGGAGCTGATGTCGCTGCTGCAGGAGAGTCTCGGCGAGATCTGCGGCCTGCCCCACGTCAGCCTGCAGCCCTCCGCCGGCTCGCACGGCGAGCTCGCCGGCCTGCTGCTCACCCGCGCCTTCCACGCCGACCGCGGCGAAGAGCGGACCAAGGTGCTGGCGCCCGATACCTCGCACGGGACAAACCCGGCCTCGGTGACGATGGCGGGCTACGAGGTGGTCAAGGTCGCCACCAACGAACGCGGCGGGGTCGAGATGGACGATCTGCGGGCGAAGATCGACGCGGACCCCGACCAGGTCGCCTGCCTGATGCTGACCAACCCCAACACGCTCGGCCTCTTCGACGAGAACATCGCCGAGATCGCCGAGCTGATCCACGCGGCGGGTGGGACGCTCTACTACGACGGCGCCAACCTCAACGCGGTGATGGGCCACTCGCGCCCCGGCGACATGGGCTTCGACATCGTCCACGTCAACCTGCACAAGTCCTTCAGCCAGCCGCATGGCGGCGGCGGACCGGGCGCCGGCCCGATCGCCGTCTCCGAGCGGATCGAGCCCTTCCTGCCGCGGCCGCAGGTGGTGCGGCGCGAGAATAACGGCCACGGCCCGAGCTTCGACCTCGATCATGAGCGGCCCAAGTCGATCGGCCGCCTGCGCGGCTTCCAGGGCAACTTCGGCGTTTTCGTCCGCTCTTACGCCTACATCCTCAGCCTCGGTGGCGACGGCCTTGCGGAGGCCTCGGAGACGGCGGTGCTGAACGCCAACTACCTCAAGGCCTGCCTCGCCGAGGGCCTCGCCGGCGAGCGCCTGCCGGTCGCCTTCGAGCGCCACTGCATGCACGAGTTCGTCCTCTCCGGCAAGCCGATGAAGCGTGAGCTTGGCCTGGCGACGCTCGACCTCGCCAAGCGCCTGCTCGACTTCGGCTTCCACCCGCCGACCGTCTACTTCCCGCTGCTGGTCGAGGAGGCGCTGATGATTGAGCCGACCGAGACCGAGACCAAGGAGAGCCTCGACGGCTTCGCCGCGGCGATCGAGCAGATCCTCGCCGAGGCCGAGAGCGACCCGGAGCGCGCTAAACAGGCTCCGTACACGACCCCGGTGCGGCGGCTCGATGAGGTCAAGGCGACGCGGCGGCCGGTCGTTCGCCAGGAGATTTCGTAGGCGCTCCGAGCCATGGATATGGGCCTGCCGGACGCGCTTCGCGCTGAGTGTCCGGCAGACCCATATCCATGGCCCAGGGTGCCGCCGGCTGACCTGACTAAAGCTCGGGCAGCTTCTGCTTCAGCTTCAGGACGGGGGCGAAGAGGTCGCCGTGTTTCTCGATTCGCTTCAGAACGTCGTCGGCTTCGAAGACGAGTGAGGCAGCGTCCTCTTTTTTGACTGCCCGTTCGACTTCGTCCCAGGTGACGGGGGTCGAGACAGTGGGCTGTTCGCGGGCGCGTAGGGAGTAGACGGCGATCGTGGTCTTGCGGCGGTGGTTCTGCGACCAATCGACAAAGACCTTGCCTTTGCGCTCGACCTTTTTCATTTTCGAGACGACCAAGTCAGGCGTCTGCTTCTCGAGCAACTGGGCGACCGCCCGGGCCAGCGGTTTGGTCCCGCCGCCGTTGTCGTCCCCCTCATAGGTGACCTCGTCGTTGTTGAGTGGCGCGTAGACCTGCAGGCCCTTCGAGCCCGAGGTCTTGGGGAAGCACTCGAGGCCGAAGTGGGCGAAGAGCTCGCGCAGGCGCAGCGCCACCTGACAACAGGCGAGCACTTCGGCCGGCGGGCCGGGGTCTAGGTCGAAGGCGAGCACCGTCGGGCGGTCGTGCTCGGGCGCCAGCGAGAGCGAGGGGTGCAGCTCGATTGCCGCCAGCTGCGCCATCCAGACCAGCGTTGCGCGGTCTTCGCAGATGCAGAAGTCGATCTTGCCGGTGCTCGCGCCGACCGGTGTGGTCTTCACCCACTCGGGCCGGTGCTTGGGGCAGCGCTTCTCGAAGAAGGCGGCGTCGGTGTCGTCGACCCCTTCCGGGAAGCGGCGCAGGGTCACCGCCCGCCCGCTCAGGTGGGGAACCATCGCCGGCGCCACCTTGGCGTAATAGTCGACGACCTCGCCCTTGCTGAAGCCGGTCTTGGGATAGAGAACCTTGTCGAGGTTGGTGAGCTTCAGCTCACGCCCGTCGACCTCGACCTGCTGGCTCGCGGCCACCGGCTACTTGGAGGACTTGGCCTTGGCGCGGGAGCCGGATTTTTTCTTGGCGCCGGTCTTCGTTGCCGGTTTTTTCGCCTTCGCTTTGGCCGTGCTGCGCTTTTTCGTCGCTTTGGCCTCGGCTTTCTTCGCCGGCGCCCCCTCGCGCTTGCTGCGCACGTCGGCGATGCTCTGCTCCAGCGCCGCCATCAGGTCGGGCGCCTTGGTCGGCTCGCGGTCCTCCTGCGGCGCCGCGACGACGTCCTCGCCGGCCGCCTTGCGTTCGATCATCGCCAGCAGCTCCTCGCGGTACTCGTCGCGGTAGAGCGTCGGGTCGAAGTCGCGGGTCAGCGAGTCGATCAGTTGCTCGGCCATCTCGACCTCGCGTTTACCGATTTTCGGTTTCTCGGAGGGCAGTACGTCCTCGAGTTCGTCCGGCGGCACGACCTCGTCGGCAAAGCGCATCGTGGTCAGAGTGAGCACGCCGTCGCCGGGACGGATCGCCGCCAGGTGCTCCTTGTTGCGGAAGACGAAGCGGGCGATCGCCACCTTGCCCGACTGCTCCATCGCCTGGGCGAGCAGCGAATACGCTTTCTCGGCGCCGTCGGCGGGACCCAGGTAATAGGGGCTGTCGAAGTAGATCGGGTCGATCTCGCTGATCTCGACGAAGTCCTGAACCTCGATCGCGCGCGTCTTCTTCGGGTCGAGCGAGGCGAGCTCATCCTTGCTCAGCGGCACGTAGCGGTCTTTGGTGATCTCGTAGGCCTTGATGATTTTCTCGTAGGGGACCTCTTCGTCGGTCCCCTCGGCGACGCGGCGATGTTTGATCCGGGCGCTGTCGGACTCGCGGATCTCGCGCAGGGCGATGCCGCGGCGGGCCACCGCGCTGTACAGCTTCACGGGCACGTTGAGGAGCCCAAAGCTGATCGAACCGCTCCAGATCGCTCTAGCCATCGGCGTTCACCTACCCGATTGTTCCAGCCGCTCACCGAGGCGGCCAAGCCTGGTCCTCGGGCGAGAGCCATCTTGCGTCGCCCTCCGATGGGCCAGATTCAGCCAAGATTGGTTGACAACAGTTGAATGATCGAAAGAATCGTCCAACAATCACCGAAAGGAGCGCAGGATGGCCGATGAGGGCAAGACCGGCGAGCTGCTCAACTGGACGCGGTTTGAGCTGTTGATGGATTTCGAGCCTCCGAACCCCAGCCTGATCGTCGAGGGGGAGTTGCCGCATCCGATGAAGGTGGTGCTCGAGCCCTTCCCGGAGCTGCTGGTCGAGCCCGAGTACTGGCCGACGAAAGTCGTCGGTTACTCGGAGGGAAAGGTGACCCAGGTGGTCACGCCTTACTCCGTGCAGGTCCCGCTCAGCGAGTTGAGCACCGGGACCAAGGGGATCGGGCTGGTCGGCAAGGACCAGGGTGTGGACATCGACGTGCCAGGCAGCGGTTGAGGTTCAAAACTCTCTACGCCGCGGGTCCGGCGATCATGTGCAGATGCTGTTCGAGCTGCACGATGTCTCCCTGAGCCGGGAGGGTCGCCGGATCCTCGAATCCCTCGAGGCTGAGATTCCCGTGGGGGCGACCGCGATCGTCGGGCCCTCCGGCGCCGGCAAGTCGACCCTGCTGCGCCTGCTCAACCGGCTCGCCGATCCGGACGCGGGGACCATTGCTTACCGGGGCAAGCCCCTTGACGAGTACGACCCGCTGGCCCTGCGCCGCGAGGTCTCGCTGGTGCCGCAACTGCCGGCGTTGCTGGAGGGAACGGTCGAATCGAACCTCGCCTACGCGGCGAGCGTCGCGGGTAAGGAGTTGGATTCCGAGCGTTGCCTGCACCTTGCCGGGCTTGACCCGGACTTCGCCGGCCGCGACGTCGCCAAGCTCTCGGTTGGCGAGCAGCAGCGCGCCATGCTGGCCCGCGCGCTGGCCCAAGAACCGGCTGTCCTGCTGCTCGACGAGCCGACCTCCGCCCTTGATCACGCGGCCCGCAACGCGATTGAGGCAACCCTCACCGAACTGCGCCGCGAGCTGGAGATCTCGATCGTCCTGGTCAGCCATGACCCCGAGCAGGCGCGCCGCCTGGGCGACTGGGTGGTGCGGCTCGAGCGGGGCCGGGCGATCGAGGCCGGACCGGTCGAGGAGGTGATGGCCTGACCTCTATCCACCTCAGCCCCGGCCAGGTCGCGGCCTCGCTTGCCCTGGTCATCCTCGCCGCCGCGATCTCCTTCTGGCAGAAAGCCGACCTCGAGCGCGACATCGGCATCGCCACCGTGCGCTCCTTCGTCCAGCTGACAGCGATCGGCTACGCGATCAAGCTGATCTTCGAAGCCGACACGCTCTGGCTCGTCTTCGCCCTGCTGGCGGTGATGGTGGTCTTCGGCGCGCTGACCGCGCGCGGCCGGGCGAAGAAGGTGCCCGGCGCCTTCTGGCCGCTGCTGATTGCGCTGGCCCTGGCCGGCGGCACCACGCTCGGCCTCGTCGTCGCCCTCGGCGTCTTCGAACCGACCGCCCGCTACCTGGTCCCGGTTGGCGGCATGGTGATCGGCAATGCGATGACCGCCTCGGCGGTGGCGCTGAACCGACTCGGCGACGAGATCGCCGACTCGCGCAACAAGATCGAGGCGACCTTGGCACTCGGCGCCACCGCCCAGGAGGCCGCCGCTCCGTTCGTCCGCCGCGCCCTGCGCTCGGGGATGATCACCCTGGTTGACTCGACCAAGACCACCGGCCTGATCTTCTTCCCAGGCACGATGGTCGGCATGTTGTTGGCCGGCGCCAGCCCGACCGACGCCGTCCGCCTGCAGCTGATCCTGCTCTACGCCCTGCTGGGCAGCGTCGCGATCGCCGGCCTGGTTGCCACTGGGCTTGCGTATCGGAATTTCTTCACCCCGGCGCAACAGCTGCGCGAGCCGGGGGCCTGACACTGCGCATCTCGGCGTCCTCGCTCGGTCATGTGCAGAGCACACTCCTTCCCCTCGTCCTTGACCTGCTTGGTCAGGCGCCCGGCTTGGCGGAGGACGGGCAACACCAGCCCGCGATCCGCGGAAACAGGGCCTGCCCGCGGTGACCGGGCGAGAAGACAGAAGCGATATCGCTGATTGCCTGCAGGTGATCGCGTCCGCTGATCGGCAGGAAGAGCCACTGGTCTGCTGCCGGCCAGGCGAGCAGGAGGCGATTGCCGTTGGGTGACCAGGCGAGCTGGTCGAGGTGGCCGGAGACGGCAAATAGTCGGTGGGGCGGACCGCCGTCAGCATTGATCAAGAGCGCTTCGCTGCGGGGTTCGTTTGCCCCGGCGTCCCGTTCGAGTAGGGCCGCGATCGTGTGTCGATTCGGCGCGAAGGCCGCCGCTCGCATGACTGCGTCCGTCGGCAGTGAAACGCGCCGGGGCGCGCCGAGGCGGATCCGGTCGGCGAGCTTGTCGAGGTGTAGGTGGCGCAGCCAGATTCCGCGGGGCGTCAGTTCGAGCAGGGCACGGCCGTCCGCGCTCCAGTCCAGAGCTGTGATGCCGCGTGTGGCAACAGTCGATGCCAGCGTCCGCGACGTGTCGGTTTCGACGACGCGCAATCGCCCGGCCGCATCCACGTAGGCCAGCAGATGAGTGCCCGGCGGAAACCAGGCTGGTGCTACAGGCGCTGCCTGCCCGAGGAGGCGGTCTCCCGAACCGTCGGCCCTGATCACGTGCAGCGCGTGTCCCGCTCGATAGGCAATGCGGAAACCGGAAGGTGACCAGCGCGGGTCGCTAACGGGCCCCGTCGCCGAGACCGACCAATGGGGCGTGCCGCTGGGCTCGATCGCGCTCAGCGTGCGTCCGGAAGCGGCGGCGACGAAGAGGCCGTGCGGGGACCAGCTCGCTTCGTCGTAATGCCCGAGCAGGCGCCGCGAGCCGTCGGGCTGGACGACCCAGGGACCGCGCGGGGACTGCACCAGCAGGCGGCCACCGCCGGGCACCTTGGTCAGCGCGGGCCGCGCGCCCGGCACCCCGGCGGTGAAGACGTCGCCGATCCAGTTGCGCACGGCGGCTCCAGCGGGCGAGAGCAGCAGCGCCGCGAGCAGGGCAGCAGCGGCAAGCGCGACGGCGAGCCGCGGCAGGACCGGGCGACCTGCGGGACGCCGCTCGGCGTAGGCCCGCTCGACCACGGCGAGCCCGCGGCGCTCGGCCTCCGCCGCGCCGGGAAGCGGCTCCTCGCGCAGCAGCGTGCGCAGGCGGTCCTCGCTCATCCCTCCCCCTCGATCAGGTCGCGCAGGCGGTCGAGGCCGCGGCGCAGGCGCGAGTTGACCGTGCCCCGCGGCAGCTCAAGCATGCGCCCGATCTCGCCGGGCGTGTACTCGAGCAGGTAGCGAAGTACGACCACGGCGCGCTGCTCGGGCGGGAGCTGGGCCAGTGCCGGCATCAGCTCTCCCGCCGGTTCCTCGGCGTGGCATGGGGCGGCCCGCTCTTCAGACTCGCCGGCGCTTGCCCGCAGCGCCTCGCGACGTCCCCAGTCGATCGCGCGGTTGACCACGATCCGGTGCAGCCAGGGCGCGAACGGCCGCCTCCGGTCGAAGCGATCGAGGCCGTTGACCGCGGCGAGGAATGCCTCTTGGGCGATGTCCTCGGCCGCCGCGGCATCGTGGACGACGAGATAGGCGGCACGCTGGGCGCGCTGCCAATGCCTTGTATAGAGCGCGGCGAGCGCCTCCCCAGAGCCACGCTGGGCCTCTCGAATGAGCTTTCGCTCGCTGACCTCAGCGCCCAAGCCTCACCTCTGTGGCGCAGCATCTCAATCTTCGCCCACCTGCGCCTCCCAGCGTCCGATCCGGTCGAGGGCATCATTGAGGCGCCCGGCGAGACCAGACGAGAGCGCGCCTCGTGGCAGCTCGACCACATAGGCAGCGCTGCCGGGATAGCGGTGGTTCTGCCAGTTCGGGCCGGTGCCGCCGGGCCAGTGCATGAACCGGAAAGACATCCCGGCGAGATGGGCGAAGAGGCGGCCCGCCGGTGCGCTTGATCCCCAGACGCGGACAAAGGGGCCACCACGGCGGATCTGGTGGAACCAGATCGTGACCCGCGGGCGCAAGCTGCGAACGAGGCGCGCAGCAAGGCGAGTTTCTGGCTCGGAGAAAGGCCGCGGCCCAGAATATTCGGGCGTCCCGGGCTGTCCGCGAGGCCGCCACCGGGAGGGGAAGTTGCGGTTTAGGTCGACCCCGCGACTGTTCAGCCTGCTCGCCGCGGCGCTGCCGTCCGGGTTGAGGTTTGAGACGACAAAGACGTTTGCGTCGGGCTCGGGACAGCCGCCCTGCAAAGGCGCGACGCTCCGCCCCGCACACTCGTCGCCGTGGATGCAGGCGAAGACGAGCACGCGGCCGCGGAAGCGCGGGTCGCCGTACTGGCGCAGCCGGATTGGGCGCCCTTCCAGCGAGCGGCCGATTACCCCGCTTCGCTCGACCAGGTTGCCGGGGAGGCGCGGCGTTGTCGTGAAGGCGAGGAAGTCCGACGCTGTCGCGGTCGTCGGTTTGTGCCAGCGCATCAGCTTGCCGACATCCACCGACAGTAGCGACCCTGTGTGCGGGGCGACGCGGCCCGATTCCGACGAGCGGGGATAGATGGCGAGGTGGTGGCCCGCCGAGTCGAGGCGCAGCTTCAGCAGGAAGGGGTTGCGCAGCCGCTCCAGTCCTGGCAGGTCCACTCGAAGGACGCGTCCCGTGACGGTGTCGAGCACGAGCAGGAAGGGCAGATGCATGTCGCCGTCGTAGAGGGCGTAGGCCCGGCGCCCGTCTGGGCTTGTCGCGCCGCTGATCGGCAGCCCAGCAAGCTGGCGCCCACTGTTGCTCAGGGTCAGCGGCCGAGGCGCGAGCCCCCCGTTGCCGGTGTCGAGGACCCACAGGTCGAAGTCATCCGAGCGGCGGTCATGCCTCGAGCCGCGATCGTGCCTCCGGTAGTGCCGCAGGTAGAGCTTCGAGCCGTTTGGCGAGATCGCTTGGAAGACGAAGCGACCTTGCAGGTTCAGGTAGCGGATTGCGTGTTGCGGTCGGCGCTGCCCGGGCCGGCGCGGGTGGCGAAGGTAGAGGTCGGTATCAAGGATCGCGACTTTTGTCAGCGGTGGCGGGTAGGTGCGGCTGAAGTTGACCAGCGCCAGCGTCCTGCCGTCGGCGGAGAGTCCACCGGCGCTGCCGTCGTAGGCAATCGCGGGAATGACGTAGCTGCCGCGCAGGTACCACCAGCGATCAATCCTGCCGTCGCTCATGTCGATGCGCTCGACGATCGTCAGCGCCGGCTGGGTTGGGGGATTGACGGTGACGTAACGATAGGAGGCACCGTCCTGTTCGCTGACGATTCCCTGCGCGGCCCCGGTCGCTCCCATTTCCTTGGCCGCTGAGGTAGCCGGCGCGTAGAGGCCTGTTGCCAAGGCAAGAAGGAGAAAGCAAAGGAGCTGTCTCGCGGTCTGTATTCGCCGGCTCACACAAGGAATACGCGCGAGCCGGCCCCAGAGGTCCCGCCAAGTTCTCTTGCCCTCCATGTCTCTCCCTGAGGCGGAAAATGGAGGGCGCGTCTTACACTCGACGGGTGTCCCGCGCCCAGCGTCTGACCCTGGTTGCGACGATCCTTGGCTCGACGGTCGTCTTCCTCGACTCGACCGTGGTCAACGTCGCCCTGCCGGCGATCGCCGATGGGCTCAACGCCGGGCTTGCCGGGCAGCAGTGGGTGGTCGAGGCCTACATGCTCACCCTGGTCTCACTGCTCCTGGTCGGCGGCTCGCTCGGCGACCAGTTCGGCCGGCGGCGGATGTTTGTCTTCGGCCTGATCGCCTTCGGCGCCACCTCGGCGCTCTGCGCGATCGCGCCCACGGTCGAGTTCCTGATCGCCGCCCGCGCCCTTCAGGGAATCGCCGGGGCGCTGCTGGTTCCAGGATCGCTGGCGATCGTTGCCGCCACCTTCGAAGGGGCCGAGCGCGGCAAGGCGGTCGGGACCTGGACCGCGTGGACCGGGATCGCGACGGTGATCGGGCCGGCCGGGGGAGGGGCGTTGATCGGGCTTACCTCCTGGCGGGCGATCTTTTGGGTCAACCTGCCGCTGATCGCGGCGACGGTGGCACTGACCCTGCACTCGGTCGAGGAGAGCCGCGACCCCGACGCCTTCCGCGGCATTGACTGGACCGGGATCGGGCTCTCTGCCGCCGGCCTCGGCGGCCCGGTTTTCGCCCTGATCGAGCAGCCGACCCGCGGCTGGGGTGACCCGATGGTCTGGATCCCCTTCATCGGCGGCATCGCCTGCTTCGTCCTCTTCGTCCTGCACGAGATGCGCGCCCGCCACCCGATGCTCGACCTCGGCCTGTTCAAGATCCGTAACTTCGCCGTCGCCAACTTGACCACGCTTGCGACCTACGCCGGCTTGATCGGCGGCCTCTTCTTCGTCGGCCTCTTCCTCCAGCAGGTGGCCGGCTACTCGCCGCTGGAGGCCGGCCTGGCAACGACCCCGATCTCACTGATTCTCTTCTTGCTCTCACCGCGCTGGGGCAAACTGGCCTCTGGCACCGGCCCGCGGCTGCCGATGACGCTCGGCCCGGTCGTCGGCGGCCTCGGTCTGTTGCTAATGCTGCGGATCGGCGCCAACGCCGACTACGTCACCGACGTGCTGCCGGCGATCCTCGTCTTCGGCCTCGGCCTCTCCGCCACCGTCGCCCCGTTGACTGCGACGGTCCTCGACTCGGTCGAGGAACGCCACGTCGGCATCGCCTCCGGCGTCAACAACGGCGTCTCCCGCGTCGCCGGCCTGCTCGCGATCGCCGTGCTCGGTGCGGTGATTTCGGCCTACTTCGGCTCGACCCTCGACAGCAACCTCGGCGACCGCCCCCTCGGCCCCCGCGCCGAGCACATCGTCTCCGACGCCAAGGCTCAGCCCCTGGCGGTGCCGAAAACCAACAAGCTGCCGCCATCGCAAGCAGTGCGTGTGAGTACCGCCTCCGCCGACGCCTCCACCTCCGCCTTCCACCTAGGCATCGGCATTGCCGGTGTCCTGATGATCATCGGCGGCGCCGTCGCAGGGGTCGGCATCGAGAATCCTCACCGAAAAACGGAAGCCGTTCCCAACCGCGGCTCCGCCCAGGCCGGCGAGTGTGGCCACGGTACCGACGCGGATTGCGCCGAGGCGCCAGAGCCGGCGGCCGACCCCGCCTAGCTCCCGCCCAAGTGCAACGTTTTGCGTCGCCCACCGGACCACAACGCGTTGCGGCGGCGAACGCCATTGCAGGTGCAACGTTTCGCGGTCTCAGGAGAGCCGCAAAACGTTGCACCACTTGGTGAGCGGCTGGTCTAGGCTGCCCGCTCGATGGCGCAACCGATCGTCTTCTCCGGCATCCAGCCCACCGGCCGCAAGCACCTCGGCAACTACATCGGGGCGATTCGCCAGTACGTCGAGGGCCAGGACCGGGGCGAGCCGGCGATCTTCTGTGTCGTTGACCTGCATGCGATCTCAGTCGCCTACGACCCCGCGGAACTGCGTGAGCGGCTCTACGACACGGCGGCGATCCTGCTCGCCGCCGGCCTCGACCCGGAGCGTTGCATCTTCTTCCGCCAGTCCGACGTGCGCGAGCACA
>Ga0066654_10000210_pt1 | contig 13657 bp, 10 predicted proteins | sample GraSoiAngelo_103_FD_66715 | JGI IMG/M metagenome (GOLD analysis project Ga0066654, IMG submission 66715) | Grasslands soil microbial communities from the Angelo Coastal Reserve, California, USA - 14_0903_05_20cm | ecosystem: Environmental > Terrestrial > Soil > Grasslands | place: USA... | reverse complement strand
CCGTGTCGGTCGCGGTCGAGAAGGCGGCGAGACAGGACGACGGACTGCGGATTTCGGTCTGCTGTGCCGGCATCGGCTGGGCCGAGCGGGTTGCCCACAAAGGCGGCCCTCACAACCTCGAATTCTTCTCCAACGTGGTCAAGGTCAATTTGATCGGCACCTTCAACGTGCTGCGCTTCGCCGCGGCGACGATGAGCGAGAACGAGCCTGACGGCGAGGGCGAGCGCGGCGTTTGCATCAACACCGCCTCGATCGCCGCCTACGACGGCCAGATCGGCCAGGTCGCCTACGCCGCCTCCAAGGGCGGCATCGTCGGCATGACCCTGCCCGCCGCGCGCGACATGGCCTCGCGCGGCGTTCGCGTCGTCACCATCGCCCCGGGCCTCTTCGACACGCCGCTGCTCGCGGCCCTTCCCGAGGAAGCGCGCACTGCCCTTGGCGAAGGCATCCCCTTCCCCTCCCGCCTCGGGCGCCCCGAGGAGTACGGCCGCCTGGTCGGCCAGATCGTCTCCAACCCGATGCTCAACGGCGAGACGATCCGCCTCGACGGCGCCCTGCGGATGCCGCCAAGGTAATCCTTCCCCCCTTTGCCACCCCAGAGGTGGTCGATGGAGGGCGCGTGCCGAAGTGGGCACTCCCAGATCGGTCAATCCGTTCCTTCGGCCTCGGGGTCGCGCCAAACTTTCTTTCGCCAGGGCGGGTTGATCGCGAACTGCGCGTTGGTAGCGACAGCGATCGGCTCGAGGGGGATCAGGTGGACGCGATTGCTCAGGGTGAGGCGTTCGATGTGGGGGATCCCGGCGGTGTTGCCGGCGTGACTGCCGCCGGAGACGATCAGCAGGTGGGTCTCGGGGCCCCAGCCGTTCTCGGCGCGCAGGCCGAGCGCTTCGGTCGCGTCCTTGACCGAGTCGATCCCGGCGTCCGAGGCCCAACCACCGACTGGCCCGGGCCGCTGGTTGTACCCCTCGTGCGAAGAGGCCCGCTCATCGACCGAGCCATCGGGACGGATGCGGATCTGCACCCCCTCCCAGTCGTCTGGATGAAATCCCGCAGAGCCCAGGACCGGAAGCCCTCGGAAGGTCGCCGAGTCGGCATAGTAGGTCCAGTACTGGAGATAGAGATTTCCCGCCCTCGAGCCTGAACAGTCCACCCCGGCCGCTTCGGTTTCCGCTGCCGCATCCGGTCGGCAATCGATGACGTGAACAAAGGCCGAGACCGGAAGGCCCGCGTTGGTGCGCTTGACGTAGCCATGCTCGGCCGCATCCCCGCACGCGGTCTCACGGCAGCGCCTGAAGTCGACCGGCACCGCCTTCGACCCTTGCTCGAACAGCAGCGAAGGCATGTGCCGCCGCACCAACTCCCCAACTTCGGTCCCGTAAGCCGCAATCAGCACCGGTTCGTCCCCACAGTGATCGGCCAATGCGGCCGCACAAAGAAGCCGCGATGCAATCGACTGCGCCAACGCCATCCCCGGCACCCGCACACCGGCAACGAGCACCCCCACGATGAGCAGCGAGACCAGGCAAACGAGCCCCACCCACTCGACCGTCCCCTGCCCCCGCTCCCCGTCTCGCATGGGCTTGCAAGCCTCCAGCGACCAACTTCCATCCCCCAACAAACTCGCCGAAGTTCTCAACCGGCTTGTCGAAGCCGTGACTTCACGCCCAGCTCCAGAGCTCAGGCGAGCCGGCGGGGCGCATAAGGCTCCGGGCACCCCTCCCCGGAGGCTTCGGCGACCACGCCTGAACCCAGCACTACGACCTGCTGCGCAACGGTCTCCGGGGAGGGGTGCCCGGATCCCTACCGCGTCAGTCGAATCGCCTAGAGATTCTGAATCTCAGCCGCGATGTCCGCCGCCGCCTTCTTGGCGTCGTCAAACAACATCGAAGTATTCGCTTCGTAGAACAGATCGTTGTCGATCCCCGCGAACCCAGGACTGAGCGACCGCTTGATCACGATCACCTGCTGGGCCTCGGAGACTTCGATGATCGGCATGCCGGCGATCGGACTGTCGGGATCGTTCTTCGCCGCGGGGTTGGTGACGTCGTTGGCGCCGACGATGACCGCGACGTCGGTGCGCGGCATTTCGGGGTTGATCTCCTCCATCTCCTTGAGCTGCTCGTAGGGCACGTCGGCCTCGGCCAGCAGCACGTTCATATGGCCGGGCATTCGCCCGGCGACGGGATGGATCGCGTAGTTGACGGTGACGCCGCGCTTCTCCAGCTCGTCGGCAACCTCCTTGATCGCGTGCTGGGCCTGGGCGACGGCGAGGCCGTAGCCGGGCACGATTACGACCGAGTCGGCGTAGGCAAGCTTGATCGCCGCGTCCTGGGCACCGATCGAGACGTGGGGCCGTTCTTCGGTGACGCCGCCAGCCCCGCCCGAGGGCGCGCCGCCGAAGCCGGCAAAGAGCACGTTGGCGACCGAGCGGTTCATCGCGGTCGCCATCTCCATCGTCAGGATCGTTCCCGAGGAGCCGACCAGGGTGCCGGCGACGATCAACGCCACGTTGTGCAAGGCGAAGCCGGCGGCCGCGGCGGAGAGGCCGGTGAAGGCGTTGAGCAACGAGATCACCACGGGCATGTCGGCGCCGCCGATCGGCAGCACGACTAGGTTGCCGAGTAGGGCCGCGGCGAGCAGGATGGCGATGAAGATCGCCTGGGAAGGGTCACCATTGTTGACCGCGATGTCGACGCAGGCGGCGAGGATGCCGATCAACAGCACGGCGTTGATCACCTGCTGCCCCGGCACCGAGAGCGGCTTGGTCGGGATCAGGTCCTGGAGCTTGGCGAAGGCAATGTTCGAGCCCCAGAAGGAGATCGAGCCGACGACCGCGGCGAAGAGGGTGGGAATCAGCTCTTCGAGCGGAATCGAGGCGATCTCACCTGAGTCGATGCCGCTGATTCCGTGGCGCAGCTCCGACCAGGCGATCAGCGCCACGGCGCCGCCGCCGACGCCGTTGTAGAGGGCGACCATCTGCGGCATCTCGGTCATCTGCACGCGGGTTGAGGCGATGACGCCAACCGCGGTGCCGATGCCGAGTCCGAGCGCGATCAGGCCCCAGTTGCCGATGCCATCGAGCAGCAGCGTGGTGATGATGGCGACCGCCATGCCGACGGCGGCGATCTGGTTGCCGCGCTTGGCCGTGGTCGGGTGGGTGCCCTGCTTGATCCCGATGATGAAGAGCGAGAAGGCGACGATGTAGAGCGCGGTGGCGGCGCTGCCACCCGGTTCGAGCACGGCGAGCAGGCTCATTTGCCGGCCTTCCCGTCAGCGTCGGCCTTGGGTTTCGGCTTTTTGGAGAACATGCCGAGCATGCGATCGGTGACCATGAAGCCACCAACGATGTTGATCGCGCCGAAGGCGATCGCGATCGTGCCGATCACGTACTCGAGCGGGTCGTTGGCGTAGCCGACGACGATCAGCCCGCCGAGCATGACGATGCCGTGGATCGCGTTGGTCTGCGACATCAGCGGCGTGTGCAGCGTGGTCGGCACCTTCGAGATCACCTCGAAGCCGACGAAGGCAGCGAGCACGAAGATCGTCACCTCGGTCATCACGCTCATGCTGAGTCCCTCCCCGCCGCGCGCTCGTTCTTGATCTCGCCGCCGTGGGTGATGCAGGCGGCGGCGATGATGTCATCCTCAAAGTTGACGTTGAGCTCGCCCTCCTCGGAGACCAGCAGCCCGAGCAGGTTGTCGAGGTTCTTGGCGTAGAGCTGAGAGGCGGGAACCGGCATCTCGCTGGCCAGGTTGCGCGGGCCGATCACCTTAACGCCACCCTCGACCACGGTCTGGCCGGCCTCGGTCAGCTCGCAGTTGCCGCCGGTCTCAGCGGCGAGGTCGACGATCACCGAGCCGGGCTGCATGCCGCGCACCGCATCGGCGGTGATCAGTAGCGGCGCCGGGCGCCCCGGAATCGCGGCGGTGGTGATGATCACGTCCTGCTTGGCGGCGTTCTCACCGAGTGCGTCGCGCACCTGCGCGTTCTCCTCGTCGGTGAGCGGGCGGGCGTAGCCGCCCTCGCCCTCGGCGTCGGGAATGAAGTCGAGTTCCAGCGGCCGGCCGCCAAGCGAGGCGATCTGCTCCCAGGCGGCGCGGCGGATGTCGAAGCCGGTGACGATCGCGCCCAGCCGCTTAGCGGTGGCAACAGCCTGCAGGCCCGCGACGCCAGCACCGAGCACGAGAACCTTGGCCGGCGGCACGGTGCCGGCGGCCGTGGTCATCATGCCGAAGAAGCGGCCCGACTCACGGGCGGCGATCAGGGTCGATGCATAGCCGGCGGCCGCGGCCTGCGAGGAGAGCGCGTCCATCGCCTGGGCGCGCGTTGTGCGCGGAATCGCCTCCATCGCGAAGCTGGTGACACCGGCAGCCGCCAGCGCCTTGTTCGTCTCGGCGGCGGTCCAGGGGGCGAGGTGGCCGATGAAGATCTGATTGGAGTTGAGGCGAGCGATTTCCTCGGCGGAAGGGACGGCGACGCGAAGGACCACGTCGGCGCCCCACGTAACGTCGCCCTCGACGACCTCTGCCCCGGCTTCGCTGTACTGGGAGTCGGGGTGCCCGGCAGGCTCACCGGCGCCGCTCTCGACTAGCACCGCGACCTTCTTGTTGGCGGTGAGGGATTTGACGACGTCAGGAACCAGCGCGACCCGGCGCTCCCCGTCGACGGTCTCTTTCGGCACTCCGATTTTCACGCGGCGCGGAAGGTTATGTGAAAGCGGGTCCGGGGCGTCAGCCGGCCGTTAGAGCGGCGAGCCGTTGGAGCGTGTGCAGCTGCTGATCGCGCTCGGCGTGGACCGGAGAGACGATCAGGCGATCGATGCCGGCGCCGCGGAAGCGCTCGATCCGCTCCGCCACCTCGGCCTCGGTACCGACCAGCGAGGTTGCCTCGACGATCTCTTCGGGCATCGCCTCGTAGGCGCCGGCGCGATCGCCGTCCTGGAAGCGCTTCTGAACCTCGTCGGCGACCTCACCGAAGCCGAAACGGTGGGCGAGGTCGACGTAGAAGTTGGTTTTACGGCTGCCCATGCCGCCGAAGTAGAGGACGAGTCCGGCCTTGACCACCGACTTCGCCGCCTCGAGGTCGCCGTCGATCGCGACCTGCAGCGAGGGCGAGACCTCGAGATCGGAGCGCTGGCGCCCGCCCTTGGCGAAGCCCGCCTCCAGGTGCTCTCCCCAGGTCTGCTCGAAGGCATCGACCGAGAAGAAGATTGGGATCCAGCCGTCGCAAATCTCGGCCGCCATCTCGACCGACTTGCGCCCGATCGCGCCGACGAAGACCGGGATCTCGTTGCGCTCGGGGTGGAAGTTGAGCTTCAGCGGCTTTCCCTCGCCGCCGGGTAGAGGCAGCTGGTAATGCTCGCCCTGGTGATCGACCGGCCCCCCGCGGGCGATGATCTCACGCACGACTTCGATGTACTCGCGGGTGCGGCCCCAGGGCTTGGCGTAGGGCACGCCGTACCAACCCTCGGAGACCTGCGGTCCGGAGGGCCCGAAGCCGAAGAGGAAGCGGCCGCCGGAGAGCTTGTCGATCGTCGCCCCGGCCATCGCCGCCGCCGCGGGTGGGCGGGCGGGCACCTGCAGGATCGCAGCGCCGAGCTTGATCGCCTTTGTCTGCGGCGTCAGCCAGGCGAGCACGCTGACCACGTCGGAGCCGTAGGACTCCGCCACCCAGACCGACTCGAAGCCGGCCGCCTCGGCGGCCTGGACCACCTCGAGAGCGTCCTCGCCGGCCGGGCCGATGCCCCAGTAACCGAGGTTGAGTCCGAGCTTCAAAGCCATCCGGCGCTCACCCTATTGAATAGGCGACGATGAGCGAAGCGGCAATCGAGCAGGGTCTCTCCAGCGCCACCGCGGCGAAGCGGCTGCGCGAGCTCGGGCCGCCGCCGGAGACCTCTTCGCGCTCGACCTCGAGCATCGTCGCCGGCAACGTCTTCACCCTCTTCAACGCGATCATCGGCGCCTTCTTCGTGCTCGACCTCGGGCTCGGCCTCTACGCCGACTCGATCTTCGGCCTGATCGCGGTGATCAACTCCTACATCGGCATTCGCCAGGAGCTGAAGGCGAAGCGCACGCTGGACGAGCTGGCGGTGCTGGTCGCCCCCCACGCCAAGGCGATCCGCGACGGCGCCACCGCCAGCCTGCTCGCCGAGGAGATCGTCCCCGGCGACGTGATTGAGGTTGCGCCCGGCGACCAGCTCGTCGCTGACGGCCGGGTGACCGGCTCGCGGGGGATGACGCTCGACGAGTCGATGCTGACCGGCGAGGCCGATGGGGTGCGCAAGGAGACGGGCGATCGGGCGCTCTCGGGCTCCTTCTGCATCAGCGGCTCCGGCAGCTACAAGGTCGACGCGGTGCGCGAGGACAGCTACGCCGGCAAGCTCGCCGGGGAGGCGCGGGCCTTCCGCCACCCGCCCTCGCCGCTGCAGGGCGAGGTCAACCGGGTGATCGTCGCTTGCGTCTACGTGATGGTGCCGCTGGCGATCCTGCTGATCCTCACCCTGAAGCTGCGCAACACGGGAATCGAAGAGGCGGCCCAGACCGCCACTGCCGGCCTGGTCACGCTGGTGCCCGAGGGCCTGGTGCTACTGATGAGCGTCACCTTTGCCGTGGCGGCGGTGCGGCTGGCGAAAAAGGACACACTGGTGCAGCAGATGAGCGCCACCGAGAGCCTCGCCGCCGTCGACACGATCTGCGTCGACAAGACGGGCACGCTGACCGACGGAGAGCTGCGCCTGATCGGGGCCGAGGTGGCCGAGGGCATCGATACCAACGCCGCCCACGCGGCGCTCGGCCGCTTCGCCGCCAGCGCCGGCGATCGCAACCGCACCCTCGAGGCGATCGGCGAACGCTTTCCCGGGGCGCCCAGCCGGGTCTCCGGCGAAGTGCCCTTTTCCTCGGAGTGGAAGTGGAGTGGGCTGCGGATCGACTCCGCCAGTTACGTGCTCGGCGCACCGGATGTGTTGAGCGCGGCGGGCGCGCTCACCCTCCCCCCCGGCCTCGCCCGTGTGCTCAAACGCGAGACCGCGGCCGGCCGCCGCGTCGTCGCCTTCGCCGAAACCAGCGAGCCACTGCCGGCAAGCCCCGGCGAGCAGCCGCCGCGGCGGCTAGCACCAGTCGCCCTGGTCGTGCTCGAGGAGACGCTGCGCCCCGACGCGGCGGAAACGGTCGCCTTGATGCGCGAGGAAGACGTCGACCTGAAGCTAATCTCGGGTGACGCACGGGCCACCGTCACCGCGGTTGCGGCGGCGGTCGGCGTGCCCGAGGACGCCGGCGTGATCGAGGGTCACGAGCTGCCGGAGGACCCGGAGGAGCTCGCCGCGGTTGCCCATCGCAACACTGTCTTCTGCCGGATCAAGCCCGAGCAGAAGCGCGACCTGGTCGCCGCCCTCGCCGCGTCGGGACGCTACGCGGCGATGATCGGCGATGGCGTCAACGACGTGCCGGCGCTGAAGCGGGCGCGGATGGCGGTGGCGATGGGCTCCGGCGCCCAGGTGACTAAGGGGGTCGCCGACGTCGTCCTGCTCAAGGACGAATTCGCTCGCCTGCCGCAGGCGGTCGGCGAAGGGCGACGGATCGCCCGCAACGTCCACCGGCTTGGCCGCCTCTACCTGACCAAGACGGTCTACGCCGCCGCCCTGATCGTGCTCGTCGCGATCCCTGGCTTCGCCTTCCCCTTCCTTCCCCGCCACCTCACCCTCGCCGCCTTCCTGACGATCGGCATCCCCTCCTTCGTCCTCGCCCTGGCTCCCTCAGACGGGCCGCTCTATCGCGGTCGCCTGCTGCGGGCGCTGGCCGCCTTCGCCGTGCCGGCCGGGCTGGCGACGGCGCTCGGCTCAATCCTCTCCTTCTTCCTCGTCGACACCGTCTTCGGCGGCAGCCTCGCCGCCGGGCGCACCGCGGCGACGACGACGCTGATCGTGCTGGGACTCTGCTTCGTGCTGCTGCTCGAGCGCGGCCCCGGCCGCGAGCACATAGCGATCCAGAGCTACATGCTGGCGATGGTCGCCGGGCTCGGGGCCCTCTACGCGGGGATCCTCGCGATCGGCCCTCTGCGTAGCTTCTTCGAAATGGAGCTGCTCAGTTCCGCCCAATGGTTCCTGGCCCTCTTCTCGGCAGCAGTGGGACTCACCATCGCCAGCCTGCTCTGGCGACTGCCGCAGATCGAAGCGTGGGAAGCGGCAGCCGATTCGACGACCGTTCACGGTGACGGCACCTGAGGTCCGCCGGGGGTCCCTCCCCAGGCCGCTTCGCGGGAGTTCCTGGGGAGGGACCCCCGGCGGACCTAACGCGGCGGCAGGACGAATTGGGTGACGATCAGATTGGCGGCAAGGCGGGGCTCAGAGCTATCGCGGAGGCGATCCATTCGGACCTCGATCACGACCGTGCTCTTGCCTGTGTGAAGGGGCTCGGCCACCGCAACGATCTCATCGTCCAGCAGGCCCGCTGCGAAGACGTTTAGCTTCAGCTCGATCGTTGTGAAGTTGTGGCCTGTGGGGATCACGCGGAACGTGGCCCAAGCAGCAACGGTGTCGCCAAGCGCCGTCCAGACACCCCCGTGCACGAAGCCGCCGGGGTGCAGGTGACGTTTGTCGACCTTGATTCGGCCGCGTGCGTGCGAGTCCTCGATCTCGAGCGGCTCGATGCCGAGATCGCCGGGGAAGCTGCCCGGGAGGAAGCCGCGCACCGACTCCGGTGTGATTAGAGAGCTGGGGTGATGCGGATCCTCGCCCATCGGGGCGCGCACCCTATCCGAGCGCAGTCGCCACGGGCGACGTCTCGCTCCTGCTCAGCTCGTAGGCGCCGGGCGCCAGCTCGTGCGTGCGGCGGCGATAGGCGCTCCAGATCCAGGGCCAGTTGCTCGGATCGTTGCCGTTCTCATCGACGTACCAGTTGCTGCAGCCGCTGTGCCAGACGGTTTTGGCCAGGGCGGCGCGGAGCTCTCGGTCGAAGTCCTCGGCAGCCTGGGGCTTGACCTCTATCCGCCTGGCTCGTGCGCTCTCCATCTCGCGCAGCGCCGCCAGCACGTGGCCGATGCCGCACTCGAGCGTGTTGACCACCGAGCCGCTGCCGCCGTTTGTGTTTGGCCCGTAGAGCAGGAACATGTTGGGGAATCCGGGCACGCTGAGGCCGAGGTAGGCGCGCGCGATCTCCCCCCACTCCTCTTCCAGCTTGCGTCCCTGCCGGCCGCTGATCTCCATCGGCGCGACGAAGTCGTGCGAGGCGAAGCCGGTGGCCAGGATGATGGCGTCGGTGGCCCGCTCTACCCCGGTCGCATCGCGGATCCCCGCCGCGGTAACCGCCTCGATCCGCTCCGCCACCAGCTCCACATTGGGCTCGATCAGGGTCGGGTACCACTCGTCGGTGAGCATGATCCGCTTGCAGCCGAACTCGTCGCTCGGCGTCACCTTGCGGCGCAGCTCGGGGTCGGAGATCGCCGCGTTGATCTGGCGGCGGCCGACCACGCGCAGCGCCGGCAACAGCCAGCGCTTCTGGGTCAGTGCCGCGGCGGCGAACTCCTGGAAGGCGAAGACCGAGGCGCGGTCGAGGCGGCGCAGGAGCGGGCGGCTGAAGAGCGCCTGCGCCCGGGCCGAGTACTCGAAGTCCATCTTCGGCAGGGTCCAGCCGGGCGAGCGCTGGTAGACGTCGAGCTGGGCAACTTGGGGTTGGATCGCGGGGACCACCTGGATCGCGCTGCAGCCGGTGCCGACCACGGCGACGCGCTTGCCGCTCAGGTCAACGTCATGGCGCCACTCGGCCGTGTGGAATGCCGGGCCATCGAAGCTCTCGAGCCCCTGGATCGGTGGCACCGCCGGCACCGAAAGCTGGCCGCAGGCGGTGAGGAGGAGATCAGCCTCATGCGGCCCGGCGCTTGTCTCCAACAGCCACTTACCGCGCTCCTCCTGCCAAGCGGCGCTCCTCACCTCGGTTGCGGTGCGGATCCTGTCGAGCACGCCAAAGTGTCGCGCCACCCCTTCCACATACGCCTGGATCTCGACCTGGGGCGCATAACGGCGCGACCAGCGGTTGGGCGCGAAGGAGTACTCGTAGAGGTGGGAGGGGATGTCGCAGGCGGCGCCGGGGTAGGTGTTGTGCTGCCAGACGCCGCCGACGCGCTCGCCCTTCTCGAAGACGGTGACGTCCTCGTAACCCTCGCGCTTCAGCATTACGGCGGCGCCAACCCCGCCGAAGCCGCCGCCAACCACCGCGATCGAAAGTTTCTTACTCAAGGCCAAAGCCCTCCAGCCCGAAGTCGCCAAACGGCTCGTCGCGCTCGCGCACCGCCTCTTTGAAGCCGCCCTCGGCGGCGCTGCGGACGAAGCCGTGGCCCTCCTCGGTGTGGCGGGCGACGCCGTCGAAGAAAGTGCCGAGCAGTTGCGTCTGGTGCAGGCCCTGCGCGTAGAGGCCCTGGTTGACCAGCATCTTCATCATCACCAACTGGTTGATCGGCATTTGCGCGACCCGCGCGAGCAGCCGCTCGAAGCGCTCGTCCAGCTCAGCCGCGGGCGCCGCCTCGGTCGCCAGGCCCCACTCCTCGGCCTCGGCGCCGGTCAGCGAGTCGCCGGTGAAGAGCAGCCGCTTGGCCCGCATCGGCCCGACCCGCGAGGCCCACATCGCCGTCGTCGGCGAACCCCAGACGCGCGCCGGCGGGTAACCGATCTTGGCATCGGAAGCGATCACCAGCAGGTCCGAGCAAAGCGCCATGTCGGTGCCCCCGGCGACGCAATAGCCGTGGACCTTGCAGAGCACCGGCTTTTCCGAGTGGAAGAGGCTCATGAAGCCACGCACGTTGCGCCACATGAACTGGAAGTCGGTGACCGGGTCCCAGTTGGACTCCGGCACGTGGTTGGCCCCGATCGTGGCGGGATCGAGCGGCGAGCCGGCCGGCGCCTCCACCCCGCCCAGCTCGCTCATGTCCCCCTCGGCCGAGGCGACCAGGTCATAGCCGCCGCAGAAACCCGTGCCGTTGCCGGCCAGGGCGATCGCGTGCACCTCCGGGTCGAGGTTGGCCCGCTCGACGCAGGCCGCCAGCTCGGCCGGCATCTGCGGCGTGATCCCGTTGCCGCGGTCCGGCCGGTTGAGGGTGATGCGTGCAACCCGACCGTCGGTCTCGTAGGTGAGCGTCGTCAGTCTTGTCATGGGGTGCGGCGAGCCTACCGCTGGGGACTTAGCAGCAAGCTCAACCCCCACGCCGCCCTGGGAGGGGACCGTGCCAGCAGGGCGGCAACGGCGTTGGCGGGGGCGGCGAGAGCGGGCGACAAACCCTGAAGGCCGCGGTCGTGACGGGCCCCTTCAGCCCGCTCCACCCGATTGCGCGGACGCGGAAGTGATGCCGCCCAAGCCCGACCCGATAAGCCTTCGGGGAGCGGCAGCGTTTCAGCGGCCGCCCGTCGATCCTGCAGGTGAATCCGCGGACCGAAGCATGGTTCGCCGCAAAGAAGCGAAAAAGGATCGTGAGCTTGCGGCGGTCGAGCTCGATCATCGGACTGGGTCTTTTGGCAAGGATGGTGCGCGGCCGCTTGGGCCCCTTCCGTCGAATCTTGCGGTTCTTGCTGGCCTGCTTCTCGACCGTTTCCGCAAACGGGTCTTCGCTCGTGAAGACCTGACCATCTCCCGCAGCAATCGCGCAGAAGGAAATCGATGGACAGGAGACACCCCACATGGCATTTGAGGCGCGCGTTCCTTCGATCTGGGTATAGGGAATGAGGTTGGTGAAGGTCCACGCCCCCGATCCTCCAGCCGGGTCTGTCGAGGTGAGGACATCGGCGTTGTTATCAACGGCGACGCAGCGAGAGAGCGACGGGCAGGTGGCGGCGGTGAGCTGCACCGAGCCGCCTCCGCGGCTCGCGGGCCAAGCCGAAGCCGGACCGGTAGGATCGGTCGAGACGATCAGGCTGCCGAGTACGTTGCCGCTCACGCAGAGCGCCGGCGAGGGACAAGAGATGCCGAACAGGTTGCCGGGTATGCCAGGCAACTGCACCTGCTGCCAGGCGCCAGCGAGCGGATTGGTCGAGCTGAGGACCTCGCCGGCATCGGTAGGTTCGGGCCTTATGTTGTCGCCGTCATCACCAACGGCCACGCAAAATGCCGGTGAGGGACAGGAGATGCCGCGCAGTTCGAGTGGGCCCGGGAGCTGGGTCACCGTCCAGGCTGATGCGCCGCCAGTGGGATTGGTCGAGGTGGCGACCTTGCCTCCGCCCGCTGCGGCGGCACAGAACGACGGTGACGGACAGGAGACGCCGTAGAAGTGCGTGCTCGGACCGCTGGAGTTGAGGTCGGCGATGCTCCAGCTTGCGGCGCCGCCAGTCGGATCGGTCGATGTGAGGAGAAGCCCTTCGAAGCTAGCGGCGACGCAGAGCCGTGTCGAGGGACAGGAAATGCCCTTGATCTCGTTCTGGTTCGGGGGCCCTGCGCCACCCGGATTGACGACCGACCAGGCGGCGGCGCCGGCGGAGGGGTTGACCGAGCTGGCGACCGTGTTGCCGGCGCCGACCGCGACGCACATCGAGACACTCGGGCAGGAGATGGCGAAGAGCGGCGCCTGGCCCACCGCGGGCAGCTGACGGGCGGTCCAGGTCGCTGCGCCCGCGGACGCGGCGACGGCAAGGACAAGCAAAGTTGCCCCGGCTGCAATCGAATAGAGGCTCCTCGCCCAGAGGCGTCTTTGCCGTCCCATGCCGCTCTCCATACCGGCGGAGTCCCCCGCCCTCACGGCGTGGCGCAAGCCACGCGCATCCAGTACTCGGTTAGAGCTTAGGTCCGGCGAGACCGACGGACAAGCATGTTTCGATCGAGGGGAGCCCCGCCTCAGACCCGTTCGACGAGCATCGCCTTGCCCTGCCCCCCGGCCACGCACATCGTCTCGAGGCCGACCTGGTGGTCGTCGGTCTCCATCACGTTGAGCAGGGTGCCCATGATGCGGGCGCCGGTCATCCCGAAGGGGTGGCCGAGGGCGATCGCGCCACCGTGGGTGTTGAGCTTGTCTTCGGCGATGCCGCATTCGGCCATGATCGGGATCACCTGGGCGGCGAAGGCCTCGTTGAGCTCGACCGCATCGACGTCGGAGATCGTCATCCCGGCCCGGTCAAGCACCTTCTTGATCGCGCCGATCGGGGCGACGCCCATCAGCTCGGGCCCGTTGCCGTAGGTGGCGGCGGTGATGATCCGAGCCCGCGGGGTCAAGCCGAGCTCCTTGGCCTTGGTGTCGCTCATCAGCAGCACCGCGGCGGCACCGTCGTTGAGCGGGCAGGAGTTGCCGGCGGTGACGCCGCCGCCGCCCTCAAAGGCCTCTGGTAGCTGGGAAAGCTTCTCCAGGGTCGAGGAGGCGCGGGGACCGTCGTCCTTGCTGACCTCGGTCCCGTCTTCGAGTTTGACCGGGACGATCTCGCGATCGAAGAAGCCGTCCTCCTGCGACTTCACCGCCAGTTCCTGCGAGCGCTGCGCGAACTTGTCCATGTCGGCACGGCTGACCTCGTACTTCTTCGCCACGTTGACGGCGGTGATGCCCATGTCGATGTAGGCGTTGGGCTGGCCGTTCTCGCCGATCAGGTTCGGATTGCGATCGTCCACCCGGACGGGCTCGGAGGCTTCGTTGAAGCGGCTCACCCACTCGACCCCGGCGGCGATGTAGACGTCGCCCTCGCCGGCCTTGATCGCGT
>Ga0066654_10000206_pt1 | contig 13775 bp, 11 predicted proteins | sample GraSoiAngelo_103_FD_66715 | JGI IMG/M metagenome (GOLD analysis project Ga0066654, IMG submission 66715) | Grasslands soil microbial communities from the Angelo Coastal Reserve, California, USA - 14_0903_05_20cm | ecosystem: Environmental > Terrestrial > Soil > Grasslands | place: USA... | reverse complement strand
GGTTGCTCAACAACTGGCACACCAATTGCAGATTGAAAACGGGTACCGCTTCCTCACCAATGTTGGTCGCGATGCCGGGCAATCCGTCTTTCATCTGCACTTTCACCTGTTGGGTGGACGCTCGCTAGGGTGGCCTCCCGGATAAAGTGCGCGAAGGTAGCAGTGATTTCATGCGTATTGCGATTGATTATACAGCGGCAATTCGCCAGGGAGCGGGCATCGGCACATATGCGCGCAACCTGGTTGCCGCCATGCTAGCACAGGACAGTAACAACCAGTACAAGCTCCTCAGCAGTGGACACCCCACCACGGAGCATCCCTTTCCCAGGGCAGAGAATGTTCGTGGACAGAGTATTTTTATCCCCGACCGCTATCTGAATATCCTCTGGTATCGTTGGCGAGCACCACTGCCCGCAACCTTGTTCTCAGGTCCGGTCGATATCTATCATGGCCCGGATTTCGTCCTGCCACCGCTCGGCAAAAAGGTGCGCAAGGTAGTGACCATCCATGACCTCGCCTTTCTGGAACATCCTGAATATGCAGTCCCCTCGCTGGCGGCCTATCTCAAAAAAGTTGTGCCGGAGGCCGTGGCAGCGGCTAATGTGGTTGCTGCCGTCTCTACGGAGGTCCAGCGAACACTGATTGAACACTTGCAGGTACCGCCGGAGAAACTCACGGTCATTCCTAATGGCGTCGGACCACATTTCCGTCGCATCACAGACCCGCTCATTCTCAATGCTGCACGCCATAAGTTTGGCCTGAAACACCCTCTGCTACTGGCTGTAGGGACGATGGAACCTCGCAAAAATCACCTCGGTCTGATTAAGGCTTTTCATATGGCACGGCAACAGAAACAAGGACCAGCTATGCTCGCTATCGTCGGTGGGCCGGGCTGGCTCTACGATGAGACACGCAAGCTGGTCAGTGATTTGCAGCTGGAGCACAAGGTGCGTTTTCTGGGACGCGTGAGCGACCTGGAGTTAATTACACTCTATAGCATAGCCGATAGCTTTGCCTTCCCGTCATTCTTTGAAGGCTTTGGGATACCACCTATCGAGGCGATGGCTTGCGGCACCCCTGTCATTACCTCAAAGACCTCATCACTACCAGAGGTTGTCGGCGATGCAGCCCTCCTGGTCGATCCCAGCGATATTGCTGATATAGCGCAGGCCATAGTACGTTTAACACAAGATGCAGATCTGTGCGCGACGTTACAACAAAAGGGCTATCAGCGGGCAAAAGAATTTACTTGGGAGAAATCTGCCTATAAAATGCTTAATCTCTACCAACGGCTCTACCATGGAGAAAGCGACTTCTCCACAAAGGAATACACTTTATGAAAATAGGTATGAATGCGCTCTTTTTTCAATTTCCCGCCACGGGTAGTGGACAATATATGCTCCATCTTCTCTCAGCATTGAAAGCCATCGATAATACCAATGAATACGTGCTGTTCGGGCCGCGACCAGTTGCAGATAAAGACCTGTCTCCTATCACCTTCCCTTATCAGGTACAGCCTGTTCCCGGCTTCGCACAGAGGAATAAAAACATCGAGAAGCTACTATGGGAACAACTCACAGCGCCAGCAGCAGCGCGTAAAGCAGGTGTAGATATCTTGCATATCCCCTATTTTGCTCCACCACTGCTAGCAGGCCAGCCAACTGTCGCTACTATCCATGATGTTATTCCCATGCGGCTTCCTGCCTATCAGCCCGATGGTAAAGTGAAGGCATACATGCGACTGGTCAGTCGTGCCTCTCACAATACCAAATGATCATTACGATTTCGCAACATGCCAAACAAGATATCATGGATCTGCTCAAACTGCCCGCTGAACGTATTCGTGTCATCTATCAGGCCGCCGGTGATGAATATCAGCCGGTGACTGATCCTGAACAACACGTGGCAGCTCGCGCTCGCTATGGTGTTGGTGAGCGTTACATTTTCTACCTGGGCGGACTGGATCAGCGCAAAAACATTCCACAACTGATACGCGCCTTTAGCCAACTGTATCAGCAGATTGGCGATCCCCACCTGCAATTGCTTATTTCGGGTAATCCCGATAAACATACAGGGCCGCTGTTCCCTGATCCGCGACCCATCGCGGCTGAGCTAGGCATGGAGAAGCAGATTATTATGCGCTTTGTTGAAGACGAAGACAAACCAGTAATGTATAGTGGAGCTAGCCTGTTTGTCTTCCCTTCGCTCTATGAAGGATTTGGACTGGACCCATTAGAAGCCATGGCATGTGGCGCGCCAGTGGTCTGCTCTAATCGCACCTCACTACCAGAAGTGGTAGGCGACGCCGCCATCACTGTTGATCCAGCAGATCTTAGCGCCCTGGTTAGCGCCATGCATAGCGTCTTGACCAATAATGAGTTACAGGCAGATCTACGCGCCCGTTCACTCAAGCGAGCAGCACTATTCAGTTGGCAGAGGACCGCTGAAGAAACGCTCGCTGTCTATGAAGAAACGTTAGCCCGGTCAAAAGCACAAAGGAAGAAATAAGAAGAACAACTATGCGTGTATTAATGATTTCTAAAGCGCTTGTTGCAGGAACCTCGCAACGCAAACTAGAAGAATTAGCCAAATGTCCCGGCGTAGAACTGACACTCGTCACGCCGCCTTACTGGCAGAGCGATGATGGTAGTAAACAAGAACTCGAACAGCTCTACACCTCTGGCTATAAGATGATTATCGCCAATATGGCCCTCAATGGCAACTTCCATCTACACTACTATCCCCAACTCTCTCAGATTATGCGTGAGATCCAGCCAGACATTGTGCATATCGATGAGGAACCCTATAATCTTGCCACCTTCCAGGCCATGCGCCTAGCTGTACTCCAGAAGGCTCGTGCATTGTTCTTCACCTGGCAGAATCTCTATCGCAGCTATCCACCACCATTTCGCCAGTTTGAGCTGTACAATTACAGACATACCGCCATGGCCTTGACGGGCAACCGGGCGGCGGCAGAAGTACTGAAACGCAAAGGTTACACGGGAGAGTACCGCGTTATCCCGCAGTTTGGCTTTGATACTGAGATCTACAGTCGCAGCACACCAAGACTACCACGCGCAACAGAAGCACCTTTCACCCTCGGCTTTATCGGTCGTCTTAAAGAAGAAAAAGGACTCTCATTGATTGTCGAAGCGCTCTCGTACCTACCGGACTATTGTCGTGCGGTCTTTGTTGGCCATGGCCCGATGAAGACGGCATTAGAAGAGCAAGCAGCGCGCCTGGGAGTCACTGACCGCGTGATCTTCAAACCCGGCGTGCCAACATACCAGGTGCCCCAAGAGATGGAACAATGCGACGTATTTGTCCTGCCCTCGCTGACACGCTCCAACTGGATGGAACAATTCGGTCGTGTCCTACCCGAAGCCATGTCCTGCGAGACGCCCGTGATTGGCTCAAACAGCGGTGAAATTCCCTACGTCATTGGTGACGCCGGTCTTGTCTTCCCAGAAGGAGATGCGAGGGCACTAAGCGAATGTGTCCGTAAGCTGCTCGACAATCCACAGCTCTACGCAGATCTGACCAGACGTGGCCGCCAACGTGTGCTCGAAAACTATACACAAGGCCAAATAGCACGCCAGACCTATGAGGTCTATCGGGAGATCCTCAAAACGCCGGTTCTGCGAAGCAAATAACGCACAGCGGCAAGGTGGAAGATCTGCTATAACTGCGGAGGTTTAGGTACATATGTCCCATCGTTGGGAAGCCAGGGAATGCATAATCTCTGGCTCTTGCTGTTGCGCGTTGACAGGCTATCTCATCACCCAAACATCGCACTGTTCTTCGTTTGTAGAAGTGTAGGGAGAAACTGCATACGCATGCCAGTGGGCACAAGCAATATCGCTGTGAAGAACACTCGTCATTCGGCTGACAAACTGGGTGGCAACGGGCAACCTAGCATAGCCCTCTTACCTTAATTATCAGCCGTTATCTTGACGGTATTCAATGAATCATGCTAAGAAGACAGTGTAGACTATTGAAGACTTTCTTTCATTGACTCAATAAGCGCTACTACTGCATTGATACATTTAAATCTTTTTTTTACATGAAAAATATACTGTCTTACTTTGTGAGGAGTGCATGCAACAAGATAAGCAAAACGAGCGTACATCGTTACTAGCAGCAAAAAGTGCGGGTGGGCTGATCAAGCGCCCATTGCCATTTCTTGATCACGAGGCACAGGAGACAGAGCGTACCAGTGACGAGCATAATCAACTGGATGTTGCAGCCTTACCAACAAGACACTTAGGACCAATCTCCCTCTATGAAAGCACACACCGCAAAAGGATAGCACCAATCTCATTGACACCATACGACTATCAGCAAATCGATGAGGAGATAGAAGACAGTGTCGATCTGAGCCGCATGAGCACGGTGCAATTGATGCAGCTGAGTGGGAGGATGCATGCTATATCTATGCCGCTGCCAGCCATCGACATAACACAAGCCACAACTGGCGCGCTTGCTACATTCAATGCAGCTGGACAGGCAATACGTGGCCAGACGTTATCTCTTTCGCCGCTGCCTGCACATGCTAAACCCCAGCCCAAGTGGAAACAATATCTCAATAACCCAATCATTAAAGGTCTCATTGGTCTTGCTGTCGGCGTGCTCATCATTCTGCTGATGAGCCGTATGATTGATTTTAAATCTACTGCACGGGTCATCCAGGATCACCTGACAACACCGATGGGCATATTACATACCTGTCTTGCCGGTTTAGCATTTACTGGTGCATTCAGCTTGCGAGGCGCGCGCTGGAAACTCTTCTTGGATCGCATTGAGAAGGTGAACGTCATAAAGATCATCCGTATCTACTGGATTGGCGTCTTCATTAACTTCTTGTTGCCAGTGCAGGGTGGCGAGCTAGCGAAAAGCATCATGCTCAAACGGGTAACGGGTATTCCGGTCAGTCAATCACTGCCAACGGTGGCGATGGATAAGGCGCTCGACTTGATGCCAGTGCTCTTCATTATTGCGATTGTACCGTTTATCCCCGGCATACATATGGATATCACCCTCTGGCTGATCCTTGGCTTTGTGGGAAGCATCCTGCTGGGCCTAGTCATCGTAGTGGCCCTGACGGCCTGGAATCGCAATGCGGCTACTGCCTTGATCAACTTTTTTCTGCGCTTGCTCCCTAAAGGGCTTGGCGGAAAAATCGAGGGATTTGCCATGGGCTTTGTAGACTCCCTGCTGGCTGGTGCGAGTAGGCCCAAATCCTTCATTCCGGCCATCTTCTTTACAGCGCTGGCGATATTGTGCGAAGGTCTCTTTGCATGGGAAGGCTTCCATGCCGTTGGTCTCAATACGATGGGACTTGGTCTCGCCATCTTCGGTTATACCGTCTACACGCTGTTCTCCATTCTCCCGACGCCGCCTATGGGTGTGGGTACCAATGAGGGCGCGAAAACGATTGTGTTTGTCTCGCTCTTAGGCTTTAATGCCGTGCAGGTCAACGCCATGGCGATCCTGGTGCATCCGGTCTGTGCATTCCTCATGACGGCCATTGGTCTGATCTCGCTACGCACGTTGGGGTTGACACTCTCTAGCGTGCTTAATAAGCATGAAAGTAATGAGCCTCGTAATGAGATTAAGCAAGCAGCTTTAGTGAAGTGAGATAAGAAAAAAGAGGGAGGCAGGATTTGTAGGTAAATCCTGCCTCCCTCTTTTTGTTCACCTGAGCGAGATAAAAAGGCTACGTTGTACAATGTTAATAGCCCAGTCAACATCTGCAAGAGCAAGGAATTTTACAAGACGAGGTACAACAAGTTCATGAGTGATGATCCGATGATGGTTTTTGCGGGCAGTGGTAGCCCAATACTGACAGCACGCATTTGCCAATACTTGCACATTCCACAAGGGCACAACGAAACGCTCCACTTCTCAGACGGCAATACGTTTGTACGCATTCTAGAGAATGTGCGAGGACGCCACATCTACGTAGTACAATCAACAGTCTTTCCTACTAACGATAACTTCATGGAGCTATTATTCTGGATCGATGCCTTCAAACGTGCAGGAGCAGAATCGGTGACAGCCGTTATTCCTTACTTCAGCTATGCCAAAGGCGACAAAAAGGATGAACCCCGCGTCTCCATTCGCGCTCGTGTGTGCGCCGACGCTATCGAGATTGCAGGAGCCGACCGTGTGCTGACGATGGATCTCCATGCACCTCAGATCCAGGGCTTTTTTCATGTGCCAGTCGATAACCTGTATGCGCTACCGCTCATGTGCGACCGCATCAAGCAACTAGAACTACAGAATGTGGTGGTCGTTTCGCCTGACGTAGGTTTTGCCAAGCAAGCACGAAGTTATGCCTCTAGCCTGGGTACCCCCATCGCTATTGCCGATAAAGAACGCATAGCACACGATGAACGCGCTTGTGTGCTACAGATCATCGGCGATGTAGGAGGACGGACAGCCGTTATCGTCGATGACTTCACTATCTCAGGGGGCACGCTCGCTGGCGTCTCAGCACAGCTCATCGAGCATGGCGCACTTGAGGTTTATGCGGCAGTTACGCATGGCGTGCTGACCAAAAGAGCTGTCACCATGATCGATGACAGCCCAATAAAAAAACTCTTCATTACAGATACAGTAGAAAACCAGCCCACAAAGTTCTCCAGCAAGATTGAGGTGATATCCGTCGCACCATTGTTTGCGGAAGCCATTAAACGTATCCATAACCGCGAGAGTATCAGTGAAATGTTCAATTGATAGTCACTTATCAAGTACCAGCAACTTAAAACAGCCAATTGCCCTTAATGACCGTTTTAAATTTTGCGTGTCTTTATATCCTTATATCTTTTATATCTGTTCTTAACAAATCATTAATCATAGCTTAAAGATTATTGTATACTCTTATTATGAGACAGAGTAAGAAATCAATGCGTTCCCCAATACAATACATGATAGGCATAGCGCTATGAGCAAAGTACCAAACAGGTTATTTGTACGCCTCTCTCAATATGCACGTCATTTGACCGAGCAGTCCCACCTGCCCAGCGAAAACCGGCAGGAACATAGCCATCTCAGCGATTTTTTGCTCAACTTCTCGGTAGGACATCGGATTCTGCTGGGCTTTCTGACTGCGGCCATCCTCACCACCTTGGCAATGGGTATTACCACCCTGCAACATGCTCAATTTCTCGAAAAACAAGCCAATTTTTACCAGAACCTTATTCCAGCTGGCAGCCTCTTAGCCAGAGGAAGCAATATATTGACTTTGACGAATATTGAAGTTCACGGAGCACTCAACGATGCCCAAACGAAGCTCTCACAAGAAACGCTCGACCAAGATATACAAATTGCCCAAGAACTGACACGACACTATCAAGACATTCTCGATAGCTATAAAAAACACTACATGCTCAATCAGCAACCAGAGCAAGTGGCTCTGCTCCTCGAAGCTAGCCATGAACATCAAGTCACGCAGCAAGTAGCACTGGTAGGCAGTGCCATCCGCACATGGCAACTCTATAAAGAATATCAGAGCCAGATGTTCAATGACATTCTGCATGGCTCCCTATTGGAAGCTCAACGTCTGGAACGCTTGCAATGCGAGCCTATCCATGCAGATGCATTAAGTGCACTACATGGCTTAATGCAATTTCATGAACAACTTACCTCTTCTATACGCGATACGACCAACGTGCAAGAGAGAGATCAGCTTATTATGACCATCAGCTGCGCGTTCGTTGCTTGCATCGGTATCATAGTGGCAGGGTTAATGATCAGTAGCACTTTTGTGCGCCGTTTACGCCAGCTGCGCAGCGTGACGCAAGCCGTCGAGCAGGGTAAGCTGGATACACGCCTACCAGTTGTAGGACACGACGAAATTACTGAGCTGGCCGCTTCAGTGAATGCCATGCTCGAAACTATGGTCGCAGATGCCATGGCCCATGAACAGCAACGTCAGCTTGCCGAATTCAAAGACCAATTCATCATGAATGTGAGTCATGAGTTACGCACGCCTCTCACTCAAGTCTATGGATTTTTAGAATTATTGTTTGATTATCACGGACAGCTAGACGAGATGACCGTATTGAACTTCCTGCGCCGCGCCAAGTGTGGTTGCCAGGAACTGATCCATCTGGTGAATAGTATTCTAGATGCAACGCTTGCCAGTAGTGACGCTACCGCACCCCAACCGGAAGAAATTGCCGTAGCTGCACTTGCTCGCCAAGTCATCGATCAATTCGATCCTCTCTCTGCAAACAACCATCAGATACAGCTTACGATTCCTGATACGATCAGTGTCGTTGCTGACGAACAGTACTTCCGCCAGATTCTCCGCAATCTTATCTCTAATGGGTGCAAATATACCCCCAAATACACCAAGATTACGCTGGAGGCCGAACTGAGCTTCCCACCGGCACACGACATAAAAGCAAGACCCCAGGTGTGTATTACAGTGAGAGATACCGGCCCTGGCATTCCGCCTGACGAGATATCACAGCTCTTCCATCGCTTTGTACGTTTGAAACGCGATGTCTCCAGTTCAGTACGCGGCACCGGTTTAGGACTTTACGTTTGCAAGCAACTGGTAGAAGCCATGAAGGGGAAAATATGGGTAGAGAGCACAGGCATCGAGGGAGAAGGGTGCCGCTTCTGTTTCACCCTACCAGCCACAAATGCAACCGTTCACGCTTATACAACTGCTGAGACCAGTATGGGAACTTGTTCGGATCTGACCAACGTGGCAGTTACTTGAAACAATAACCAATACCTCGTACCGTATGAATAAATTTTGGGTTTTTTGGATCTTCCTCGATATTCTCGCGTAGCCAGTGAATATGTACATCGAGCGTACGAGGATCGCCAATATAGTCATGACCCCACACATAGCGCAGCAATTGATCACGCGTCAGTATAATACCCCGATTGCGCACCAGATATAATAGTAACTCAAACTGGCGATAGGTTAAATCAATCCGTCGTCCACGGCATGTTACACGCCGCCCGGTTATATCGATCTCCAGCGGCTCAATCGTGAGCTGCGTCTTGGGAGCTGCATCCATGTCAAGAACTTCCGACGAGCCGCCCTCAGTATCTTCAGAAGTATTGGAGGTAAAGCGTGAACGACGCAGGAGCGCCCGCACGCGCGCTAACAATTCGCGTCGCTCAAAAGGCTTAGTGACATAATCATCGGCTCCAGCATCCAGACCAACCTCTTTATCAAGTTCGTTACCACGAGCCGTCAGCATAATGATGGGAAGGGTCGCCACACTACTCGTACGACGCACTTGGCGACACACATCTAACCCATTCATCTTAGGCAAGGCAACATCGAGGATAAGCAAATCTGGTGGATCTTCCCGGATAATCTTGAGCGCACTCACACCATCTGTAACAGCATCAACGTCATAGCCGTTCCACTTTAAATTATATGTTAAGGCCTCTGCCACGGCATCGTCATCTTCAACAATCAAGATTCTCTTCATCATTACACCTCACGATAGGCTGTATGTGGCACCATCACGACGAGACAAGCATCTCGTCTTCGCTGACTAAATATTCCTTTTTTTGTCCCAGCTATTCTTAGTTATACCACACATTAAACACTTATTAAATTTCTCATCGCAACTCTGAAGATACTTACCCATACTACCTTTCCTTCGCTTCACAAACAAGAGCTGTCATTAGTGATCCACGTGATTATTTGCAATGTATACTATTGTAAAGATATACTGCCACTAAGATTACCTTGAATCACACAGCAGTAGGTGCCCTATCCCTAATGTCTCTTGGTACCAGCGCAAAACGATGGAGGCCCATTTGCAGTAAGAAAGAGAGCCAGATGCAAGCTATTCGTGGTATAGTTCCTAAAAGTATCGAGTTTTCGGACGCCGTATTCAAGGAGCTAGCAGCGGGCTAGGCTAGTCCTAGCAGCAGTTCGCCAGGTGATCACACCTTCAGATGTTTGTTCCAGTCGGAAGCACTGTGGTTCCAGTTTAAGGGTAGCCGAAAGGTGAAAGTGATTGGAGCACGACAAGCCTGATGAACAATCGCAAGGAGCAATTCACTCTTGACAGAGGAGGGCTTACAGTCAGATGTCTGTCTATGTTAAAAATCACGATGGGGCAACACTCATGCCCTGCACAGAGGCCAAAGCACGCAAGTTGCTGGAAGCAAAGAAAGCTAAGATCGTGGACTATCGTCCTTTCACCATCCAACTGAGTTGGCAGTGCGAGGGACACATTCAAGATGTCACGTGTGGGATCGATAAAGGCAGCAGTGTCACGGGTCTTGCCTGTGTTGGCAATGGCAAAGTGCTGCTGGCCGCAGAGATCCATCATCGTAAGGATGTTACCGACAAAATGCAGGATCGACGGGATCGGCGTAAAAGCCGCCGGGCACGTCGCTGGTATCGGCCTTGTCGGTTTCTCAATCGTGGTAGCAGTAAACGTAGTGGACGCTTGCCCCCCTCGATCAAGACCAACGCAGAGGAGGTCATCCGCGTAGTAGGGAGCATTCCTTTGCCGATCAGTTCACTGGTGATCGAGGATGTGCAGGTAGACATTGCTCGCTTAAACAACCCAAAACTCAAAGGGAGCCAGTACCAAGATCCAAGCAGGCTTGATGAAAACCTGCGCATGGCATGTTTAATGCGCGATGGCTATTGCTGCCAGTACTGCCACAAACGAGGAGTGCGTTTAGAAGCCCATCACATCCAGTTTGTGAGCCAGGGCGGCAAAGATAACCTCTGCAACCTGCTCACCCTCTGCGAGGGTTGCCACCATCGTTTGCATCAGGGCAAAATCAGGCTCAACGTCACGGGGGTTAGCAGCCATCTCGACCAGATCGCTCAGCGTAGCATGCAAGGAAAGAGCCATTTGTATGCCAGGCTTGGGACCTTTGCTCCATTGATCACAGTCTTTGGCTACCAAACTTGCGCCTACAGGAAATATAGAAACTTGCCAAAAACGCATATTATCGACGCCTTGTGCATCGCAACTCTTGGAACGGGCGAAGTGGTTGCTGTACCGGAGAAGAACGTGTATCACATCCGCTTTCGTCCCAGGCAAACACGCAAGCGCTATCACAGTCAGTCCCAAAAAGGGAAAGGCCGCGTTAAGTACCAAGTCAATGAGCAGTTACAAGGCTTTCGCAAAGGAGACCTAGTCCTGGTCAAAAGCAAATATGTCAAGCTGATTCACTCCATCTATTCCAATGGCTACCTAGCCTTTCCGCGTGTGAAGGGAGAACCCAATCAGGCGCTCCCACGAGATTGTCGCATCTTAGAACAAGAAGGAACGATTTTATGGGAAAAGGTGGGATAAAAACGCCATGTTTGTCCATGCTTGTCCACGTTTGCTAAAACGGGTTTCAATACTTCTCGACATCGATGGCGTGCTGCACGTAAGTATGCAGCCTATCCCAGGAGCAGCTGAAACGCTCACCTGGCTGGAGCAGCAAGGCTACGCCACACGGCTGATTACTAACACGACAACACAGTCGCGCGCGACACTCGCGCAGCGTCTACGACAAATTGGACTGCCAGTCCACGAACATCAACTGCTGACAGCGCCGGTAGCCACAGCCAATTACATCCGTCAGCACTTTGCAGGGAAACGCTGCTGGCTCATTACCAAAGGCGATACAGCACAGGATTTCAGCGACATTGAACTTGTCGAAACACAGGCAGACCTCATTGTCATAGGTGGCGCGGAAGAACTTCTCTCCTATGAGACAATGAATGCCGCTTTTCGTATGCTTATGGAAGGCGCAACATTACTGGCTATGCACACCAACCTCTACTGGCGTACGAGGACTGGTCTACAACTGGATAGCGGAGCATTTATTAAAGCATTAGAGATCGCCACAGGCAAGAAGGCCATTATCATAGGCAAACCTGAGCCAGCTTTCTTTGCACAAGCCCTACAAGCGCTCGCCGTCAACCCTGCGGAAGCCATTATGGTTGGGGACGATATCGAAAACGACATCGGTGGCGCACAAAGAGCGCATATACCGGGCATCTTTGTTTGTACAGGGAAGCATAGCAGCAATTCGCCTTTACTAAAAAGCATTCAGCCGACCGCCATCCTCTCATCCATTGCAGACTTGCCAGCATGGCTAGAAAATAATAGCTAGAAAGAACGTTTATGCAAGAGTCACCAAGAAAATCGTATAGATGAGGAGACGCAAGTTTTTCTCCTCAACAATGGTTTTGCCTAGTACCCACTACCCATAAAGTGAGCATTTCGTAAAGCAATCCGTTCTTATGATCATGAGAGTCTAAGCGAGAGACAAGTAACTATCATGACACAACAGGACAGATGGTGTATAATGAAGCCGCTAATAGTAGCTGAATTAACGAGGAGTCACACCCATGAACGGCGACATGATTGGTCGCGTCGTCAAAGGCCGCTATAAACTCATTGATGAACGAGGGCGCGGCAGTTTTGCCACGGTCTATATTGTGCGGGACTTGGAGAACAATCGTATCTACGCCGTGAAAGTGATGCATCTGGAACTTTTGAACGAAGATGAGTATTTGGCTCGTTTTCAACGCGAAGCTCATATCTTAGCAGGGCTGAATGATTCGCATATCGTGCGCATCACGGATTATGGGCAAGACAACAATACGAATTTTATCGTTATGGACTATATCGATGGCCAAAGCTTGAAGTACCATATGATCAATGCTGGTCAGATGGACCCATTAACTGCCTTAAACTATGTACACCAAATTGCCGAGGGACTGAGCACTGCTTATAAACAAGGAGTAGTGCATCGCGATATAAAACCACAAAATATCCTTCTTAACACCAAGGATGTTATTAAAATTACCGACTTTGGCTTAGCACGAGGTCGGGATACTGTTACGTTGACACAATCTAATGTATTCATGGGCACAGCCTACTATATCTCGCCGGAACAGGCGGAAAGTGGCCGTTTGGCAGACACCCGCTCCGATCTTTACTCAGCAGCAATAGTTTTGTTTGAAATGCTGGCAGGCCGTCCCCCTTTTCAGGGCGAAACGGCGGTTGACATTGTGATCAAACATATGAAAGAGAAGGTGCCTTCCATCTGCCGCTTGCGCTCCGATCTACCAGGGGAGGTAGACCTATTCATGCAAAAAGCGATCGCAAAGTCGCCAGCAGATCGTTACGCAACACCGCAAGAGTTCCTGGCCGCACTAGAACAATTACAAGATCTGTTTCAAGCCATGCCACAACCTGTCAGGCGCATCCCAGGGCCCGGACCAGAACAGCCGCGCCCAACCGAGAGTCCGGCCCAACCAACACAGCCAAAGGAAGCGCGGATTATCATTCTCTCTACTGGGCAGTCTATTCTCCTGCAAGGAGATCTGAAGGTTGTAGGAAGGCAAGACCCAACGCTAGGGATATACCCAGAGATTAGTCTCCGGGATAAAACAGTAGGACGGCGGCATGCTTACCTGCGTAACCAGCAGGGAACGTATACGGTCGAAGATCTTAATGCAATGAATAAGACTCGCTTAAATGGAGTAATCTTGACACCACATGAGGAACGTGCTCTCAAAGATGGAGATATATTACGTTTCGGCAGTGTTGAGGTACGTTTTGAATTGCGATAAATATGATGTTGCTACGCACTGAGTTGCAACTGTAGGGGTACCCCGTAAAGGTGCCCGATACTATCGGGTGGCACGATACTTTACCTCGCGCGAAGAATATCAACGAGCGGGAGAGAGATACACGCCACCTCTACAATCAGAGGGGTGAAATTATATGACGACGAACTTTTTCCCTGTTTTTGCACTGATCTCT
>Ga0066654_10000205_pt1 | contig 13790 bp, 7 predicted proteins | sample GraSoiAngelo_103_FD_66715 | JGI IMG/M metagenome (GOLD analysis project Ga0066654, IMG submission 66715) | Grasslands soil microbial communities from the Angelo Coastal Reserve, California, USA - 14_0903_05_20cm | ecosystem: Environmental > Terrestrial > Soil > Grasslands | place: USA... | reverse complement strand
AAGATGTTTCCAGGAAAAGTAAGTGTAGCAACAGCGTATTCATCAACCTGCGAACGAACGCCAATATGCGCCGCACCTGTCACCCGTATCGGTTCGGCAAATGGTTGTCCCATCGCAGCGCCAGCAATGAGACGCGCCATAGATGTACAATAACAGCCGACATCCAGAATACCACCACCCCCAAGCTTATTGTTCAGTAGCCGACTTTCAAGGTCAGAAGCTGCATGGAAGCTGAACGTAGCTTGGATCAGACGAACCTGTCCAATAGCACCTGAGCGGATCAGCTCAACGAGTTTTGTTGTCTGCGGATGACAACGGTACATGAATGCTTCCATCAGGAAGACATCATTACGGTAGGCAGCTTCAACGATCGCCATCGCCTCTGCATGGTTGAGTGCAATGGGTTTTTCGCATAATATATGTTTTTTTGCCTCAGCAGCCTTAATCGCCCATTCCGCATGGAGTGGATGAGGAGTGGCAATATAGATAGCCTGTACATCTCCGTCAGTAAGCAACGCTTCATAGCTGCCATAACATCGTGGCACTATCCAGGACTCACCAAAAGTGTCAGCGGCTTCCTGGGTGCGGCTACCGATCGCCATAAGTGTTCCTGTTTGAGATTCCGCCAGTCCTTTAGCGAAGATCCTCGCAATGGTTCCAGTCCCAAGAATTCCCCATTTAATGGTATCATCCATTGTGCTACTCCTATTATATAAAAAAAAGACATTTAAAATAAAAAATATCAGGATGGGCTAGCCGCACTGACGCTCATGTATCACTGGTAAATACACTCAAGTACTACAAAGACTGCATAAATATGCTCCTATCCGGTTACAGTTGATTAAGGTTATATCACCAAAATATTCAGTTCGTCAATTCATCACACAACTCATGCGTTTTCATGCTGTTTAATACCAACCTGCGTTCTCATAGGGTACTTCCTTGCACGTCTATGTAACTCTCATCTATTTGAACGCAAGTTGGTAAGAAAGGTCAATAGGATGTCATCCGTTAGCTGGGCAACATCTGGCAACTAACCGCCCAGAAAATCGAGACTCACCAAGGTTGACAGACCCATTCGCGCCAACTGTAGCCATCTCTGACAAAAATGTCATGTGCTGCTACAGCGTTCGTATACGCATTATAAGGTGATCTTGCAGATTGCGAAGTCGTATACCAGGTACTGGGATAGAGTACTTGGAAGAGACCGGCAGCGTGACTGTTACCAATGGATATGCTGTTATAGGCATTTGGATTTAAACTTGACTCACAGTTTGCTACACGGACAGCCGCAGATCCGTACGCTCCGAAGACCTGATAAATTATGTGTACAACGCTGGCATTGTTCTGGAAGGCAAAATTGTTTGTTGTACTATTGCCCGGCAGGCACAACGCATGACCGGGATAGACAATGTTGACATTGGTAATATGGTTACGTGTAGCGAGGTCTGTAAAGGATAGTCCATTACGGGCAGCAATTTTCCCCAAGGTATCTCCACGCTGAACTGTATAACTTTGTTCCTCTGCTCCACAATTGCCAGCAGCATGAGTGTGGAGCTGTGCATTATAGAGAGCACCCCCCACGAACAATAAAGTAAGCATACCCACAATACCGAACCTTACAAAGTTATTATGGCCATACTGATGCCAAGACGTTTTAATATAATGATGTATTTTCAACCTATTCTCCTTCTTAGCAAGTGATTGCAGACCTCTGCAAGCAATGCTCTATCTGGACATACAAACTTTGTATGTGTTGTACGTGTACTTGCCTGAAATTTAGACAAAAAGGGGCTACCTGAACACGTCGAAGCAAGTTCAGTGGAGCAAGAGACTATGAAACTGTAGGAAGCATCGTGCTCATCCACTCACCTTGAGAGGCGCTCTGGGTGTTATGCACACCATAGGGAGGCCCGCTACGGGTGGAGGCTGATCATTGGCGCATCCGCGTGAGGGGTCTGTATGGTTGTTGTGGGCGTGTGGGTATAGTAACCTACGACAAAGTCGCAGGCATCACACGACAGACCCGTTGTGGCATCACGGGACGGCTTGCGCGCTCGCCAATAGTTGGTGCAGCGATTGTCTAAGCTTACGTACCAGATAAGGCTGATTAAGAACAAAAGTCATCAGCCAATTCCACAGCCCGCAATGTGCAGGAGTCCACACGTGCACATGCATGAAAGCACAAATATCGCTTCAAAAATCGATGGCTGCGTTCCTAGAAAGAAGAAACGTTAATGATACGGCTAAGCAATCTGCGACGGCGGGAAGATCTCATCAAGCATCACAAGCTCACTCAGACGTGGGTCTCACTCTCACTGCAAACCTCACAGACCTGCCTATAAGTCCTCGGGACTTTTGTCCATAAACAGAGGACTATCCTGGGGCGGAACTCCACGCTTGTGTGCGTCCTGCTAGAGGAGCGCGGGAACTTGTCTTTGATTAAGAGCACGCTGTAGCCTACAAATCATGGTAGGCTGCAAGAATTCAAGAGTCCTATACGACCGATCTAAACTGTCTGTCTTCAAAAAAGTGGCCTTAGTACTTGCAGTTGTGCAATGGCCATCTCGACAGCTATCTACTAATGCTCTTATGAGAGAAGCTTCCGTCGTTGTTGCACGATGTTAATGTTCATTACGCAGGAGTTCTTTAGTGTCCTATTTTCACTGTAAAGAACTCTCTGCTACTAAACAGTCTCTGGCAAAGCCAATGCTGCTTTTCGTCATCATTCATGCTAAAATTCATTCTTGAGCTACGTTTCAATCATAACGTGCATTTTTCTGATACGCAAAGCATCGAGGAAGGCTATGGCCATAAATGACTATAGACACAATCTAAGAGGTGCTCATAAGCCTGCCAGAGCTGTTCTTTACAGCGCTCCCAACAGAGCACCTCTTCGACGCGCTTTCTGGCCCTGGCTCCCATTTCGCTGCGTAACTTTTCATTGTCAAGCAAGGTTATGAGCTGCTCGGCAAAATCGTCAACCCTGTTGGGGGTCGCGTAGAGCGCGCTATCCTGAGCGGAGTAGCGAGTTTCTGGCAAGTCAAAGGCAACGGTTGGTTTACCCATTGCCATATATTCCATCGTCTTGAGCATCGTACTGCGGTCGTTAAGGTCGTTACTGGGATCTGGCGAGATACCTATATCTGCTGTAGCAATATAACGTAACATTTCTGGTACAGATACCCAACCTGTAAAGTGAACATATTCATCTAATTGTAAGTGCTGTACCCTCTCCTTAAGCTGTGGCACCTGATCTCCATCTCCAACTAAGGTCAACAATATGTCATGACGACTATACTTATAAACAAGCGCATGTAGTGCATATAATGCATACTCTACGCCATCCTGGGGACCCATAACACCCACATATACTAGCATGTGACGTTTGCCTCGCTTCAACTGCTGCTCTGCTTTTGTTTGCGCGAAACGGGCCAGGTCCGGTCCGTTGCGTACGACAAAGACCTTTCCTGCTGTACTATGGCCAAGCTTCAGGGCATTTTGCTTTTGTGACTCGTTGGTGGTGATAATCAGATGTGCTGTGCGATAGGAACACCTTTCCATGAAAAGCGATAGCTTGTAGAGCAGTTTGAGGCGACCCTTAAAACGGACGCGGAACATTTCGGAGGCCAAGTCGTGCTGATCAAAGACGAATTTTTTGCCATAGCAGCGGTAGAATAAACCGATGAGGAAGAAGATATCTGGGGGATTGGCAACATGAATAATATCAAAACCGTGTTTCAACCAGATTTTAAGGCTAAGCCAGAAGGTCATAATGAGGGCTATAGTATATTCTTGTATATAACCTAGCACGCCGCTTGCTTGAGTATAGGAGGTGTAGCGGTAGATGTGAATACCTTCTCTAAAGTCATATGCTGCATGATCGTGTGCCTGCTTTCCTTTGGGACAAATGATAACAACCTGCAAGCCACGTTGACTCAAGGCTCTTGCTTCGTGCCAGACACGAGGGTCTGCTGGCACTGACAAATTTTCTACGATCATCAGTACTTTACGAGGTTTTGTCATAGGTCATCCCTCTCTTTACTGGTTGGGTGAGCGTGCTCTGCCGTAACGACTGCTTGCCTATTTTCCTCGTTCTTGTCATCGCCTGCTCATACAGCTCCAACACTTGCTCGACAATCACTTGGCTGTCCAGATGACGAATATCTGCCCGGCCAGTCGTACGCTCTGTGTGCAGGAGAGCTTTCTCCAGACCTCTAGCGAGCGCATCCGCATCATGTGGGCAGACACTGCAACCTGCGGTGCGAGCCAGTACTTCCGCCACATCTCCTACATTGGTGGCAACGACGGGCACGTTGCAAGCCATTGCTTCCTTGACGACGTTGGGGGAGCCTTCTGCAATAGAGGGCAGAATGAGTACATTGCTGGCATTGATGTATTGCATAACCTTTCTCTGGGGCAGGCCATTTGCTACTACCAGTTCTGCGCTGATGCCTCTCTGCTGTAGGCGAGCGATAGCAGCCTGTGCTAGTGAAAAGTTCTTAACAGGAATTGCAGGATTATTGGCAAAAACTACATAATAACGCTCTTGATCCCAACCTAGCTCTTTTCTTGCTTGTGCTCGTGGTACTGGCTCAAACAGGTCAAAATTAATGCCATCGGGGATAACAACGCTTTTCTCATAGCGTGAGGCTTTTTTCATCTGTTCAGATTTCACTGTCACTGCTTCTACGTGATGACAGAGCCAGCGACTCACCCGTGCCACAAACAAACTCTTCTGGCTGTAGCTGCCGTCCTGCCTTACTGTCCCCAGCAAGTCATCGCCAAGATAGGCCGCGACAACCGGAGTTGTCCACTGCATACGTGCAACAAGACACCAGAGGCCATAATGGCCATTAACGATATCGAAGCGGCCCGTCAGCGTTTTCCAAAAGACTTGCAGCGTAGCGGAGAGGTAGCGCAGCGGCGCTGGTCCTGGCTTAGGATGGACTATCTCTACTTGGTGTCCGGCTGCTACCAACGAGTCAACCAGCGCTTTGACGAAGGTCCCTGAGTGCGGTCTGGCTTCCGTGGGATAGATACCTGTCACCATCAATATGCGATATTTCTTTTCATGTTCTGGTTTCAATCAATCATCCTCCCTCTTATATGCTCAGGATAGTAGACTTTTCCCTAATAAGGAGATCTTCTACAGATTCTTGTGGAAGCTTTAGCGTATGATCATCAATAAAAACGCGGAACCAGAGTTCCAGGCTAGCTAGTGTGAAGAGTTGGGCTTGATAGTTTGTTCTGCCTTCTAGATGATCTCGTAGCATGCGAGCAATGAACTCGTGCTGGAAGTAGCCACGGCTGCTCAAGCGTTCCGAGAGCAGGAGACGCGTCATCAGGTCACGCTGGCCCTCGCGGAACCAGATGCCGGTCGGCACATTGAAGCCCATCTTCTTGCGTGTCAGAATGGGTTCAGGTAGGAAGTCTGCAAAGGCACGTTTGAGCAGGTACTTGGCTTTGAAGAACTTGATTTTATTATGCGATGGGATACTGGCAGCGTACTCGATGAGACGAGCATCGAGTAGGGGGATGCGCGACTCTAGTGAAGCTGCCATCGTCATCTTATCGCCCTTCATCAACAAATTGTCTGGTAGCCAGATTTTCGTGTCCAGATAGAGCATCGCCGAGAGGTCGTCCCTTTGCGGATTATTGGCCAACCAGCGCCGGAATGCTCGACTGGCATCGAGGTCAATCCTAGCTTTCACCTCTGCCGAGAGTAATTGTTCTTTTAGCTGACTATTGAAGATGCCAAACCAGCTCATCCAGCGCAGAGGAGCTGGCTGTGAGAGCGTACGGGCAGTATTCTTCAGTTTGCGCATGCTGTATGGTAAGCCATCGAGTAGTGGTATGAGTAGGCGTTCTCGTACGGCAGAGGGTAGGATATGGTAGTAGCGGGCCAGCCAATCAACGACATACTTAGGATAACCTGCGAACAGTTCATCGCCGCCTTCGCCGGAAAGCACTACTTTTACATGTTGCCGTGCTAGCTGTGAAACGAGATACACCCCTAGATCGGATGGCTCACTCACAGGTTCGTCACGATGCCAGGTCAACAATGGCCAGTAATTTGCCAGGTCTGCCGAGCGCACAACTATCTCATAGTGGTCCGTGCCAAAGTGTTGTGCGACTAGCCGGGCATAGGGTAACTCACTATAAGCGGGGTGGTCGAAACCTACGCAGAAAGTCTTCACCTTGTGGCTGGTTAACTTGCTCATGATACCAGAGATAATGCTAGAGTCAACACCGCCACTGAGCATGGCCCCTACGGGCACGTCAGCCATCATACGTTCCTCTACCGCGCGCTCGATATGCTGGCGAATCCCTTGCGTATACTCTGCTTCTGAACGCTGTTCAATTGGTGCGAAGGTATAGTCCCAGTAGCATTCTTCGCGGGTCGTGCCTTTTTCATAGAGGAGCCAGTGTCCAGGCAGGACTTTACAAATGTTGGCGAAGAGCGTTGCCGGGGCAGGCACGTAACGGATGCTAAGGAAATCCGCCATCGCCTGTAGGTCTACCGCACGTTTCACGCCAGGATGGCTTAACAACGCTTTGATTTCCGAGGCGAAGAGCAGATCTCTTCCTACCTGGGTATAGTAGAGTGGTTTCTTTCCAGCACGGTCACGCGCTAGCAGGAGACGTTGGCGGGGACTATCCCAGATGGCAAAACCAAACATACCGTGTAAGCGCGCCACACAATCTGTGCCATACTCTTCATAGGCATGGATGATCGTTTCTGTATCGCAATTTGTACGGAACTGATGGCCTCTGGCGATAAGCTCTTGCCGTAGCTGTTTATAGTTCCAAATTTCCCCATTGAAAACAATCCACACGTCGCCTGTTTCATTACACATAGGTTGATGGCCACCGCCCAGGTCGATAATAGAGAGGCGGGCAAAGCCTAATCCTAATGATCCTTCAATATATGATCCCTTATCATCTGGTCCACGATGAGCAATCAGACTTGTCATCTGTTCTATCAATTGTGGAGAGACCGGTGAACCGGTCTCAGCGTTATAAATGCCACAGATGCCACACATGCAACTTTTGCCTTTCCATCCTAGCGGATGTGATTATATGTTTTACTATAAGTCATTATAAAGGTAATCTATACATTTCTTCTTTTATAGAAGATGCTGCCGTTTCTTGTTGCTGGTGGGCTAGCAGCTCGCGGTAGAGAGCTAGATAGGCATTCGTGATGTGTTCAAATGAGTAGTGCTGTTCAATAGTGAGACGCGCTGCCTTACCATAAGCTCTCGTCATTGCTGGGTTGCGTAACAAGATCAGCAGAGCCTGAGCTATGCCATGGTAGTCTTCTACCTCTGTCAATAACCCATTTACTGCATGTTGAATGATATCTTCACTGCCACTCACGCGTGTAGCAACGCATGGTAAGCCGCAAGCCATGGCTTCCAGCACTGCATTAGGCATTCCCTCGAAACGTGAAGGGAGTACGGAAAGTGCAGCCCGATGTAAGTAGGCCGGAATATCGTGCTGTAGTCCTGTAAACTCTACACTCTCCTCAATCCCTAATGCTTTTGCCAACTCCACAAATTGCGCATACATAGGTCCTCCACCAACCAGGATCAAGCGAGCCTGGGGCAATTCCTGTTGTACGAGGTACCATGCTTGGAGCAGGATATCGATGCCTTTCACATAGTGCATGCGCGAGACGCAAACGACCGTGTGCGCTTTTTGGGCTGTATTTGTACTCTCTTCTTGAGGAGAGTAGCGTGTGATGTCTACTCCGTTGGGAATGAGCTGCATGTTGGGAAGGATGAAATCGTTCTCCGCGAGGTAATCTTTCATGCGAGAACTCAAGATTATAATCCTGGCATGAATTGAGTGTAAGAGCCGATAGGTGAAACGAACGGTAGGTTGGCCTAGACGCACTAAGCCATCTAAATCGCCATTGACCCAATCCAGGTCAGAGACCTGTAGACATGGTAAAGATGGATCAAGCGGTCCCGCTGGCAGAGATGTCCTCATGCGTGGCTCTTTGGCTTTCCCCATGCCAGTACTGTGCACAGAGATGAGTATTGGCTTTTTTGCGAAACGGCAGGCGAGCGCTGCTGGCAGAGTTAAAGCGCTCAATTGGTAGACCTGTAAGATGTCATATTTGTGACGTAGCCGCCACAGAGACCAGCCTAGTATGAGCAGGGCTAGCATGTATAGTAATTGACGTACAACTTTCGCATATTTTTCTCGTTCATCAAGTACTGAGCCAGCTACACGAATTATAGGTATACCATCTATTTCATCATATATAGGCCACTGTTTCTTATGGCGAAAGGTAATAATCGTCGTTTCATAGCCTTTTTCGCGGAGCACTTTACTCTGGGCAAGTGCTTGAGTTTCTGCTCCACCAATCAGGGGATGGAAGGTACCAATAACGATATAGATACGTGGATTATGAGTTCTGGTCACAGCTCTTCCCCTCTTCTAGAGTTAATGGCGAACCCTGTTTCCTGTGTGGAGACAACTGATAATAGAGATGCAGACTACGTTCGGTGATTGCTTTTAGCTGATAGTCGTGTTCAATGGTAGCGCGTGCCTTCTTGCCCAAGCGTTCAGCAAGGTCGTGATCGCTGATCATACATTGCAATGCCTTCGCCATCGCAATGGGTTCCTCTGGCTCTACCAGCAACCCGTTTATGCCATCAGTGATAACGTCTTCGCTACCGCTAACACGTGTAGCAACGCAGGGAAGCCCACAAGCCATTGCCTCTAAGAGGGCATTGGGCATACCTTCCCAGCGAGAGGGAAGCACGAAGCCCCAGGAGCGTTGTAACAGATCAATAACATCGCGCCGTAATCCTAGAAATTCCACGCTATCTTGAATGCCAAGCTCTTGAGTAATGCGTTGCATGTGTGGTGCGAAGTTTCCTTCACCAACCAGTAGCAACCTGGGTTTTAGCTCTGAGCGCCATGCCGCAGGTTCTTTCATCATTCGTCCCCAGGCGTGGAGCAAAACGTCAACGCCCTTGGCGTATTCCAGACGGGCAACACAGAGAATATCTCGTTCTGGACACGACGCCAGCGGTCTATGTGCGGCTGGACGAAATCGTGCTATGTCAATACCATTAGGGATGCGGATAATCTGTTCTGGACGGAAGCCGTTCTCAACGAGATATGCATAGCTACGATTGCTAAGTACCTGATAGTAAGCAGCGGACTTTTTCAGATACTCTCGTTGTAGTGTTCCCCCTAGATTAAAAGCGGGGAGTTGTTCGAGGTCGCCAGGCACCCAATCCTTTATGCCAATCTTTAGGAAACTCACCGACAGCTTATCCTGTAGCGTATCAGCCAGCAGCATAGCACCACCCTGCTGCTTGATCTTTGCCTGTTGCTTCTTATCTGGACCAGCGCTCTGAATACTAAATATGATCGGTTTGTGCGTAATGTGGCAGATATAGGTGGCAGGAGCACTTGATCCAGATAATTGCATACCATGGATAACATCGTACTGGTGCCTGAGTTGCCAGAGCTTGAGTGCTATACCGAGTTCGATAGGGAGATGTCCTGTCTTACCAATGCGTAGTTGCCCGTTACGGCGATAGATACCCCCAACACGGAAGATGGGTAGCCCATCTATTACCTCATAGGGTTTCCAATCTTTATAATGGCGTGGTGTCACCACAAGAACTTTGTGGCCTAGCGCTTGCAACTGGCGTGCATGTTTTTCCGCTTGTGCTTCTGAGCCGCCTACGATAGGAGGGAACATAAATGCAAGAACACATATACGTAGTGGCTCTTTACTATCATCTGCATCAGGCATAAATAGCTTGCTCCTTATTGATTTGATCATTTTCATATATCGACAGTTCTACAGTATCCCCTAGATCAGTTGAAGTCTGGTACGTTGACCAGTAGCTTACAAATGGTAGTGATAGAATGATCCAGACATACACTCCAATCTGTTGTGTCCAGATGACAGTAACGAACATCGATTGTATAAGGATATTAATATAGACTGCGAGTGCCATGGCGATAATCAGACGGCGATCTGGCGTTGCCTTGCGTAGCCCGCTTAACAAGTTCCAGGGGAGTGCAATGAGCAGCAGGCTCAACAAGGTGACACCAACCAGGCCATGGTCATAGAGTGCATTGAGAAAGATATTGTGTGGCGCAGTGCCAATCACACCCCGTCCGACTCCGACCTGTAGATTGGTTAGGAGAACTTCTGAGGAACCCAGGCCGTTGCCTAAGAGCTGGGCCGGGTCGAAATGATCGAGCAGTGCAGACCACAGGTAGGTTCGTCCATTGAACGTTGAGATATCTGGATTGAGAAAGCGATCCAGCAGAGGCAAGTTGAGCACGGTTATCACTAGCATAGCAATAGCTACCAACGCCACAGCCCCTGTGAGTAGGCCCACCTTCAGTTTGCGCGATGGTAAAAAGAAGATCATCAAGAGAATACTCAAGGGCACACTGAAATCAGCGGCTCGTGTAAAGGTCAAGGATACTGCTACCAACAAGACCAGCAAGATGGTAAGGCCAAGCAGACGCATTGCCCCTTGCAAGGCCACTGTGCGATAAATAGCAAGCGGCATCGTCATGGATAGGAAAAAGGCCAACGTCGGTGGAGCATCAAAAATCGAACCTGTACGGTAGAGACCTACAATGTTTGTGTCATAAAGTCCACTTTGTTTAGTAAAATAACCATAAATGCCATAAAGTGCAATAAATAGGGCTTGCAGTAGGATGGCATCGATAATCCCCATGAGACGGCGGCGCGTGGTAAGCTGATTGATGATCAGGACACCAACAGCCACATCAGCAATGTAGACCAACCAGAGCGTGAAGAATGATCCTACTCCAATCGTGGCGTTACCAACACTTGCTAACATCCACAAGAAGTAAGCGAAAAGAAAGACGAGCGCTGGCATCCTCTTGAAGGCTGGCTTGACAGGAACAACCAGCATGAGCAGGATTGTTGGGATCGTCAAACCTGAAAGAAGATTGTTACCGTTAAAAAATGGCAGCGTCGATCCAATAAGCACGTCGAGGGCTACCCACGCTAGCAAAAATAGATAATGGTAGCGTAAAAATGCCAGCACGACCAGAGAACCAAATGCAATGCGTAAGGTGTAGAGTGAGTTATAGATGGTACCGACAGTCCCAGCAATAAAAATGAGTGAAATAGTACCTATTCGTATAAGCCGTTTAATAGAGAAATAAGGGATATCTCGTACTTTAAAGTGTTTGTCCTTCCAGCTCACCCAACGGAGATAAATCCTTCCTAACCTCAACTTCCAGAAAACTTCCACGAACTCGCGCGGGAGAGTCAAGAGATCCAGCTTGCCGATCCTGCGGCGTAACGTAAAGAGCAAGATCCCCATCGTGCACGTGTATACAGCAGAGGTTGCCAACGCAATACCAAAGCTCTGCCACCAATAAGCAAAGATGTAATCGAAGACGGCATTGGCCACCACGCTGAAGATAGTGACATAGAGCAGGAAGCGTGTTTGGCCAAGAGCGCTGAAAGCACGCGAGGTAATAAAGCCAAAAGCCATTGGAACCAGTCCGATTGAGAAACCCATCAGCGTAATAGCAGTGCGATCTGTATCTTGAGCAGAAAATGCGCCATGTTGAAAGAGAACGCGCACAATGAGATGAGCGCCAGCAATCATGATCACTGTCGTTACTAACGTTCCGATGCCCACTGCCCAGAGATAGAGCCGTAAAGTATCTTTAAATCCTTTCATATCCTTTGTTGCTGCCTGGCTGGAGAGATATGGCAGGAGTGCGCGCCCCACGGAGGAGAAGACCACACCGATGGGGACACTGATCAATTTGAGCGCATTGCTGATCGCCGCGATACTGCCAGCGGCCAACCCTGAAGCAAATATCTGATCGACTAATGAGCTGGATTGGCTAATGAGGGCAGTGAATAGCGCTGGCCAGGCAACGATGCCAATGGTTGCGATCTCTTTACTACGCAGGTCTAGCACAAAACGATAGCTGAATTTCGCCTTTCGTGCGCGGATGATGAGTACAACAATCTGGAGGAGCTGGCCAACCAGCGTCCCAATACATAACATCGTAACCCCATATGTTTTTCCGCCCAGTAACACAAAGGTAACGGTCGTCAATGGAATAAGTATGCCAGCATAGGCTGGCAAGCCGAATTGTCCTTCTGTGTTCAGTAAACATTCCAGAAAACTGCTCAGCGTCATAAAGACAAGCACAGGGAAAATAAGAGGCGTCAGATCTGTGGCAAGTTGGTGCGCATGATCTGGTAGCCCCGGTGCAGAGATGGTCACAAACTGTTGGCGAAAGCAGAGCATAAAAAGTGTAAATACAATGAGAAAGATAAGGAGCATATTCAGTAATGTGCTAAAAAGCCGTGAAGCTTGTTCTTTAGAACCTTCTATGCGTATTTTTGCATACACTGGAATGACAGAAGCCTCAATGGCGCTGGCTAGCAGCTGTGCCAGCAACAGAGGTATAGTGGATGCCACATAAAATGCATCCATAGTACTGGATTGGCCAAAGCGAGCTGTTACGACAACCTGATTGAGCATCCCCATGATGCGAATAAGCAGATTGGCGGAGGCAAGACTGAACAAGGCACGAATGATATTTCTATTCACTATTTTTTGACGTACTGCCAGTAATCGTCCACTAGTCGTAGGCAATAATCTACTCGGTCTTTGAGATTGGGTCATTCGGAGATTTACTCCTTGCTACCGGTTTTATGGAAGCTGCTTAAGTGAGAGCGTATCATCAGGGATCTGCTCATCGGCGATCGGTTGGTATGCAGGCGTAACTGGGACGATATCCACTTTCTTCGTCCGTTGAGCGTGCAATGTAGCGAGATACTCCTGAACGTGGTTATATTCTGGCCACTGGCTTTTATTTAAAGCGGTGCCAATGAGATTGGTGCCACTCTTGCGCAATATGTTTACTGCTTGCAAGATCTGTTTGCGCGAGGCGATAGTAGCATCAATAACCAGTAAGGTGGCATCCATATATGAGGCCATAATCTGTGCATCTGCTACTGGCAAGAGTGGAGGTGTATCAAAGATAATATAGTCAAACTGATCCATTTCGCGGAAGTGTTTGTTGAACAACTCCTGTGCGAGTGGTGATTGCAATAGCTCTGCTGGATTGCTTGAGTACGCTCCTGATGTTAGGACTCGTAGCGCAGGGACCTCCGTTAGCTGACCTTCTAATGCTGTCTTAATCTGTTCCCATGGTGTCAAGAGGGTATCTGCCAGTCCGTGGTGATTATCAAGTTGAAAGTGTTGATCTAGCACCGACCGGCGTAGGTCCGCATCTACTAGCAGGACACGTTTGTCAGAGAGCGCTAAAAACGTTGCCAGGTTGGTGGCTAATGTACTTTTCCCTTCGCCAGCCACAGCGCTCGTGACCATCAGTAGCTTAAATGGATGGTTCGTCTGCATGATACTTGTATGGGCGCTGAGGATACGGTAGCTCTCCGCAAGGACTGGGTTGTCTTTTATATTGCAGCCCCCTTGCTTGCGCGAAAGTTCTGGTAGAACAGCGAGTGCATCTTGCCCGGTAAGCTTGCGAATCTCTTCAGGGTTGGTCAGTCGATCATCTATCCACTCAAATGCGACAATCAGGGCTAGTGCCAGACCTAAGCCTACCAGTGAGCCGATTGATGCATCTTGTAGTGGACGAGGGCGTAGGGGTGTTGTCGGTTCAAGTGCTGGCAGAATTTGAATCTGTGCCATGCCATTTAATCCATTTCTGGAGTATTGGGCAAAGTTTTGTGCGACATCATTAGCAATGCTCGTTGCTACTACTGGATTGCT
>Ga0066654_10000198_pt1 | contig 13949 bp, 13 predicted proteins | sample GraSoiAngelo_103_FD_66715 | JGI IMG/M metagenome (GOLD analysis project Ga0066654, IMG submission 66715) | Grasslands soil microbial communities from the Angelo Coastal Reserve, California, USA - 14_0903_05_20cm | ecosystem: Environmental > Terrestrial > Soil > Grasslands | place: USA... | reverse complement strand
GCAGGTCACCGGCACGATCACCCGCACCGGGTCCTCCGGATCGGCGGAGACATCGTGGACGGCGACCTTGCCGACGGAAAAATGGAAGGCTCCGTCGTCCGCCACCGGACCCGCCTCGACCTTCAGCTCGCGCACCTTGCCGGTGATCCCGCGCAGCCGCAGGATGACCTCCCGGGTGTCGCTTCCACCTTCCTTCTCGAGCTCGAAGACGACCGGATCGGACTCGAGCCGCCAGGACGGACCGCATGGCTCCATCACCGGACCTCCTCTCCTCTTGCGCGTTTCCTGCGAGGCTAGCACCCGGCCCGCCGCGGCGTCCAGCCGCGCGATAGCGCGATAGGATAGGAGAAATGCTTCCGACCGAGAGAGGGATCCCGATGCGACACGCCTGGAAGCTCGCCGTCCTGCTGCCCCTCGCGCTCTCCCTCGCCGCCTGCGGCCGCCCGGGCGCCCCCGGCCCGGACGGCTCGCCGGACGCCCGGTCGGCCGATGCCGCGGCGATCGCGCGGCTGCGCGGCGGCTACGAAACGGCGGTCAACACGCACAACCTCCAGGGCCTCGAGCAGTGCTGGGCCGCCGACGGCGTGCTGATGCCCCCCGACCAGCCGGCGGTCGCCGGCAAGGCGCAGATCGTCGCCTGGTACAAGCAGACCTTCGATCAGCTCGACGCCAAGCTCGCCCTGCGCTCCACGGAGACCCGGACCGGCGGCGACTGGGGGTTCGACCGCGGCACCTTCACCCTCACCCTCACTCCGAAGGGCCCCGGGAGCCAGGCCGCCGTCGCCGGGGCGACGCCCGGCCTCACCGAGTCGTTCAAATACATCACCGTGGTGCGCCGCGAGGGGGGCGCCTGGAAGGTGTCGCGCAACCTGTGGAACCGCGACAACCCGCCGGCGGTGGTCCCCGGCGCCGGCCCCGACGACAGCGACGAGCCGCTCACCCCCCCCGCGCCGTAGCGGGGCGAGCTACACTCAAGGGGTGACCCCCGACTTCTCTCTCGGCGACCGCCGCGTCCACCCGTCGCTCAATCGGATCGACGGCCCCGAGGGGCCGGTGGCGGTCGAGCCCAAGGTGATGGAGGTGCTCCTCCTCCTCGCCGCCCGGCGCGGCGAGGTGGTGGCCAAGGAGGAGCTGGTGCGCGCGGTGTGGGAGGGGCGGTTCGTCAGCGACGACGTGGTCTGGCGGAGCATCGCCGAGCTGCGGCGGGCGCTCGGCGACGACGCGAGGAACGCCGCCTGGATCCAGACCATCCCGAAGCGCGGCTACCGCCTGGCCCCGGAACCGCCGGAGCCGCCCTCGGCGAGCCCCGGCGCCGGGCCGATCGGCCCGGCGATCACCGGCATGCCGGCCTCCTCCCCGGCGCGCCGGCCGCTCATCCCGCGCGGCCTCCTGGCGCTCGCCTTCCTCTTGGGCTTCGGCTCGCTCGCCACCGTCCTCCTGGTCTCCGCCCGCCGGGCGACGACCGGTCCGGAGAGCGGTCCCGCACGCACGGCGGCGCCGCGCCGCGTCCGCCTCGCCGTCCTCCCCTTCGCCAACCTGAGCGGCGACCCGTCCCAGGACTGGTTCAGCGACGGGCTGACCGACGAGCTGATCTCGCGCCTCGGCGCCCTCCGCCCGTCGGCGCTCGGCGTCCTCGGCCGCACCTCGGTGATGTCGCTCAAGGACGGCGGCGGCGACCTCTCCGCGATCGGCCGCCGGCTGGGCGCCGACTACCTGCTCGAAGGGAGCGTGCGGCGCGAGGGGGAGCGGGTGCGCGTCACCGCCCGGCTGCTCCAGGCGAGCGACCAGACGACCGTGTGGAGCGACCGCCAGGACCTCGATCTCTGGGGCACCCTCCGCCTAGAGAGCCGGGTGGCCGACCAGGTGGTGGCGGCGCTCGCCCCGCGCCTGGTGCCCGGCGGCGGGCCCGGCGAATCCCCCTCCCCGGCCGCGGCGACCAGCCCGGCGGCGCACGACGCTTACCTCGAGGCGCTCTGGTTCTACAATCGCGGCACGCCGGACGACCTGCGCAAGAGCATCGCCGCTTTCGAGCGCGCGGTGGCCCTCGATCCGACCACGGCGCGCGCGCACGCGGGCCTCGCCGACGCCGTCCACCTCCTCACTCTCTTCAACGGCCTGCCGCCGCGCCAGGCCTACCCGCGCGCCGAGGCCGAGGCGCGCAAGGCGCTGGGGCTCGATCCGGGCGCCGTCGACACGGCCGACACCCACGCCACCTTGGGCTCCATCCTCTTCCGCTACCACCGCGACGGGCCGGCGGCGGAGGCCGAGCTCCGGCGCGCGCTGGCGCTCAACCCGAGCTCGGCCATGGCGCATCACGACTACGCCTGGCTGCTGGTCGCCGAGCGGCGCTTCCCGGAGGCGATCGCGGAGATCCGCGCCGCGCAGGACCTGGAGCCGCTCTCGGTGCGCGCCAGCGCCGACGTCGGCTGGGTCTACTTCCGGGCGCGGCGCTACCCCGAGGCCATCGCCCAGATGGAGCGCACCCTGGCGCTCGAGCCGCGCTTCGTGGGCGCCCGCCTGTGCCTCGAGCGGGCGCTCGCCGACCAAGGGCGCTGGGCCGACGCCCTCGCCCAGGCCCGGGAAGGCGCGCGCCAGCAGGGGATGCCCGCCGCCGATCTCGCCGCCCTCCCCGCCGACCCCCGCGCCGCCCTGCGCCGGATCGGTGAGTGGCGTCTGCGGAAAACCACCTCCCCTTACGCTCTCGCCGCCGAGTACGCCGAGCTCGGGGATGCCGATCGCGCTTTCGCGGCCCTCGACCGCGCCTTCGCCGAGGCCGATCCCGCGCTCGTCTCGGCCGACGTCGACCCGGCTTTCGACGGCATGCGCCGGGACCCGCGCTTCGCCGCCCGTTTTGCATCCATCATCGCCCGCATCGGCCTGCGCCGCGGGTAGAATCGGCCTGCTCGTGAGCGCCGACGACTTCCCCACCCTCCCCGACGGCGAGTACGGGGTGGTGCGCATCCCGGACGCCTGGCACGTCCTGTCGCTCGTCCTCTTCCTGGCCGCGCTGGGGGCCCGTTTCTTGACCGCGCTCCTGCCGGCGACGCGCCACGGCGTCTACTATCGCCCGCTGCTCACCGCCTTCGCCGTCCCCCTCCTGGCCGGCCTCGGCCTCCTCTGCGGCCTCCTCGGCCTGCGCAACCCCGAGGGGAGATCGACCGCCCGCGTCGCGCTGTTCCTCAATGCGGTCGTGCTGGTCCTCTCGGCGCTGGCGTTCGGGGCGTTCTACTGGATTCTGCCGAAGTAGGGGGACGTCCTCTTTGCAGGCGCCCTCCGGGCAGCTCACGGACCGGGCTTCGCCTGGCCCATGTACGGTTCCAGGATATCCGTCACGATCTGCGCTACCGCTTGGAAGTGAGGATCCGTCGTCAGCAGGACCGCACCGTACTGCATGGCCCCGGCCGCGATCCAGATGTCGTTCGTCGGGATCGGAACACCAGCTCGACGCAAGGAGTCGAAAATCACTGCGTAGCGCTCCGCCGTCTCCTCTTCCACCGGGACGACCTCGACCCTTGGAGAGGCCAGAAACTGTGCCAGCTCGGCAAGGTTGGCTGCGAGTCGGTTACCTTTGAGGAAACCAGCCCGCAGCTCTCCCAGCACGACAGGGCTGAGCTGAATCTGCGCTGCTTCCCGGATTCGATGCCGGATTCGCGGATGGCCCCTCTTGAAGGCCGAATAGGCGGAGGTGTCGAGGAAGATCCGGCTCACCCCCAGAGCTCCGGATCGATCTTCCGCTGCTCGACCAGTGCGGCTTCGAAAGCCGCTGCCTCCTCGTCGGACCAGGTCCCGGCGAGGTGATCGAGATCGTGGTGGAGCTCGCGGCCGGCGGTGGTTCGTTGCCCCGCAGCCTCCTCCAGCATGCGGAGGACGGTCCTGTTGAGGCTCAGGCCCTCCCTGCCCGCGCGCTGCCGGATGACCTCCTGGAGCTTCGGTGGGATGTTGCGCAGGGTGATGGCGGTCATTGCAGGCTCCTTTCCGGGGTTTCGCCGGGCCGCTGCATCACAGGTGCAGCATGATGCATCATATCACTGCGGCAGCGCTCGACGCCGATCGAGCCCAACGACTGCCAAACGACGCTCGGGACGGCTTCCCGCGCCGTGGACTCCCTTCAACGGTTCAGGGAAGAGCTTCCGAGAGCCATTGACTCCCTTCCATGGCCCTGGGAAAGGCTTCTATGCGGCGTTGACTCCGTTCAACGGTCCAGGGAAAGGCTTCCCTGAGGCGTTGACTCCCTTCCATGCCTCATGGGAGGGCTTCCGCGGGACGTTGACTCTTTGCAATGGCTCAGGGAAAGGCTTGCAAGGGACGTTGACTCCAGTCAACGGCCCAGGGGAAGGCTTCCATGAGGCGTTGACTCCCTTCTATGGCTCATGGAAGGGCTTCCACGAGACGTTGACTCCGTTCAACGGTCCATAGAAAGGCTTCCATGGAGCGTTGACTCCTTGCAACGGACCAGGGAAGGGATTCCGAGAGCCGTTGACTCCGTGCAACGGGTCGTGGGAAGGCTCCCCGGACGCGCCGCCCCCTACACCATCGCTTCCGAGCCGAGCTCCGGGTGCATCTTCATGAAGGAGACGAGGGCCGGCAGGTACGAGCGCAGCGGCGGCACCTGGAGGTCGGTGCCGGCGAGGTCGGCCTGGGTGTGGGCGGTGTCGTAGAAGGTGGGGTGGACGAAGTAGTCGATGGTGCTCGACGGGATCCGCATCAGCCGGTAGACCCCCGGCACCCAGTCGATCGCCGCCTTGGCGAGGCCCACCGGCAGCGGCAGGCGGACCAGCAGACGGCCGGTCGCGCCGGCGACCGCGGTCAACACCTCGTCGATGGTCAACGGCTCGGGGTCGGCGAGCTGGTAGACCCGTCCCTCAGCCTGCGGCAGCGCGCTCAGGTAGGCGATGGCGCCGATCACGAAGTCGCGCGGCACCAGGTTCAACCGCGAGCGCGTCGTGTCCCCCACCACCGGCATCAGCGCGACCCCCGGCTGGCGCAGCAGCCAGCGGATCGCATAGTAGGGGCCGTCGTACTTCTGCGTCGTGCCCGTGTGGCTGTCCCCCACCACGATCGCCGGCCGGTAGATCGTCGCCGGCAGGCCGCGCCGCATCCGCTCCTGCACTTCGACCTCGGCGAGATACTTGGTCTCCTCGTAAAAATTATTGAACTTCTGCCCCTTGACCAGGTCGGTCTCGCGGAAGATGCCGGCGTAGCGGCCGCTCACGTAACAGGTGCTGACGTACTGGCAGCGGCGGAGGCCGGCGCACCCCTGGGCGAAGTCGAGGACCTGGGTCGTCCCCAGGACGTTGACTTTCATCCCCACGGCGCGGCGGACGGAGAGGTCGTAGACCGCGGCGAGGTGCCAGACCTCGGCGACCTCGCGCTCGAGCGCGGTCCGTTCGGCGTCGCCGAGCCCGAGGCCGGGGCGGGTGATGTCCCCCTCGACCAGACGGAGGCGCCCGGCGAAGCGCGGCTCGCGCGCCGCGATCTCGCCGGCGCGCTGGCGGGCGAGGGCGGCGAACTTGGGCTGCACCAGGCAGACGACCTCCTCCTCGGCAGAGCGGGCGAGGACGCGCGGCACGAGCTCGGAGCCCAGAAAGCCGGGGAAACCGGTGAAGAAATGGGTGGCCATGGTGTCTCTCCTCAGGCTTTCGTTCTCAGCGCAGCCCCGGGATGCGGCGCAGGGTCTTGAGGGTCAGGCTCATGGCGCGGCTGAACACCTCGTCGGCGACCCCCGCGGGCGCGGCGAGCGGCAGGCCGCGTTGCAGGGCGACGGTCTGCGCCTCGGTGTACTTGCGGATCCCCTCGGCGCCGTGGCGGCGCCCCAGCCCGGACTCCTTGGAGCCTCCCATCGGCGCGTCGACCGAGGCCCAGGCCGCGGCGTAGGCCTCGTTGACGTTGACCGTGCCGACGCGCAGGCGGATGGCGAGGCGGTGCCCCATCTCGAGGTCCGCCGTCCACACGCTGGCATTGAGGCCGTAGCGGCTGTCGTTCGCCCGCTCGACCGCCTCGTGGACCGATTCGAAACGGTCGACCGCCACCACCGGGCCGAAGGTCTCCTCGGCCCACAGGACCATGTCGGGCGTGACGCCGGTCAGGATCGTCGGCTCGTAGAAGGTGGGCCCCAGGTCCGGGCGCGGCCGGCCGCCGGCGCGCACGTGCGCCCCCTTCGCCACCGCGTCGCGCACGTGGGCGTCGACCTTGGCGAGGTGCGCGGCCGAGACCAGGCAGCCGAGGTCGGAGTCGTAGTCGAGCCCGGCGCCCAGGCGCAGCGCCCGGGTCGCGGCGATGAAACGCTCGAGGAAGGGGTGGTAGAGCGACTGGTGCACGTAGAGCCGCTCGATCGAGATGCAGAGCTGGCCGGCGCTGCTGAAGCAGCCGCGGACCGCGCCGGCGACCGCCGCGTCGAGGTCGGCGTCGGCCAGCACGAGCATCGGGTTCTTGCCGCCGAGCTCGAGCGAGCAGCCGATCAGCCGCTCGCCGGCCTGGCGCGCCACCTTCCTGCCCGTGGCCGTGCTGCCGGTGAAGGCGAGGAAGTCGCACTGCTCGATGAGGGGCGTGCCGAGCTCCGCTCCCTCGCCGGTCACCACCTGGAAGAGCCCGGCGGGGAGGCCGGCCGCCGCCAGCAGCTCGGCCGCCCAGAGCGCGGTGAACGGGGTCTGGCGGTCGGGTTTCAGCACCACGGCGTTGCCGGCGAGGAGGGCCGGGACGGCGTCGGTCACGGCGAGCGAGAGCGGGTAGTTCCAGGGGGCGATGATCCCCACGACACCCACCGGCAGGCGGTGCTCCCAGGCGACGGTGACGCCGGGGAGCGCCCCCTTGCGCCGCTTCGGCTCCAGGAGCTCGCCGCCGTGGTTCGCATAATGGCGGCAGACGATCGCGGTGTCGGCGACCTCCTCGAAGGCGTGCTTGCGCGCCTTGCCGCTTTCGAGCTGGATCAGGTCGAGGACCTCGTCCTGGCGCTCGATCACCAGGTCGTGGAAGCGCAGGAAGGGCGCGGCGCGCTCGGCGAAGGTGCGGTGCGACCAGTCCTCCTGGACGCGGCGGGCGCGCGCGACGGCCGCCCGCACGTCCGCCGGCGAGCCGTGCGGCACCTCGCCCAGGAGCCGGCCGGTCGCCGGCGCGTGCACCGCGATCGGCGGCCGGTCCGCGCCCGCCGCGGCCCGCGCCGCCAGGCGGGCGAGGCGCGCGGCGTCGAGCCGCGGGCTCGGCCAGGGGGCCGTGGGGAAGGAGGCGGGACCGGCTCCGGACGGGGTGACGATCGGCGAGGGGGTGGCGACCATGCGGGGCTCCTCGGCCGCCCGAACAGAGGCGGCGCTGTGGCTAGATTGCCACAGCCGCAGGCCTTACGTCAAACTGCGGCATAAGGGTTAACGCGGTGCGGCAAACGAGCCTGGCCGCCCCGGTGAGGGGATCGCCCGCCGCCAGTCGTTCTCACGGGCAGGGCGCGGTGCCCCTCCGGCGCCGCGCGTCACCCGAGAGAACGATCCCATGTCCCACCCCCAAAACCTCCTGAAGAACACCCAGACCGCCGCTCCACGGGCGGCCGGCGTTGCCGGCCCCGATCTGGGATACGAGTTTTTCCACGCCCTCACACCCGAGCAGCAGGAGGGCCTCCTTCACTCCCTGACCACCTCGCTGCCCGCGGGGGCCGAGGTGCTCGCCTGCCGCGCGGTGACGAGCGTGCGGCTGGGTGCCTGGCTGCGCCCGGCCGCCGGCCCCGGCGAGAGCCTGGCGCGCGCGGCGACCCTCGCCTCCTGCTCGTGGCTCGCCCCCGGCGAGACGTTCGGCGCCTTCGTGGCCGCCGGCTTCGTCCAGCGCACGGCGCAGATCGCCTGGTTTCAGACGCCGCAGCGCAGGTGACCTGGGCCGCGCTGCCCGCCGCCGCGGCCCGCGCCGTGGCCTGATCCGCCTGCCGCTTCGGATAGGATGGAGGCTTGAGCCAATACCCCCTCGAGCTCTCCGCCGGCGAGATGCGCGACCTGGTCGCGGCCGCCCTGGAGCGGATCGTCCGCCACGTCGAGACCCTGCCGGAGCAGCCGGCCAGCCGTCACCGCGGCGCGGCGCGCCTCGCCCGCTCGCTCGCCGAGCCCCTGCCCGAGGCGGGGGCGCCGGTCGGCAAGCTCCTCGACCTCCTCTTCCGCAAGGCGGTGCCGGCGTCGATCAACACCGCCGGCCCCGGCTACCTGGCCTACATCCCCGGCGGCGGCCTCCTCCACTGCGCGGTCGCCGACCTGATCGCCGACGGCGTCAACCGCTACACCGGCCTCTACATCGCCGCCCCCGCCCTGGTGCAGCTCGAGATGAACGTCCTCGCCTGGTTCCGCGACATCGCCGGCTTCCCCCCGGAAACGCGCGGCCTGCTGACCAGCGGCGGCTCGCTCTCCAACCTGACCGCCCTGGTCACCGCCCGCCGCGAGCGGCTGCCGGCGGACTTCCTCAAAGGCACCCTCTACGCCTCCGACCAGACCCACCATTCGGTCGCCAAGAGCGCGCTGATCGCCGGCTTCCCGCCGGAGCGGGTGCGCGCCGTCCCCTCCGACGCGGCGTTCCGCATCCGCCTCGACCTGCTGGAAGAGATGATCGCCGCGGACCGGCGGCGCGGGCTCGCCCCCTTCCTCGTCGTCGGCAACGCCGGCACCACCAACAGCGGCGCCGTCGACCCCCTCCCCGAGCTCGCCGAGGCGGCCCGCCGGCACGGCCTCTGGTTCCACGTCGACGGCGCTTACGGTGGCTTCTTCCGCCTGACCGAGACGGGCCGGCAGGCCCTGCGCGGTATCGAGCTCGCCGACTCGCTGGTGCTCGACCCGCACAAGAGCCTCTTCCTCCCCTACGGCACCGGCGCCCTGCTGGTGCGCGACGGCGCCGCCCTGAAACGCGCCCACAGCGTCGCCGCCGATTACATGCCGGCGATGCCGGGGATCGACGACGACCCGGCGCTCGCCGACTTCTGCGAGCTGTCGCCGGAGCTCACCCGCCCCTACCGCGGCCTGCGCGTCTGGCTGCCGCTCAAGATGCACGGCATCGGCCCCTTCCGCGACGCCCTGGCCGAGAAGATCGAGCTCGCGCGCTGGGCGGCGGCCGAGCTCGCGGCGATACCGGGGATCGAGATCGTGGCCGCGCCCGAGCTGTCGCTCTTCGCGTTCCGCCTGCAGACCGACCGCCTGACCCGCAGGCTCCTCGAGCGCGTCAACGCCCGCCAGCGGGTCTTCCTGACCGGCACCCTCCTCCACGGCCGCTTCGCGGCGCGGATCTGCGTCCTCTCTTTCCGCACCCACCGTGACCGGGTGGCGATGGCGGTCGAGGACGTGCGTGCCGAGGCGCGCGAATTGATGTCCGGATCGCGCTGAAAATCAGGAGGGCGTGACCCGCCCGGGGAAGGGCCCGGGCGGGGGTGGGTAGAAAGGCCGTTATTGCGGCGGCTTCGCGGCCGGCTTCTGGTCGGCGGGCTTGGCGCCGTTGGTGGCGGGCGCGGCGGGCTGGTCGCCCGGCTCGATCTTGAGCAGCTCGACGTCGAAGGTGAGCACCGAGTTCGGGCCGATGTCGCCGCCGGCGCCGGTCTCGCCGTAGGCGAGGTTCGACGGGATGAACAGCCGGTACTTCGAGCCCGCCTTCATCAGCTGGAGCGCCTCGATCCAGCCGGGGATCACCTGGTTGACCGGGAAGGTCACCGGCTGGCCGCGGTCGTAGGAGCTGTCGAACACCTTGCCGTCGAGCAGGGTGCCCTTGTAGTTCACCGTCACCTTGTCGGTCGGCTTGGGGTTGGGGCCGGAGCCCGGCGTGATCACCTGGTACTGCAGGCCGCTCGCCGTGGTCACCACCCCCGGCTTCGCCTTGTTGGCGGCGAGGAAGGCCTCGCCCTCCTGCTTGTTCTTGTCGCCGACGACCTTCTGCTTCTCCTGCTGCTTGGCCATCATCTGCTGCTGGAACTGGCTCATCGCCGCCTGGATCTCGTCGTCCTTGAGCTGCGCCGCGGCGCCGCCCAGGCCGTCGCGCAGGCCCTTGATGATCTGGTCGGCGGTGACCGGGATCTCCTGCTGCTTGAGGTTGTGGCCGAGGTTCAGGCCGATGATGTAGCCGGCCTTGTCGTTGAGGCTCCAGCCGGCGCCCGGCGACGGGGCCGCGGTGGCGGCGGGGGCCGCGGGTTGGGCCGCCGGAGCCGCGGGCTTGGCCGGCGCCGCCTTCGGATCGGCCGCGTGCGCCCCCGTGGCGGTCACGAGCAGCAGGGCGGAGAGAGTCAGCAGTCTATTCATCGGAAGTCTCCAGATTTCTCCTGAGAAGGAGGGGTACGGTGAAAAGATGGCCGCCCATGGTACCACGAGGACCCTCGCCCTACGGACAGGCCCGTTCGCGGAGGCCAACGCGGTGAGGCGCTGCATTATTTCCAGGGTCCGTAATACACCGCGTAAGCCGGCCGGGATAGGCTGCCCGGGTTTGGGGAGGTATCGCAATGGCATCGATCGTGGACACGTTGCAGTCACAGCTCGGCGAAGAGGGCATTCAGGCGATCAGCCGGCGGCTGGGGATCGACCCGGCGACGGCGCAGCAGGCGGTCACCGGGGCCCTGCCCATCCTCACCGGCGCTCTCGCCAAGAACGCCGCGACGCCGGGCGGCGCCGACGCGCTCCATCAGGCGCTCGACGCGCACGACGGCAGTCTCCTCGAACGGGCGACGGAGTACCTCGGCCAGGGGAGCACCGGCGACGGCGAAGGGATCCTCGGCCACCTGCTCGGCGGCCACCGGAGCGCCGCCGAGAACGGCCTCGCGCAGGCGACCGGCGTCGACGCCGGGACCGCCGGCCAGGTGCTCGCCATGCTCGCCCCCCTGGTCCTCGGCGCCCTCGGCAGGGCGCGCAACCAGCAGGGCCTCGATCCGGGCAGCCTCGCCGGCGTGCTCCAGGCCGAGCACGAGCAGGCGGCGAGCGCCGCCCCCGCGGGCGTCCTCGGCGTGCTCTCCGGCGTGCTCGGCAGCCTGGGCCAGGGCGGCGGCGGTGGTCTCCTGGGTAGCCTGGGCGGCCTCTTCGGCAAACGCTGACTACCAGCCGAGCAGGGCGACGACGATGCCGACGGCGGCGATCGAGCCGCCGGCCGCGGCGTCGCCGTAGCGGTCGAGCCAGGGGCTCCGCAGGCGCGCCACCCCCGCCCGCGCGGGCAGCACGAGGAGGACCATGGTGCCCATGGTGACGAGCTCGTAGAGGGCGACGATCGCCACCGTCCGCACGACGCCCAGCGGGGCGGCGGCGAAGAGGAGCGGGATCACCGCCACGCAGGGGTCGGCGCTGAAGAGGAGGAAGAGCGTCCAGGCGGTGACCCGCGACGGGTCGTGGACGTGGTCGTAGTGGGTGTGCGAGTGGCCGTGCAGGCGGTGCCCGGCGGCCGAGCGCATCCCCCACACCGCATAGACGAGGCCGAAGCCGATCAGCAGCAGCCCGGCGACCGACTCCATCCGCTTGCCGAAGGTCTGCAGCAGCTCCAGCCCGAAGAGGAAGCCGAGGAGGCCGAGGAGGACGGACGACGTCACGTGCCCGAAGCCGCACAGCACGGTGACGCGGGCGGTGCGCCCGGCCGACCAGCCGCGCGCCCGCGCCACGGCGGCGAACGGCAGCCAGTGGTCGGGCGCCAGGGTGTGCAGCGAGCCGACCGTGACGGCGGCCAGGGCGAGGGCGGCGAAGAGTCCGTTCTCGGTCATGGGCCCGCGGAGTCTAGCAAACCGGGGCGCAGCCGGCGCGCCTCGCCGTAGGGGAAGAAGTCGATCACCTCGCCGCGGCGGTGGCGCTCCTGCATGCCGCGCCAGAAAGCGGGGTCGAAGAGGTCGGCGTGCTCGCGCTCGAAGGCCGCGCGCAGCTCCCCCTCGAGTCCCAGGAAACGCTCCAACTCCTCGGGAAAGACGTCGTTCTCCCCCACCGTGTACCAGGGCTCGGCGGCGAGCTCCTGCTCGTCGTCGCGCGGCACCGGCAGCGGCAGGAAGTTGCAGTCGGCGAGCGCGGAGAGCTCGTCGTAGTCGTAGGAGATCACCCGCCCGTGGCGGGTGACGCCGAAGTTCTTGAGCAGCACGTCGCCGGGGAAGATGCCGGCGGCGGCCAGGTCCTTGAGCGCCCGCCCCCAGTCGACCACCGCCGCGCGCGCCAGCTCCGGCGGTGCCTCGCGCACGTAAACGTCGAGCGGCACGACGCGGCGCTCGACGTAGACGTGGCGGACGATCACCTTGTCGCCGTCGACCGCCACCGTCTTCGCCGCGGTGCGCAACAGCCGCTCCAGCAGCTCTTCCGAGAAGCGGGGGCGCGGGAAGGTCAGGTGCTCGAACTCCTGGAAGCCGACCAGGCGGCCGACCCGGTCGTGCAGGAGGACCGTCCGGTAACGCTCCATCACGCCGCTCCTGGTGGTCGTCTTGGGCGGCGGGAAGGCGTCGCGGATGACCTTGAACACGAACTCGTAGGAGGGGAGGGTGAAGACCTCCATCACCAGGCCGCGCTGGCCGCGCGCCGGCACGAACCTCTCGTCGCTGCCGGCGATGTGGGTCATCAGGTCGCGGTAGAGCTCGGTCTTGCCGTGCTTCTTGTAGCCGAGCGACAGGTAGAGCTCGGAGATGCGCTTGCGCGGCAGGATCGAGGCCAGGAAGCCGATCGCGCCGCGCGGGCTCTCGACGTCGACGTGGAAGTACCAGCGGGCGAAGCTGAACAGCAGGCTGGTCTCGTCCTCGGTGGGGAGGACGGCGTCGACGCGCAGGCCGGCCGCGTCGTGGACGATGGCGAGCACGATCGGCAGCACGGCGGCGCCGCGCCGCGCGCGGCCGATCAGGTAGGCCCCCTTGTTGCGGAAGAAGAGCGGGCGCAGGACGTCGAACGCCTCGACCTCGTCCGTGCCGAGCCCGGCGGCGAGGCCGCGCTCGACGTGCGCGGCGGCCAGGCGGGAGTCCGCCGCGAGGTCGCCGAAGGGGGCGCGGAAACCGGCGTCCTCGAGCACCTTGCGCACCACCCCGGCGTCGAGGCGGCGCGCCGCGTACATGCGCGCGTCGGCCATCTCCCACCCCTTGTAGGGGAGCGGAAAGTCGCCGGCGCCGTAGTCGATCGCCGGGTCGACCCCGACATGGGGGAAGACCTTGCGGGTGAGCGAGTTGTAGTAGCTCTGCGCGAGCTCGAAGTCGTCGCGGCCGAGGATGGCGCGGGTGTAGGCGCCCTTCATCTCCGCCCACAGCGCGCGGTCGGCGAGGCGCTCCCCCATCTGCGCCGCGACGGCCGCGAAGCTCTCCGCCTGGCTGCGCGAATAGAGGGTCAGGCGCTCGACCGTGTCATGGCGGATGCCGGCCCAGTCGCGGCGCTCGAAGCGCTGCTGCACGCGGTGGGTGATGGCGCGCAGGCGGTGCTGGTGCTCGTCGAACCCCCAGTGGATGGTGTCGGCGACGCGCGCCGACAGGCTTTGCAGATCGCCGGGGCTCACGCCGCGCGTCCTTGACACCCGGTGAGAGCGCTCACTATGCTGCGACCTCGCGTCGTCGCGCGCGCGGTGCGCCGGTTTCCCGCCATTTGCAGATCGATGACCTCCACTGCGCCATCCACGCTCCACCTCGACATCGAGCGCCACCAGCTCGCCAACGGCCTGCGCGTCGTGCTCCACCGCGACGCCGCCCTGCCCCTGGTGGCGGTGAACCTCTGGTATCACGTCGGCTCGAAGAACGAGCGACCCGGCCACACCGGCTTCGCCCATCTCTTCGAGCATATGCTCTTCCAGGGCAGCCAGCACGTCCCCACCCACGAGCATTTCCGCCTGGTGCAGCAGGTGGGCGGCGTCACCAACGGCTCGACCTGGTACGACCGCACGAACTACTACGAGACCCTGCCCGCCAACTACCTGGACCTCGCGCTGTGGCTCGAGTCGGACCGCATGGGCTTCATCCTGCCGGCGATCACCCAGGAGAACCTCGACACCCAGCGCGACGTGGTGATGAACGAGCGCCGGCAGCG
>Ga0066654_10000197_pt1 | contig 13981 bp, 11 predicted proteins | sample GraSoiAngelo_103_FD_66715 | JGI IMG/M metagenome (GOLD analysis project Ga0066654, IMG submission 66715) | Grasslands soil microbial communities from the Angelo Coastal Reserve, California, USA - 14_0903_05_20cm | ecosystem: Environmental > Terrestrial > Soil > Grasslands | place: USA... | reverse complement strand
GGCTCGGGCCAGCGCGGGTCCCAGTGGTGGCCGTTGGCGACCAGCACGGCTCTGTAGCGCTGGCTCTCCTCCTCGCCGCCACGTTCCCGGATCGTCACCTCCCACTCGCCGTCCACCGGGACGACGCGGAGCACCTCGGTGCGGAAGCGGATCTTGTCGCGCAGGGAAAAGTGGTCGACGTAGTCGTCGAAGTAGCGGGCGATCTGGAAGTGGTTGGGGTAGTCCGGGTAGTCGTCCGGCATCGGGTAGGTCTTGTAGGCCATCAACCCCCGCGAGGTGTTGATGTGCAGCGAGCGGTAGGCCGAGGAGAGCTCGTTGTCGTTTTCGTAGCGCCAGTTGCCGCCGACCTCCGAGCCCTTCTCGAAGCAGTCGAAGGCGATCCCCCGGGCACCCAGCACCTGGCAGGCGGCGATGCCGGAGGAGCCGGCGCCGATCACGCAGACTTTTTGGGCGGCGGGCATGCCTGAAATCTACAAGGGGTGAGCAGGTTCACCCCTGGGGTCCGTAGAGAGAAGGGGCAATCGATTCGAAGCTTGGTCCATCGGATCAACAACCCAACGAAAGGAACCTCCGATGACCAGCAAGACCCGCTCATTCCGTCCCAGCCCCGCCCTCGTGATCGCCTGCCTGGCACTGTTTGCCGCCCTCACCGGCAGCGCCTTTGCCGCCGGCATCGGCAAGAACACGGTGCGCTCACCGCAGATCGTCGACGGCACGATCCGCACGGTCGACCTCCGCGACAACGCGGTTGCCGCCGGCAAGATCGCCCCCAACGCCGTCGACACCACGGAGATCGCCGAAAACGGCGTCGAATCCTCCGACGTCGCCCCCGAGTCGCTGACCTCAGCGGACCTCGGCCCGGCCTCGGTCACCTCCTCCGAGGTAGCCGACCAGTCCCTCACGGCCAACGACCTCGCCCCCGACTCAGTTGGCTCGAGCGAGCTGCAGGCCAGCTCGGTCCGCGCTTCGGAGCTCGGCGCGATCATCCAGGTCAGCAACAGCACGCCGATCGCAGCCGGTGCCAACGGCAGCGTCTCGGTCAACTGCCCCGAAGGCACAGTCGTGATCAGCGGCGGCGGCCAGCCCGCCAACTTCGGAGTGGAGATGACCTCCACCCTCCGCAGCGGCAACGGCTGGCAGTACCAAGCCAAAAACCAGAACGGCTCGGCCAGCACCCTGACCGTATTCGCCTACTGCCTAACCGGCGGCAGCAGCAACTAGCGCAACGCTTTACGGCTCCTCCAGGACCACAAAACGTTGCACCTCAGTCAGCAGGACCCAGCGGCCCGGGCGAAAGCTCGGGCCGCTTCGCGTTCCGCCGAGAGCTCGACCGCCGGAACCGAACCGTCGCGGCGACACTCGTAGCCGAGAGAGGGGCCGGGGTGCCCCTCTCGCGCAGCGGCGTCATCTTTTTCGCACAGACCACTCAGCGAGCAACGCTACGCGCCCGGCGGAAAACCCAGCAAGCGGAGGGGCACCCCGGCCCCTCCCCCCGCTCTAGGACTGCCCCGGCGACTTCTCCTCAGACGTCGCCTCAATCTCATGCGCCAACTCCTCAAGCTCCTCAGCAAACGAGGGCCCAAAGCTCTCAACCGCTTCGCCGTCGTCGAGCCCGAGCTCGGCGGCCAGCTCTTCTTCGTCGAGCAGGCCTTCCTCGCTCGGCGGTTCGATCGGCACGGCCGGCTCGATCGCGACCGTGCGGTAGTGCTTGAGGCCGGTCGCGGCTGGGATCAGCTTGCCGATGATCACGTTCTCCTTCAGGCCGACGAGTTTGTCTCGCTTGCCCTCCAGCGCGGCATCGGTGAGCACCTTCGTCGTCTCCTGGAAGGAGGCGGCGGAGAGGAAGGACTCGGTGGCCAGCGAGGCCTTGGTAATTCCGAGGATGACCTCCTCGGCCTTGGCCGGCGTGCCGCCTTCTTCCTTCGTCTTCTTGTTGAGGCGCTTGAGCGCACCGCGGTCTTCGAGCTGACCCGGCAGCAGGCTGGTCGAGCCCTTGGACTCGATCCGCATCTTCTTCAGCATCTGACGCGCGATCAGCTCGATGTGCTTGTCGTTGATGTCGACGCCCTGAGCGCGGTAGACCCTCTGCACCTCGGCCACCAGGTAGAGCTCGACGTCGGTGCGGCCGCGGATCGCCAGCAGGTCAGCCGGGTAGAGCGAGCCCTCGTTGAGCTGTTGGCCGACCTCAACCTTGTCGCCGTCCGCCACGTGCAGGCGCGTACGGGGCGGGAAGCTGTAAGCGTGCTCCTCGCCGCTGGACTCGGTGACGTGCACTTTCAGCGCTTTGTCGGTTTCTTCGACGGAGACCTTGCCGGCCGCCTCGGCCATCTGCGCGAGGCCCTTCGGTTTACGCGCCTCGAAGAGCTCGACGATGCGCGGCAGGCCCTGCGTGATGTCCTGGCCGGCGACACCGCCGGTGTGGAACGTGCGCATGGTCAGCTGCGTGCCGGGCTCGCCGATGGACTGGGCGGCGATGATGCCGACCGCGTCGCCGATGTTGACCGTGAAACCGGTAGCCGGAGCGACGCCGTAGCAAGCGCGGCACACGCCAGAGTCGGCGTCGCACTTGAGCGCCGAGCGGACCGGAACCTTGGTCTCCTCGCCCTCGAACGCCTCGGCGATCGCTTCGACGTCGGCCAGGGTGATCTCCTGGTTGCGCTTGAGTAGCTCGCGACCGCGCTTGGTTTCGAATTTCTTCGCCGCCAGGCGGCCGATCAGGTTGTCGTTGAGCGAGTTGTCGTCCTTGCGGATCGCCATCTCGATGTGGTCTTTGGTTTTGCAGTCCTCCTCGCGCACGATCACGTCCTGGGCGACGTCGACCAGGCGTCGGGTCAGATATCCCGAGTCGGCCGTACGCAGCGCCGTGTCGGCGAGTCCCTTTCGAGCACCGTGCGTGGAGATGAAGTACTCGAGCACCGAGAGGCCCTCCATGAAGTTGGCCTTGATCGGCCGCTCGATGATTTCGCCCTTCGGATTGGCCATCAGGCCGCGCATTCCGGCCAGCTGGCGGATCTGCTTGAAGGAGCCGCGAGCACCCGAGTTAGCCATCATGAAAATCGGGTTGAGCTCGTGGAGGTTGTCCTCCATCGCTTTTGCGACCTCATCGGTGGCGTTGTTCCAGTGCGACGTGACCGCCTCGTGACGCTCCTCGGCGGTGATGTAGCCGTCGTCGTACTGGCCCTGGATCTCGGCCGTCTGCTTCTCGTAGCGTTCGAGGATTTGCTCCTTGTCTGGCGGCGAGACGACGTTGTTCTTGGAGACGGTGATCCCCGCCTGGCTGGCGTAGTGGAAGCCGAGATCCTTGAACGCGTCGAGCACCTGCGAGACAGCCGGGGCGCCGTAGGCCTCGACCAGGTCGAAGACCATTTCGTTGATGTTCTTCTTCTTCAGCGAGAAGTTGACGAACTCGAACTGGTCGGGATCGAAGTCCTCGCCAAGCGCTTCGGCGAGGGCACGCGCGATCTTCTCGTTGAATATGATGCGCCCGACCGTCGTCAGGAAGTGCCCACGCCCGGCCCGCCGGTACTCGGCCTGGTCGTGCAGCTTGCAGCCGCCGTTCTCATAGACGAGCTCGGCCTCCTGTGAGGAGCGGAACACCTTCGGCGATGAGCCATTGCGCTTGTTGCGCTGGCCTGCCTTGAGCTCCTCGTCGATCTTGGCCAGATCCTCGGCATCGGGGCCGTAGGTCAGGTAGTAGATGCCGAGCACCATGTCCTGGGTCGGCGTCGCCAGCGGCGCACCGTGCGCCGGCGAGAGGATGTTGTTCGCCGAGAGCATCAGGATCCGCGCCTCGGCCTGGGCCTCGGCTGAGAGCGGCACGTGGACCGCCATCTGGTCGCCGTCGAAGTCGGCGTTGAAGGCGGAGCAGACCAGCGGATGCACCTGGATCGCCTTGCCCTCGACCAGCACCGGCTCGAAGGCCTGGATGCCGAGGCGGTGCAGGGTCGGTGCGCGGTTAAGCAGCACCGGATGCTCGTGGATGACTTCCTCGAGCACATCCCAGACCTCGGGGATCATCGACTCGACCATCTTCTTGGCCGCCTTGATGTTCTGAACGGCCTTGCGCTCGACCAGCTGAGCCATGATGAATGGCTTGAAGAGCTCCAGCGCCATGAGCTTGGGCAGGCCGCACTGGTGCAGCCTCAGGCTCGGACCGGAAACGATTACTGAACGCCCGGAGTAGTCGACGCGCTTGCCGAGCAGGTTCTGGCGGAAGCGCCCCTGCTTGCCCTTGAGCATGTCGGAAAGTGACTTCAGCGGCCTGTTGCCGGGGCCCGTAACCGGGCGACCGCGACGGCCGTTGTCGAAGAGCGCGTCAACGGCCTCCTGCAGCATCCGCTTCTCGTTGTTGACGATGATCTCGGGCGCACCGAGATCGAGCAGGCGCTTGAGCCGGTTGTTGCGGTTGATCACCCGGCGGTAGAGATCGTTGAGGTCCGAGGTGGCAAAGCGGCCACCATCGAGCTGCACCATCGGGCGCAGCTCCGGCGGAATCACCGGCACGCTGTCGAGGATCATCCAGTCCGGTTTGTTCTCTGAGTTGAGGAAGGCCGAGGCGACCTTCAGCCGCTTCACCGCGCGGGCCTGTTTCTGGCCTTTGGAGCTGTTGATCACCTGCTCCAGTTCCTCGCAGTCGGCCGCGAGGTCGACCTGTTCAAGCAGATCACGCACCGCCTCGGCGCCCATGCTGCCGCGGAAGTACTCACCCCAGCCGAACGGCGAGCCAAAGCGATCCTTGAGCTCGCGGAAGACGGTCTCGTCGTTGACGACGTCCTTTGGCTTCATCTCGGTGAAGATCTTCCAGACTTCGGCCATCCGCTCGATTGCCTCGTCGATGTAGGCCTCGGTGTCGGAGATCTCCGCCTCGAAGGTCTTGCGCAGTTCTTTGATCATTTTGGCGCGCTCGTCGTCTTTGAGCTTGCGCAGCTGCGCGGCGGTCAGTTTCAGCGAGTCGGCCCAAATGTGGTCGTCGTCGTCGAACTTGGTCTGGGTGCCCTCCTCGAGGTACTTGATCCGACGCTCGAGCGACTCGCTCAGCTCCTGAGTCCTTTTCTGCCGTTCCGCCTCGTAGGAGTCGGTGACTTTTTTGACTTCTTTCTCGAGCATGCCGAGGTCCTTGTCACGGGCCTCGACGTCAACCCAGGTGATCATCGACGCGGCGAAGTACAGGACCTTCTCCAGCTCCTTGGGAGCCATGTCGATCAGGTAGCCGATGCGGCTCGGCACGCCCTTGAAGAACCAGATATGCGAAACCGGGGCTGCCAAGTCGACGTGGCCCATGCGCTCACGACGCACCTTGGACCGCGTCACCTCGACGCCGCAGCGCTCGCAGACAATGCCCTTGTAGCGGACACGCTTGTACTTGCCGCAGTAGCACTCCCAGTCCTTGGTCGGACCGAAGATGCGCTCGCAGAAGAGGCCGTCTTTCTCCGGCTTCAGCGTGCGGTAGTTGATCGTCTCCGGCTTGGTGACCTCACCCCAACTCCAGGAGCGGATCTTCTTCGACGACGCTAGGCCGATTTCAATCGCGTCGAAATTGTTGATGTCGATCATCAGTCCTCCACCTTCGCCTCTTCGGCCTCTGTCTCTTTCTCTGCCTCAGCCCCGTCGGTACCGCCCTCGCCCTCGGCGACGGTCTGCTCCTCGCGCTCATCAGCTGCTCCATTGGAGCCGTTGCCGTCGGCGCGGACCCCGGTCAGGTCCATGCCGAGCTCCTCGGCGGCCTTGAGCAGGTCGTCGTCCTCCTCGGCGATCTCGACGTCCCCACCTTCGGAGACGACGTTGGCGTCGAGCGAGAGGCTCTGGATCTCCTTCAGCAGAACTTTGAAGGACTCCGGAATCGACGGCTCGGGGATGTTCTCCCCCTTGACGATCGCCTCGTAGGCCTTGACGCGCCCGACCGTGTCGTCAGACTTGACGGTCAGCATCTCCTGCAGCGTGTAGGCAGCGCCGTAGGCCTCCAGGGCCCAGACCTCCATCTCGCCGAAGCGCTGACCACCGAACTGCGCCTTGCCGCCCAGCGGCTGCTGGGTGACCAGCGAGTACGGGCCGGTCGAACGAGCGTGGATCTTGTCGTCGACCAGGTGCAGCAGCTTGAGGATGTACATGTAGCCGACCGTGACCTTGCCCTCGTAGGGCTCGCCGGTGCGACCGTTGTAGAGCTGGACGCTGCCGTCGGCACGGGCGCCGGGACGCTCGTTGGGGTGGATGCCGAGGTCGATGCCGCGCTCCTCGTTCTGCTCCTGCCATTTGCAGAGAGCCTCGTCAACGTCCTCGACGCTGGCCCCGTCAAAGACCGAGGTCGCCACGTAAACGCGACCGTCGCCTTCGTCGGAGTGGGCCTGCTTGTAGGCCTCCGAGCCATCGTCGTACCAGCCATTGCCCGCTACCCAGCCAAGATGGGTCTCGAGGATCTGCCCGATGTTCATCCGGCTCGGCACGCCGAGCGGGTTGAGGATGACGTCGACGGGGGTGCCGTCGGCGAGGTGGGGCATGTCCTCCTCGGGCACGATCTTGGAGATCACACCCTTGTTCCCGTGACGGCCGGCGAGCTTGTCGCCCTCGGCGATCTTGCGCTTCGTCGCAACGAAGACGCGCACGAGGTCATTGACCCCGGCGGCGAGATCGTCGCCATCGTCGCGGCTGAAGGTGAGTACGTCGATGACGACGCCACCCTCGCCGTGGGGAACCTTCAGCGACGTGTCCCTGACCTCGCGCGCCTTCTCCTTGAAGATCGCGCGGATCAGCTTCTCCTCGGCGGTCAGCTCGGTCTCGCCCTTCGGCGTGACCTTGCCGACCAAGAGGTCGCCGGAGACAACCTCGGCGCCGACGCGGACGATGCCGCGCTCGTCGAGATTGCGCAGGCTCTCCTCGGAACGGTTGGGAATGTCGCGGGTGATCTCCTCGTCGCCGAGCTTGGTCGTGCGGGCGTCGATCTCGTACTCCTCGATGTGGATCGAGGTGAGCTCGTCGTCCTTGACCAGGCGCTCGGAGAGGATGATCGCGTCCTCGAAGTTGTAGCCCTCCCAGGACATGAAGGCCACCAGGCAATTCTTGCCCAGCGCAATCTCGCCGCCACCGGTCGAGGAACCGTCGGCGAGCACGTCACCTTGCTTGACTTTTTGCCCGCTGTTGACGATCGGGCGCTGGTGGATGATCGTGCCCTGGTTGGAGCGCATGAACTTGTGCAGCGGGTACTCGACTTTTTTCGCTCCGTGGCTGACCACGATTCGCTCCGAGTCGACGTGGGCGATTTCCCCGTCAGCCTCGGCGAGGACCACGTCGCCCGTGTCGACCGCGGCACGGCGCTCCATGCCGGTGCCGATCAGCGGCGGGTCGGGCTTCAGCAGCGGCACCGCCTGGCGCTGCATGTTGGAGCCCATCAGCGCCCGGTTGGCGTCGTCGTGCTCGAGGAAGGGGATCAGCGCCGTGCCGACCGACCAGATCTGGGTCGGCGAGACGTCCATCAGATCGACTTCCTTCGGTGAGGCCGCCGCGTACTCGTCCTCGCCGGCGCGGACCAGGACGGTCGGGCCTTTGAGCTTGCCGCCAGAGTCGACCTCGGCGTTCGCCTGGGCGATCACCTTGTCCTCCTCCTGAGTGGCGTCGAGGTGGACGATCTCGTCGGTGACCACGCCGTCCTTGACCAGCCGGTAGGGGGTGGTGACGAAGCCGTGCTCGGAGACCTCCGCGTAGGAGGAGAGCGAGCCGATCAGGCCGATGTTCGGACCCTCAGGCGTCTCGATCGGACACATACGCCCGTAGTGGGTCGGGTGCACGTCGCGCACCTCGATCGGGGCACGCTCACGGGTCAGCCCGCCCGCGCCCAGCGCCGAGAGACGGCGCCGGTGGGTGAGCCCGGCCAGTGAGTTGGTCTGGTCCATGAACTGCGAGAGCTGCGAGGAGCCGAAGAACTCCTTCATCGCGGCCACGACCGGCCGGATGTTGATGATCGTCTGCGGCGTGATCGCGTCCGAGTCTTCGGTGGTGAGGCGCTCGCGAACGACGCGCTCCATCCGGTAGAGGCCGATGCGGAAGGCCTCTTGGATCAGCTCGCCGACCGTGCGCAGGCGCCGGTTGCCGAAATGCTCGTACTCGTCGAGGTGCTCGTTGACCGGCTCGCGTGGGTAGGTGATCGCCTCCGCGGCATAGTCTTTGATCGGGTTCTCCTCATCGATCTCCTCGGGGATGCCGAGCAGCTTGGGAAGGCTGACCAGCTCCTTGACCAGGGCGATGATGTCGTCGTGGGTGAGGACCCGGGTGTCGAGATCGATGTCGAGGTCGAGCCGCGCGTTGAGCTTGTAGCGGCCGACCCGGGTGAGGTCGTAGCGCTTCGAATCGAAGAAGAGCTGCTCGAGCAGGTTGCGAGCGGCGTCGACTGAGGGTGGCTCTCCCGGACGCTGCTTCTTGAACAGCTCGATCAGCGCACCCTCCTCGGTGCGGGTGGCCTCGGTGTCGGCCTCGATCGTGTGCCGCATGTAGATCGAGTTGTCGAACATGTCGAGGAGCTGCTTGTCCTCGACGTAGCCCATCGCACGCAGCAGCACCGTGACCGGCAGCTTGCGCTTGCGGTCGATGCGGACGAAGACTTTGCCTTTTTTGTCGATTTCCAGCTCGAGCCAGGAACCGCGAGCCGGCATCAGGTTGGCGATGAAGACCTGCTTTTCGGCGTCCTTCGGGGCCATCACGTAGGCGCCCGGCGAGCGGACGAGCTGGGTGACGACGACACGCTCGGTGCCGTTGATGATGAAGGTGCCGCGATCGGTCATCCACGGGAAGTCGCCCATGAAGACGGCCTGCTCGCGGATCTCTCCGGTCTCTTTGTTCTGGAAGGCAACCGTCGCCGAGAGCGGTCGCGAGTAGGTCATGTCCTTCTCGCGGCACTCCTCGATCGTGTGCGGCGGCTCCTCGAATTTGAACTCGCCAAAGACAATGGCGAGGTTCCCCGTGTAGTCCTCAATCGGGGATATGTCGTCAATCGTCTCTCGCAGTCCACCCTTCTTCGGATCCGTCAGCTCTTCGAAAGAGCGACGTTGAATATCGATCAGATGGGGGACTTCGAGGGGATTCTGTAGTCGGGAAAAACTCCTGCGGGTTACGGGGGCAGCGTTCGAACGTGCCAAGACGGGCGACTCCTCAGAAGGTCAGAGGGACGTTAGGTACAGCGCAGATATCGGGCAGGGACAAAACTGAGCGCGACCGCGAAAAATAACACACGGCCACGCTCTGCCGCGAGTTTGGCTCCCTGCCTGGGTTCCAACCGCGGATGATGCGAGGTTTATTTGAGCTCGACGGTGGCGCCGGCCTCCTCGAGTTCGGCCTTGAGCTTATCGGCCTCCTCGCGGTCGACACCCTCCTTGATCGCCTTCGGGGCCTCGTCGACCATCGCCTTGGCCTCTTTCAGGCCAAGTCCGGTCGCAGCACGCACGACCTTGATCACGGGAACCTTCTGGCCACCGACCTCGGCGAGGACGACATCGACCGTGGAGGCCTCTTCCTCGCCACCACCGTTGCCGTCAGGGGCGCCGGCCGCAGCCGGAGCGGCAGCGGCTACAGCCGTGGCCGAGACGCCAAACTCCTCCTCGAGCGCTTTGATCCGCTCGGAGAGTTCGAGCACCGAGATGCTCTTCAGCTCCTCGATCCAGTCATCTGTTGAAACCTTCGTTGCCATCTACTCCTCTTCCTTGCTCGCGTCGTCATCGTCAGTGTTAGAAGTCTCGTTTTCCTCGGGTGAGGGCTCAGGCGCCTCGTCCGCGGGTCCTGTCGCTGCAGGGGACCCACCACCCCCTGCGGTCGCTGAAGCGTCCTCGGGGGCGGTACCCCCTACAGCGCCACCCGCGGAAGAAGCGTCTGCGTCACCCGCGTCATCTCCAGCAGCATCAGCTTGATCGGCGGGGGGCTCATTGCCGGCAGCGCTCTCGGTTGGAGCCTCCTCGACCGGCGCGTCGGCCGGTCCTGCGTCCTTCGGTGCGGCAGCGGGCGCCTCTCCGGTGACCAGGCCCTTGTCGGCGATCTGACCGAGCTGCAGCGCAAGTCCCTGGATCATCGAGCCGAGGCCGCGGACCAGGCCGGTCAGCGGGCTGGCGACGACGCCGGCGAACTGGCCGTTGAGGACATCGCGCGAGGGCAGCTTGGCGATCGCTTCGAAGCCGCCCTCGTCGACGGTGGTGCCGTCCATGAAGCCGCCCTTGAAGGTGAGCACTTTGTGCTCTTTGTTGAAGGTCGAGATCGCCTTGGCGGCCTGGGCGGTGTCGCCGCGCACGAAAGTGAGCGCGGTCGGGCCCTGCAGCAGCGCGTTGAGGCGCTCCCCCTCGCCGGCTTTGTCAGCGGCGATTTTGGTCAGGCGATTCTTGACGATGCGGAAGCTGGCGTCGGATTCGCGCAGTTTCGCCCGCAGTTCGGCCGCCTGGGGAACGCTGATTCCCCGGTAGTCAACCGCGAAGATCGCCTCGGCCGCCGCGATGTCGGCGGCGATCTCCTCAATTGCTGTTGCCTTTTCGTCTCTATTCATCGTTCGCCTGCACCGGGCTTACGGGATCGGCCCCGCCGGTGGTCTCGGGTTCGCGACGGCGCAGTTTAGGCCGTTACGGGTTCCTCTGCCGCCTGGGGTGCGGCGGCGACTTCGTCGCGATCGCCGACCTTGGAGGCGTCGACCCGGATGCCGGGGCCCATCGTCGTCGTCAGCGTGCAGGTGACGATGTAGCGGCCTTTTGCCGCCGAGGGCTTGGCGCGGATGATCTCCTCCATCACGGCGCTGAAGTTGTCGAGCAGCTGCTCGGGCGAGAGGCTCGCCTTGCCGATCGCCATGTGGACGATCGCCTGGCGGTCGGTGCGGTATTCGACCTTGCCGGCCTTGGACTCGCTAACCGCTTTCTCGATGTCGTCGGTGACGGTGCCGACCTTGGGGTTCGGCATCTTGCCCTGCGGGCCGAGCACCCGGCCGAGCTTGCCGACGGTGCCCATCATCTGGGGGGTCGAGATCGCGACGTCGAAGTCGGTCCAGCCCTCCTCCTCGACTTTCTTGGCGAGGTCGTCGCCGCCGACGAAGTCAGCACCGGCGGCCTCGGCGTCACGGGCCTGCTGACCTTGGGCGAAAACGGCGACGGTGACGTCTTTACCGAGGCCGTGAGGCAGCGCCAGGGTGCCGCGCAGCTGCTCCTCGGCGTGGCGGACGTTGACGCCTAGCAGCACGTGCAGCTCGACCGTCTCGTCGAAGTTGGCGCTGGCGGTTTCCTTGAGCAGGGCGATTGCCTCGACCGGCGGGTAGGCCTGGTCGCGCTGGACCCTCTCGAGCTGTTTGCGGTAGCGCTTGCCGTGGGCCATGAAGGTCTCCTACTTGACGTCGACGCCCATCGAGCGGGCGGTGCCGGCGATGATCTTCGAGGCGGCGTCGAGGTCGTTGGCATTGAGGTCGGGCATCTTGCGCTCGGCGATCTGGCGGACCTGGTCCATCGAGATCGACCCCACCTTGTTGACGTGGGGCTCGCCCGAGCCTTTCTTGATCCCGATCGCCTCCTTGATCAGCACCGCGGCCGGGGGCGTCTTGGTGATGAAGGTGAAGGAGCGGTCCTCATAGACCGTGATCTCAACCGGGATGATCGTCCCGCCTTCGGACTGGGTCTGGGCGTTGAACGCCTTACAGAACTCCATGATGTTGACGCCGTGCTGGCCCAGCGCGGGACCGACCGGCGGCGCCGGGTTTGCCGAGCCGGCGGAGATCTGCAGCTTGATCTGTGTGAGGACTTTCTTTGCCATCGGGATCGGAGAGGGTAGCGGGCGGGCGCCTAGATGGCGGACTCCACGACCGCGTGTGACTGGGGACGCGCGTGGCCGAGCAGATCAAGGGCGCAGGGCGCAGCCTTTGGTGGAGCCAAAGGCAAGCCCGGGGACGCTGAGATGCGAAGCGCCACGCGCGTCATCCAGGCGTGCGGGGTCGTGGAATCCGCCATCTAGATCTTCTTGACCTGGTCGTAACCGACCTCGACCGGGGTCTCGCGGCCGAAGATCGAGACCAGAACCTTGAGTTTGGCGGCGTCCTCGTTGATCTCGGCGATCTCTCCGGAGAAGTCCGAGAGCGGACCGGAGACGACCTTGACCGACTCGCCGATCGAGAACTGAGCCTGGGTGCGCGGCCGCTCGGCGGTCTCGCGATGCAGCAGGCGGTCGACCTCGGGTTTGGAGAGCGGCACCGGCTTGTTGCGCGAGCCGACGAAGCCTGTGACGCCGGGGGTGTTCTTGACCAGGCCCCAGGCGTCGTCGGTCATCTCCATGTTGACCAGGACGTAGCCCGGCATCGTGCGCTTCTCTTTCGGCTGTTTCTGACCGTCTTTGCCCAGTTCCATCACCTGCTCGGTGGGAACGACGACCTGGCGCACGTTGCGGTTCTGACTCATCGTCTGAACCCGGTGCTCGAGGTTGTGCTTGACCTTGTTCTCGTGACCCGAGTAGGTGTTGATCACGTACCAGCGATACATATCTGTCGAATGCCTTTGTTCGGAGATCCTGAATGGATGACGTTCGCCGATGCTCGGCTTAATTAAGTATCGAGCATCGGCTCACAGGATCTGCTTGGCGAGATAGTTAAAAGCCGCGTCGAGCGCGCCGAGGTAGGTGGCGGCGACGGCGACGAAGATGATTGTGACGGCGGTGGCCTGGACGAGCGTGTCGCGGTCCGGCCACTGGACCTTCTTCAGCTCGGCCCAGCAGGAGACGAGGAAGCCAATCACGCCGCCGCGCTGGCGCTGCGCCTGGGCCTGTTTCTGCTTCTTGGCGAGCTGCTCGCTCTCGCGGCGCTTCTGCTCGGCGCGCTTGCGCTTCTCGGTTTCCTTCAGCGCCTTGGTCTCGGCGCGCCTCGCCGCCCGCGAGCTCTTCGGAGCGTCGGGCGTTTCCAGCGCCGCTTCCGGGGCGCCGGCGGCCATGCCGGCCTCGACCGCCTCGATCTCGGCGATGTCGCCGGAGACTGGGACCTGAGTGTCGTGCTGGGCGTGCGACTCGGCGGTGCGCTCACCGCTGACGCGTTTGCGCTCCTGCTCTTCGCGGGCCCGCCGCTCGGCCTTGCGCTGTGCGCGCGTCTTGGCCATCGCCGCTAGCGCGTCTCCTTGTGCGCCGTGTGCTTGCCGCACCAACGGCAGAACTTGCGCAGCTCGATCCGGTCGGGCGAGTTGCGCCGCGACTTATTTGTCTGGTAGTTGCGTCGCTTGCAGTCTTCGCAAGCCATCGTTACCGCGATGCGGACATCTCCGCGAGCCATTTCTCCCTCGATTACTTACGCGCCATTACAAGGAAAAACCCCGGGCCGAGGCACGAGGCTGAACCGAAGAATAGCGCCCTGGGATAAGTGATGGCCTCGCCGTTTGATATCGCCCTGGTCGGCTCCAAAACCCCGGCTAGAGTGAGCCGGTGAGCGTTGCTCCCTACGACCGCTTGGGACGAGGCTACAGCCGCGTGCGCCAGCCCGACCCCCGGATCGCGGCAAGATCGACACCGCTCTCGGCGAGGCGCGAACCGTGCTCAACGTCGGCGCCGGCACCGGGTCCTATGAGCCAGAGCGGCGTGAGGTGACAGCGGTCGAGCCTTCGGCCGAGATGATCGGGCAGCGGCCGCCGGGGTCGGCGCCGGTGGTTCAGGCGAGCGCTGAAGACCTGCCCTTCGCCGAGCGGAGCTTCGACGCCTCGCTGGCGTGCTGACCGCTCACCACTGCGGTCCGAGAAGCTTTTCGACGAGGAAGTCGTACACCGATGTGGGTCTGGCAGAGCATTTCGGAGGAGGCCCGACGGAACGGCCGCGAGCGCCTGCGGGCCGACCTCGAGAACGGCGCCTGGGAGCGCCGCTACGGACACTTACGCAGCCTCCGTCATTGGACGTGGGCCTGCGGCTGATCTCGGTTCGCTGCCCCGATCCGGGATCAAAAGTTTGAGGCCGGATACGGTGTCGTCATGAAATCAGAGCGCGCCAAAGAGCTGCTGGCCAATGAGCGAGCCCA
>Ga0066654_10000185_pt1 | contig 14134 bp, 14 predicted proteins | sample GraSoiAngelo_103_FD_66715 | JGI IMG/M metagenome (GOLD analysis project Ga0066654, IMG submission 66715) | Grasslands soil microbial communities from the Angelo Coastal Reserve, California, USA - 14_0903_05_20cm | ecosystem: Environmental > Terrestrial > Soil > Grasslands | place: USA... | reverse complement strand
CCGGGCCCTGCACCAGTTAAGTGAGCCCGTCACTTACGTTCGGTAAGCTCGTTGGACTACGTGGAGGCCGGGTCAACGACCCAAAATCAGGCCAGCAACGGCGTCTGCCCGCACTTTCACGCGGCGATCGAGCTGATCGGCAAGCGCTGGACCGGGGCGATCATCTCGGCGTTGACCGAGGGGCCGTTGCGCTTCGCCGACTTGGCGCGAGCTGTCCCGGGTCTCTCGGACCGGCTGCTCTCCCAGCGCTTGCGCGAGCTCGAGGTCGAGGGCCTGGTCGAACGCGAGGTCGAATCCGGAACTCCCGTGCGCGTCACCTATTCCCTCACTGAGAAGGGGGCGGACCTGCGCCCCGTGATCGGCGAGCTGAAGCAATGGGCGAGACGCTGGAACCAGACCACATAGCCGTCAGGGCGCCGCAGCTGCCCGGTCCCTTCGCGGTCGGGCGCTACGCCCGCAAGCTGCAGGAGGAGATGCGGCGGCGGGCCCGGGTCCTGCTGATCGGCGAGGTCACCGGCGTTGGCCGCAGCAAGGTGCAGGCCTACTTCGAGCTGCGCGACGGCGAGGGTGCGGTCCCCTGCGTGATTTGGCTCGACGATCTCGAGAAGGCGGGGCTGCCCGAGGGCTCCCTGCGCGACGGAGCCGAAGTAGTGATCGCCGGCGGGCCCGACTACTACCCCGGCGGCGGGCAGGCCTCGCCCAGCTTCTCCTTCCGTGCCACCCATGTGCGCCTGGCCGGCGAGGGGGACCTGCTGGCGCGGCTCGAGGCACTGCGCAAGCAGCTCAAGGCGGAGGGGCTCTTCCAGCTGCAGGGACAACTGCGGCGGCCGGCGCTGCCGAAGACGATTGGCGTCGTCACGGCGGAGAGCGGCGCGGCACGGCGCGACCTGCTGGCCGGCCTCGAGCGCCGCGGCTGGGGGGGAACCGTGGTTTGGGCCTTTGCGCCGGTGCAGGACCGCCACGCGGCGCCGGCGATCACCGCGGCGATCCAGGACCTGGCGGCGCAGCCGCAGGTCGAGGCGATCGTCGTCACCCGCGGCGGCGGCAGCCTCGCCGACCTCTGGGCCTTTTGCGATGAGACGCTCTGCCGCACGGTGGCGATGTTGCGGGTGCCGGTGGTGAGCGCTGTCGGCCACGAGCGTGACTCGACCCTGATCGACGACGTCGCCGCCATCGCCTGCTCGACCCCGACCCACGCCGCTGAGGCGGCGGTTCCGCTTGATTGCGGGACGGCTCGGCTTGGCCTCGAGCGCGCCGCTGCCGTGCTGTCGCGGGCGGCCGAGGGAGCCGTGCGCGCCCGCACGCCGCACCTCGTCGCCTTGGCGCGCGGCCCGGCCCGGGCGCTGCGGCGCGAGCGCCTCGCCCTCAACCAGAAGACGCGCGAGATCCGCGCTGCCTCCGAGCGCGGCATCGCCGGGCGCCTCGGCTTTCAGCGGCGGGTCGCCGGAGTGGTCCTCGAGCGGGCCGCCCGCCGCGCCGCCGGCGCCGAAATGGAGCGCCGCCGGGCGGCTCTGCACCGGGCCGAGGTGGCGCTGCGCGCCCATGAACCTGAGCGCACACTGGAGCGCGGCTATGCGCTGGTCGAGGATCGCCAGGGGGAGCCGGTCACCGATGTCAGCGCCGCAAGCGCCGCCGAGCGCGTCAAACTGCGCTTCGCCGACGGCACCGTCGGTGCCCGAATCGAGGAGAACCGGTGAGCGAGAAACCCGAGAGCTACGAGGCAGCGGTAGAGCGGCTGGAGCAGATCATCGATCGGCTCGACTCCGGCCAGGCCGGCCTGCGTGAAACGCTCGAGCTCTGCGGCGAGGGCCGTGACCTAGTCACCTACTGCACGGCCGAACTCGACGCCGTCGGCGAGGGGCTTAAGGAGCTGAAGCTGGACGAGCTGGCAGCAAATCTGGCGGCCTCGACTGAGGCCGGCGGCGCCTGATCAGGCTTCCCTCACGTCGCTGATCGCCTTTTCGAGCTTCTCCCGTCCGGCCGCGATTTCGCCCGCTCCCCAACGGGTCACGAACGGCTCCTGGGGGCGCTCCAGGAAGACGTAGGCGAGCTCTACTTCCTCGACGCTACGCGCCTCGGCGACCGCGAGCGCGTAGATCGCCTGCTGAATCTCGTAGCGGGCCGCCAGTGAGGCGATGTCGGCACCGTCGATGCGGTCGGTCTTGTAGTCGACGATCAGCGGCGGCTCTCCGTCTCGCTCCACCAGCAAATCGATCGAGCCGCGCAGGACGGTGCCTGCGACTTCGACCAGCAGCGGTACCTCGGCCCGGCTTTGCGCGCTCCGCACTCGCTCGGCGAAGAAGCTCGAGCCGAGCCAGGCTTCGAAGGGGGTCAGCAGTACCGCCTCGCTGAGCTCAGAGTCGCCGATCTCGTCGGATTGAGCTATTCGCTGAACCAGCTCCGCGCTCGGCGTCTGCCAGTGGTTAGCCTGGCTCCACTCGAGCAGGGCGTGCACGCCGATGCCGCGGGCGGCGCCTAGGTCGGCCTCGGCGCGCTCCTCGCCCACCTGCTCACGCAGGGCGCGGTCGCTGTCAGGGGGCCGTTCCGCCGGGCCCTCGCCTCGGGCGGAGATCGCCGTATAGGAGAGCGGCCGTCGGGCGGGCCTCGCCTGTCTTTGCTCCACCAGCGGTGCCGGGCCGACGCCGGGGTTCCGCGCTTCGCCGGGCTCCTTGCGCACTACCGTCAGGGCCTGCGCCTGCTCGATCGAGGCGAGGTTGAGGCGCACCGCGATCTCGGAGGGGCCAAACGTCGCCTCCAGACCCGGTCTCGCTTCGGGTGCCGGGATCGCGATGGTCGAGTCATGCTCGCGGTCGATCTCGAAGGCCGCGGCGATCCGCTCGACCACGGCCTTACCGTGGCTCTCGCGGGACGGTGGAGAGGGGCTAACCACGCCGCTCAGGAGAAGCCGCTGGCGGGCCCGGGTCGCCCCCACGTGGAAGAGGCGCAGCTCCTCCTCGGCTTCGCGCTTTTGAGCCTCCTCGCAGAGCTCGCGCTGGGCATAGAGGTTGACCCCGCGGGCGCCGAGGCGGCGCAGCTGCATCCCGACCCGTGGGGACTCCTGCTCGCGGCCGAGGGTGAGCAGCGGTGTGCGGGTGGAGGGGAGCAGGCCGCGGGAGAGGTGGGGAATAGCGACGACGTCGAACTCGAGCCCCTTGGCGCTGTGGATGGTCATGATCCGCACCCCGTCGTGGCCCTCAACCGCGGTCGCCGCCTGCGCGTCGGCGTCGGCATCGGCGCGAGCGGCGAGGAAGTCGAGCAGACCGCGCAGGTCACGGCCCTCGGCCCTCTCGAAGTCGGCGGCGAGGCGCATCAGCTTGCGCACGTTGGCGAAGCGCATCTCGCCCGCCGGGCGCATCAGCACGGCGAGGTCATAGCCGGTCTCCGTCACCGCGGCGTCGATCAGGCCCGCCAGCGGGAGCGAGGCAGCCCGGCGCCGCAGTCCGGTGAGCGTCTCAGCGAACGTGCTCAGCAGGCCGAGCTCGTCCGCAGGAATCTGCTCGAGGTGCTCGGCGTCGATCTCCTCGCTCTCGCCCAGTCCAGCCACCTGCTCGACGGTCGGCCAGAGCTGCCGACCCCTGCCGGCAGCGGCGCGCAGCAGCCAGAGCGTGTCTGGGGTCACCCCGCAGGCGGGCGAGGCCAGCGTGCCCAGCAGCGCTTGGTCGTCGAGTGGGTTGGCGATCGTCGCCAGCAGAGCGCAGACGTCGGCGACCTGCTGCTGGGACCAGTAGCCGCGGCCACCAACCACATAGGGCCGCAGACCGGCGCGCTCCAAGGAGTCCTCATGGGCGTCGAGGCGGGTGAAGGCGCGCAACAGCACCACCATTGCGCCGCGCTCGACCCCCTGGTCGGCGAGCTCGCGCAGGCGCGCGGCAAGGAAGCGCGCCTCCGCCAACTGGTTGACCGGCGTGCGGGCGTCGGTCACCGGGTCGAGCTGGATCGCGCCGTCGTCCCAGCCCTCGCGGCCGGTCAGCAGTATCTCCACCGCCGGCCCCTTCCCCGGTGGCTCGGGTTGGGAGGGCGGGGTGCCGACCCGAAGCGGCGTGTAGCCGGCCAGCAGCCGCTCGCCGATCGCGTTGACGGCGCCGATCACCTCGGGGCGGGAACGGAAGTTGCCGCTCAGCGGAATCGTCTCGCCGCTGGGACTCGCCTCGATTGCTTGGCGCCGCTGGCGGAACACGTCGAGGTCGGCGTGGCGGAAGCCGTAGATCGACTGCAGCTCGTCGCCGACGACCATCAACTGGCATTTCGGTCCCCGCAGTGCTTCGATCAGGCGCAGCTGCAGACGGTTGGTGTCCTGGAACTCGTCGACGAGGAGGTGGCTGAAGCGGGCCCGGTAAGCCGCGCCCGTCTCGGTCCGCTCGAGCAGGCGCGCGGAGAGCAGCTGCAGGTCCTCGAAATCGATGCCGGCGCGCCGTTCCTTGACGACCGCAAAGCGGGCGGAGAACAGTTTGAGCAACTCGGCCACGTGCCGGTAGGCGAGGCCGCCCTCGCCGGCCTCGGCGATGCGGCTCAGCGCGGCCTCGATCGCCTCCTTGTAAGCGGCCATTGGCTGCGCCTTGCTGCCGGTTCGCAGCGAGGCGATCTGGTCGAGGCTCGGCGGGGCTTCGGAGCCCTCCAACAGCGCCAGAGCTCGCTCGACCAGTTCGTGGTTGGCGCTGCCAGGCTTCAGCTCGGCGAGTGCGTCGGCCGCGGCCGCGGCCGCATTTCGCAGGGCTTTTCGTACGTCGGGCTCAGGCGCCTCGGGGAGGCGTGGCTCGGCCGCCCCGCGGCTGCGCAGCTCGGCGTGGGCGCCGATCACCATCGCCCGCAGGCCGCCGATGTCGAACGCCGCGACCGTTGCCTCTCGCTCCCGCTCGCCTCCCTCCAGGAACGCTTCGAGCGCCTCGTCGAAGGCCTCGCCCGCCGCCCGCTCGGTCTCGGGAGCGTCCAGCACCCGAAATCTGGGGTCGATGCCAACCGCAACTGGGTGGGCCGAGAGCAGGCGGTTGCAGAAGCCGTGGATCGTCGTCACCCAGGCACTGCCGAGCCGGGGCAGCAGCTGGCGGGCGCGCTCGGACCCCGCTTCGGCCCGGCGCTCGATCTCGGCCCGGATCCGCTGCCGCAGCTCGGCGGCGGCCTTATCGGTGAAGGTGAAGGCGAGGACGACGTCGGGGGAGACGCCGCGCTCGCAGACCAGGCGGCAGTAGCGGTCGACCATCACCCCGGTCTTGCCGGTGCCGGCGCCGGCCTCGACCATCACCTCGGCCGCCGCCGCCTCGATCGCCGCTCGTTGCTCGGCGGTTGGCTTGCGCTCGCTCACCGCTCGTCCTCCTCCTCGTCGCTCAACGGCTCGACCGGCGCCCGGTCGCGGCGGCAGATCGGCGCGAAGTCGCAGAAGGCTGGGCAGACGCCGTGGGTGCGCAGGCCCTCGCGCGGACCGGGGTCGCGATCGATCTGGCCGGCTCGCATGCGGGCAACGATTTCGCCTGCTCGGCGGCGGGCGTCGGTGAGCAGCTCGTCGAATTCCTCCCGGTCGACGCTGTCGGTCTTGGCGAGTCCGTAGCCGCCGAGCTCGGCGGCGGCGTCCTCGAGTACGAGCCCGCGCGGCCGGCGCTCCGAGGTGGCGCGCAGGGGGTGGTAGAGGCCGCCGACGATCTCCGCCTCCCAAAGCTCGGCGACGGCGATCAGGTAGAGCTGCAACTGCAGCTTTGCCTCCTCCTCGAGCTTCACCCGTGGCGAGACCTTGCTCGAGAGCTTGTAGTCGAGGACGACAGCGCGCCCGTCGGGGGCCCGGTCGACCCGGTCGATCGCCCCGTGCAGGCGCCAGCCGTCGATCTCGAGCGTGGGCCGCTCCACCTCCTCGGACTCCGAAAAGGCCGCCTCCAGCAGCCAGGGCTCGAAGCCGGCCGGATCGCGACGCGCCTCCTCGGCGAGGAAACGGGCGAGCAGACCCTCGATGCGAGCAAGCATGGCCCGCTCGGCCGGGTGCTCGCCGAGCCCTCTCGTCGTCGCGATCTCTCTGACCCGATCCCGGCTGCGGGCGATCCAGCTCGCCAGGGAGGCCGGCCGCGGCAGCGGGTCGCCACCGGGCCGCTCCTTATAGAGAGAGAAGAGGGCCGCGTGCACGATGCCGCCCTGGACTAGCGGGTCGGGAGCGGGATCGAGCGGCTGAGGCGAAAGCTCATGCGAGACGAACCAGCGATAGGAGCAGACGTCGAAGCCCTCCAAGGTGGTGCCGCCGTAGGCGTGGACGTCGCTGAGGGCGGCGATTACGGCGGGATTCGAGAGCGGGCCGGGGGCGCGAGTAGCGATCTCGGCGCGACGGGCATTCGCCAGTCGACCCCTGACCCGATCGGCAACCTCATCCGCGGCCCCGGCAACCTTGAGCAGCGGCTCCGGATCCGCCCGCGTGCCGGCGACGGCGATCGCCCGCGCCAGCTCGGTCTGCGAGGGTGCGTCGGCAACGCGATGGACTACCTCGGCCAGGCCGCGGCCCTGAGGCTCGCTCTCGATTGGCTCCAGCATCTGGCAGACGTCTTCGATGAAGGGCGAGGGTGCCTCAGCGCCGCCGTTCTCGTCGCTGTCGCGATAGGAGAGGAAGAGCCTGCGCCTCGGCAGCGCCAGGCAGACGTGAAACAGGTAGCGCTCCTCGGCGTCGCTGTCGTGGCGGGGTTGCAGGCCGAGCGACTCGCGCTGGCGCTCGGAGAGAAACGGGTCGGTGTGGGCGGCACCGCGGGGGAACTCGCCGTCCTGCAGGGAGGCGACGAAGACGTTGTCGAAGCGCGCCGCCCGCACCCGGCGCGGGTCGGCGATCCGGACCCGGTCCTCGACCGGCCCGCTCCACACCCGCACCCGGATGCCAGCCAGCGTCCGCGCCAGCGCTTCGGGCAGCGGCGCCAGCCCGTCGAGCGCCGCCCGCTCGGTCATCGCAGTGGAGATTGCCGCCGCGGTGCGCGCCTCCAGCTCCGAGCCGGCGCGGGCGCCCATCGTCGCGGCGATGGCTCCGACCTCGGCGGCTAGGTCGGCCGGCCTGCCGGCGGCCTCGCGCAGTTGCGCAACGGTCTCCAGCGGCTCTCCGTACTTCTCCTCCCAGAGCTGCAAAGCAGCGGCCGCTGTCTGGACTCGCTCGCGACGCAGCTTGCGCTCGAACCAGTCGGCGCGCCCAGATGAGGTGCCAGAGGGACCGCGCAGGTAGCGCAGCAGGTCGGCCGCTCGGCCGGTTCCGAGCACTGCCTCCAGCAGGGCGACCAGGGCACCTCCGACCGAGGTGGTGGAGGCCGGGACCTCCGCCTCGAGCGCGGTCGGGATTCCGTAGGACTCCAGGATCGAGGCGATCAGCGGCCCGCGCCGCGCAGGATCGCGGACGACGATCGCGATCTGCTCCGGCTCGCAGCCCTCGGCGAGCAGGCGCGCCACCCTGACCGCGATCGCCTCGCCCTCGCCGCGCTCGCCGGCCGAGCGCAGGAAGACGAGGCTCTCGTCGACCGGGCGGCGCTCCGGCTCGCTCGCCCCGAAGCCCCGCTCGAGGTGAAAGAGGAGCGGCGAGTCGGTGTTGGTGGGGTCGGCGGCCGTCTCCTCGATCGAGTCGATGCCGATCCGCTCGAGCGCTTCCAGCAAGGGAGCGTTGCGCGCCTCGAGCGCGGTGTGTCCGCTCTCGTAGGGCAGCGCCACGGTTACCTCGGCGGTTGAGGCGAGGCCTCGGATCAGACTCAGCTGATTGGGGGTCAGGTCGTCAAGGCCGTAGAGGAAGACCGGCCGCCGCCAGAACTTGTTCTCGTCACCAAGCAGATCGATCGCGTCGCGGGCGATGCCGTGAGTGTCGACGGTGCCGAGTCCGTCCCGGACCCGCGCGTAGCCGGCGAAGAGGGCCGCAATGTCGCCGAGGTAGGCCGAGCCCTCGAGCGTCCCGGCCGTTGCTTCGACGTCGGCCGGCTCGAGGCCTGCCCCCTGCAGCTCGTCGAGTAGACGCTCCAGCGCCATCGGGAAGCCGGACTGCAGAGCGGAGTCACGCAGCGGACCAAGCTCAGTGCGTCGTTCGCTCACCGCCGCCGCGACCGCGCCGAGGCGCTGCGCCGGGGTGAGGACGGCTCCAGGCGGGGCACCGCCCGCGGTGGCAACCGCCCGGAACAGGCCACCGAAGGTCATCACATCCGCGCCTAGCACCGCTCCGTTCGCGCAGAGCTCTCGCTCAAAGGCGTAGACGTCGTCGAGAGTGGGGACGACGAGGACCGGATCGCGATCGAGCACGGCGATCAACCCGCGCCGGATGCGGCCGGCGCGGCCGGAGTTCGGGGGCCCGTGGATCAGTTTCAGCGACATAGGGGGCGAGCGGTCCAGCATAGGTCCGCTCGCGGCGCTTCAGAACGCCGCAAACCCCGACAAAACGCCCCCCGATTTGCCGTCTACCGCCTTCTCTAAATTGATTTCCCGATGGCCCTCTGCTTCGTAGACCCAGCCGACGCGATCCGCGCTATCGCCGACTCGATCGGCCGTGAGGCCCGCCGCCAGCTGCTCGGCGAGGCGGTGCGCGCCTGGGTCGACGAGATCCCCGATGACGAGCTCGAGACCCACTACGCCAAGGCCCTCTCCGAGCTCGACGAGCACGACCTCTCGATGCTCGCCGCCTGGCACGGCTCGCTCGAGGTCGGCCACCCGGTCCCCAACCGCGACTTCCTGATGGGCGCCTTCGGCTCGCTCGGCGAGAACCGCCGCGAGGCGATGAAGCTTGCCGCCGGCTTCCGCGGCGAGGAGGCAGTCGACGCCGGAGTAACCGAGGAGGACGCCCTCGAGCTCGTCCTCGGCCTGCTTTCCTCCCCCCGCCAGATGGAGCTGGCCCTAGAGGCCGTCGAGCTCTACATCTGGGACCGGGCGGGCTCGGACAACTAGCAGCCAGCCGCGCCGGTTCCAGTCACTCTCGCTCAGTAGGGCTCACAGCCGATGCCGTCGCCATCAGCGTCAAGACCGTAGTGGTCTTCACCGACGACCGAGACTTCGCCCGTGTAATCCGGTCCGTTTCCGCTTCCGCCTTCGCAGTCGTAATCAGATGCGCGAGGGTCCAGGCAAGCCCCCGAATAATTCGGATCGCATTCGCTTTCAGCTTCTGAGCTTTCGGCTTCTTCCTGTTCCCGCGCTTCGGCCGTCGCGATCCGGCGGGCTTCCCGTTCTTCTGAGTGCCGCTGACGCACAGCGGCCCGGTGAGCTGCACGAATCCGGCGCCGCACGGCTGCCCGCTTAGCGGCCACTCGTGCTTCATGACGCAGGCGCGCCCGCTGCCGGGCGCTTTGCGCTGCATGCTCCGCCCTCTGTTCCTGGGTTGAACGGGCGCTGCTCGAGCTATCCGAGCTACCGCAGGCGACGAGCGTCAAGCCCGCGCTGACGAGAAGGAGGACTGCGAGCATGACGATCCCTTTCGTACCCATATAGGCACCATAGCTTTCGCTATGCCTAAGGACCTGGATCTCACGTTCGCTGTGGTTCGTCCGTTATCTCGGCAGTGATGCGACGCGACCTCAGCTTCGATTCATCGGGAGATGATTTGCGCGCCTGGCTATATCCGGCCATCGGCGGTGGGGAACATGCGCCGATCGTCGTCATGGCCCACGGACTCTCGGGCACGCGCCGCGACCGGCTTGGCCCGTTCGCGGAGCGCTTTGCGGCAGGCGGCTTCGCAGCGCTCGTATTCGATCATCGCGGGTTCGGCGACAGCGGCGGCGAGCCAGATCTGTTCGACCCCGGACGCCAGCTCGAAGACTGGCGCGCCGCGATTGCCTTCGCTCGTTCGCTCTTGGGCATCGATCCGGATCGCGTCGTGACTTTTGGCTCTTCGATGGGCGGGGGCAATGCGCTCGCCGCCGCGGCCGGAGACGGGCGCGTGGCGGCGGCGATCAGCCAGGTGCCCTTTCTCGACCTCGTTACTCAGGCTCATCGCTCATCGCCGCGAGTAATTGTCCGCACGCTTGCCGCCGCGATCCAAGGCCGCTACCTACCGGCCGTGGGCCAACCGGACGAGCCGGCCCTGATCAACGCGCCGGGTGGGGAGGAGGGTTGGCGCCGAGTGGTCGAGATCGGCGAGGACTCCCGCTGGCGCAACCGCGTCTCCTCACGCTGGCTGCTCGGCCGCCCTTACAGGCCCGCGCGGCACGCGGCGAATCTGCACTGCCCATGGCTTGTTTGCGTCGGCGAGACCGACCGCGTCGCCAAGCCCGGTCCCGCCGTCATCGCCGCCCGGCGTGCACCGAAGGGAGAGCTACGGATCTACCCTGACGTCGATCACTTCGACGTCTATGACGGTCCCGCTCACGAGGCACTCGTCGCCGACCAGCTCGACTTCCTCAAACGCCACCTGCTCTAGGCGAGTGCGGCGCGGATCTCGGTAATCGCCTGCTCGTTGTCCTGGAAGTGGACGGCGCTGAAGCCGGCCTTGCGGGCCCCTTCGATGTTGACGAGGACGTCGTCGATGAAGAGGCAGGCCCCGGCGGGTTCGCCCACTCGCTCCAGGGTCAGCTCGTAGATGCGCGATTCGGGCTTGCGGCAGCCGACGAAGCCGGAGTCGACGACGGTCTCGAAGATCTCGTCGACCGGCAGCATCGAGCGCCAGAGCGGCTCCCACTCGCGCACGTTGTTGGTCAGCATCGCCATCCGGTAGCCCTCGCCCTTCAGCTGGCGCATCAGCTCGATCATCGCCTCGTTCGGCTCCAACGCCTCGAAGTAGATCTCGCGGAAGCGGTGCATCTCCGGCGGGTGGCCGAGCAGCGGCTCGAGGCACACGGTCAACTGGGCAAGAAAGGCGTCCTCGGTGATCTCGCCGCGCTCCATCTCGAAGAGCGGGTTCTCGCCGCCGTTGGCCTCGGTGGCGGCCTGCATTGCCTTCCCCAGCGTCTCGGTCGTGATCCCGGTCTGATCCTGAAAGGCCATGAAGGACTCGATCAGCGGTGTGGTCAGCACTCCGCCGAAGTCCGAGATGATCGTTTTGATCTCAGCCATCGCTGCGTACGACCTCATAGTGGCCGAGCCCCTCGCGCCCCTCGACCGCCCAGCGAAAGAAGGCGACCGTCCCCGTCAGCCCCGGGTGGCTGATCTCAGCGGCGCTGATCAGAGTGCCGGCGCCGCGCAGCGGCTGCCCGTCTTCGTCGTCGAGCCAGAGCTCGAGCGTCGCCCTGCGCTGCACCCCGTCCGGCCCGTACTCGGTCGAGAGCAGGCTCTCGGAGACGTCGACTGGGGCGCCATCGGGGCCGCAGAGCACCGCCCCGACCGCCTCCTCGCCGTGCCCCCCGGTGCCCTGAGGGCGCACCGCGCTGAGCGCAAGCAGGCCTCCGTCGGCAAAGACGATGCCGATCGATCGCCGCAGAATCGTCCCTGGCTCGCTCATCCCGAGCAGCCTATTAACGAGAAAAGAATTCATGCGGCGTGGGCGGTTTAGATTGCCGCTTGATGGAGGAGCTCGTGATTCGCCATGCCGATCCCGTCGGAGACGCCGCCGGCTGCGCGGCGGTATACGCGCCATACGTTCTGGCCAGTGCGACGTCATTCGAGGAGACGGCCCCCGATGAGGCGGAGATGGCGGATCGAATCGCCCAAACCTCGACCACTCATCCCTGGCTTGTCGCCGAGCGTGGCGGGAAGTTGCTTGGCTATGCGTACGCCTGCCGACATCGAGAGCGCCCCGCCTATCGCTGGTCGGCCGATGTCTCGGTCTACGTCAATAAGGGGCAGTGGCGCCAGGGTGTTGGACGCCGCCTCTACAAGGACCTATTTGAGCATCTGCGTCACCAGGGGTTTCGCACGGCCTGCGCCGGCATCACTCTTCCCAACGTCGCGAGCGTGGCGCTCCACGAGCGTCTGGGGTTCGTTCCGGTCGGCGTCTATCGCCGTATTGGCTGGAAGGCGGAAGCCTGGCGTGACGTCGGCTGGTGGCAGCTGGAGCTGACTGTGGAGGACCACGAGCCGCCAGCCGACCCGCTCGGGCCCGACCGGTCGTAGCCTCCGGCTACCATTGGCGCATGAGCGAGAACGAGACCCTGACGCTGACCGAAGACGACGTACTAGAGGCCCTCGAGGAAGTGATCGATCCCGAGCTCGGCCTCGACTTCGTCTCCCTCGGCCTCGTCTACGACGTGGACATCGAGAAGGACGAAGTCTTCGTCACCTTCACCCTCACCACCCCGGCCTGCCCAATCGGCCCCCAGGTCTCCGAGCAGATGAAGGAGTTCGTCGGCGACCTCCCCGGCGTCAACGCCGTCCACCCCAAGATGGTCTTCGACCCAGCCTGGAGCCCCGAGATGATGACCGAGGACGCCAAGTTCGCACTTGGGTTCTAGGCACGGTTTGCGGGGTCAGGGGGGGGTCATAGGGGGTCAGTTTCATCCCCATCCCATCCCCACGGGCATCCCCACAGATCTAGCACCGCTGCCCCGTAGCGGTCGAGTGTGATCGCGATCATCACGGCGCCGATCTAGTCTCGAACATATGTTCGCGTATTGCTGCCCGGTAAGGCGAGTAGCCTTCGGTGGACGATGCCGAAATACGCCGTTCATTTCACGGGAGAGGTCCACACGATTGACCGATCCCGACTCGATTCCTTCGGTATGCCGTTGCAGAGTTTGACTTCGGCTCCGACCGCTAACGGCGTGTCCAGCGGTGCGGGGAATAGCACGGTGATCGTCGCTGCCGCATCGAAGCAGTCGGCGGGGGAAATGGTCGCGAACGCTCTCGGGAGCCGCGCCGATCGCTTTCTTGACTGGATCATCGAGGAGATTTGAGGACCGGGAACGCAAAAGCGGTGTCGCGGCCTCGACGGCGAACAAGTCGCTGTGTCTGACAAGAGCGCAATCGAGTGGACCGAGGCGACCTGGAATCCCGTTACGGGCTGCGACCAGGTTTCGCCGGGCTGCGCCCACTGCTACGCCAAGACTTTCGCTGAACGCTTCAAGGGCGTTCCCGGTCACCCTTATGAGCAAGGCTTTGGGCTGCGAATTTGGCCCGAGCGATTGGACCAACCGATGAGATGGAGGCGGCCTCGAACGATCTTCGTCAACTCCATGTCCGACTTGTTCCACGAGGACATACCGGACGACTTCGTTGCCAAGGTCTTCGACGTGATGGAGGAAGCCGATCACCACGTCTTCCAGGTCCTCACGAAGCGGCAGGACCGTATGGTCGAACTTGCCCCTGACTTGCCCTGGCCTTCTAACGTCTGGATGGGGGTCAGCATCGAGAATCGGCGCTTCGTCCACCGGGCCAACTCGCTGCGCGAGGTCCCGGCGGCCGTCCGGTTCATCTCCGCCGAGCCTTTGCTCGGGCCGCTTGAAGGGCTCGACCTCGACGGCATCGACTGGCTGATCGTCGGCGGTGAGTCCGGCCCCGGCCATCGCCGTGTCGATGAAGACTGGATCATCGACCTGCGGGACCGCTGCGGCGACGAGGGTGTCGCCTTCTTCTTCAAGCAGTGGGGTGGGCACAGGCCGAAGACGAACGGCCGAGAGCTCGAAGGTCGGACCTGGGATGAGTACCCAGGCCGCGTCCTGACGTCGGCCTAACCCATCGGCATGGCCATCTGGCCATGCGGGGTGCCTCGGCGGGTCACTTCCTTGAAGAAGCGTTCTGCGAGAGAGTTTCTGCTCGCCATTAGGAAGTCGTAGAGCGGCGACTTGTTGGTCTCGCTAAAGATTTGCTGGCCCACTGAGTACTGATAGCCGAGCTTCGTCAGCCCTCCTTGGAAAAATGCCCTGACAGTTCGTGGCCAGTCGTCCAGGTTGCAGGCGTCTTGCCATCCGGTACCGAGGACCCTGTCGATGACGTGCGGGTGTTCCCGACTCCGCTTCAGGCTGTTGATTGGAAGATTGATCAGTAGATCCAGCGGAGGCTTGCCCGTCACCAAACGGCGAATGGTCTCGAACTCGAGATTGCACCCCTGCGGGTCGAGGAGAACAAGGGACAGGGTCCAAGTCGGGATCTTGCTCCTTACGCTGAGGATCGTCGCCGGGGCGTTTACGTCCTCGGTCATGTACGCCACCGACCCAGTGGCCTGGGCCAAGCGCGTCTTCAGCGCGTCGACGCAGACTGGGTCCTTGTCGTTAAAGATGAAATGGGAGTACGCAGGCTCGACATCCTGGGCGATAAGCGGGGACCCGTAGACGAATTCTCCGGTGTCTTTGAC
>Ga0066654_10000183_pt1 | contig 14177 bp, 11 predicted proteins | sample GraSoiAngelo_103_FD_66715 | JGI IMG/M metagenome (GOLD analysis project Ga0066654, IMG submission 66715) | Grasslands soil microbial communities from the Angelo Coastal Reserve, California, USA - 14_0903_05_20cm | ecosystem: Environmental > Terrestrial > Soil > Grasslands | place: USA... | reverse complement strand
TGGCTCGGCTTCTTCAACCTCTAGATCGACTGCGACGGGCAACGCATCTCTATACCAATCAGTCAGGTCCTCTTCATCTGTTGAGGGATATTTTGCAGCAATCAATTGACGCGCTACCGCATCCTCTTCGGCATCTCTGACTGAGCGAGCTAGCCCTTGAAACACGCTATCTTTGATCCTTACGGTGACACGCGGTTGACTGCGCGAGTTTCTCACCCAGTCTGCGCGGTCAAGCCCACCAGAAAGCATATAGAGTGTGTCACCTCTGAGCGCGAACCAGATTTCGATAGTGTGCGGACGACCAGAAATGCGCCCTCTAGTGGTCATATAACAGAAATCTTCAGTAGCCAATTCACGTAGATCAGTAGTCATGTATCTACCTCTCTTCTAGAGAAAAGTCCTGTGCTTGACTTAACAGCTCAGTCTATTTAAATAAGATGAGCTTTATTTATTTCCTCCTTCAATGCTCGTAGTGTTCTGTTTTTATCCATAAGCGATGAAATGTAGGTGCTCCACACAGCTTGCTGACCAAGCTTCTCGTAGAGATCGTGTGCCTTCTTCAGGTAATCGCACGCTTGGCGATAGCTCTCACGAGATCTTCCTGTAATCAGATGCTCGGCATAGCGCTGATATAAGTCTATAGCGGCAAGGGGACGCTTCTCTTCCGCAACTCTGGCAATATCATGTATAAGATTGTGTCCATTATAATAATAGCTCAATCGCGGTTTAGCACGATACAACTCTAATGCGCGGTCTACATCATCTTCATCAAGAGCAATAGCAATCAGGAGACCAGTACTGTCCTGTTTATTCAGGAAGGCTAATAATTCTTCTCGCACGGTATCCCAGGACTGAAGTTGGCTGGCGATGAGACGTATATTCTGGTATTCGCGCAAATCTGGACGGTTACGGAATATTTTATTGGCAAACTTCAATGCTTCGTGATAATTTTTGTGTGCACTGTACTGCTCTGTCAACCACTCCCAAATGCGCGTATCCGTCGTCTTTTCCGCTCGGTCACGCATAATACGCTCGGCAGCATCCCACAGATCAGACGCCAGGAACAGTTTCATTAACGCTAGCAAGTTATAGTCGCTTACGGTTGACGCAGCTTTAATAGCGTCATCAACTCTTCCCAAAGAGAGCAGGCGCTCCACCATATCATGGATAAGCCCTGTTTCAGAGCAAAGACGCAGATATTCATCATCATCAACCTCATTACCCTTCAGTTCCAACAACAATTTTCCATAACACTTCTTCTGAAAGTTGCTGGCAGTAGCAGCTAACTCCTGTAGTAGCCACCAAACAACCTTCTTGCGTTCCTCAGCGGTAGCCTGTTCTACTATGACAGCAGGAGCTTCTTCAGCAAAACCAATCCCCCCCTCTTTGATGTCGTAGATGTAGGTGGAGAAGAGGAGCGCCAGCATCTTTTCGCGCAATACATGGTCATCCTGCACTTGAGCAAGGCAAGTGGAAAGAGCGTCTACGCAATCGGCAATGACGACATGCAGATCCCCTTCACCCTCGCGATACTGTTCATCCTCTTCCATAATTCCTTGCATAACAGTATCATAGATGATGAAAGCGTCCGCATAGCGTTGTTGTTCAGCCAGTTGGTCTCCTGCGGTTACCATATGAGAGAGGTCTCGTGCGACTTTCTCGTCGGCTCCCCAGCCATAGCCACCCCGCCGAAATGCCTTCTCGACCTGACGGCGATAAGCTTCTGGGTCAACGCTGTTGGACGGCTCGCTTAGAGGAATGAGCAGATCTTCCAAATCAGGATAACGCTGCATCATCGACTTGATGATAGCAATCAACTTGGCCTTATCATGCTGCGCTAGCTGCTCCTCTATAGTTTGCTGCACAACAAAGCGCTCTGGCTTATGTAGCCACGTTAACAGTACGGCCACCACATGCTTACAAGATCCACCAAGGGGGCAGGTACAATCGGTGACATCGACCCCCTCCTCATCAAAGGTAATGGTGATGTGGTACATCTCACCACCCAGGCACTGGGCGAGTAGCTCATTTCCCCGTTGCCGCTCATTACTGACAAGCCCCTCATCGAAGTAGCCTTCGCCGCGTTTAAAACTTTGCTCGCTAACGAGCCTGCGAATATCACGCTCGCTAAGAGACGGAATAGCTCCCATAGAAATCTCCTCTTGTCCTCAACACTTTGTTTGGTATCTTCAATAGTACCACATATACGGCCAAAACCAGCTTAAAAATTCTTATATAGTACCCTCTATCTAATCGTTTATTTTTCAGAGCTGGTCACACAACCCGACACAAAATTCTCTACTGATGCCAAGACTAGACAGATGTGTTATTATGCTAGTAAAGTAGTGCAGGCACTACATACAGTTAAGAGCAATGGAAAACTTGGCTCTGTTTATCAATACAGTTAAATAAATGTATAAGCAAAGAGGTCGATATGACAAGCAATAACCAATCTATCGCACAACCACTTCGTGTAGTCATTCTTACGGCACTTCCATTAGAATATGACGCAGTACGCGCCCATCTTAGTAATCTACAAGAAGAAGTACATAGTACTGGAACTATCTATGAAAAAGGAACATTTGGCGTATCAGGATGCCAGTGGCAAGTCTGTATTGCAGAGGTTGGAGCTGGTAATCAAGGAGCGGCCATCGAAACAGAGCGCGCGATTGAACACTTTAAACCTCACTATGTGCTCTTTGTTGGCGTAGCTGGTGGCATCAAGGATGTGGCTATTGGGGATGTTGTGTGTGCGACAAAAGTCTACGGTTATGAATCAGGCAAAGCCGAGCAAATATTTCTTACTAGACCCGTTGTATGGAGTGCAACACATACCATGGAGCAACGCGCCAAGGCAGAAGCCAGGAAACAGAGCTGGCTAGAGCGACTACGTCAACTTGGCTACCCTGTTCCAGAACCAGCGCCACGAGTAATCGTCGCCCCTATTGCTGCGGGAGAGAAAGTCGTAGCATCAAAGGATGCAGATGCCTATCATCTTATCAGAAGAAGCTATAATGATGCAGTTGCCGTAGAAATGGAAGCGGTTGGGTTCCTGCAAGCAGGCCATACACACCAAGAGGTCCATATACTTGTCATCCGAGGAATTTCTGATCTCATTGAGGGGAAAGATTCATCAGCAGATCAGCAGCATCAACCCATGGCAGCACGCCATGCCAGCGCATTTGCCTTCGAGATACTCGCTAAACTTACCCCTGCACGACCAATCCCTACTCCTGTAGAGCCGACAATTACTTCAGCACCAACCAATAATACCAATACTCATGCAGATAAGGAGCAGCAGATGCCTACATCTTCAAATAAACCAACAGATACTTTTGAAGTTTTCTACTCTTTCACTCATGAAGACAGAAGTTACGCCGATAAATTACACAAACATCTTATTCTGCTTAAACGAGAAGGTCTCATCACCGAATCGTTTGCTGGCGAAATCACTCTAGGCGGAGATACCAACAAGGTGAAGCCTCTTGACACAGCCGACATCATTTTTCTCTTAATAAGTGAGGATTTTTTAGTTTCCGAAGAAACCTACGATGTTCAAATGCAGCGAGCCATGGCAAGGCATAGAAATGGGCAAGCAACGGTCATTCCCATCCTTATTCGCCCTACGGATAATTTAGAGAATACTCCTTTTGGCAAACTACAGGCGCTACCACGAGACAAGAAGCCCATCAGTTCATTTCGAGATATGGATGAAGCATTCGCCGGAATTGCCAGAGAGATTAGAGCCGCCATCAAAAAGATCAAGGGAAAATAAGGTTCTTGAATTATGAAGCAGGGTATGGCCGCGGCCATACCCTGCTTCATAATTCAAGAACCTTATTTTCCAACTGCATTTGACAGTGCTCACCTACAGCAGGTATTATTGTTATGGAGAGATAAAGCCATCATTCAAGAAGCCAGGCTTTATTATCGTCTGTGTGTGAGAAAATAAGCTTAACAGTTTTTAACGGGCATATCCCTTTACCTAAGAAGTTCCTGTATATATGTACTGTAGCTGTTAACTAGACCCAATGGTGTGTTATCTGCATGAATATATTGCATACGCCCTTATTCGCAACGGAGACACCGAGAAGGACTGGCGCAGGCTTTCATAATGTTGGGAGTGGAGTCCTACGTGCTTCAAACACTGAAACGGTGAGAAAAGTAGAGCGTTTCTACGGCCAACGTTGCGGTCATCTCCCCCTGGATGCCCAAGATGTGTGTATCCTTGTTGAGGTACCAACACGAGCCATCACATCCCAGATGGCATACTTAAGCCAACTCTTTGGTAAAGTCATCACAGCACGAACATTTGAAGACTTTACGCCCCCACAACCAAACGTAGCAGAACAAGATCTTCCCCTAGTCGTACCATACATCAATGTGCCTGAAACCGAACAACTTATTCATCTCAAGCTAGGTGCAGAATCCTGGGGAGTGCCGGGAAAGATGACGGATTGCTTGAAAAACAAAGCCGATTTTTATGTGTTGATTGACGAGTTAGGAATGGAGGGCTTTTGCACACCTGATTATCTTATCTCCACGTTCGATACTGCCGTCCAAGATGCGCAAACCGTCTTGGGTCAAGCCGAAGAGGTGTATGCACAGGCAGCTCTAGCACCGTATTACCCTCTTGGTGTCGTCATGCGTGCTGCCGAGTCCGATGGAAACTATGGGAGTAGCATCGTCTATGAACGCAATAATGGCATTATCGTTGTCCAAGATGGTGATGCTGAGCATATACAAACATACACGCAATGGCAGGCAGCATTGACAGCTGCACAAACGGCTCTGGCAACGACCGTCAATCCGCAAAGAGAAAATCGTGTAGTGATCAGCCGTTATGTTGATATCGTAGACTCACCCGGCATGTCAGTAGTACTCATGAACGGAGATGTGATATCTCTAGGATGGAACGGTCAACTCCAAAAAGAGGGCAGTAAAGCTTGTGTTGGTACAAGTACTTACAGACCAAAGAATGAGTACATGCAACATGTACAAGCGCAGTATGAGGAATTCACTGCCAACTCCTTCGAGGCTTTCTTGCGCAAAGTAACCGCATACTGCAATCTGGATTTCAACACCGTTCGTGGCGTTGCTAATGTAGACATGATGTTTCCTGGAGCATTGGAACGACAACTACAGCAACATCGTAAACAACCGATGGTGCCCTATCTGGCCGAATGTAATCCACGCTGGACAAATTATACCGATGCCATTATGACACTGTTAGGAGCGAACCGGCGTACACAAACAATTTATAACATGCAGCTCACCATTCACGAGGGGATCTCGACTGTAGATAAATACCCATTTCCCATGCATATTGATCCGTGGGTTGTTCGGGAACAAATTCTGGATAGAGATACCGCCCTACAGCGCGAGGACGCCCGCATTATCTGCCGCATGGCAACAAATCCACTAGGCATCATCTTTGCTGGCAACATCGAACGCGCCCAACAAGAAATTGACGCTATTATTGCCAGGTTGGCAACCTATAAGCACTTCTGATATCATTAGAACTCTCTACCCTTCTGGATCAGCACCCTTTAGAGGGGGTGCTGCATCCCATGTATCTCCGTTGTAGCGCATAGCCATTAGTCAGCAAAGTACTATCCTGTTACGATTTCTATCACCCTTCGTTATAGTATGTAGGACAGCAGGAGTGATACCTGATCTTGTCCATCAATGTTGTAACATGAATTTTGGCTAGTTATTTAGTAGTGCGTTTGTTTTAACGTAGTGCTTTTCGTAGTATGGAATTTGTAGTTCAACGTTCTTAAATACGCATTTCCAGGGGAGCTTGGTTTTTATCGAGTCTCCCCTTTTTGATGGCTTGTCGCTCTCAGTGAGTAAGGCACCCCTGACATAAGAGTTCCATCTTTCCTAATTGATTGTCTGCGGTCACTGGCTTATGGTATACTATGCGGGGTAATACTTATGAACCAGTGGGAACAAAACATGATCCAACTGTGTTTCTTATGGTGCTAGCACTGTGTCTCACAGTAACTGTAGAGGTAAAATAAGGCGAAAGGGGACTTGTACTCATGCCAAAAAAGGGTGAACTTTCAAAGACAGCGCGCGCCTCGCTCGCTAACAAAGAACAGCTCAACCATATGACTTCGCGCGTTTGCGAATCCTGCGGCGAAGGCATTCTGCTCCAAGAACTTCAGCCCGTACGCATTGTGGGCGTCGGTATGAAATATTATCACAAGAAGCATTATCAATTGCAGTAATTGCCGCGTAAAAATTGCACTCATGTTGATGAACAAGCCCCGTTTCTATGGGGCTTGCTTATTTTTTGTTGTTCTCTCAAGCTCTAACAATCCTCTCATAAGATGGCACAACCGGCACAATTTGTAAACACGTTTTGAAAGGTAATATTAGCATGATCCAATCAACAGAGCAAGCAATAACTGAAACAACAAATACTGATGATATACATATGACAAATCCTACCGCGCGTACCATCACCGTTGCCTTCCAGGGCGAACGTGGAGCCTTTGGCGATGAAGCAGTACAGATTTACTTTGCAAAAGATCCAGATGTGACGCCAGAACCGATTCCTTATCGCGGTTTCGCTGATGTCTTCCGTGCCGTTGCTGCTGGTGAGGTTGATTATGGCCTGGTACCGGTAGAGAATTCGCAGGCTGGCAGTATTAATGATACCTATGATCTACTCAGACAACACGATTTATTTGTGATTGGTGAGATCGCTCACCCGGTCAATCACTGCTTGCTCTGCCTGCCCGGTCAGCAATTGCATGATATTAAACGCGTCATTTCACATCCGCAGGCGCTGGCCCAGAGTGACATTTTCTTACGCGAACTCGGTGCTGAAATTGTCGCAACCTATGATACTGCTGGTAGCGCAAAGATGATCCGCGAAGAGCATATGGAGGGGGTTGCAGCTGTCGCAGGTACTGGCGCAGCTGAGTTGTATCAGCTCACCATTTTGGCTTGCGCTATCCAGACTATTAAGGATAACTACACGCGCTTTATCGCTCTGGGACGCGAATCGGTGATACGCCGCGCGGGAAATGCGAAGACGATGCTGGTCATGGCCACGGCCCATCAACCCGGCTCGCTCTATCAGTGCCTGGGCATACTCGCTACAAACAAGATCAATCTGCTTAAGTTGGAATCACGCCCTTCACGACAACGCCCCTGGGAATACGTTTTCTACCTCGACTTGGAGGGCCACCGCGATGATCCAGCAGTACGTAGCGCGCTCGCTGATCTAGCTGTGCATACGACATTCTGTAAGGTGCTCGGTTCTTTTAGCAGAAGCATATAGCAAGAGCGGTAAAGGGTGGCATGTGAACGGCCAAAAAAGCTAGTTGTGATCATTGTTAGTTCCCATAAGTAATAACCATCGGGGCAGGCATCATGGAAAGCACCTCCTGGGGCGTCATCAATCTTGTCTTCGCCTCTATATGGTAAAACAATTTGAAGCCGCCATATTGAAAGTTTTCGTAGCGTAGCATGTCTTTCTTCACCCATTCGCTGTACTGTCGTACTTTATCCTCACGATCGCCAGGATAGCCTCCAACACTATCGACGTGGATAACTACATCAACACGCTTGTCAAACAGAATGTTCCGTTTATCGGCAATCTCGGCCTGTACAGCATTATAGGGATTGGCTAGGCCATCTCCATCCGAGCGGTACTGATGGATAATCAGGGTTTTACGCGGTACATGATAGAGCTGAGGAATGCTAGCAACGGCCTCAATAATGGGATTTAAATCTGCTGCACGTACGTTGCTCAGATTGATACCGGGAATGCCATCACGGCGTGGGAACATCCATTCGGGATCGATCGCCATGTGCACGAAGCTATAGCGTTGCAGGTAGGGTATGAAGGCATTGACCTCCTTCATCACAGGTGCCTGCCCAATATTGAGATCGAGGAAGAGCAGTAGCCCATGCGCTTGACAGAAATCAATGTAACTTTGGATGGTGTTGCTGTCAACGTGGTGGCTGTAAGTATTATCTGGTCCTGGAGAGCTGTCTGGTACACTCACGACCAGGTCAATACCAAGCTTGACCGGATGTGCTGGATCGAGCTTTTCATAAATGGCTCCTTGCTCTTTGAGCTTGGCCAGCATGACATTATCGATTTCAAATGCAGGCCCGGTAGGCTCTGCGTGGGGTACACCATAGAAGGCGATAACACGATTGGTGGGCAGGATGGCTCCAATATTGGGATCGAAAATCGGTGCAGGAGTCGCCTTCAGCGCGGTGGCTCCTTTTTTGGCTGGATGAACGGGCGAGGCAGGTGAAAACAGCATTTCTATTACTAATAGTGCTGAGAGTATCAAGAATATAGAGAAAATGAGCCAATTTCTCTTCAATGAATGGTTGTGCATGGTATATTTTATATTATGTGCTAATCTAGACATGTGCTTATGACCTTTCCGTATATCAGCTTATGGTCAATAAAAGTATCTTAAACAGCGTATGATCGATTTGGCGCTAATCTGACCATCAGAAAATCCTATGACCATACGCTGTTTCTGTCCTATTAATAATAGACGCTGATAATACCGCGCGTGTCACGTTTTTCGCGTAAAGCATATAACAGAGAGAGGCGTAGGGGGAAATCCGTTGTGTGGGTACTGGTTGGGTTTTAGCCATGTATGGTAAGATTGAGCTAGCAGGGCTGGATATGCATAAGAGTAGCATACCGGTGAAAGGTAGCTAAGTAAATGGCCAAAACGGGCTAGGCTGACTATTCACTGGGGCGTGCGGCAGTTCTAGATGCGTCATCCCGATGGCTATCTCATGCATCCGGCTCACAGCATCCTCGTCAGCGAGTAATTTATTGAGAAGGGATGTATCGTATTATGGCATCGTTGCTCATTCAACACGCGACTTTTATTGTCACCATGGATGATGCGGATACACGTTGGCAAGATAGTGCAATATATGTAGAAGATAATGTTATTCGGCATCTCGGTCCAACTGAACAGCTTCCGCAACATGCAGATCACGTGCTTGATGCGCGAGGAATGCTGATCCTGCCTGGCCTTGTTAATACACATCATCACTTCTATCAGACGCTCACACGTAATCTGCCTGTAGCTCAGGATGCTAATTTGTTTAACTGGTTGCGCACACATTATCCTATCTGGGCTGGCCTCACCCCTGAAGCTATCTCGGTCAGTACCCAGGTGGCAATAGCAGAATTAATGCTGTCAGGTTGTACCACTTCCAGCGATCATTGTTATGTCTGGCCTAATGGAGCATGTCTGGATGATCAGATAGCGGCGGCAGCGGAAATGGGGTTTCGTTTTCACGCTGCCAGAGGTTCTATGTCGGTTGGCGAGACGCAAGGTGGTTTGCCGCCGGATAGTGTGGTAGAGGACGAGGAAGCCATTTTACGCGACTCGTTGCGTGTGATCGAGCGTTACCATGATGCGAACCGCTATGCTATGCTGCGTATTGTACTGGCTCCCTGTTCGCCATTTTCGGTCTCTCCCCAGCTGATGCGACAAAGTGCGGAATTGGCGCGCTCCTATGGTGTGCATCTGCATACTCATCTGGCTGAGACCTTGGATGAGGCATTATACTGTGCCGCAGCGTTTGGGCGTACACCCGTAGAGTTAGCCGAAGAGCTTGGTTGGGTGGGGCAGGATGTCTGGCATGCCCATATGGTTCATCCCACTGCCACTGAGATAAGCAGGTTAGGGCAGACAAGTACAGGCGTTGCACATTGTCCTAGCTCAAATATGCGGCTTGCTTCTGGTATTGCTCCGCTCAAGCAGCTATGGCAAGCTGGAGCGCGCATCGGTTTAGGTGTGGATGGTTCGGCCTCCAATGATGGCTCACACATGCTTGCTGAGGCACGCCAAGCGTTACTATTACACCGCGTCATGGGAGCACCTTCGACAATTACAGCTAGAGAAGCGCTCTGGTTGGCGACGAGAGGTGGAGCTGCTGTGCTTGGACGTGACGATATTGGGTATCTTGCCGCTGGCATGGCCGCGGACTTTATCGGCTATCGTCTGGATACGCTAGCGCTTGCAGGCGGTGCCGTCCATGATCCGCTTGCCGCACTAGTATTTTGTGCACCCCAACAGGTCGCTTTGAGTGTCATCAATGGGCGTGTACGTATTCAAGAGCAACAATTCCTTGATGTTGATCTGCCAAAACTCATTGAGCGCCACAATACTATTGCGCGTGCGCTAGTACGGGGCGAACTGCGTTAGCTTGTAGCGATGTGCACTTTTTATGATATACGAAACCTGCCACAAGTTACGAGACTTCTCATTCCTTGAGATAAAGAAAACCACGAATATTCTCGTAGAGTTTGTATTCCATGCCTGAGAGTTGGGAAAGGGAAGCCACAGCTTTCATAATATGGGTGAGCGTCCCTTCTCCCTTCTCATCAATACGCTCAACGGTGGCAATTGGCAATGCAGCGTTAGCAGCAATCTGTACAATAGTAAGAGAGTGTTGTACTCTGGCTTCCTGAAAGGTTGGCAGTGACTCATCTTCGAGCGCGATACCAAGATCCTCGTAGGTGAAATCTTTGCCAGTGAGTTGTCTTAGGCCCAGAAGAATCTTGTCAGCATACACACGTTGCACAGGAAGGCCATAGAGTGCACGGTCGAAGGGATTAAAAAAGAGATCGCTGATATGTGGCAGTCCTGCGGCGCGTATCAACTGAGGGATATCGAAGTGGTAAGGGAACCTGAGCTGATAGAGCGGGCTTTTCGTGAAATCACTATATGGCATAGTCTATACCTTCCTTTCTCTGTACTCGTATGTAACGGCCTTGCAAATACATCCTCTCCATATGGTCATAACTCCTTTAAGTTGTTGACAGGTTCTGATAGGCATACTATGCTTACAACTGGTACTTGTTCAGAAGAGTATGCCAGGTTTCTGTCGGCAGGCGAATGATCGACAAGCGCGATGACAGGACGCTCAGGTGCACCAATAGTACAGATTGGTGTGACTTTTGTTGTTCTCGTCATCTGATCTCTGTCTGTGCTGGCCTATTTGAACACCGCCTTCATGGAAACCTGACACTCTCTACGTGTGGCTACGTAAACAAGGGCTACGAATATTGTCAAAACATTTTTAATGGTCTACGATGGTATATACCATAGATACCCTCGCATGTCAAGTGAGTGGTGATATACCATCATGCACCGAGGAGTATTGGTAGAATTGGAACAAGATGGAGTACAAAGAAAAGCGGAGGAGATTGCTGAGCAGCTACGACAACAAATTATTAATGGTACTTTGCCAGCAGGGAAGAAACTCTGGGCCGAGCGTGAACTTGCTAAAAGATTTGACACAAGTCGAGTAACAGCGCGCGAAGCCGTCCAAATGCTTGAAGGAGAAGGGTTGGTAGTTCGGCATGGAGCGAAGGGAACGTTTATCGCCAAAATCCGCGATAGGATAACTGTGGATAGAGGCCGTGAAATACCTTCTGAGTTAACTTTAAGCATCTCTGCAATAGAATTGCGTACGTCTGGCTCATCTCTAAAAGTTATGGAGCGTGCTGGCCCATATACAAAATTTCTTGAACAACCTGGGCTGGTTGTGGCTAGCGAGGAAGTCGCTGACCATCTCAAACTCCCTGAAGGCTCACTGGTGCTCAGATGCTATCGGCTTCAAGGAGTGGACGACCAACCCTATCGTCTGATTGAAAGCTATTATCCAGCAGACCTCTTCGGTGAGTTATTAACCGTAGATATTGGGGATAAGCCACTATTCACGTGGTTACAAGAGCGCCATCATGTGGGCGGCGCTCGTGCACAGGAAGCCCTCATTTCCCGGCTTCCGCAGCGTAACGAATGGTCCTTACTACGTATTTCCCCACTTGCACTTGTCGTGGAGGTCGAGCGGACCGTCGTGCTAAAAGATACTGGCCGACCTGTTGAGTGGACGCGTGTTATTGCCGCATCTCATTTCCATAGGTTTACGTATGAGTATGATATCCTCGATGGAGGAAAGGAAAAGGAGTATGGCATCATCAATCCGGCAGAGCATTCATCCGATACCTAATATGGTTTACTAATATAAACTTCAAGGTAGAAGAGAGAACATTGATTTCTATCAATTTGATGATAAGTAACATCTACTACCAAATGATAGAAGGACGTACGCAGTGTAGCGGAACAGAGTATTAGGGGGTTTTCGTAACTGTTGAGGACGCCTCGCCACCGCTGGTGGTGAGGCGTCCTCAACAGTTACCGTGTATTAGCTGCCTTTTGTTATTGCTGCATTCCTTTGACGGGATAAGATGAATGAAAGAGTAGCTATAACAACTACTGTGATTAGTGCTGTTCGTGATATTCTTGCTGGAGAACGTGGCCAACTTTCACTTCTTGTGAGAAAACTGCTACGGTCATTGAAGTGTGGGAATGCTTTGTCTGTGGGGACCTCGACTCCCAGGAATGCACACAAAGGTTGCCAGCCTTCCTTCACGTTATAGACCAGCAGTTGCTCTGGGGGCACGTATTTCTTGACCTCTTCGATATGTTGGTTAAATATCTCTATTGCATATTGTTTATCCGCAAAATTGCCACCGAATGTTCCTTCCCAGACAAGTGTATTTATCATTTGTACACTCTGGTGCATAGTGGGGCGAAATAGCCTCAAGAAGAGACGCGCCAATGGGGTACGTGTCCGCGTTGTTATCTGAAAGATGGTGCTTTGAACACTCTCGTACCACTTTTCTGGATCACGTACTGTCAGTAGCACTTTTGTATCTGGATAGACCTTCATCAACTCTTGATAGAAAGTACATCCCGGCCAATCCACGGTAGCTTGATAGCCTGTAAGCACCTCTTGCCAGTTGATGGGTTCTCCTTTGGCGGCTGCCTCCCATACTGAAGCATGTGCTGGATGGCTAAACACTTCAGTCATGTGGTAGCAGGGGCCGAAGCCAAGTTCTTCAAGGGCAGCTTTTATCGACAGCGTTCCTGTGCGCCCAAAACCCGCTCCGATTATTTTTAGTTCATCTGTCATACATTGTTTTCCTCCTTGTTGTATTTTTCTGTCAATTGCTCCTCAGTCTCTCACTTTTCCCTTCTGTTTGCAACTTACCTTTTTTGGGGAAGTCTCATACCAATCCGCGCTCCGACGTACAACTGATCTTCGCCTTTTATAGCCGCTTCAGCCAACAACAAGATGCTACATCAGAACGCAGATTGGTATCAAATGTGAAACAGAGCCAACCTTCTTATGTCAACTACTGTCATTTCTTCGCTTAAACTGTCGCATGGTAGTTTTTTATAGGTAAGCTTGGCTATTATAAGCATTTTTTAATAGTAACCATAAAGAAATATCTTAATATGTTATCAGTGTTTCACGGTAAGAAAAAACAGCGTATGCTAATGATAATCAAACCTCCAAAGAGGTTTGCCAGTATTCAACAATTTTCAATCATTGAAGTTTTACCAATGTAAGGAGAAGATAAGGATGTCTATCCAGGAAGGTAAAGGTTTATTGCGAAGTCAGAACAATTTTCGACCGTACATGTCTCAATCGATTTCTGGGCGTATTGATGGGGAAACAGACGATCTTCGTATTGATCGACAGACAGAAGTTCTTGCTGATACTCCCAAAAAAGGGGCACTTGCAAAACAATTGCTTCACCATCACGACTTTGTAAGTGTCGGAACAGGCGCTGAAAAGCAAGTGTTAACAAGGCAGTTTATGAAGCCCGGCTTTATAGATGCTCGCTACAAGGAGTCTGAAGATTTAGCTCCTCTCATATCGCAGTTAGCTGACAAGCATCAACAGTTAGCAGGTCTTCCGCGCGTTGTCATTATAGGTGCTGGATTTGGTGGGCTACAGGCTGCGTTGCATCTGGGAAAAACGCCTGCCCATGTGACTGTGATTGATCGTAATAATCATCACCTCTTCCAACCTCTCTTATATCAGGTTGCAACCGCTACCCTCTCCCCAAGCGAGATTAGCGCTCCCATTCGCCACATACTCAGCCGCCAAGAGAATACAGAAGTACTTATGGCAGAAGTAACTAGCGTCAATGCGGAATACCAACGTGTCCTTGTACGCGACCAGTCGAAGCGTGACCACGTAATCCCTTATGATTACCTGATCATTGCAACCGGCACACACGAAAACTATTTTGGACACGACAATTGGCGCTGTGTTGCTCCAAGTCTCAAGACTATTGAGGATGCCAGGAC
>Ga0066654_10000181_pt1 | contig 14193 bp, 12 predicted proteins | sample GraSoiAngelo_103_FD_66715 | JGI IMG/M metagenome (GOLD analysis project Ga0066654, IMG submission 66715) | Grasslands soil microbial communities from the Angelo Coastal Reserve, California, USA - 14_0903_05_20cm | ecosystem: Environmental > Terrestrial > Soil > Grasslands | place: USA... | reverse complement strand
ACTCCCAGCTTGTCGAAGATGTTGCTGAGGTGATGTTTGACCGTGTCTTCGCTGATCTTGAAGTACTCCGCGATTTCCTTGTTGGAAAAGCCGGCGACAACAGCGGAAACGATTTCGAGTTCGCGGGGCGTGAGCCCAAATTTGCGTTGGCGGGCCTCGTCGTGGGACGACTGCATCAGGGTTCGCAGATACTGCACCAGGTTTGAAACGCTCTCGCGCCCCACCCAATACTCTCCGGCCATGACGGTCTGGATCGCTTTCAATAGGAGTTGGGTGGCGGAGTCTTTCAGGACGATTCCGCGGGCGCCCAGCTGCAAAGCTTCGACGATCTGGGCTTTTTCTGCCGCGGCGGTCAGCAGAATCACTCGCACCTGCGTGACATTGCCGGGGGCACTCAAATCCCGAAGCGCCTCCAGGCCAGGATGCTTGGGCATGGCGAGATCGAGCAGAAGGATGTCAGGCTTCAGGTGACGGACCAACTTGACGGCCTCAGCGCCATCGGAGGCCTCTCCCAGGACCTTGAAGTCGGCCTCGGCTTCCAGGAGGCGCCTCAATCCGTCACGAAAAATCGGATGATCGTCGGCGATGACTAACCGAACCGGTTGCGACTTTCTAAAATTCATGCGGCACGTTTCCGTTCCGAGGCACAATCACCTCGAGGCGCGTTCCCTGACCCGGATTTGATTCTACCGTGAGTTCCCCGCCCAGCAAGCGTACACGTTCTCGGATGATCATGGGCCCAATCCCCGCTTGCTGCATTTGCTGTTCATTGTAGCGGCCCGCAACGGACAGGCCCTTGCCATCATCTTCCACCGTGAGACTCCACTGGTCGGCCTGAGACGCGAGGCGGATTAGCGCATGACGCGCTCCACTGTGTTTGCGCACGTTCACCAGCCCTTCCTGCACAATCTTAAGGAACTCCTGGCACATTCGTTGAGGCATATCGAGTTGCACGATGTCGGTGACGAAACGCGCATTGATCCCGGTCTCTCGTTGAAACCTTTCCACGGCATCTCTCAGCACCGGGAGCAGCTTCTGGGAATCGACATCAATGGCTTTCATCTGCTGCATGAGTTCGCGTAATTTCAGAACCTCTTCGCGCAGCAAACCCTGAATTCTTTCCAGCTCTCCATCAATCGGTCGATTCGCCTCGGCCTGGCGGCGCAAGACATCTACTTGCATCTCTACGGCGATCAGCGATTGCACGGCGCCGTCGTGCAATTCCCGGGCAACCCGCGCTCGCTCTGCGGCATAAGCGCGGCGGCGCAGGCGATGTAATAGATACACGTTGTAGATCGCGGGACCAACCTGGCGCACAATGTCGAGCAGAAAGCGCAACTCCTCTTGCTTTTCGCCGCCCCACGTGGGATTGAACAGAAACACGCGGCCGCGCCAGTCGGTGCCAAACGTAAAGGCAACGGTGACGACGGAATCGAAGGATTGCAGCTGGCGCAACTGAGAAAATGCAGCCAAGTTGTTTACCGGGACAGTATGGCCGGAATCGTCCAGAGCTAGAGTTTTCCATTGCTCACGAGAAAGGGAGGCGTAAGAGACCTCGCTGGGATATTCGTCGAGATAGGTCTTGGCATCGCGCGCGCCCGATTGCAGCCAAGTGAAGTCGCTGCTCCCATTTGCCTTCGTGGGATTCAGTTCTCCAAGGAAGACTCGCTTGCTGTGGATCTCCTGGGAGGCCATCATCACGCGGGATGCGCCGTACAGGGACATGATTTCCTGGAAGATTTTGTCGATAGTTCCCGTGAGCCCGGCCTCTACGCGTGCCCGCGATAACATTCCGGTGACCAGAGCCTTTTCTGCGCGCAACTGCTTCTGCCGCTCCGCCAGATAGCCTAGAAGAAGGCCCATGACAAGGAGGTAGATCGCTTCCATGAAAAGGCGCTTCGGTTCAAAGGCCTGAACGTTAATGTGTAACCCGGTTAATGCACGCAGAGGCAACGAACCTTGTGGCCAGACGTGCAGAATGACGAGACTCTCCATCCACAACAAGCCTGCCTCGGCTGCAGCCGTGCTCAAAGTCTCCCAAAGGCCCCAGCGATAGGCTGCGGCGGCGAGCACGAAGAAGAAGAACAGGAAAAATGGAGTGCGAGGGCCCTCGGCGAAAATCGAGATCACGGCGGGCCAGGCAATATCTCCAGCATGCACCATCAAGCGAAAGGCCGCCGTGGACTGTTGCCGCCTGCGTAATAACATCAGGATCAAGATCCCGTTCGCCAGGTAGAAGACAAACAGGCCATAGGCGGCCCAGGAGTGACCCAGCAGTTCGGTGGGGTCCATGCGGATGGCGACCAGGGTCGAACCCGCCAGGAACACACGCGCAGTGGCGAGCCAGCGCTCGATGCGGCGCGTCTCCCCAGGGTCGGGAGGGACTTTCAGTCTCCAGGGTTGTCGATAACGCTTAACGCGCGGATTCAAAGATTGCGTTCTCCACGAGCGTGGCGGCTAGCTCGCATATTAGTGAAAACAATGTTGAACGAGCAAGCAACAAGACCGTGATTCGGTGCTGGGACGACGGCGCGAGCCTTATCATAGCTGGTCACAGGTTACTTGCGTAACCATTCTCGAGGTGGATTCGCGTCTAGAATGAGGACCCGAGGGAGTGTCCTGGTGGGCAAGGGGTTGAAGTTGTGGCTGGCGGCGGTGGCGCTCGTTTTGGCGACGGCGATCGTGTCTGCGCTGTTTCTGCCACGCTCGTTCGGCCTTACCGCGGCCACTGACATCGTGCAATGCCTGCTGCTGATTTCCGGCACGGCCGCTTTTATTCCAGCCGCAATACGTAGTCATGGCCGTCTGCGGCTCTTCTGGTCTCTGGTTGCGGCCGGAGTGGGCCTATGGCTGGGCTACCAGCTTTTCTGGACCTATTACGAGCTCGTGCTGAGGCGGGATGTTCCCGACCTGTGTGCGTGGGATATTGTGCTATTTCTGCACTTCGTTCCGCTGATGGCGGCCCTTGCCCTGCGTCCTCACGTGCCCCGGGATGAGTATGCCGCCCGACTCGGGCGGCTGGATTTCGCACTCCTGGCGGTCTGGTGGTGCTATCTATACGTCCTCATCGTTATGCCCTGGCAGTATGCCGTGCCCAAGATTTCGGCTTACAATCGCAATCTCAATGGCGTTTACAACGCTGAGAAAATCGCGCTGCTCGGCGCATTGCTGATTTGCTGTGCGACCAGTAAAGGGGGATGGAGAAAATTCTATACAAGCCTGTTCGCGATGAACTTCTGCTATTCCTTCGGTTCTACCGTCGCCAATTTGGCGCTGGCACGGAATGCGTATTATAGCGGCAGTCTTTACGACATCCCGATGATTGCGGCAATGGCGAGCCTTACCTGGATTGGTTTACGAACGAGAGTGGATCGCCCAGGGGCGGAAATTCCTCATGCCTTCACTGCCTACGGAGTCTGGATCGCACGCTGCAGCATGATCGCTGTGTTTTCGCTGCCTGTGTTCGCAGCCTGGTCGATTGCCGATGTTCAGGTTCCGGGGCCAATTCGGACATTTCGGCTGGTGCTGACACTTCTGGCTGCATTCTGTCTGGGAATCATGGTGTTTGTGCGACAGCAACTGCTGGACCGGGAATTAGTTCGGCTGCTCAACCAGTCGCGCACGGCATTCGACAATCTGAAGCGGCTGCAGGCACAAATCTTGCAATCAGAGAAGCTGGCATCCATCGGCCAATTGGTCGGCGGTGCGGCACACGAACTCAACAATCCGATTACCGCCATGCTGGGGTATTCGGATTTGCTGTTGAATACTCCGCTAACTCCAGACCAGCGTCCGAGCGCGGAAAAGATCGGCCTGTACGTACGGCGGACGAGGTCACTCGTGGCCAGCCTGATCAGCTTCGCGCGGCAGACGCCGCTGCCCAAGAGCCTGGTCGATCTCAACACTCTGGCGCGCACCGCCATCAAACTGGCGCAACCACAATGGGAAGGCCTGCGAGTAGAGATGCGCCCGAATTTTGATCCAGAGCTTCCGAAAGTGATCGGGGACTCAAACCAGTTGCTGCAGGTCTGCCTGCAGCTGCTGGCCAACTGCCTGCATGTGCTGACGGAGCGAGGTGGACGAATTCTCACGATCAGCACGCACGCTCATGCAGGGATCTGTGTACTTCAAATTGCCACAGAGAAGCTTCCCAGCACCGACACTGCGCCTCGAGACGCCGAAAACAATCTGGCCTTAAGCGCGTGTCAGGGCATTCTTCAGGAACACCGAGGTCAATTGTGCCGTGAATCCAGCGCGGATGGATCGGTGCATCTTCGGGTAGAACTGCCGGCCGCCGACCCGGTTCCCGCCAAGCCCAAAGAGGCTACAGTGCCGGTGTTGTGGCAATCTCGACCGTACGCTTGAGTTGACCGCAAGCCGCAAAGATGTCACGACCACGCGGACGGCGCACGAAGGTCAGAATTCCAGCATCCCGGAGAATCTGCTGGAAGGCGGCAACTGCATCCGCATCTGGGGTGGCAAAGGCTATTCCCGGTCCAGGGTTCAAAGCAATCAAATTCACGCGCGCGCGGATACCCCGGAGGAGTTCAACCACTTCCCGGGCGTTTTCCCGCGAGTCATTCACCCCCTGCAGCAGGACGTATTCGAAGGTGACGCGTTCGCGATTGCGCAGCGGGAATTCGCGGGCTGCCGCCATGAGCATTTCCAGGTTCCACTTGTTATTGAGGGGCATCAGGCGACTGCGCAGATTGTTGTTGGAGGCATTCAGCGAAATGGCCAGGCGGGGGCGTATGACTTCCTGACCGAATTGCGGGATGCGGGGAACGATTCCGGCTGTCGATACGGTCATTCGGGACTCTGCTAGTCCTGCTTCATGTACCAGCAAGCGAACGGCTTTGATGAAATTGTCGTAGTTGAGGAAGGGTTCCCCCATTCCCATGAAGACGAGATTCACGCGGTCATGCTGCGGGGAAACGTTCTGATCATTCAAGACGGCCAGGACCTGTCCGGCAATCTCTCCGGCACTTAGGTTGCGTTTTACTCCGAGCAGAGCAGTCAGGCAAAACTGGCAATCTACGGCGCACCCCACCTGGCTGGAGACGCAGATCGTGGCCCGACTCCATCCCCGACCACTGCTGTCTGCGGGACTGATGGTCTCGAGCGCTTCATCCGCCTCTCCGCCGTCCCCTTCCGGCATCCAGACCGTCTCCACGCTCTGGCCGTCGGGAAATCCGATCAGATAGCGTACTGTCCCGTCCTGCGAGAGGAATCTCTGTTCAATCCGGGGCAGCCCCACGACAACACTCGCTTCCACCAGTTTCGCCCTCAGTTGCTGGGGCAGAGTCGAGATTTTGTCGGCTGAATCAACCCGCTGCCGGTAAACCGCGTCAAGAATCTGGTTGGCACGGTAGGGGGGCTCCCCCAAGCTGCCCATCAGCGACAGGAGGTCAGCTCGATCCATTCCGAGGAGAGTGTTTTGTGGAAGCGGGTTCATGGTAGCAATGTTTAAGAGGACGGCTGGCAGTCAGATAAGGACCTTCGAGAAGCCCTCGACGCCCCGACCATCAATCTGCAACTCTTTGATTCTACATGTATTAACTATTCTCGCACGCCTTCCCGCGCTATGTCAGAATAGATCAGGCCCTCCGCCGCAGGTTCACTGGAGTTTTACCCAATCCGTTGGATGGCAGGATCCGCAACCATGGTTCAGGAACCGCGTAACATTCGTCGTCAAAAATTGCCCAATGGGCTGACCATCATCACGGAACAGATGCAGCACATCCGCTCGGCCTCGATCGGAGTATGGCTGCAGACCGGTTCGCGGGACGAAGATGCGCAATGGAATGGGATCTCGCATTTCATCGAGCACATGGTTTTTAAGGGCACCAAGAGCCGTACGGCCGAAGAGATTGCCCGGCAGGTCGACTCCATTGGCGGGAACATGGACGCTTTCACCGCCAAAGAATGCATCTGCTTCAACGTCAAAGTGCTCGATGAGCATGTGCCGACGGCCCTGGACATTCTGAGCGATCTGGTTCTCAACCCCGTGTTTGACGCGAGCGATATTGCGCGGGAGCGCGGGGTGATCATGGAAGAGATCAAGATGGACGAGGATAACCCCGATTACCTGGTGCATGAGATCTTTACCCAAAACTTCTGGAAGGACCATCCACTGGGGAAGCCGATCCTGGGGACGAAAGAGACGGTAAAGCGGTTCGAACGCGATTCGGTGGTCGACGCTTACACGCACCGATTTGCTCCCAGCAACATCATCGTCTCGGCGGCGGGCAATCTGGACCACGATCGCTTCGTGGAACTGGTAACCGGGAAGTTCGAGCATATGAAGCCAATGAACAACGGCTTTCATTCGTCGGCGCCCAAAATCATCTCGCGTATTACTCTGCGCAACAAAAAGGCGTTGGAGCAAGTGCAACTGTGCATCGGGGTGCCGGCCCATCCGATCGCCCACGAAAAACGGCACGCGGGATACATTCTCAATACCGTGCTGGGCGGAGGTATGAGTTCCCGGCTCTTCCAGAATATTCGCGAGCGTCAAGGCCTGGCCTACTCCATCTACAGCGATCTCAATCCGTACCGCGATACCGGATGCCTGGCCGTGTATGCCGGAACTTCGCTGGCTTCAGCGTCGAAAGTCGTGCAATCGGTGGTGAGCGAGTTTCGCAAATTGAAGAGCGAACCGGTGCCAGAGGAAGAACTGAAACGCTCCAAGGCGCAATTGAAAGGCAGCCTGATGCTGTCGCTGGAATCGAGCACCTCGCGCATGTCGAACCTGGCGCGGCAGGAGATGTATTTCGACCGGTTCTATGACCTGGATGAACTGATCGCGCGCATTGAAGCCGTGACCGCGGAAGACCTGACGAAGCTGGCCAATGAATTCTTCAAAACTGAATCGGTTGCGGTAACGGCCCTGGGAAACTTGAACGGGCTGAAACTGACGCGCGACCAGCTAGCCTGCTAGCTCGAAACACTCACCCCCGGTCCGCGGGCGTCCGTCGGTTGTAACTTTGCTCCGGGTTGTTCATCCCATGTTGGCCCGCAGGTAGAAACCTGCCGCACATCAATTTCACCGAGGAGAATTCATGAAGAAGCTTTTGAGCAGTCTGGCGCTGGCGTGTGCCCTGGCAATGTCGATGACGGTCTTTGCCCAGGACCAGATGAAACAGGATGAATCGATGAAGAACGACGCTCAACCCAAGACGATGAATAAAGACCAGATGAAGAGCGACAAGAAGAGCAAGAAGGGGGCGAAAAAAGATCAGATGAAGAAGGACAGCATGAAGCACGACAGCATGCAGGACAATATGAAGCACGACGACATGAAGAAAGATGAAATGAAGAAGAACTAGGCGGCGACGAGCGTGCCTCGTCCGATCGGCGATTTGGCCGCACCGGGCGGGGCCTTTTAATTTATGCCGTGCGAGTTCCCGTGATTCGCTTTACTCTCCCCCATCCTGTTTGGGGCCGGCGATGTCTGGTTCCGACGTTGCTTCCATTTCAAGCGAGGTCCGGCCCGCACTCGCGGTCTGCAGATACTTCCGCAGGCATCGCACGCAGGGCACATACCCCTGGTCTACGGCTTCTTTGGCGGTCAGCGTTCTTTCCCGCTCTTTGTTGTGAATGAACTCGCAACCTGGAACATGAAACTCTTTGGCGTCGGCAGATACCACCACCACCATGTCGGGTGGAATATTGCGCGCGGGCTGTGCGTGCGCCGACAGCAAGGGCTGCGGCACAGTTCGTGAACTCGCGATGCGGACTCCCCCGGTAATCAGCAGCAGCGCGGCGAGAGGCACTAGCCAGGCCGACCATGGAGACCAGCTTCTGCCCGGAGCTCGCCGGCTCTGAGCCAGCCGGTGTTGCAGCCTTGATCCGAATCCCGAGGGCACTTCGATCATGCGCTCGTCGCTGTAAAGCTGGATCACGTTGCGCGTTCCCTCGAGCAGCGACCTGCAAGCCGAGCACGTCTGGAAATGCTCATCCATACGGGAGCGGAAGCTGGCGTCGACGTCATCTTCGAGATAGTTCGAAATTTCGCGCCACACGTGCTCGCAGTTCACGATGTTGTCGTTCACCATGGCTTGGTTCCCTTCTCGAACGGCAGGCGACTGAACCAGCCCTGCTCCCAACCCGCGGCCAGAAGGTCCCGCAGCATGAGACGCGCGCGCAACAGGCGCGTCTTGACGGAGGCGATCGAGATGCCTAGCGCGTCGGCTGTTTCCTGAATGTTCAATTGCTCCATATCCCTGAGTACAAAAACCTCCCGATACTTGCGATCGAGGGAGGCCAGAGCCTGGGCGAGACGCTGCCGAACCTCTTTGCGTTCCAGAGCCTCGGAGGGAATCTCCCGCCAATCCGCAAAATCACGGGGTGCGTAATCGCTTTCCTCGTCGCGACGATCGTCGATTGCTTCGATGACGTGGTTTCGATCTTTTCGTCGCCGCATGAGGGCCTCATTGACCGTGATCTGAATGAGCCAGGTGCTGAACCGCGCGTCAGCCCGGAACTGCCGAATGGCGCGCAGGGCCTTCAACATTGCCTCTTGCGCGACATCTTCGGCATCGCTTTCATTGCGCAGGATTGCCATTGCGGCGGCAAAGACGCGGCGCTCGTAGGGACGGACCAATTCATAAAATAATTGGTTTTCCCCACGCTGCACCCGGTCGATGAGCTCCAGTTCATGACTGGTCCCCGCCTGCACCGAGTTGTTCACGACGACATTGGCTTCGGCCATCTCTCCCGCCGTGTCAGTACTCTGGGTCCTTTTTCCATCCCGTCAACATAGAAACGAAGTTGTTCCAGCCGTGCAGAACCACCATGATCAAATGTCCAAACACAAAGGCCAGCATGGCCCACATCACGAGGAAGTGCCACAAGCGCGCCCAGTGAAATCCTCCCATCAACCATGCCAACCACGAGAATTGCACTGGTTTCCAGATCGCTAGACCGGTTAGGACTGAGAGCACTCCCAGTGCGATGACCGTCGTGTACGCGTGTTTCTGCAGCGCGTTGTAAGGCTCTGTCGCGGGCGGCTTCCCGCCCCGGAAGAAGTAGTGCTTCACCATGGGCCAGACGCCGGGAATGTCGCGATGGGTGAACAAAACCTGCCCGTAATTGCCGCTGAAGATCTGGTATGCGACGTAAACCAGTCCGCTCGCCAAGTAAATCCACATGAAGGTCAGGTGCCATTGCAAGGCGCCGCCCAGCCATCCTCCGATGGCGAAGGCTTTGGGCCAGTGGAGTAGATCGTTCTGCGGGATCTTCGCGCCGAAACTGGGGAAGGCGCGAAAGATCTGCAGTCCGCTGCCGACAAGCACGAAGAGCGATACGGCGTTGATCCAGTGGCACCAGCGCACGACTAACGGATGCTCATACGCGGCGCGGCCCACAGATTCCGTCTCGTCGCCTTTGGTCCGGATGATTTCGAGAATTGTGCTGCTCATATGATTCAAACTCACAAATTCCTAGAGGCCGTAGAAGGACGAGTATCCCTGGTCCTCCCAGTAGCCAACCCTTCCACTCAGAACATTAGTGACTGTCAGAGCGGTCAAATATTTCGCCTGCTTGTAGCCGATCTTGGTTGGAACGCTGAGGCGCAAAGGTGCGCCGTGCTCACGGGTCAGCGGGCGGTCGTACATCTCGTAACACAGGAGCGTCTGCGGATGCAGGGCCGTCGCCATGTCCAGAGACTCGTAATAGTCGTCGGCACAGGCGAGCGTGATGTAACTCGCGGAAGTATCCGCACCAATCATGTTCAAGAAGTCCGAAAAACGCGCGCCGCCAAATCTGCCAATCACGTCCCAGCCTTCGACACAGACGTGCCGAGTATTCTGGCGGAACTTGGGCAGCGCTTGAACCTGTTCGAGGCGGTATTCGCCGGGCTTCTGCAGGGCGCCACTCACCGTGAGAGTCCAATTCTCCAAATTGACTCCAGGATCGTCCACATCGTAGTCATTGATGGGAAATTGATCGACGGGCGTGAGGTCTGCGTCGGCAAAGGTGAGGGCGTGATGTCCGCGCCGAAACAGGCGTGCGGAGGCCCAGTCACTGAATCCCAATCCCTTTTTCAGCAGAGCTTGCTGTACCTTGGGGACGGCAAAAATCCCCAGTCCCAGAACAGGAGCAACTTTCAGCAGTTCCCGGCGCGATATTTGGGAAAATTTAGCCGGGTCAACACTCCGTACAACTTCTCGCCCTTTGAGCGCCAAGGAAGACGAATCAGCGCGTTCCCCGGCCGCTTCGTTCGCCGCGGGAGTCTCGGTTCCGTCTTCGCTTGCAACCGATTTCCTGGGTTCGGGTTCCATGATGGTTTTCCGGCCTGATTTCTCGCTAATCTGATTCAGGGCTCCGCAGAAAGTTACGACACCATACCACGAGCCTGCGGGCTGGGCGAAGCAATGGGCCGGAAGTGCCGAGCCACGCGGTTTCTGCTGGTTTTTTGCCCCCCGATCAGGCGATAATCACAAGGTTTCACGCCTTGAGTCTGGATCATTATGCACGACCGCAAGCAGATTCCTCCGGTTCGTCGTCTGCCGCAAAGCGCTTCGCCCAACGCGAATGCCATAAAACAGCAGCGCATGATGGTGGCCGCTTTCATCATGCTTGTAATCGCATTAACCGCTGTCCTTTATCATGATCGCGATTTCTGGTTTCCAGACCAGCAACTGGTTCAAGAGCAGCCAGACCCAACGTCTCCCGTCTCGGCAGCTTCGACGAGCCCTGTGCCGCCGAAGCAGGCGCCAGTGGGGGCGAAAGCGAGAGCACATCACCGTGCAGCACCTGAGCCGGAGATCCCGCAGGAGCCAGGTCCGGCAGTCACGACCGTGAGGACGGTTTTGCCACCGCTGGATGTTGAGGTGATCGCCGGAGATACGCATCGCAACCTCCGCCCGGCAAGCAACGCGGTGAAAGTCGATTTACAGCGGGGAGCGGCGCCATCGAAAGCGAGAAGCAGCGCTCCGGTAGAGAATGAGCCGGAGCCGGCTAAGGTGATCAAAGCCGCGGAGCACGTTGAGGTATCCGCGAACGCCGCCGATCTGGTGACGCATTCGGTTACGCCGGGGTATCCCACCTTGGCACGGCAGATGAAAGTTCAAGGTTCAGTGATCATGCTGGCGGTGATCGGTCGCGACGGGCTGATCCAGGAACTCCGGCTGGTGAGCGGCCCGCCTATTCTGGCCGGAGCCGCACAGGAAGCGGTACGACAATGGCATTTCAAGCCTCACTACATAGGCGCGGAACCCGTGGAGACGCAAGCGAAGATCACGGTTAACTTCACTATTTCGACGAACTGAATCCGCAACAGTAAGCCTCGCTTGCGGGGATTCACTCCTCGCGCTCGTAGCCATAGAGCAAAATCTTGTCACAATGACGAGCGCCCTGGATTTTTAAAAATCCAGGGCGCCCGGGCAGCCCTCCCCCAAGAACTGTCAGTGACGAAAATAGAACGCTTGCAGATTTCTGGCTATAGCCCAACCTGGCCATGACTTGCACGAGAGTGGCCACCCTGTATCTGCAAGAACATGCAGCCTTTCCTTTGGTGTGCGCGACCGACTCCGCGCCGCTGAGGATTAAGTCTTTCCTTGTGACTGCCGATGAAAGCTCACAGGTGCGTTCGATTCGCGCCCAGGCAAATGGCTGCATTTGAGGACGCTGAAATCTGCCGTGACATGCTCGAGAATGTGCCGGTCGCCCTGTGCGTGGTGGACCTGCAGAAAAGAATCGTCTTCTGGAGCAGCGGAGCGGAACGGGTGACCGGCCATCTGCGGCATGAGGTCCTGGGGCATTCCTGCATCGCGGAACCCCTGCTGCATTGCGACCAGCCAGGATGCGAATTCTGCGATGAGCACTGCCCCGTGGCGTGTGCCATGAAAACATCGCAGGCGGTGGATTCGAGTGGATTTCTTCGACACAAAGACGGTCACGAAGTCCCCGTGCGAATCCGAGCAGTGCCAGTTTACAACCAGCATCGTTCCATCATTGGAGCACTCTCAACTTTTGAGGAGTTGCAAGCCGGAATCAGCCGGGAAAGGGGCGAGGGGAACGCCAGCAGCCCTGATTACGAGGACCATGTTACCGGAGTGGCCAGCCGCGCCATGATGCAAGCGCACCTGCAAGCGAAATTGGCGTCCTTGTCTCCGGGCAACTATTCCCACTGGGTTTTCCTGGTAAAGGTTCAGGGCCTGGCGCATTTCCGCGCGAGCCTGGGGACCGAGGCAGCATCTTCTCTGCTTCGGCTCATGGTGCGTACAGTCGAGAGCTGTCTCTGGATCAGTGATGTTGTGGGGCGCTGGAGCGATGATCAATTCCTTCTTCTTGTGGATGGACACAGGAAAGAAGGACTCGAGGCTCTAAGAGCCCGAATTCGGCGGATGCTTGCGGCAGAAGGGATTGAGTGGTGGGGAGAGCGGCGGTCCCTTCCTGTGCTGATTGTAGCGACGGCAGCAGAGTCGGGAGACACCGTGGAATCGATCGTGCAGCGTCTGCACAAGTTGTTACCTGGTGGATCGGGCTGTGTGCCGGGCGATGCCGGGTGCGCGGGCGGATCAGCGGGGAGTTAGCATGTTTGCGATTATCGGCATCGTGGTGGTGTTCGGCTGCATTGCGGCCGGATATCTCATGGAGCACGGAAACATAATGGTGCTGCTCCAGCCTGCGGAGCTGATCATTATCGGCGGCGCAGCCGCGGGCACCGTTCTGGTCGCCAATCCACTGCACATTATCAAGAAGATCGCGGCGGGAATCGTTGCAGTTTTCAGCGGATCCAAGTTCGGCAAGCAGACCTATATCGATGCGCTGAAAATGATGTACGACTTGCTCAACAAGGCCCGCAAGGACGGCCTGATGGCCCTGGAAAATGACGTCGAAGAACCGGAAAAGAGTGCAGTGTTTTCCAAAAATCTGACGTTCATGAAGAACCATCACGTTCGGGATTTCGTCTGCGATTCGCTTCGCATGGCGATTACTGGCGTAGACGCATTTGATTTGGACCAGATGCTCGATCTCGATCTCGAAGTTCAGCACCGTGATGCGAGCCAACCGACTGCGGCCTTGTCCACCATGGCCGATTCGCTTCCTGGACTCGGCATTGTGGCTGCCGTGCTGGGCGTGGTGATCACGATGGGAGCTCTGGGCGGCCCGCCCGAAGAAATTGGCAAGAAAGTGGCGGCCGCACTGGTGGGAACTTTTCTGGGCATCCTGCTGTGTTATGGCCTGGTGGGGCCTCTGGCCGCAAACATGAGCAAGGCAGCCGAAGAAGAGCATGCATTTCTTTACGTCATGCGAGTGCTGATGGTTTCTTTTCTGAAAGGAACCGCACCGATCATGGCTGTCGAGGTGGCTCGCCGCGCTGTGCCCGGCCATGTGCGACCTTCATTCAAAGAATTGGAACAGGCATGCCGCGCCCCGGCAGCATCGGCCGCAGCGGCGGCGTCAACGGCTTCTTAAGCTTTAATTGGCCACCGTCATGGAAAACAAGCGTCCGGTCATCATTCTCAAGAAAGCCGCAGGCCACGGCGGCCATCATGGAGGCGCATGGAAAGTTGCCTACGCCGATTTCGTGACAGCGATGATGGCGCTTTTTATCGTCCTTTGGCTCATGAACAGCAGCAAACAAGTTCAGGAGGCGGTAGGCGGATACTTCAAGGATCCCACCGGAACGTCCAAGAAAGTCGGTTCCAACATGAGGGGAGCGGGAGAAAACTTCACCCTCACCCGCGACAACATGCCTAAACTCAAGGAGCAGTTGCAATCCGCTATGCAACAAATGGCGGATTTCGAAAATCTTAAGAACCACATCGAAATGACGGTCACCAGCGAGGGGTTGCGGATTGAGCTTTCCGAATCCGCCAGCGGAACGTTTTTCGACACCGGAAGTACGAAGCTAAAACCGGACGGCGAGCAACTGCTGGTCACCCTGGCGCAAGAATTAGGCGGCCTGCCCAACAAGCTCTCGATCGAGGGACACACGGATTCACAGCCCTACGCCCCTTCGGCGACGTATGGCAACTGGGAACTCTCGGCTGACCGCGCCAATACGGCGCGGCGAGTGATGCAAGCGAGCGGCATTCGCACCGACCAGATCACGCAGGTGCGCGGCTTCGCCGATCAGCATCTGCGCAAACCGGAAGCCCCACTCGACCCTGCCAATCGTCGCATTTCGCTAATCGTGCAATACATTGTGAAAAACAGCGGAGACGGCGAGGGTGCGGGCAA
>Ga0066654_10000179_pt1 | contig 14247 bp, 12 predicted proteins | sample GraSoiAngelo_103_FD_66715 | JGI IMG/M metagenome (GOLD analysis project Ga0066654, IMG submission 66715) | Grasslands soil microbial communities from the Angelo Coastal Reserve, California, USA - 14_0903_05_20cm | ecosystem: Environmental > Terrestrial > Soil > Grasslands | place: USA... | reverse complement strand
AAGACCGCCAGCATCAGGTTGTAGGCGACCATCGCCGAGAGGCCGGTGACGTTCTCACGGTAGGCTCGATTCCAGAAGGCACGCAGCCAGGGGCGGGTTTGGCGCATCGTTTTGGGCATTTGACTTCAGAAACTGAAGCGACTAACATGCGAACAGACGTTTGAGCGAAACCAGATCGCCCGTCCCAGGCCTCAAGGCCAGCGCAGGATATTCAGCTTCTCGGACCGGATAGCGGTCATTTTTTTCGCGACTCTTCGCCGGCAGCGGCGTTCTCTAGTCGCAGGACTTAACCACCTTTCGAAAGAAACGAGTCAGACAGGATGCTGGTAGCAGAGCTTCAGGAGTTGGAGGAGGTCAAAGGCCTCATCACCCGCGGGCAGCAGCTTGGCGTGCTGACCTTCGGTGATGTCGCCTCCGCGGTGTCGGAGGTGGATCTGGACGAGTCGGACGTTGAGGACCTCTACGGGCACCTCGAGAAGTCGGGGATCGAGCTCGTCGAGGATATGGACCCGGCCCAGAAAGCGGCCGCCGAAGCGCTCCCGATCGACACCGGGAAAAAAGGACGGCGCCGTCAGAAAGCCGCGCTCGACCTGAAACCGGACATGACCACGGACAGCCTGCAGCTGTTCCTCAAGGACATCGGCAAGGTACGCCTGCTGACCGCCGCGGAGGAGGTCGAACTCGCCAAGCGGATCGAGCGCGGTGATCTCGACGCGAAGCAGAAAATGGTCGAGTCGAACCTGCGCCTGGTCGTCTCGATCGCGAAGAATTACCGCAACCAGGGCCTGCCCTTCCTCGACCTGATCCAGGAGGGAACGCTGGGTCTGGTCCGCGCGGCGGAGAAGTTCGACTACCGCAAGGGATTCAAGTTCTCGACCTACGCAACCTGGTGGATCCGCCAGGCGATCGCCCGCGCGCTCGCCGACAAGGCGCGCACGATCCGCATCCCGGTGCACGTGGTCGAGAAGCTGAACAAGATCGGCCGCGCCGAGCGCAAGCTGGTCACCGAGCTGGGCCGCGAGCCCACCCCGGAGGAGATCGCCGATGTGACGGGGATCGATCCCGAGGAGGTCGACTCGATCAAGCGCTCCGCCCAGGCGCCGGTCTCGCTGGAGAAGCCGGTCGGCGACGAGGAGGAGTCGGAGTTCGGCCAGTTCATCGCCGACGAGAAGGCCGAGTCCCCCTTCGACCGGGCGGCGGACCTGCTGACCAAAGAGGCGCTGAAGGAGGCGCTGGAGAACCTCTCCTACCGCGAGCGCCGCGTTCTGGAGCTGCGCTATGGCCTCGGCGGCGAGCACCCCCGCACGCTCGACGAGGTGGGGCGGACCTTCAACGTCACCCGCGAGCGCATCCGCCAGATCGAGAATCAGTCGCTCAAGAAGCTGCAGCAACTCGGAGAAGCGCAAAAGCTCCGAGAGGTCACCTGACGCTACGCGTCGGGACTAAGGAGTACGGGCATCCCGGCCGATACAGGTCGGGATGTTCGAGATCGACAAAGCGCTGCGCATGCTGATCGAGCGCGAGGGCTCTGACCTGCACATCAAGGTCGGGACGCCGCCGACGATCCGCCAGCATGGTGAGCTCGTGCATCTCGAGGGTTACGGTCCGCTCAGCGGCGAGGACACCGAGAAGGCCTTCCACGACATCGCCGAAGTACGGTCGCAGACCGAGTTCGAGGAGGCTGGAGAGGCCGATTTCTCCTACTCGATCTCGGGCCTCTCACGCTTCCGTGTCAACACCTTCAGGCAGCGCGGTTCGACCTCGATCGTCTGCCGCGCTATCCCCTTTGACATCCGCTCAGTTGAGGAGCTTGGCCTGCCGCCGGTGGTGACGAAGCTGGCCGAGGAGCAGCGCGGGATCATCCTCGTCACCGGGACTACTGGCTCGGGTAAGAGCACGACGCTGGCGGCGATGATCGACCACATCAACCGCACGCGCGACCACCACATCATCACGCTCGAGGATCCGATCGAGTACCTGCACGAAGACAAGCGCTCGATCGTCAACCAGCGCGAAGTCGGCTCAGACACCGAGAGCTTCGCCCGGGCGATGCGCCGCGTCCTGCGCCAGGACCCCGACGTGATCCTGATCGGCGAGATGCGCGACGAGGAGACCGTGCGCACGGCGCTCTCCGCTGCCGAGACCGGCCACCTCGTCCTTTCTACTGTTCACACCCTTGATGCGACCGAGACGATCAACCGGATCGTCGACTTCTTCCCACCCCACCTGCAGCACCAAGCGCGGGTGATGCTGGCGGCGACGCTGAGGGGCGCGATCGCCCAGCGCCTCGTCCCCGACATCAGCGGCGAAGGCCGCGTGCCGGCCTCGGAGGTGATGATCGTCACCGGCCGCGTCCAGGACCTGATCATGAACCCGGAGGAAACCGGCAAGATCACCGAAGTCATCGGCGAGGGCGAGTACTATGGCATGCGCACCTTCGACCAGTCCCTGCTCGGCTACGTGATGGAGGGCAAGATCTCCGAGCAGATCGCGCTCGATTACGCCTCCAGCCCGCACGACTTCAAGCTGATGCTCTCCGCCGGTGGCCAGCGCGCAAGCGGCATCGAGCAGCTGGCGGGCTCCAGTAGCGAGTAGTACGGGCGTCCGGCCGTAAATCCTGAGATTCCACCGGCTCAAGGCATGTCGAGAATGCGTCGATCACCGTCGTAATGGTGATCCTGCACTCATTGCGCCAGCGGTTCCGCGAGCTGCTGAGGAGCGAGCGCGGCATCGCCCTGCCGACTGCCCTCTTCGCGACGATCGCCAGCTTCAGTCTTGCGAGCGTCGCCGTGGTTGCCTCCGTGGATGCCCAACACGGGACGACACGCGATCACAGCTCAAAGGAAGCTATCGCCGCGGCCGATGCCGGGGCCAACATCGCCCTTCTGCGCCTGAATCGCTACGCGGCTTCGCTGAGTACCTCGACGCCATGCCTGGGCATGAGTGGATCGACCCTTGTTGTGACCACCGCGCTTGCAGACGGATGGTGCCCGGAAGTCAAAGGCACAGTGGGCGGTTCGAGCTACGCCTACCGCGTGAGCCCCCTAACCACCGGGACCATGAACGTGGTGGCAGCGGGAGCGTCTGGTGGCGTGAAGCGTCGTATCAACGTGTCCTTCACCGCGCAGACGGTGGGCAGCGTGCTCAGTGCCGCTGGAGTGATCGGCTTGGAAGAAATCAGCCTCGACAACAACGCGGACATCCGGGTGGGAATTGGGACCAACGGCAATGTCACGGTCAAAAACAACGCGAACGTCTGCGGCAACATCCGCCACGGCATCGGCAAGAAAGCCGAATTCAGCATTAACGGGACGCAGTGCAAAGGCTATGGGATCACCGAAGGCAACGAAAGCCTGCCGCCGGTCAGCAGCTTCATGCCCACCAACATCGCCACAACGAATGACGACTACCGCCTCGCCCAATGTACGAACACGAAAGTGAGCCCGCCGCTGCCGCTCGGCTGCCAGTCCGATACATACAGCGGCAGCTGGTCCAGCAATGTGCCATGGGACTCGAAATCGCGCACGATCTCGACCTCCAACAACGCAACTCTCACCCTGGGAGGCGGGGACTACTTCGTCTGCCGGCTCGAACTGAGCAACAACTCCCACCTGATCATGGCCGACGGTGCCCACGTCCGGGTCTTCTTCGACACGCCCGAGAACTGCGGGCTCAAATCCGGAGCGAGGCAAATCGAAATATCCAACAACGCCGGCATCACGTCGACGGGCTACCAGCCCGCCCTCGGCAAATTCGATGTGCCGGGCTTCTACCTGATGGGTTCGCCGACGATTCCGACGACTATCGAATGGTCGAACAACAGCGGAGTCAATGAGTTCGTGCTCTACGCCCCCAACAGCAACATCAACCTGAGCAACAACGCGACGTATGTGGGCGTGATCGCGGGTAAGACGGTCCACCTCGACAACAACGCGATTGTCAAGCAGGACGAAGGGTTTAAACCGCCGGCGATCGGGGGCGCGACGCTCTACTCCCGCCAGTCCTATGTCGAGTGCACCGGCGCAACCGGCTCGCCGCCGAACTCCAACTGCTGAGTGACCGCGGCCAGACGTCGCTCAGCGCTCAAGGTCTGAGGCCGAGCTGTCGAGCTAGATAGGCGGAAGTATGAGAGAGAAGCTGAACAGCAATCCGCTGATGCAGGCCGCCCTGATCGGTGTCCTGCTGGTGATCACCGGGATCTTTGTTCTCTCCTCGATGGGGGGTGGCGGAGGCGAAGCCGAATCCACGACCGCGACCAGTTCGGTGAGCGTTAGCACCCCCTCCGGGGAAGCATCCGTTTCAGCCACGGTGACCACTCCTGAAGGGGTGCCCGCGACGGAAGTACCTGCGGCCCCCACCTCCGTCGCGAGCGCGCCTGAGGTTCCCGCCCCACCATTGCCCCACGCGGTTACGGCCGCTTTCGCATCGAACCGGACGGTCGTCCTGTTGTTCGTCAGGAAGGGTGCCTACGAAGACAAGCTCCTCGCCCGCGAGTTTCGCCGGGTCCGCTCGATGTCGCGGGTCTCCGCATTCACGGTGCCGGCGAAGCGAATCGCCCGCTACGCGGCAATCGCACAGGGCGTGAAGATCGATCGAGTGCCGGCCCTTGTCGTGATCAGGCCCAAGCATCTGGACCACGGCGTGCCGGTCGCCTCGGTCAGCTACGGGATCCAGAGCGTCAACAGTGCCAAGCAGGCCGTACGCGACGCACGCTACAAGGGCCGCACGCTCAGCTATCACCCTTAGGAGATGACTCCGGCGGACTATCCAGGCCACTTGCGCCCCGTGCCGGGTGGCGGCGAGGCAACCGCGCCCAAGCTCGAGCCCGAAGAGGGAGGCACCCTTGGTCTCACGCCCCCGCTGGTCGCCGGTCGCTCCAGCGGCTTCATCACCGATGTCCTCGTCGATCTTGGCTTCGTTCCCGAAGACCGAGCACGTCAGGCGATCGAGGAGGCGCGCACCGCGGCTATTCCGCCGGAGGCGCTGCTGCTGCAGCAAAACGCAATCACCCCGGACCAGCTTTCGCGCGCGATTGCCGAGCGTTACGGGCTCGATCACATCGACCTCTCGACCTACCAAGTCGACATGGCGGCGGCAAATTTGATCACGGTGACGATGGCGCGCCGCTACCGGGCGCTTCCGGTCGGCTTCGTCGATCAGCAGACGCTGCTGGTCGCCATGGCCGATCCCACCAATGTCCTTGCCGTCGACGACGTTCAGATCGCCACCGGGTTGGACTGCCGCGTCGCGGTTGCCGCCGATGAGGACATCGATGCCCTGATCGGACGGCTCAACACGCTGCAGAGCGCCGTCAGCGAGGCAGTTGTCGAAGGCGAGGAAGAGGCCGCCGACGAACTCGCCGAGGTCAGTGAGATGCAGGTCAGCGCCGAGGACGCACCGGTGATCAAGCTGGTGTACAGCATCCTCGGCCAGGCAGTGGGGGAGGGGGCCTCTGACGTTCACTTCGAGCCCGACGAGGGGGAGATGCGGGTTCGCTTTCGTATCGACGGCGTGCTGCGCGAGGCGGCGCACGTGCCGAAACGGATGATCAGCGCGGTCGTCTCGCGGATCAAGATCATGAGCGACCTCAACATCGCCGAGAAGCGCGTCCCGCAGGACGGGCGGGTCAGCGTCACGGTGGAGGATCGGCGCGTCGACCTGCGCGTGACGACCCTGCCGACGCAGCGAGGCGAGGGCGCGACGATCCGCATCCTCGACAAGGAGAACGCCCAACGCACACTCGACGAACTCGGCATGGAGGGCTCGGCGCGCGAACGCTTCGAGGGCGCCTTTCAACAGGCCTATGGCGCCGTGCTCGTGACGGGCCCGACCGGCTCCGGGAAGTCGACCACGCTTTATGCAGCGCTCCAGGAGATGAACCAGGTCGAGAAGAACATCATCACGATCGAGGACCCGGTCGAGTACCGGATCTCAGGCATCAACCAGATCAACGTCAATCGAACCGCCGGCCTCGACTTCGCCACTGGCCTGCGCTCGATGCTGCGCGCCGATCCCGACATCGTGATGGTGGGGGAGATCCGCGACAGCGAGACGGCGCGGATCGCCATCGAGGCGGCGCTGACCGGGCACATGATGCTGACCACGCTTCACACCAACGACGCGCCCGGCGCGATCACCCGGCTGACCAAGATGGGTATCGAGGCCTTTCTAATCGCCTCCGCGGTCGACTGCGTCGTCGCTCAGCGCCTCGCGCGCAAGCTCTGCAATCACTGCAAGCGGCGCGCGATCGTCCTGCCCCAAGCGCTTGCCGACGCCGGCCTGCGGGTGGGGGCCGAGGTGGAGGCCTACGAGCCGGTCGGCTGTGGTCGCTGCAACCAGAGTGGCTACAAGGGACGGGTCGGGATCTACTCGGTGATGACGATGAGCGAGCGGATCAAGGAGTTGGCGGTCGACCAGACCTCGGAGGCCGATATCGCCACGGTCGCCCGCGAAGAGGGGATGCTGACCCTGCGCGAAGACGGCCTGGTCAAGGTGAGGAAGGGCATGACCAGCCTCGAGGAGGTGCTGCGTGTCACGGCCTGAGCTCGTGCATCGTCGCTTTCGGGTATCGAGGAATCGGTCGCAGCGGTCGATCTAGTCGCATGGACTTCGACTTTTCAGAGGTGCTGAGTCGCATGGTCGAGGCCAAAGCCTCAGACGTGCACCTGACGCCGGGGTTTCCCCCGGCGATTCGCGACAAGGGGAAGATCGTGCCGATGGACGGGTTCCCGGTGCTCGACGGTCAACAGACCCGCGAGGTCGTGTACAGCATCCTCAACGACGATCAGCGCAAGCGCTTCGAGAACAACAAGCAGCTCGACTTCGCCTACGCGATCCCGAACGTCGCTCGCTTCCGCGTCAACTGCTTCTTTCAGCGCGGCTCGGTAAGCGCTGCCTTTCGCCTCGTCCCGCAGGAGATCCCGAGCCTGGACTCGCTCGGCGTGCCGCAGGTGCTGCGCGAGCTGTGCGCCAAACCGCGCGGCTTCGTCCTTGTCACCGGCCCGACCGGCTCGGGCAAGTCGACGACCCTGGCGGCGATGCTCGACGTGATCAACGTCGAGCATCAGGATCACATCCTCACGATCGAGGACCCGATCGAGTTCCTGCACCAGCACAAGCGCTCGATCGTCAACCAGCGCGAGGTCGGCTCCGACGCCCCGGACTTCGCTCTCGGATTGCGCGCGGCGCTGCGAGAGGATCCGGACGTGATCCTGGTCGGCGAGATGCGCGACCTCGAGACGGTCTCGACCGCGCTGACCGCGGCTGAGACCGGCCACCTCGTCTTCGCCACCCTGCACACCCAGTCGACGGCGCAGACCGTCGACCGGATCATCGACGTCTTCCCGCCCGAGCAGCAGGGCCAGGTGCGGACCCAGCTCTCGATTGCCCTGCAGGGCATCGTCACCCAGCAGCTGCTGCCGACCGCCGACGGGATCGGCCGCGTTGTCGCCTGCGAGGTGCTGGTGCCGACGCCGGCAATCCGCAACTTGATCCGCGAGGGCAAGACCCACCAGATCTACGCCGCGGTGCAGACCTCGGGCGCGGTCGGCATGCAGACGATGGACGCCGACCTCGTACGCCTGGTTCGGCAGGGGAAGATCACCCGGTCGATCGCCGAGCAACGGGCTTCGGTCCCCGAGGAGCTGAAGCGCCTGCTGGGCGGCGCCGTTGCCCCGAGTCCCGCTGTGGACTCGGCCGGCAATGGTCTGCAGCCCACCGGCGCCCCACCGGCCTACTCGCAGGGGCGCTAGGCCGTGGCGGGGGCAACCACATTCGCCTTCCGAGCCATGGATCTGGCCGGCGCTGCCTCGGCCGGCGAAATCGAGGCCGAATCGAAGTCGCAGGTCGCCGATCAGCTGCGCCAGCGCGGCCTGATCGTCCTCGACGTCAGTGAGAAGACCAGCCCGGTCAACATCGAGGACTTCTTCAAGCGTTGGCAGAGCGTCGACATGCGCGAGCTTGCGGTCTTCTCACGACAGTTCGCGACGCTGGTCGCCTCGGGGATGCCGATGCTGCGCACCCTGCAGACGCTGGAGGAGCAGACCCAGGACGAGATGATCAGCAAGGCGACCGCCGACATCCGCGCCGACGTCGAGGCCGGCAGCACGCTGGAGCAGGCGATGGAGCGCCACCCCAAGGTCTTCGACCGCCTCTTCCGCGCGATGGTCCGCTCCGGTGAGCAGTCGGGGCGCCTCGAGGACTCGCTCGACCGGATCGCCTTCCAGGTCGAGAAAACCGATGCGCTGCGGCGCCAGGTCAAATCGGCGCTGATGTACCCGGCGCTGGTCTTCGGCTTCGCCGTCGTCGTGCTGGTCGCGATCGTCGTTTTCGTGATCCCGGTCTTCGTAAACGTCTTCAAAGAAATCGGCGAAGAACATCCGGGTGAAAGCACTTCCCTGCCTGCGCCTACCCAGCTCTGCGTTTCGGTCTCCAACGCCCTGACGGGCTACTGGTTCGTGATCATCCCCGGCCTGGTGATCGGCACGTTCGCTTTCTTCAGGTGGAAGAAGACCGAACGCGGCAAAGAGATTTGGGATCGCTTTCTCCTCCGTGTGCCCTTCAAGATCGGCGACGTGATCCAAAAGGTGGCCCTGGCTCGCTGGTCGCGCACCTTTTCCGGCTCGGTCGCCTCCGGCGTGCCGATGCTGCAGGCGATCCAGCTCACCGGCGAGACCGCCGGCAACATCGTCGTCGAGCAGGCGATGGCGGATGTCTATGCCTCGGTCAAGCGCGGTGGCTCCCTGGCGGCGCCGATCGAGAGCAACCCGATCTTCCCGCCGATGGTCGGCCACATGGTCGCGGTCGGCGAGGAGACAGGCCAGCTCGAGCACATGATGACCAAGATCGCCGACTTCTACGAGGCCGAGGTCGACGCCAAGGTCAAGGCCCTGACCGCTCTGATCGAGCCGATCATGATTGTCTTCGTCGGCGGCATGGTCGGCTTCATCGTGATCTCGATGTACCTGCCGCTCTTCAGCCTCTACGAAAAGATCCGCTGAGCGAAATCAAGTGCTACCCTGACGCACATGAGCCACGTGGGCGTTCGCCAACTCCGTCAGAACCTGTCTCGTTATCTGGTCCAGGTCAAGGCGGGGGAGAGCTTTGTGGTTACCGAGCGGGGGAGGGAGATTGCTCGCCTGACGCCATCAGGACCGGCCGATTCGCCAATTGCACGCCTCGTGGTCGAGCGAGGGGCAACGATGCCCTGTGGCGACCTGCTGTCTCGGGTGCGCGGGTCCAGCACGCCGCCCGCGGTTGGCCCGCCCAGCCTCGAGGTTCTCGACGAGCTTCGGGAGGACCGGCTATAGCCGGTCGGCTGGCTTACCTGGACAGCTCGGCCTACGTCAAGTTGCCGCTCCAGGAGGCTGAGCAGGAGGCCTTGCTTCTGGAGCTGAGCAAGTGGGACGGTTACGTATCTAGTGCGCTGCTCGGCGTAGAGGCGGTCAGGGCGTGTGGACGTTACGGCGAAAGATATGCCGCGGACGCTCGATCCTTCTTGCTGGACATGTCGCTCTTGCGGCTCGGGGACGAGGTATTGACCGAGGCTGCTTCCATCGATCCGGCCACGCTTCGCAGCCTCGATGCGGTGCACCTCGCCACGGCGCTCAGCATCCGCGAGGAGATCGGCGTCTTCGTCACCTATGACCACCGCTTGGGAGAGGCGGCGGCTGAGCAGGGATTGGTCGTCGTGCAGCCGAGCTGATTCCCGAACTTGGGGTGGACGGGTTATCCAAGCCTGATTTTTAGGGAGATGAAGTCCTAGTTTCGGGGATCAAGGGATCTGGGGAATGGCCGATTAGAGGGGGGTGATGAATCTGCCAGTGCTTCGGTGCCAAAGGCAAACTCGCTGTGAGGCGGGGGCGCAAAGCTGTCGGGACTCCCTTGTGGGAGTCGGCCGGGCTACCACCGGGGTCGACAGACACCACGTGGCTGAGATGCGACGGGGCTCTGGCTCAACTGTTAGGAACCTAGGAGGTCCCTGATGTTTATCCAGAATCTCCGGGCCAAGGTTGGCGCCCGGCTCAACGGCGACAGCGAGGCCGGCTTCACGCTGATCGAGCTCCTCGTCGTCATGCTCATCCTCGGAATCCTGGCCGCGATTGCGCTGCCAGCGTTCTTCAACCAGAAGCAGAAGGCCGGTGACGCAAAGGCCAAGGAGACCGCTCACTCGGCCCAGGTGGCGATGGAGACCTGTGCCACCGAACACAGTGGTGAATACACGTCATGTGGCGTGGCGCAACTCGAAGCAATCGAGCCAACCTTGACCGGCGCTCCGGTCACCTTGACGACTCCGGCGACAGGTGGCTACACGATCAAGGTTACGTCTAATCCGACGTCGCAGTACTTCGAAATCGTCCGCAGTTCGACGGGCGCGCTGAGCTACCCGTGCAAAGTCAAGGAAACTGGCGGTTGTCCGTCAACTGAAAGCTGGGCTAACGGTTGATCTTTGCCTAGTTCCACGCTCTTGGCTAAGCCAAGCGTGAAGTTCCGAGGGGCGGGCCGGCTGGCCCGCCCCTCGGCTTTTTGGCTGGGCCGCTGCAAGGGATTAAGCGAATCGCCGAACCCGGCCGATAGGAAGACGATGCCTCCCGATCCGGGTACAAGCCGCCTGTGGCCCGTTGTCTGGTGCATGGCAGCTTTTGCTGCTGCGCTGTTCAGTGCGATGCTTGGCACTTCGGCAGCCAGTGCTGCTCCAGCCACGTACGGGGGCGCTTCCGCCGACGGCGGCACGGTCTTCTTCACGACGACGGAAAAGCTCGTTCCCGGCGATACGGACAACCGGGTTGACGTCTATGAGCGCTCGTTCGATTCGGGGCTTGGGGCCTACGTGACTCGCGAGGTCTCTACGGGGCCGACCGGTGGCAACGATGCCTTTGACGCTTCCTATGAGGGCCGTACCTCCGACGGCCTCGAAGTCTTCTTCTCCACCGACGAGTCGCTGGTCGCGGCCGATACCGATCGCTCTGAAGACGTCTACATGCGCGACCTCTCAAATGGCACCACGACGCTGGTCTCTCAGGGCGCCGCCTCGTGTTCGGTCTCGAGTTGCGGCAACGGCCTCGCCGATTCGATCTTCGTCGGCGCGACCCCCAGTGGGGGCGATGTCTTTTTCATCAGCGACGAACAGCTCGACAGTGCTGACGGCGACAACTCCTTTGACGTCTACGTTCGCGACATCGAAAGTGGCATAACGACGCTGGTCTCTCGGGGCTCTACGTCGTGTTCGGGAACCGGCTGCGGCAACGGCGCGTTTGCCGCCTCGTTCAACGCCACCTCGACGAATGGGAATTTGGTCGTCTTCAGCAGCAACGAGCGGCTGGCGAGCGGCGACGAAGACAACCTGCAGGACATTTACGAGCGCAACCTGACCAGCGGCGCGACGACGCTCGTCTCCGGTGCGGGCGCCTGCGAAGCTGGTCTCGACTGCAACGCGGTCTACCGCGGCGCCTCCGAAGACGCGTCGCACGTCTACTTCCAGACCGACCAGCAGCTCGTCGTCGGCGACGGAGACAAAGCCTCGGATGTCTACGCCTGGACCGGCGGCGAACCGACGCTGGTCTCCACCGGACCCGCCGATGCCAACGACGCTGCGCCGGCGACTTTTGCGGGAGCCTCCTCTGACGGAGGCACGGTCTTCTTCCAGACCAGCGAACAGCTGACCACCGGCGACAAAGACAGCGCCACTGACGTCTACGCGCGCGACATCGGCAGCGGCACGACCACTCTTGTGTCGGCTGCCGGCAGCTGTCCCCTGGTGTCTGAATGCGACGCCGTCTATCGAGGCGCCTCCTCTGACGGAGGCACGGTCTTCTTCCAGACCAGCGAACAGCTGACCACCGGCGACAAAGACAGCGCCACCGACGTCTACGCGCGTGACATCGGTTCCGGCACGACTGCGCTCGTCTCTCAGGGGGAAGCTGCCTGCTCGCCCGGCTGCGGCAACGGGCCGGCGGAATCGCGGTTCGTCGGCGCCACCCCGGATGGTCAGCGAGCCTTCTTCTCCACGACGGAATCGCTGGGTAGCGCCGACGGCGATGAATCGACCGATGTCTATGTGCGCCAGCTCGCCGGGTCGCCCGCGACCGTCTCTCAAACGACGGGCGGGATCTGCCCGCTCAGCGAAGAAAAAGGCTGCGACGCGAATTTTGCCGGCGCGTCCGAAGACGGCACAGCCGTCTTCTTCTCGACGATCAAGCGGCTCAGCGCCGAAGACGTCGATTCGGAAAGTGACGTCTACGAACGCGCCGGGTCGAAAACGCGGCTCGTCTCGGTCGGCAACTCGATTCAGCTGGGGCCGGCGACGCCGGTCCTCACCGGCACCAACCCACCCTCGCCGGCGAGCTCGACGACGCCGGGGATCCAGGGGCAGTCGGATCCCAACACCGCGATCAAGCTCTACTCGACGTCTGATTGCTCCGGTGCGCCGATTGCCACCGGCAGCTCGACCCAGCTTGGTGGCGCAGGTATTGCCGTGACCGTGCCGGCCGGGTCGACGAAATCATTTCGCGCCACCGCAACCGACATCAATGGAGACACCTCGGCCTGTTCCCCGTCGATCGACTACACGCAGAGCTCGGCAGGGAGCGGTGGTGGAGGAGGCGGAGGTGGCGGAGGGGAAGAAGCCGGTGGAGGTGGCGGTTCGGGAGGTGGCGGCGCTGGCTCCGGGGGCGTCGGAACAGCTGGCGGGAATGGCGGGAAAGCGCCCCAGCCAGGCGGAGCCCATCTCATACCCCAGACCCGGATCACCTTCGCGCCGGCTTTTAAGACCCGGGTGCGGCGACCCGTCTTCCAGTTCGTCGATGCCACCGGTCAGGCCGGCACCACCTTCAGGTGTCGGATTGACCACCAGCGCTGGTATGGCTGCAGCTCGCCACAGCGACTGAAGCCCGTGCACCAGGGGCGCCACATCTTCAGCGTGATCGGGGTCAACTCGGGGATGTCGGAGCCGGCGCCGGTGACCCGCAAGTTCAAGGTGGTGAGCAAGTGAGGTGGGCGCTGCGCAGGCGGTTCGCCAACGTCCCCGGTGAGTCCGGGCTGACGCTTACCGAGCTGCTGGTCGCCTCAGCGATGGGCGTAGTCCTGATGGCGGCGGTGATGCCGCTGCTGATCGGGGCGCTTCGGGCCCAGCCCAACGTCAGCCAGAAGTCCGCCAACATCCAGACGGCGCGCTGGGTGCTGGAGCGGATGACGCGTGAACTGCGCGAGGGCTTGGTGGTCGACAAAGCGACCTCCACCTCCTCTGTCTCCTTCAAGACCTACGTGCGCCACGCGACCTGTGGTGGCACCACCCTCCTTCCCAGCGCCTCACCCTCGATCAAATGCGAGGTGACATACAGCTGTGCCGCCGGCGCCTGCACGCGCCGCGAGACCGCGCCCGATGTCTACACGGGAGGCAGCCTGACCACGATCTTCACCGGCCTCAGCAACAGCTCCAACGTGTTCAGCTACAGGCCGAACGCCACCGCGCCGACCTATGTCGGGATCACGCTGGCGATTCCAGATCCACGTGGCAGTGCCGCCCTCACCGTCTCCGATGGCGCCAGCCTGCGCAACGCGACCCTGGCCAACTGATGCGCCGCGCCGTTGCAAGAGAGGACGGGATCACGATCATCGAGGTGCTGGTCGCAGCGCTTGTCTTGGTGATCGGTGGCTTTGCGACCTTCGGGGCGCTGCGTGCGGCCACGATCAACACCCAGCGGGCCAAGGCCACCCAGGTCGCCCTCGACCGGGCGCAACAGGAAATGGAGAAGCTGCGCAGCCTCTCCAACAAGGAACTTGCCTTGACCGCGACGCCGTCGTCGACGAGCGACGCGCTCAACCCCAACCACCGGGTCTCCAATGCCGAATTCGCCCTGCTCAGGGAACCGCCGAGCGAATACAAGCGGATGGTGGTCAACGGCGGCGAACTCTACGGCGGCGGTGTCGTCGAAGGCGGGGTGGTCAATCCGGGCCCGACGTCGTTCAGCAGCGGCGACGTGACGGGCAAGGTCTATCGCTACGTTGTCTGGCACGACGACCCGAACTGCCCGGTCGCGACCTGTCCCGGGAAACAGGACTACAAGCAGATCGTCGTCGCGGTGAAGCTCGATACCCCCGGCAACCAGTCGGGGGAGCGGGGATACGTCGAAGTCCAGTCTGACTTCATCGACCCGAAAGACACCCCGCTCAACGATCCACTCCCGGGGGCCAACGGTGTGGTGACGGCTCAGCAGTTCTTCCTAACCGATACGCCCTGTGCGCCGACCG
>Ga0066654_10000173_pt1 | contig 14402 bp, 14 predicted proteins | sample GraSoiAngelo_103_FD_66715 | JGI IMG/M metagenome (GOLD analysis project Ga0066654, IMG submission 66715) | Grasslands soil microbial communities from the Angelo Coastal Reserve, California, USA - 14_0903_05_20cm | ecosystem: Environmental > Terrestrial > Soil > Grasslands | place: USA... | reverse complement strand
CTCTACCCCCCGGCTTCAAGAGGGAAAACCCGCAGAAGAAGCAATCGATGCGGTCCAAGATCATTTTTTGGCGCTGCAAGCCAAAAAGAGGCCTGAGCAACCTCTCAATAGGATGTTTGAGCAATGGAGTTCAGATCCAGCCTCCCGTACGGGTCGGGGCGCAGCTGACCGGCTGGTCGGCAATCCGGCCGGTGCTCGCCGGCTTTCTGCTCGCCACCGACGCCTTCGTCGTTGCCGCCCTCCTCGTCTCGCGCCGGCACGGGTGGCTGCCGCCCTTCATCGCCTTCGGCGCGCTTCTGATCGGGCTGGTCGCCTTCGAGGTCTGGGCGGTGCGCCACCGGCACGATGACGACCGGCCTCGATCGGGCCGCTGACACCTGCTCTCCAACTCAGCCGTTGCGGCCGATCAGCATGATGCCGGCGATCGACGCGGTTGCAAGCAGTGCTAGGGCGATATCGGTCCGACGCTCGTTGTCTCTCATCCCACACTTAGAACACCCCCGCTCGGCGGAAGATGCTCTGCGAACGCGCTAGCCCCCTTCCTCGACGAACGCCTTTCTAAGCGCCTCGTCAAAGGGTTCGGGCTCGATCCCGAATGGCTCGGCGCCACTGGGGTCGGTGACCACGGTCGCGCTGGTCAGGCCCTCGATCAGTGGACGCGCCACGTTGGTGTCGACGGGAGTCACCAGACCAAGCCAGAGCGAGGAGAGCCAGGGAGTGATCAGTGGCACCGGGATCTGACGACGCGGCTCCTTGCCCATCGCGATCGCCATGCGGTCGAGCATGTCGGCGTAGCTGAGGATGTCGGGACCGCCGATCTGAACCTCGCAGCCCTCGGACTCCACCACCTCGGGCGCTCGCCGCAGGTACTTGACCGTCGCATCGATCCCGATCGGCTGGGTCTCGGTGCGCAGCCAGCCTGGTGTGATCATCACGGGCAGGCGGCCGACCAGGTAGCGCAGCGTCTTGTAGGACTCGCTGCCGGCGCCGACCACCATCGCGGCGCGGAAGTAGGTCAGCGGCGGCCCCTCGGCGATCAGCATGCGGGCCGTTTGATGGCGGCTCTGCAAGTGCTCGGAGGCACTGTCGCCGCCGAGGCCGCCGAGGTAGATGACCCGCTCGATGCCCTCACGCTTCGCCATGCGACCGAAGTTGGTCGCGCCGACGCGCTCGCGCTCGGCGTAGCCGCCACCTCCGCCCATGGCGTGGACGAGGTAGTAGGCGACCTCGACTTCGGCGCCCGCCCCGACGAGGCTCTCCGCGTCGGTGATGTCGCCCTCGTGCAGCTCCATCCCCGCCGCTTCCAGGTGACGCGCCTTGGCGCGATCGCGGACGAGACAGCGCACGGCGGTGTCCGAGTCGGCAAGCGCCATCGCCAGTCTGCCGCCGACGAATCCGGTTGCTCCGGCGATGAGGACGCGACGCGCGATCCATCCAAGTTACCCGGCGAGGCTGCGAAGCTACACCGGTGCGCACCTATCTTCTCGAGCGGAGCCAGCGCGTCGAGGTTCCAATCGACCGTGCCTTCGCCTTCTACGGCGACGAGCGCAACCTCGAGCCGCTCACCCCGCCCTGGCTCCATTTCGAGGTGACGACCCCGCGCCCGATCTCGATGACGGCCGGCACCCTGCTCGAGTACCGGCTGAAGCTGCACGGAGTGCCGATCCGCTGGCGAACTCGGATCGACGCCTGGGAGCCACCAACCCGCTTCACCGACTTCCAGGAGAAGGGCCCCTACAAGCTATGGGAGCACACCCACACCTTCGAGCCCGACGGCGAGGGGGCGACGATCATCCGCGACCAGGTCCGCTACGCGATTCCCTTCGGCCCGCTCGGCACGCTCGCGCACCGGCTCTTCGTACGCAGGGACCTGGAGCGGATCTTCGACTACCGGCGCGACGCCGTCGCCCAGCGCCTCACGTCCGGTTAGGCAACTCACCACGCCTCATGCCGGGTTCGAATCGGCGCCGATCCGGGGCACGCGCACCGCAGCAGCTGCTGGCTAACCGACCGCGTCGGCCCACTCGCTGAGGCGGCCCGCGAACTGTGGGGTCGCCGCGTCGACCTCGACGATCGCGTCGGCGGGGACGTTCGCCTTGCGGGCGGCGGCCATGATCGCGTCGGGCGAAGGGGCCTCGTAGAGGCAGTAGGTGCGGCGCCGGTCGGCGCTGAGGAAGGAGAACAGCCAGCGGACTCCCTCGCCGCCGTTGATCTCCTCGATCAACTCCACGTCCTCGTCGCTGAGGTCCAGCTGATCGGCGAAGTTACGCTCGATCACATAGAGAGCCATCGGCTGATCGTAGCGGGGATTTCGGCTTACCGGGAAGCGAGCCCGTGTCGATGTGCGTATGACGCGGCCTCGGTGCGATTTGCCGACTCGGTCTTGCGCAGGATGCTGCGGATGTGATTGGCCGCGGTGTGTTCGCTGATCGAGAGCCTGCCGCCGATCTCGCGGTTGCTCATGCCCTCGGCGACGAGCGCCAGGATCTGCACCTCCCGCGGCGAGAGGCTGTCGGGCAGGTCGACCGCGACCGCGCTGACTCCGAGGCCACGGATTTTCCCCAGCAGTCCCTCCATCCCGATCTGCTCGGCCAGGACAGTCGCCTCGCCGAGCAGCTCTCCGGCTCGCTCGCGGCTTGCGCCGCCACGGTCAAGCAGGAAGCGACCGTACTCATAAGCGGTGTGCGCCAGCCAGGTCGATGCGCCCATCGTGCGGTTCAGGTCCATCGCCCGCTCGAAGTGCTCTTCCGCGCGGGCCGATTCCTTGAGCGTGGCGGCAAGCATGCCCAGGTAGCGATCGGCCGCCCCGTAGCAGGCCACCAGGTGGCCAATCATCACGTTGGTGCCGGCCAGCGGCTCCAGCTCCGGGTAGACGATCGCCGCCATCGCCTCGTCGTCGAGCGCCGCGCAGGCGTCGGTCAGATATACGAGCGCCGCCGTCCACAGCGAGGTCCGGAAGCCGTCGATGCCCTGGGCGGCGATGGCGGCCATCTCTCGCCTTGCCTCGTGCTCCATTCCCAACTCGGCCAGGACGGCGACCAGCCCGGGGCGCCACGGCCCCTCACGGTCGACGGTTCTGGCCAGGATCCTCATAGCCGGCGCCAACTCGGCCAGTCGTCCCTGCTCGCGGCGCAGGCCGAACATCTGAATTCCGTGGGTGCCGGATGCCTCACGTCCGATCAGCAGCTGGCCCCACTCGCGCGAGCGCTCCGCCATCGCTTCGCTTTCCGCGAGGTTCCCCCGGCAGAGGGCGATTGCCGAGCCGTAGTGCTCGGCGACGTGGTTCATGAACGGCTGCGCCGTCCGGTCGGCCATCTCTCGCTGCGCGGCGACCTCGTCCCAGGCGGAATCGAGGTCGCAGAGGGCGACGAATGTCGGCACCCGCCAGGCCATCGCCTCGGTCTGGGTCTCGGCGTCTCCCATCTCCTCCGCCAGGTCCCGCGCCTCGGTCAGCATCGCCAGGATTTCCTCGAGTGGGGTTGCCCCCCGGGCCCAGTAGGAGCGAACCAGCACCCACGCCAGTGCCCTGCGGTCGCCGTGCTCTCTTGCCAGCGCGACCGCGTTGCCGCGCACAAGTGCGCCCCGCTCCGGCTCGCCCACGAAGCTGAGCCCGCGGGCAAGTCCCGAAAGCAAGCCGATCCGCAGCTCGTCATCTCCCTCGCCTACCGCGATAAGCGCCTCCTCGAGCAGCTTGAACGAGACCTGGCTAGCGATTCCGGGCCGCCAGCAGGCCTCCTCGTAGCCGATCGCCGCCCGCGCCAGCAGCCCGGCGCTGTCAAGGTGGCGGGCGATCTCCGCCGCCGCCGTGAAGGCCTCTTGCGCGTCGGTTGCCTTGCCGGCCCGGTGGCTGGCCGAGCCGAGCTCGAGCAGAACCCCGGCGCGCTCGGCCTCGTCATCGATCCCGATCTCGATTGCGGTCCGCAACCGCATCCCGGCATCGTCGAAGGCGAGTGCGGCGCTGGCCGCGCTGGCGGCGCGAAGGTTGTAGTTGACGGCCCGCTCGGTTCCACCGAACGGCGCGGCCGCGCCGAAGTGATGGGCGAGGTCCGCGAGCGCGCGGTCGGAGGCGCCGCCGGCGCGCTCGAACTCCTCCCCGACGCGGAGGTGCAGCTCCGCCCGCCGCAGTCGTGAGAGCCGATCGTAAAGCGCCCTCCGCACGATCTCGTGGGTGAAGCGGCAGGCAAGCCGCTGCGAGCGCAGCTCCTCGATCATGCCGCTTCCCACCGCCTCCTCGAGAGCGACGAGCAGATCGGCCTCGCCGAGGCCGGCGGCGCGGCGAATCGGCTCGAGCTCGAACTCGGGCCCGGCGACGGCGGCCAGCTCGAGCAGATCCGTGGTCTTCGGAGCGAGGCGCGAGAGCCGCTGGCCCACCACCTCGTGGACGCTTTCGGGCGTCCCGAGCTCGCTCAGCGGCCGGGTCACCCTCACCTCTCCCCCGCCGACCTCGACGGTCCCGGTCTCGACCAGGGCACGCCAGAGCTCGCAGACGAGAAAAGCGTTGCCGCCGGTGAGGTCGTGGATCGTCTCGGCAAGCTCGCCCAGCGCGGCGCCGGAACCGCTGCCGGCGGCGCGGCTGACCAGATCGGAGACCTCGGCCCCGGAGAGGCCCGAGAGCCGCATTCGCACAACGTCCTCGGAGCGGCGCAGATCGGCAAGCGTCTCCGCCAGCCCCGCGGGCACGTCGGCATCGGTATCGCGAAAGGTGACAAGCAGCAACAGCCGGCCGCTGCCTGCGGAGCGCGCCAGGTGCCGCAGCATCAGCAGCGTCGGGGCATCGGCCCAGTGCACATCCTCGAGCACCACCAGCACCGGCCGGCTGCGACTCACGTTCTCAAGCAGGTCCGCGACAGCAGTGTGGAGGCGGTGGCGCTCGGTATCGGGGTCGGCCTCGACCGGCTCGGGCAGCTCGCCGACGCGGGAGGGCAGATCGGGCAGCAGACGCGTCAGCTCGCCGCCCCCCGTGCCCAGAGCGTCGCCCAGATCGGCAGGATCGGTCGCTCGCACGAGCTGATCGAGGGCCTCGACGAAGGGTCGGTAGGGGGTCTGAACCGCCGCGTCACAGGCTCCGCAGAGAACCAGCACGCCTTCGGCGGCGGCCTCGGCGGCGAACTCGCGCGTCAGCCGGCTCTTGCCGGCACCGGGCTCGCCCGCCAGCAAGGCCACGCGACGACCCTCTCCTGCGGCACGCGGCATCAGGGTCCGCAGCTTCTCCAGCTCGGCCGCGCGCCCGACGAACGGGGAGATCGAGGTTCGCCGGAGCGAGCCCGGAAGCTCCGGGGTCTCTGCATCCATGAGAAAAAGATAGTCAGACTTGACTATTCCGCCCGAAACGGCCGAATCCGGACTGCTCGAAGTGGATCAGATCAGGTCATGACAGGCGGATTTTGCAGTCCTACGCTCGTCGGGAAGAGATTGAGACAACCCGCAAGGAGGCACCGATGAGCAGCACCGCACCCAGTGAGATAGCCGGCTTCAAGGGAAGGCTGACCCGCCCCGAGGACCCCGGCTACGAGGACGCCCGCACCGTCTACAACGCGATGATCGACCGGCGCCCCGCGCTGGTGGCCACCTGCGCCGACGCCGGCGACGTGGCGAAGGTCATCGCCTTCGCCAGTGCCCACGACCTGCCGCTGGCGGTCCGCGGCGGCGCCCACAACGGCGCCGGGCTGGGGTCCGTCGACGACGGTGTCGTTCTCGACCTCGCGGGACTGAAGGGCATCGAGGTCGACCCCGAGGCCCGGACGGTCCGGGTCGGCGGCGGCTGCCTCTGGGGCGAAGTCGATGCGGCGACCAACGAGCATGGGCTGGCGACGCCGAGCGGAATCATCTCGACCACCGGCGTCGGCGGCCTCACTCTGGGGGGCGGCCTCGGACACCTGACCCGCAAATGCGGCCTCAGCATCGACAACCTGCTCGAGGCCGAGGTCGTCCTCGCCAATGGCGAGCAGGTGCGGGCGGCCGAGGACGAGAATCCCGACCTCTTCTGGGCAATCCGCGGCGGCGGAGGCAACTTCGGCGTCGTCATCTCCTTCGTCTTCCGACTGCACGAGGTCGACACGATCGTCGGCGGCCCCACCTTCTGGGCGGTCGAGGATGGCGCCGAGGTATTGACGGCCTATCGGGACTTCCTCCCCAACGCTCCCAGGGAGCTGAACGGGTTCTTCGCCTTCGCCTCCGTTCCGCCGGCGCCGCCGTTCCCCGACGAGCTGCACCTGCGCAAGGTCAGCGGCGTCGTCTGGTGCTACTCGGGAGACCCGGCAGACGCCGCCGAGGCAATGGCCCCACTGCTGGAGGCAACCCCGGAGCCGCTGCTGCACGGCCCGCAGGAGATGCCGCTGCCCGCGCTTCAAGGCGCCTTCGACCCGGTCTACCCGGCCGGGGACCAGTGGTACTGGCGCGCCGACTTCGTCAAGGAGATCCCCGACGAAGCCGTTGCGGTACATGCCAAGTTCGGGGCCGAGATGCCCACCTGGAAATCGACCATGCACCTGTACCCGATCGACGGGGCCGCCCACGACGTCGGGCCCACCGATACCCCGTGGGCCTACCGTGACGCCAACTGGGGCTCCGTCTTCGCCGGCGTCGACTCCGACCCCGCCAACGCGGACAGCATCCGCAACTGGTGCGTCGATTACTTCGAGGCCCTACACCCTTACTCGGCGGGCGGCGCCTACGTGAACATGATGATGGACGAGGGCCAGGAGCGAGTAAGGGCGAGCTACGGCGACAACTACGACCGTCTCACCCAGGTCAAGGCCAAATACGACCCCGACAATCTCTTTCGGGTCAACCAGAACATCCAGCCCAATGCCTGATCGCGATTACGACGTCGTGGTCGTCGGCGGGAGTCTGGCCGGGTGCGCCGCGGCACGCCTGCTCGCGCTGCGGGGGGCTCGCGTCGCCGTGGTGGAGAAGCGGCCCGAGCTCAACGCCTACAAGGTCGTCTGCACCCACAACATCCAGGCCGGTGCGATGCCGGCGATCGAGCGCCTGGGAATCGGACCGGCGATCCGCAAGGCCGGTGCCGTTCGCGCCCAGAGTGACATCTCCGACTACTCGAGTGGGCGACGCTTCTCGCCCCTCGAAAAGCTCGTCTACTCGACCGCGGGGCACGATGCCGAGCTTGCCGGGCGGGTCGAGGACTTCGGCACCCGCTCGATAGGCGGCATCGCCTGCACCCGGCGAATGATTACCCGGGCCGCCCAGCTACAGCTTGGGTTTGGCGGCTGAGCGCGATTCCGATGCCACTCTTCATGGATCGCCACGATCTTCCGGATGCGACGGCTGCCGATATCGCAACCGCTCACATGCACGATCTCGAGGTGCAGGAGAGGTTCGGCGTGCGCTTCGTCACCTACTGGTTCGAAGAGGAGGCCGGCAGCGCATTTTGCCTCGTCGAGGGTCCCGACAAGGAGTCCGTCGAGGCAGCCCACAGCGCCTCGCACGGGATGCTTCCCCTGAACGTGGTCGAGGTCAACGAGGCGAGTATTCGAGGGTTCTTCGGACGGCTCAATACTCATCCCCCAGGCGAGCCCTACGTAGAGAGCGCCTTTCGAGCGGTCCTCTTCACCGACATGGTCGACTCCACTCGTCTCACCCAACAATTGGGCGATCGCGAGGCCATGCAGCTAGTTCACCAACACGACACGATAGTGCGCTCTGGCTTGGCGCAGTTCGGCGGCAGCGAAGTCAAGCACACTGGGGATGGGATCATGGCGGCGTTCGACGCAGCGTCCCGAGCGGTCGGCGCGGGGGTGCAAATCCAGCGGACGCTTAGAGAGCTCAATGCCGGTGAACAGTCGGGGCTGCGGGTGCGCATCGGGGTGGCCGCGGGAGAGCCCGTAACTCAGCAAGGCGATCTCTTCGGAGCAACTGTGCAGCAAGCGGCGCGGCTTTGCGCGTGCGCACAGCCAGATTGCATTGTCGTCTCATCGGGGGTGCACGACCTTTGCCGCGGGAAGGGAATCCGGTTCTCCGATGCGGGCCCCCTCGTCGCGAAGGGCTTCGACGAGCCAATCGGGCACTTTGAGGTCGACTGGCGCGATTGACCTCAAGGACACGCGATGCGCCCGCTCATCAAGGTCGGGCCGTCCGCTCCAAGCGGGGCGCTGTCTACTGACTGTCTGCCGTCAAAAGTGCCAGCGGCTCAACATCGAGTTTGCCGGCGATCTTCTCCACGCTTCTCAAGGTCAGATTGCGCTCGCCTCGCTCAATGCCTCCCATGTAGGTGCGGTGCACACCAAGTACGTCGGCGAAGTCCTCTTGGCTGAGTTCACGGGCTTTGCGATAGGCCCGCAGGTTCTCGCCGACGATGCGCTGCAACTCACCCTCCACGAAGCCGGACGGTGCCTGTTTGCTACTTGACAGTCTACAGACCGATAAGTAGCATCGCCCGCCCGCCTGGCCAAGGGCTCCGATGGTCGTTAGCAAGCTGTCTCCCTCGGCCAGGCGGCTGAAACTCGGTCGCTAACTCCGCACGATCTGCGAGACTCGCTGGTGGCTCATGGCCATTACCTGGGCGATAGCCTTCATCGGCAAGCCCTCTTTGTAGGCCGCCCTGATGGCCTTGTCGCGCTCAGCTCGGAGTTGATCAGCAGCTTGCTCCAGCTCGGCTTCACGGCGGGAGTAGGTCTTGGCAAAGGCCATAAGGCAGTCCTTGGCCTCCGGTGCTTGGCGCTCAGGTCGGGCGATAATCGAGATCGTCCGTCCTATTCCTGCTATTCGGTTAGCATAAACAAAGCGCGGCGAAATGGTCCGCAGAAGCCGGCGAAAGAGTCAGCGGTTTGTGGTCCGCCAGCTGCGTCGGCTTCGTACGGTTGCGCCACGAGCAAGGCGAGCCCTGCGGGCCTCACCGTCATAAGGGAGACTCCCCCGCCGGGAGTGCTTCCCTCGCTGCCGGCCGCACCGAGGTCGAGCTCCCGTAAGTTAGTTTCTCGTTCCTCGCGGGAACCAGCTCAATGACCTTGACTTGCGCTCAACACCCAGATCGTAGAAACGGTCGCCTTGGCTGAGAGGGGGGCGCTGCCGCAGGTCCCGAAGGTGCGGCGCAAGGTGCTAGATGCGGTGCGATCTTTGTTTACGCCGCTGCTGCCCGACGACTATCTAGAGCTGATCAACCCGCTCTGGTCGACTAAGGAGCTAAGGGGGCGGATAGAGCGGATCGACGAAGAGACCCCAACGGCGGTGACAGTGCTGATCAGGCCCGGGTATGAGTGGCCAGGACACCGGCCCGGGCAGTACCTGCGAATCGGAGTGGTGGTGGATGGCGTGCACCACTGGCGCGCCTACTCGCTTACCTCTGAGCCCGGCCGCCCCGACGGCTGCATCAGCATCACCCCGAAGCTGGTCGATTCCGGCGTCGTTTCGCCGTATCTGACCCGCCGGGCCAGGCCCGGGGACCTCGTGCGCCTGGGCGGCGTGGAAGGGACCTTCGTGCTCCCCGACGAGGCGCCGGAGAAGCTGCTCTTCATCAGCGCCGGCAGCGGCATCACGCCGATCATGAGCATGGTTCGCGATCTGCACCGCCGCGACGCAATCAACGACGTCGTCCATATCCACTCGGCAAGGAACGCGGATGACGTGATCTTCGCCGAACGCCTGCGGAAGATCGACGAAGCGCACGAGGGGTTCGGCCTTCAGCTGCACATGTCCGGCGAGCGAGGCCGAATCGCCCCGGCCCAGCTCGACACCCTCTGCCCCGACTGGCGCGAGCGCCAGGCCTACGTCTCCGGCCCGGGGGCGATGCTCGACGCGATCTGCGAGCACTGGGAACGCGAGGGGGACCTGCAGCTGCTCCATATGGAGCGCTTCCAACCAATCATCGGCGGCGTCCCCGGCGAGGGCGCGGGTGGCACGATCCGCTTCCTGAAGACCGACATCCAGACCGAGTGCGACGGCGGTCTGCCGATCCTCGCCGCCGGCGAGAATGCCGGCGCTGCACTTCCCTTCGGCTGCCGGATGGGCATCTGCCACACGTGCGTCGGGCGGCTCTGTTCGGGCGAGGTCCGCGACCTCCGCACGGGAGACGTCCACGGTGGCCCTGGTGAGATGATCCGCACCTGCGTCAACGCCCCCGAAGGGCCGATCGAGATCGCGCTCTGACCGTGAAAGGCCCGCCATGAACCCAACCGCCCTGACTTCTCCCACCGACAAGCCAGAGAGCCCCCTCGCGCACCTCTCGGAGGAGCAGCTCGAGGCCCTTGCCGACGAGCTCGACGGGATCCGCGACCGTACGTTCGCCGACCTCGGCGACCGCGACCGGCGATACATCGAGAGCATGATCGAGATGCAGCGGCGCCTTGCCGTGATCGGCCGCGTGCTGCTGCTCGCGGCCCGCAACGGGCCGGCCCAGGTCGCCGGCACTAGCGCGCTCTCGGCAGCGAAGATCCTCGAGAACATGGAGATCGGGCACAACGTCCTGCACGGCCAGTGGGACTGGATGAACGACCCCGACATCAACTCCACAACCTGGGACTGGGACACGGCCTCCACCGCCGAGGCCTGGAAGCACTCTCACAACTACGTCCACCACACCTACACCAACATCCGCGGCAAAGACAAGGACCTTGGCTACGAGATCATGCGGATCGATCCGCAGCAGCGCTGGAATCCGGTCTACCTGCTGCAGCCGATCTACAACCTCATCCTCGCCGCCTTCTTCGAGTGGGGCGTCGCCCTCCACGACCTCGACTTCGAGGCGATCCGCAAGGGAACCAAGTCCAAGGCACAGGTCCAGCGGGAGCTGGAGGGCATACGCGCGAAGGCAAAGAGCCAGGTAGTCAAGGACTACGTCGCGTGGCCGCTGATCAGCGGCCTGGCCGCGGTCGCGGCCGATCTTGGCCTCGAGTTCCTCAGACCATCCGGCGAGAAGGGCCGCGCCCGTCGTCGCAAGGGCCTCGCGCCCACGCTGATCCGCGGCCTGCGCGGTGGCGCGAAGACTTATCGCAGGGCTGCCGCGGCCAATGCGACGGCCAACATCGTCCGCAATGTCTGGTCCTACGCGATCATCTTCTGCGGCCACTTCCCCGACCAGACCTACACCTTCAGCGCCGAGGAGGTCGTCGACGAGAGCAGGGGCGGGTGGTATGTGCGGCAGATGGTCGGCGCCGCCAACATCGACGGCGGTCCCCTCTTCCATGTCGCCAGCGGAAACCTCAGCTACCAGGTTGAGCACCACCTCTTCCCCGACATGCCGAGCAGTCGCTATGCGGAGATCGCCCCACAGGTGAAGGATGTCTGCGAACGCTATGGGCTCCCCTACAACAGCGGGCCGTTTTGGCAGCAGTTCGGCATGGTCCAACGGACCATCCTGCGACTGGCCTTTCCCGGCGGAGAACCGCGGCCGAAGCCAGGCCCCTACCGAGCGCCCGACGCGGACCTTGAGCCCTGAGCGAACCGAGAGCGCCTTCTAACCGCTTTCCCTGCTAAATAGCCCCTTTTGACGATGTCGTAGACAAATACGTCCCGGAAGTGTTGTTGCATGTCTCGCACGAGTCATCGCGCCATGCGTGAACCCTCCCACCCCAGTCGCCGGCCTTCCGTCCTCGTGCCTCGACCTGCGCTCGAGAGCGTCAGGCTCACCCTCTCCGACGACGCCGCGACAACCATTCAGGTGGCGCGCTTCGAGCGAGCCCACTTCGAGATCCGGGTCGTCGCGATTGAGCCCTGCTCCACGGTGCTGCGCTGGTGTGTCGAGAGCGGCGCCGAACACGCGATCGTCGGGGGCTTCTACCTGCGGCCCGGAGGCCCACCGCTTGGAGATCTGCGGATCGGTGGCAGCGTCCACCCGACCCAGCCCTTCGACCCGCCCTGGGGAGAGCGCCGGGCCTGCATCTACGCCGACGACGGCCAAGTCCAGCTGGCTCCACGGCACGAACTGCCCCTCGAGCCCGCGGGGGACCTGCTTCAGGCCGGACCGATGCTCGTCGCCGGCGGACGCTCGTTGATCCACAGCGGAGAGGACGCCGAGGGCTTCTCGGCGGGTTCGGGCCAATTCGACTCCGACATCACCGCCGGCCGCTATCCCCGGGCCGCTCTCGGCCTCTCCGATCGGGATCTGATCGCAATCGCCAGCGAAGGCCGAGCCGACGACGAGGCGGGCCTGACGATGGCCGAGCTGGCAACTGCAATGATCGACCTCGGGGCCGCCGATGCGATCAACCTCGACGGCGGCGGCTCTGCTTCGCTCGTGATTGACGGCGCGCTCGTCAACACCCCGCGCGAGGAGCATGGCAGGGAGCTCGTCGGTGGCCGCGAGGTCGCCACCGCCCTGCATTTCGCCGCCCGCTAGCTCGCGAGCAGGCATTTTGCATCGCCCCGATAGCCTCGGTGCGATGCCTACTCCGAACAAGATCTTGATGGGCATCTACTTTTACCCCCGCGGCGGCTCCGCGCATGTCTGCAGAGCGACCGCACGGGAGTTCGAGCGAAACGACTTCGAGGTGACCGTCCTCTCCGGCTCTCGCTCCGACCTAGGTGAGCCCGCGCTGGCAGGCAGCTTCTACTCCGGGCTCGACCTGCGGACGGTCGACTTCACGCCGGCGCTGCGCAGCCCGAACGCCCTGCGCTTCTCGGGGCCGGCGGAAACGGCGCCGATGCACGGCTCCTATGAGGATCGCACCGACGCAGAGGATCCGATCCTGGCCAGTCTCGACGACGACGATTACGAGCTCCAGGTCAATGCTTGGATACGGGAACTGCATTCCGCAGGCGCCGCGGAGGCCGACCTACTCTACCTCCACCACCTGACGCCGCTCAACGAGGCTGCCGCTCGCGCCTTCCCCGGGATCCCGGTCTTCGGCCACATCCACGGGACCGAGCTCCTGATGCTCGAACAGATCATGGCGGGCGCTCCGCCCGAGTGGAGCCACGCAGAGATCTGGGCCGAGCGGATCCGCGACTGGGCGGCGGCCTGTGAGCGGATCGTCGTCAGCAACCAGCAGGGCCTAAAGCGCGCCGCGGCGGCTCTCGACCTCGATCCCGAGCGCTTCGTCTGCGCTCCCAACGGCTTCGACCCGAACTTTGCCCCTCGCAAAATCGACCGCCGTGCCCACTGGCGCCGCCATTTGATCGAGAGCCCGCAGGGGTGGAGGCCTGGATCTCTGCCAGGCAGTGTCGGTTATGAGGAGTCCAGCTTGGAGGCGCTGGAGGGAACCGTGTTGCTCTACGTGGGCCGCTTCACCGAGGTCAAGCGCCTGCCGCTGCTGATCGAGGCCTTCGCGCGGGCCCGCCCCCGCTTTGGCGAACCCGCCGCACTGGTCTTGGTCGGCGGCCACGCCGGCGAGTGGGAGGGAGAGCATCCGCTCGACGCGATCGAGCGCCTCGGCTGTCCGGATGTCTTCCTCGCCGGCTGGCACTCTCACGACGATCTGCCGGACTTCCTGCGCGCCGGTGACCTTCTCGTTCACGCCTCGGTCCATGAGCAGTTCGGCCAGGTGTTGGTCGAGGCGATGGCCTGCGAGCTGCCGGTGATCGCGGTCGACCGCGGCGGCCCAGCGGAGATCGTCAACGATCCCGATACCGGCTGGCTGGTTTCGCCCGACGATGTCGACGGCCTCGCCGAGGCGATGGTCGAGGCCGTCAACGACGGGGACGACCGGCGCCTCCGCGGCCGGCGAGCCCGCGAAGAGGTGGTCGACCGCTACGCGTGGCAGCGGATCGGCCTCGAGCTGACCGAGGCCGTCGACGAGTTCTCAAAGGCTTGCGCTCCTTGAGAGCCGTCAGGGGGTCATCGGCGAGCATCAGCTACGGTCGGCCCATGGTCTTCGACTTCAGGCACAAGAACATCGAGGGCAAGTGGAAGGCCAGCGGGCACCACAAGGGGCTCACACGTGATGCTGCCTTCGCCTCATTGGAGGAAAGGAACGGTCACATGCCTGCGGGCAGATACATGTCTCGGCCGCGGGACGGTAAGACCAGGGACTGGGACCTGTTTACCCGGCCGTGAGCTGTATCGGCCTGCTCGGTGGCCGTTTTCCTACTCTGGACTGCTATGCGCCGAGAGCCTCGCTGACCGCGGCGATCGCAGCGGTCTCAGCCTCGCTGGTGGGCTTGTTGTCGCCCTCGGTCTTGGCGCCTGCGACGCGCTTCGCGAGCGAGATGACAAAGCGTCGGTAGTCGTCGACCTCCTGCGGGGTCGCCTTCTGTTCGAGCAGCGCAGCCGCCTCGCGAATCCGCTGCAGTCCATGTTCCTTCAGCTCCTCGGCCGAGTGAGCCTTGGTGCGATCCACCTCCGGCTTGCTCGAGACGAGCTCGTCGAGGAGCGCGGAGTCCCCGTGGTCCTTGCGGGCCTCGGCGTAGACCTTCGCCATCGCGAAGGCCTCGCGGAAGCTGCCGCCCCGCTGCGCCGTCGAGACGATCATCCCGGCGCTCGTCGGCCCCTCCCGTACCACCTCCCACTCCGC
>Ga0066654_10000158_pt1 | contig 15140 bp, 14 predicted proteins | sample GraSoiAngelo_103_FD_66715 | JGI IMG/M metagenome (GOLD analysis project Ga0066654, IMG submission 66715) | Grasslands soil microbial communities from the Angelo Coastal Reserve, California, USA - 14_0903_05_20cm | ecosystem: Environmental > Terrestrial > Soil > Grasslands | place: USA... | reverse complement strand
GATAAGAAGAAGATCGCACTTTCGATCAAACGTGCCGAGGTCGATCCATGGACGACGGTGGAACAGCGTTACACTCCTGGTCAGCTTGTCACTGGCGTTGTGACGAAGATTGCTCCCTTTGGTGCATTTGCCCGCATCGAAGATGGCATCGAGGGGTTGATTCACCTCTCAGAGTTGACGCCTGGCACAGATCCGAAGACCATTCTGCACGAGGGGGCGCAGTTACAGTTACGTATTTTGCGTATCGATGCTGAACGACGCCGCTTGGGTCTGAGCTTGCGACAGGCTGACGAGAATGAGCCGAAGGAAGGCGCTGCAACTCCTGCCGCAGAGGCTTCTAAAGATTCAGCAGCCAGTGCCGCGCCAACAACGCCAGGTCGTGAGCCGATACCAGCTCTGGCCGAGACGACGCCCTCGCTTGAGTCAGCTGCACCTTCTTTGCACGAGCATACGCCTCCGGCGAAGCGTAGCGAGGGCAAGGGTGAGCGCAAGGAACGCGAACGTCATGCTGAAAACTCGCTACTGAGTGGTCTACCAACGGGAGATGAGGGCGAGACGACTGCTATGGCTGAAGCATTCCGGCTGGCCGCACGCCAGCGCACAAAAGAGGATGCAGACGCGTCCGAATAAACCAATGAGTTACCCATCAGGGCAACTAGCCCGCACAGGGCAACCACAAGGATTGCCCCTACAATGGTACGCGCGTGGCCAGCAAGGTGTATCCGTACCCATTGTAGGGGCAATCCCCTGTGGTTGTCCTGTGCGGGCTTTATTTGATCGGTATTGTCCCTTGTGGTTGCCCTTGCGCGGCTCAAGGTTCGCCTTATCCTTGCTCAAGGTTCGTCTTATCCTTGACGCTCGAAAGTCGTTGTAGTATGATGGGAAGCGCAGTTTATTAAGTGACAGAGGGGATTCTTTCTCATGGGAGGCTACGCGTGTTATCCTTGACGCTGTATGATGGGTGTTGTATGATGATTCACATAGTTTACCTGAGCGACACAGAGGGCTCGGTTCCACCCTCTGCCAGTGAAAGGGGGGTGACAAACAGGTGAACGATAGAGATAGGTTTGACAAATTTACTGAGCGGGCCAGAAAAGTCCTGAGTCTTGCTCAAGAAGAAGCTCAGCGCTTCCAGCATAATTATATCGGTACAGAGCATCTCTTGCTGGGTCTTGTGCGTGAAGGCGAAGGTGTTGCTGCCAAAGTTTTAGCGAATCTCGGCGTTGAACTCAACAAAGTTCGTAGCGCCGTCGAATTTATTATAGGCCGTGGAGATCGCATCGTCCTTGGTGAGATTGGTCTTACTCCACGCGCCAAGAAGGTGATCGAGCTAGCTGTTGATGAAGCTCGACGCCTGAATCATCACTATATTGGCACTGAACATCTCTTGTTGGGATTAGTACGTGAAGGCGAGGGGATTGCAGCTGGTGTTTTGGAAAGCCTGGGTGTCAATCTGGAGAAGGTACGTACTCAGACTATTCAGGTGCTTAGTCAATCTGGCGCGCCTCACGAGCGCGACGCTAAACACTCCAAAACCCCTACTATTGATCAGATGGGTATTGACCTGACAGCCGCCGCACGCGCTGGCACGCTTGACCCCGTCATTGGTCGCCATCAGGAGATTGAACGCGTCATCCAGATTCTCTCTCGTCGCAATAAAAACAACCCCGCACTTATTGGTGAACCTGGTGTTGGTAAAACTGCTATTGTAGAGGGCTTGGCACAACGTCTGGTAGCAGGAGAAGTGCCTGAGACACTGGCAGGCAAGCGCTTGTTAACGCTTGATGTTGGTTCACTGGTGGCCGGTACCAAATATCGTGGTGAGTTTGAAGAGCGTCTCAAGAAGATTATTGAGGAAATTCGCAATAGCCGTGATTGTATCATCTTCATCGACGAGGTTCATACGCTCGTCGGCGCTGGTGCTGCTGAAGGCGCTGTCGATGCCGCAAATATCCTCAAGCCCGCTCTTGCACGTGGCGAGTTACAGTGTATCGGCGCTACTACGCTCGATGAATACCGTAAATATATCGAACGTGATGCCGCTCTACAAAGACGCTTCCAAGAAGTGATTGTTCGTGAGCCTAGTGTCGAGGAGACCATTGAGATTCTCAAAGGTATCCGTGAACGCTATGAGCAGCACCATCGTTTGATCATTACCGATGAGGCTCTCAAAGCAGCGACTGATATGGCTAGCCGCTATATAACCGACCGTTTCATGCCTGATAAGGCCATTGACTTGATTGATGAAGCCGCTAGCCGCGTGCGTATGCAGAACTCACTGGCTCCTCTTAACCTCAAAGAGGCAACCAAGGGCCTAGAGTCCGTACTACGCGAAAAAGAAGCTGCCATCCAGCAGCAGGAGTACGAGCTAGCTGCTGAATTGCGTGACCGCGAGGTGAAGCTGCGCGACCGCATTGCTAAGCTGGAGTCCGGCTGGCATAAAGAACGCGGTAGCGATAAGCCAACCGTTGGTGAGGAGGAGATCGCCCAGATCGTTTCGATGTGGACCGGTATCCCCGTCATGCGTATCGCGCAAGAAGAGTCCCAGCGCTTACTACAGATGGAAGAGGCGCTCCATGCTCGCGTCATTGGCCAAAATGAGGCAATTCAGAAAATTGCTCGCGCTGTGCGCCGTGCTCGCGCTGGTCTGAAAGACCCGAAACGTCCAATTGGCTCATTCATCTTTATGGGACCGACGGGCGTTGGTAAGACCGAACTGGCGAAAACGCTGGCCGAATTTATGTTCGGTAGCGAAGAGGCGCTGATCAAGATCGACATGTCAGAGTTTATGGAGCGCCATGCCGCCGCTCGTTTGGTCGGTGCACCTCCTGGCTATGTCGGTTATGAGGAGGGTGGTCAGCTCACTGAGGCCGTACGCCGTAAGTCCTATAGCGTGATCCTGCTCGATGAGATCGAAAAGGCTCATCCCGATGTCTTCAATATGCTGCTCCAGATTCTGGAAGATGGTAAGTTGACTGACGCCAAGGGACGTACTGTGGACTTCCGTAACACCATTATTATCATGACCTCGAACGTTGGTGCAGCTTTGCTCAACAAAGAAGCTTCTATTGGCTTCCGTCAGTCGAAGGACAAGGCAAAAGCAAGCCAGGCCGATTACGAGAGCATGAAGAGTAAGGTGCTCGGTGAACTGAAAAATACCTTCAAACCTGAATTCTTAAATCGTATTGATGAGGTCATTGTCTTCCATTCTCTGCGCATGGAAGAGATGTACTCAATCGTTGATCTGTTACTCAATCGCGTACGCGTTCAATTGACGGAACAGCAGATTGAGCTAGTGGTCCCACAGGTGGCAAAAGACTTCCTGATTGAAAAGGGCTTTGATCCTCAGTATGGTGCTCGTCCATTGCGTCGCACCATTCAGAGAATGGTCGAAGATCCTCTAGCAGAGGGCTTGCTGCAAGGTAAGTTCCATCCAGGTGATCTTATCGAAGCACTTGTGGTAGACGACGATCTCGTCTTGCAGGTACGCAATCGCATCGAACAGTTGCCCGCGCCTGCTACTCCAGAGGCAGCTCTCTCAGCTGGTGGTGAGAGTAGCACAGCTACTGAGGCATAACAAAAGCAATGGGGGTGTGAAATTTCACGCCCCCTATGCTTGTTTCTTTGTTCCAACCCTCAGCAGGGAGGAAACTGCTGCAAACCCGGCCTATTTCGGCGCAGGCTGTTCTCAGGATACAACAGACAAACCGTGTAGTTGCGCAATGCTGCTTCCTTTTCCCAAGAGGTTGCGTGATTATGCTCTAGAATGAGTTATGGCTAAAACACGCACAAAATACGTCTGCCAACAATGTGGCGGAGAACAAAATAAGTGGATGGGCAAATGCCCCGATTGTGGGGCTTGGAATACATTGGAGGAGACGATTGAGCTTCCACAAAGTCCTGCCCAGCAACGCCGTCAGGTTACTGTAGGCAATGCAGTGGCCAGTCAGGGTACTCAGATTCCTATTGTTCTTCCTAATGTAAAACCACTCATACAGGCACGTATTTCTCTTGGCTACCCCGAAATGAATCGCGTGCTAGGCGGTGGTCTTGTTCCCGGCTCGTTGCTCTTAATCGGTGGAGAACCAGGTATCGGTAAATCGACGTTGCTGCTTCAGGTCTGTGGTGCGGTAGCAAAAGAGGCAGGTTCTGTCTTATATGTTTCTGGCGAGGAATCGGTCGAACAAGTCAAGATGCGGGCCGAGCGTCTAGATATCACAGGAGAACAGCTCTATTTGCTCTCTGCGATCGACCTCGATGTGATTACCGAGGCCATTCACCGTCTGAAACCCGCCCTGGTGGTCGTCGATTCAATCCAGACGCTATTAGCCAGCCATATCACTTCTGCGCCCGGCAGTATCAGTCAGGTTCGCGAATGCACTCTCCAGTTGATGCAGCTCGCTAAGAATACGCATATACCCATTTTTATCATTGGACACGTGACAAAAGAAGGCACTGTCGCTGGTCCAAAAGCGCTAGAGCATATCGTGGATGCTGTCCTTTATCTTGAAGGGGAGCGTTACCACTCCTATCGCTTGCTACGCGGCGTGAAAAATCGCTTTGGTGCTACGCATGAAGTCGGCGTGTTTGAAATGCACGGCGAAGGCTTGATCGAAGTGCCTAATCCATCCGCTGTTTTCCTTGCTGACCGCTCTGCGGGCGCTAGTGGTTCCGCTGTGGTGGTGAGCATGGAGGGTACGCGTCCCTTGCTGGTAGAGGTTCAGGCGCTGGCTACGCCCAGTAACTTTGGACATCCTCGTTGTACAACCAATGGCATTGAGCATAATCGTCTCTTGATGTTGATCGCTGTTCTCACCAAGCGCGTGGGGCTTGCGATTGGCAATCACGATGTGTATGCCAATGTGGTGGGCGGCTTTACGTTGGAAGAACCGTCTATCGATCTTGGTGTTGCTGCTGCCATCGCTTCTAGCTATCGTGAAAAGGCTATTCCTCCCGATATGGCATTAGTGGGCGAGGTCGGCCTTTCGGGCGAGTTACGCGCTGTGAGCCGCCTGTCTTTACGTGTACGGGAGGCTGCTAAACTCGGTTTCAAACGCTGTATTGTTCCTGCGGCTGGCAGAAGCACACGTGTACGAGCAGAACTGGAAGAGGCTGGCTTGCCGGGCGATTTTAAGGTATTGACAGCCAGTTCCCTTGCTGTCGCCCTTGAAGTAAGCTTCAACCAGACGTGAGACGATGGCTCATTGCGAGGTATCCTTTTCAGGATAGAGAATGATAGTCAATGCCTATTGATTCCTGAGTGAGAACGATGTATACTGTACATTCGATATTGTGATTTTGCGGTGCAACGGGCACTTGCACAGGTTTGGGATAGCAAGTAAGGTACCAACATTTTTTTGCAATTATCATTTATTATCATTATTGCCCTTTGCTACTCTCCTACCTTCTTTTGCCTTTTCTGATAGATTAAACACGACTTGTGTACTGCGATGGAGGATGCAGGGATGTCTGCTAATGTAATCACCCGCGTAGTCGGGTCACTTATTGCCATTTGTGCCATCATTGGCATTTATTTCTTTGAGTTTTATCGCCTTAATCCTAAAACGCCGCTTGGCTGGCCATGGATAGTTGCTATTGCAGTGATTGCGGGCATTCTCGCCTTTATCGTCACTCCTTACATTACAGTTAAGCCATATATATGGATGCGCGATAAAATTCATAGAGCAGCCGCTAGTGACCTGTTAGCGGCTGCTATCGGTTTAACGATAGGACTCATTATTTCCGCGCTACTGGCGATTCCGCTCAACAGTTTGCCGGAACCATTGGGACATATTATGCCGTTCGTTGGAGCTGTGCTCTTCGGTTATCTAGGCGTGGCAATTGCTGTGCTGCGTAAGAATGATATTGCTCATCTCTTCCAGGATATCTTTACTAGGCGCAGGAGAGAGCGCGAGCGTGATGAAGAAGCTGAGCGCAGTAACCATGAGCATAGTAAGGATCGTGAGAAAGGGGAGAGTAGCCAGCCAGTCGCTATGATACGTATCTTGCTTGATACGAGTACGATCATTGATGGACGTATTGCCGATATCAGTCAGACTGGCTTTATCACGGGTACGCTCGTTGTACCGCGCTTTGTGCTCAACGAACTTCAGCGCATCGCCGATTCCGCTGATACCATGCGCCGCAATCGCGGGCGTCGTGGTCTGGAAATTCTGAACCGTTTGCAGAAAGACGCGAATGTGCCCATCGACATTGTCGATACCGATGTTGAGGGCATCGCTGATGTCGATGGTAAACTGGTCAAGATGGCCCGTGATGAGCATTGTCCGATCATTACGAACGATTTCAATCTCAACCGCGTTGCCGAATTGCAAGGTGTTAAGGTGCTCAATATCAACGAATTGGCGAACGCCATCAAACCGGTACTTTTGCCAGGAGAAGAGATTCATATTAAAATCATGCAGGACGGTAAGGAGTTGGGGCAGGGAGTAGGCTACCTGGATGATGGTACGATGATTGTGGTCGAAAATGGACGCCAGTTCATGAATATGACCATTGAAGTGACTGTCACCCGTGTCCTACAAACCGTTGCCGGGCGTATGATCTTTGCTCATCCTAAGCAAAGTACTACGGTGACGCCACCGACTCCATCATCGACGAAGCAAAGGCAGTGAGCAGAGTGGCATTTCCACTTTGACTCGTTAGGCGAGGTTCAGGGCAACCACAAGGGATTGCCCCTACAATGGTAACGAATCAGCCAGCGAGGGGTATCCGTGCCATTGTAGGGGCAATCCCTTGTGGTTGCCCTGAACCTCGCTTTCTCTCTGGAGAGGGAGCGGGAACCAATGTCCTTTCTCGGAGGGGATTGAAATATGCATACAATGTCAGCTGTGGTAATTGTCGCTGCTGGTGGCAGTCGTCGCATGAACGGGCGTGATAAGCTCTGGCTCCCTCTTGCCGGGCGTATCACGCTCGCTCGTACTGTCGATGTCTTTCAGCATTCGCCATTGGTTGATACGATCGTTCTAGTAACAAACAAGGAGCGTCTGCAAGAGACGCAGACGCTTTGCCAGCACGAACAGTGGCATAAGGTAGCCGCTGTAGTAGCCGGAGGTGCGCGTCGTCAGGATTCCGTTTGTATCGGACTCGACACGTTGGCACGTGTTGTATCCTCTTGTCATTGGGTGATGATTCACGATGGCGCTAGGCCCTTTGTTACGCCTGCTATGTTGGAGGCGGGTCTGCATGCCGTGCAAGAACATCTAGCGGCGATTGCCGCTGTTCCTGTGAAAGATACCATTAAGCAGGTCCAGCATGGTATCATTAGCGCAACACCTGAGCGCTCCCAACTCTGGGCGGTCCAGACGCCGCAGGTCTTTTCTTTCCCGCTCATCCATAGGGCTTATCACTCTCCCATTGCGCAAGAAGATGTCACCGATGATGCTACTCTGCTCGAACGCCTGGGCTATCCTGTCACCATCTTTCCTGGCTCTTATACCAATATCAAAATTACGACGCAGGAAGATGTATTTTTCGCGGAAGCGCTCCTTAGTTGCAATTCCTAAAAGGAAATCTTTTATGACCATTCGTGTAGGTTCTGGTTATGATGTCCATGCTTTTACTGAGGGTCGTCCACTTATTCTGGGCGGCGTTACCATTCCCCATACTCATGGTCTCTCAGGCCATTCAGATGCTGATGCCGTTATTCACGCTGTTGTAGATGCGCTCTTAGGGGCAGCTGCGCTCGGTGACATTGGCCAACACTTTCCCTCGCATGATATACGCTGGAAAGATCAGCCCAGCACGCTTTTCCTTGATTATACGTATGAGCTGCTTTCTCAACAGCAGTGGCGCATCAGCAATATCGATGCCACCATTATTGCTGAACGGCCCAGGATGTCTCCCCATATTCCGGCGATGCGTGCCCATCTCGCCGCACATTTGCACTTAGCGTTAGAACAGGTCAGTGTTAAAGCGACGACGACGGATGGCCTGGGTTTTGCCGGGCGACGTGAGGGGGTTGCTTGTCATGCGGTGGTGCTTGTTTTTAGTTGCAATTCCTCAGTTGCAATTCCTCAGACGGATCGCATGTAAAAGGAAAACCCACTGCTACCTCTCACGCCTCCTGAGAGTGTAATGCTAACCTACTAATGCCTAACATGTCGAGTAGTTTGGCATTAAATCAAAAAAGATCAATACTACTTATATGCCTGATCCGTCTTTGCCGCCATGATGAAGTCATTTTTATGCAGACCCCCAATAGCGTGCGTCCACCAAGCAATAGTCACTTTTCCCCACTCAGTCAAAATTGCCGGATGATGCCCTTCCAGCTCGGCAATGACACCCACACTATTGGTAAAGGCCAGTGCCTTAACAAAGTTTGAAAACTTAAACACGCGCTCCAGACGCCTGATGCCGTCCTTCTCAAGAATCACCCACTCAGGGATATCTTTGAGATATGTCGCGGCCTCCTCATCTGTCACTTTGGGGGAGTCGGAGCGACATGCTTCGCATTTCATCTGGTCTAGCTTTTCCATAGTGCTGATACCTTTTTCTGTTATATTGAGGCACTTCTAGGTCTGGTTGTAAGCCTCTAAAAATTCACTTCGCGAAATACCCGGTTGAGTACAAATAGTTCTCAGCGTCGATCCCTTGATCGGATGGTGATTTGGTAGAGTCAATGGTGTTCTTGTTCCATCCGCATTTTCTCGAATCATCACAATATGCTCATGTACACGCACTAGGCGGAATCCTAAGAGTACTAACGCCTTAATAACCTTCTCTCTAGTGCAGAAGCCCAAAACCCTTTGGGGAATGGGAGCATTTGGGGACACCCCAAACCCCGAAAGGCGAGGCTTCGCCAAATGCCACCCCCAATCCCTACCACCTCTCGTGTTTCTGCACTAGGCGCGTCAACAGGGAATTTTGGCATTATATAGCAACTCCCGTCTCTGCAACGAAAGCTTCGAGTACAGGTGATTCTTGCTCAAGAACTTCTTCCCCGAAAGTTTCGATGTGGAAACGAATTGCAGATTTTACATCAGCCAGAGCTGCTTCATATGTGTCACCTTCACCTACAACCACTCCTTTCAAACCGAGTGGATATGCCACATATCCATCTGGGTGCTTCTCGACAGTTATCTTAATGAGTTTCATCAAGTTTGACCTCTACTTTTTTCTCTTCTTTGGTTTTCGCCTCAGAAGGCTTTTCCTCCACATCATTATCCATCAGCATGTGCATAGCCTGGCGTGAGTTGAGAGGAAGCTGGGGAATGTCCTCAGTAATCTTTCTCACCTCATCTAGCGACAGGTCAGACATAATTGTCTCCTTCATCTGTTTCGCCTGTCCGGCACCTTTTCCTGCGTTATGGGCCATCGATTGCAAGGCTTTCGGACCAAAGATCGCTAAACCAATCAAGGCGACAATGAGAATATCGAGTAGGTGGAAGCCACCCATAGTATGCTCCTTAAAGGAAGAGATAATATACTGTACTCCGCTGTGCGACAGTCTCGTTCCATCTGTATTATTTTATCATAGAAATGCTACTAGAATAACGCTGAAATATCATGCCAAATTATCCCAAAACCACGAGCAGGTAACGTTTATATGTACAGAGAGTAATACAGAAAACTGATAGGAAGCAGGATAGCTCGATGTCTATGTGGCAGATAGAGCATATGCGATAGATGCCATTAAGTTCCAGCGAGCTATCCTCTCCCTATAGTGAGCAGTATTCCGCACTCAGGACTATCCCCCACACCCCTTATCTGGGTACGCCGATCATTGCTTCCCCCCAGAACAATGATCGGTCTCTTTTATTACACAACTACCAATTTGGGCTACTTTTCTGTTCATTCAAACAGAGATAACCATAGACTGATGATATGATACCAACAACATTGTTTCATCGTACCAGAAAAGAGCACTGACAGAGATGCAACAGACTATCATGCGACCAGAACCAGGTCTCCAACCAAATAATAGCAATCCACGTTACCAAAATATCATCATTACTGCCATTAGCCTATGTGCTCTTTCTGGACTTTTAATAGGCTTTGCAGTAGGAGCACTTACACGCACCAAACAGGCGACACAGCCAGGCCAGGCTCCCATAGCAGCAATACAAGGGCACACACCTACCGTAGTACTTACCCAGGTCGTCAATAACATAAAATTGGGTTGTCCCATTATCGATAATTACTCCAATACCGCTATTCCCAACGGAACCATATCTAATACCATGCAGATTCATGCTGTAGATGCCACAGGGAAATGTGCCATCTCTGGTAATCCTGTACAGAGACCAGATATTACCTGCAAACTCTGGCTCTCGAAAATTCACGTGGACCAGAAGATTGTGGTTCCTGATGCGATGTGGAGAAATACCAGTGCCATTGCACAACCATTCTCTGATGAAATTCAGAATGGTTTGGTCTTCGATGACACAACGCCACAAACACAAATGTGTAACAGTAGAGGGCAAGCCACGTGGAAGTTTGGTATCTCCCCCGCCGTTAATCACGGAACGTATTTGCTCGCCATCCTGACGGATTGGGGTGGCACAAGTGCCAACTGGAGCTGGGCACCGCTTAAGGTGATGAAGGGAGACTGAGCATCCCGATCCTCTCGCATATGTCCAGCTTTCGAGAAAAGTGCTATAATGAACTCGCCTTTCAACCTCGCACACATAATCAATGATAAAATGCACAGCACATACGCACACAGTCTGTGCCGCAATAAGGAGAGACGTTAAAATTATGGCAAAATTGCAGGACATGTTTACCAGAGCACGGCGAGCACAAAGCGTTGGTGGTATAGGTTTCTTAGGCAAGGGCAAATCCGAATCCAAAGCCCATTTTGCAGCCATCGTGGTGAAGTTTCCTAGAGTGACCGCCGGGAGCGCAGAGGCAGCCCTCAAAGCTGGCGCGGATGGCTTACTCTTTACCTGGGATGGCAAAGACGCTAACAAGCTAGTAGGCCTCAAACAAGAGATCACATCAGTCCGCGCCACGAATGAGGATGTTGTCTGCGGGCTCCATATCACTGGCGGTTGGCATACACTCGATAGCGATGGCCTCACACACATAAAAGATCACGGAATGCAGTACATTATATTGCCGCTTGATGCACCAGCCCGCCTTCTCGCTCTGGATGCAAAAGAGGTCGAAAAGGTGATTACCGTGCCGATGCGTTCCGGTGATATGTATCCCCTCTTCATTCGCAATCTCGCTACGCTTGATGGTATTGCGGCAGCCCTGCTAGATTTCAATCTAACTGATGCGCTCGCTACCTTGACGATTGAGGAGCTGCTTCATTACCATACCGTACGCGAAGCGGTACGCTACCCGGCATTTATCAACGTGCGGTCAGGTCTGCGTGAAGTCGATGCTCACACCCTCAAAACGTTAGGCGTCCAGGCCGTTATTCTCACCGCCAGTGACTCAGAGGAGGCAACACGACAACAGATCAAAGAGTTACGCGAATGCTTGCAAAAAGTTCATGAGGAAGACAAAGAGTTACCTCATCCGTCAATACGCAAGGCGTAAAGTTGTAGCTGGTCGTAGCTCAACAGAGCCACTGCGCGACCGCCAGGGCAACCACAAGGGATTGCCCCTACAATGGAGCGAATGCGCTTTGCGGGCTGGTCCCGTCCATTGTAGGGGTAATCCCTTGTGGTTGCCCCTAGGCATGCGCGCTAAGCGGGGGTCCAGGGGGCTTCGTCCCGCCTTTCGGGGTTTGGGGTGTCCCCAAATACTTCCTTGCTTATTTGAGCGATATTGCCCCTACGAGATAAAACCTGGACTATTCTGCACAGGCGCTTCTGAGATAGCTACACGGGGACTCGGTTGCCAGAACAGCTGGCGACGAGGAATGCGCCGTAACAGCCCACGCGTAGTCTGCCATACGTGCTCAGGATCGACATTATTGCGCCAATAGTAATAACATGCTATCTCATCAGGATCAGCATTCAGCATTTTAGTAAACGCCGTTTCCAACAAAAGTTCATGCTCTTCATCAAGATTAAAGTTCTGCATCCAGAGCTGACTGCGCTTATGAGAGGTCTTTGCAGCCGCAACAAGCGTATGTCCCCACTCCTCAACGCGTGCTATATCTTCATGTAATAATTGCCAGAACAGGTGGCAGCCAAGGCTGTCAAGAGCAGGGTGAGCAGCCAGCTCCTCGGCCAGATCCAGATCCTGCGGCAACAAGACGACCGCCGTCGTGGCAAGAGCATTCACACGCTTGACGCTGGCGAAGAGTTCGCCGAGAAACTCCAGCAATGAGCGACGACGAAAATGGTCAAGATCCGTAATATCGGGGCAGAGAGCACGACAAACTGAACAAAAACAAGTAATATCAGGGTTGCGTGGCTCGTCTATGAGGATGCCATGAAGGGGGTAATTGCTAATAAAGTACTCAACCTCTTTGTACAGCCAGGAACGAAACGCTTCGTGATTATAACACGAGATGCCATGATAGCGCCCATGTCGGTCCTTCACCCGCGAATCGGGGTGGCGAAATGTATACCAGCTTGGCATAAACGAGGGACCAGCGAACAAGTTGCCATAACGTCCCAGGCTAAAAATTACCTTTAAACCTACCTCCTGAGCCATGCGCAAGGCACGGTCCAAGTCCCGCGACCAGCGCTGTTCTTCTTGCTCGTGTATGGCATAGATGATACTGCTTGCACCTAGTGCGCGAATCTGTTCAAAATCACGCCGCACAGCATCAGGATGAAACAGGGGATGAAAGTACGCAACGGTTATATCCATTATTCCTACCCATGACTCTAACTGCTCATCATTTCCTCGCACAGCGAGCTGTAAGCAATTACCGGTATTATATACTTTAACAGCTATATGTGGATTTACAATTAAAAAATTTATGAATACACATGCTCTAGTATATCATATCCAAATTCAACTCATCTAAAAAAGAGGATTTCCAGGCTATCTGAAAAAAGTAAAAGGTGGGTTATAGGCAAAAAGGGCAAGCTATCCCATACTTTTGTCGTAGAAAGCGTGCTGAGCTTGACAAGTCCGGTATTTCTATGCACAATGCACCCATGAGTCACGCACAAAACGCCGCACCACAACTCAATGAGGCCGCGAGTTCATACTTTGTTCGGTCATATGCAAAGATTAACCTGACACTGGACGTGCTAGGAAAACGTGCTGATGGGTATCATGAGCTGGTCACGGTTATGCAAACCGTTGACCTTTATGATACACTCTGTCTAACCATCACAGAGGAAGATGGTGTGCGGGTGATCTGCTCACGGCCAGAACTCAGTAATGAAGAGAACTTGGTTGTGCGTGCGGCGCAAGCCATGCGTCGATCTTTCTCGCTTACACAGGGGCTGATCATTGAATTATACAAACGCATCCCTGTGGCTGCTGGGCTTGGTGGAGGAAGTAGCAATGCTGCTGCTGTCCTGCTTGCGCTACAGCAGTGGTGGCGATTACCATTATCCCTACCGGACATGCTTGCCATGGCGGCTTCACTTGGTTCAGATGTGCCATTTTTCCTAAGAGGGGGTCTGGCTGTATGTGAGGGGCGAGGAGAACGCATTACGCCGCTTGCTCCACACTGGCCTACGAGTATGCGCTGGCTCCTCCTCCTTAAGCCAGCGCTTGGTGTCTCAACTGCGACTGTTTTCCATTCGTTACCTGCCAGTGATTACACCGATGGGACTTGTAGCCAAGCTGTCTGTACTGCATTAGCAGCAAAGGGTGAACTGCATTTGGAGCATCTCCATAATAGTCTAGCGCGTGGTGTGCTGGAACTGTATCCAGAGGTTGCTGAGGCAAGGGAGGCCCTCTTACGGGCTGGTGCTCCTTGTGTACGACTTTCAGGCAGTGGGCCAACACTTTTTGCACCGTTTTCTCTGCTTGATACTGCTACGCGTGTGCAGCAACAATTGCATGCTCAGGGATATGAGGTTTATCTAACGTGCACTATCCATCCCAATGGTGTGGATGTAACTTTTTTTTAACATGGATGTAGGAGGTAATTAACCTTGGCAGATCTCTACTATTGTGTGAAGTGTAAACAAAAGACAGAGATAAAAAATGCGCAACGCGTCACTATGAAAAATGGCAAGCCTGCGCTCAAAGGCCAGTGTGCCGTTTGTGGTACGACCGTGAATGCTATTCTCGGTTCAGAGAAGAAGTAACAGTTCTCTCGTTTGCCACTGACATCTCTGCCGGTATATAATCAGGGGGCGTGTGTGGAGTTTGTATCTGCTATGCACGCCTCCTCTCTTTCACTTCCTATTGATTCCCAAGAGTTGTCCCTTTCTTATAATTAGTAGGGTCGTTTATCTGATAGGTAGTTTTCCAATATATGATGAAAAAAGGGATGCTGGCATGAATATCTGGGACTCAGCGCAGCGTAGCTTTGAGAAAGCGTCGCAGGCTGCCGCACGTTTAGCCCGCATGCAGCGATTGCGCTCTACCATTGATAATCTCTCACGCTCGATGCTTACGCAAAATGAGAAAATACTGAAAACTGTAATGGATTTGCATAGTGCTGGAAAATTGCGTCAAGAAGAGCTAATTCCTCTGTGCGAGGAATTAGTGTATCTGCAAAAGCAGGTTGAGCAGGTGCAGGCCGAGATCAAGCAACTCCAGTATCAGAGCCAGAGCAATGCAAGTCCAGGGCAAGCAGGGTCTGTTGGAATGGTACCCGTGCCAACAGGGGATACTGCTCCTTATACTACTCCCATTCAGCCACTACCTGGGGTTCCTTACTCATTAAGTAGCGCTGAGACGATCTATGTACCACCACCACCGCCACCACCTGGCTATCAGCCCTTGGAGAGCGCTCTGCCCGTCACTGCGCCGCCACCGCCACCGCCACTAACTCCGGTATCGCTGGCTGCCAGTTCGATGGAGACGCCGGTCACGAATCCTGTGACACCACCACCTCCAGCGCTACCGCAAACACTACAATGTCATACGTGTCAGGCACCGCTGACTCCACAGCAGACGTTCTGTGCTTGTTGCGGTACCCTTACTGCACTCCATACCGCAGCACATCTACCAACTCAGAGATCCAGTCAGTCTGGGCTTCGCTATCCACCAGATGCAGAGACGGTGCGCATGGATAGCGACAAAGAACTTGGAGGACGATAACTCTGCGTCAAGCAATCATTACTGTACTATGTCAACTGTTG
>Ga0066654_10000157_pt1 | contig 15144 bp, 15 predicted proteins | sample GraSoiAngelo_103_FD_66715 | JGI IMG/M metagenome (GOLD analysis project Ga0066654, IMG submission 66715) | Grasslands soil microbial communities from the Angelo Coastal Reserve, California, USA - 14_0903_05_20cm | ecosystem: Environmental > Terrestrial > Soil > Grasslands | place: USA... | reverse complement strand
TTTTTCTATAAGGTGTGCATGAGACCTTCTGCTCGATTATATCATAACTTCGCCATAGCGGGAGATACGGCATGAGGACAACCTGCCAGGGCAATCACAAAGGACAATACCGTTCAAATAAGCCGTCCGCCGGGCAAGCACAAGGGATTGCCCGGCGGACGGCTTATTTGAACCCCTACAAGTCACCCCAACTGTATGTAGTATCAGGCGTAATAGCGGGTGATTTATAGCCCATGGTAATGAGTGTATGAGCTGCAAGCGGAATAGCATGGAAATCACCAGTATAGGGCTTGCCATCGACAAAGACTTGCCAATCGTTCGTGCTCTCTAACTGCACTGGATATTGCAGTTGGGGAAAGCGCTGACTCCACACATGGAAAAAGTTCCCTAATGTATAGATTTTTTGCGTTGGTGCCTCGATATGGATAATACCGTCCGTCCTATGGACATGCAACCAGTAGATGCAGGAATTATCAGTTGCAATCCCTATATTTGCTGGAACATTTACAGGAGCGCCATTCATATATAAAGAGAGATGTACATGAATATGGTACGCCAGCTGCTCATTCTGCTCGCAAGCAATATTGTCAAGCGGCGGATACGCAGCATTTGCAGATGTATTACTATTGGTGTTCGTCGTTGGCGCGGTCGCTGACGGACTCGCTGTTCTGCTATTAGCCAATGCATAGATGGCGAACGAGCTACCAGCAATGATCAACACTGCAATCACGATAGCGATGGCGAGACGCCAGTTGCGTACAGTACGTAAGCGTGCTTCTTCGCGGCGGCGCAGCTCTTCCCGTCGCTCGCGCCGTCGTTCCTGTTTTGTATGTTTTGCCAATGGATTCGTCAGTTGCTTGCTCATACATTACCCCGAAGCTTTAATGAGTTTCCTCTGCTTTGCGCTTCTTGAAGAAACTCTCGTTCATGCTACCACTACGATAGCCTAATAGATCAACGGTGACGTAGGTATAACCAATTTTGCGCAAACCCTCAGTGACCTTGCGGCTCATCTCGTCCTCAACCAAGCGAGGTATATCCGCACGCTCAACCTCGATACGGGCTACTTTGTCGTGGTGGCGCACACGCAATTGATGGAAGCCCAGTTCGCGCAGAAATTTTTCTGCCTTATAGATCATTTGTAGAGATGCAACATCAACCTTACTGCCATAGGGAATACGGGATGAGAAACAGGCCATAGCGGGCTTATCCCACACGGGCATCCCCAGCATACGAGCCACTGCTCTAATCTCGCGTTTGCCCATGCCAGCCTCTTTTAGTGGTCCCCGTACGCCAAATTCACGTGCCGCTCTCTGTCCTGGTCGATAATCGCCATCGTCATCTCTATTGACACCATAAGCAATATAGTGCAAGTTATGCTGCCTTGCTAATGGCTCTAAATGACTAAACAATTCAGTTTTACAAAAGTAACAACGATTGAAGTCATTTGCTACATAGCGCTCATCTTCAAGCTCGTGTGTCTCAAGGATAATCAGTGGCAAGCCCATCTGTTCAGCAACGGCCATTGCTTCAGCGGTCTCTTCAGCTGCATAGGCGGGCGAGGCGGCAAGCGCGCCTAGTGCACGCTCACTGAGGACATCATGCGCTACTTTGAGCAGGAGTGCACTATCAACGCCACCTGAATAGGCCACTAGCACTGACTCCATTTCGCGCAGAATCGCCTGTAAGTGTTCATATTTTGTTTGCGTCTCGGCATCCAATTGCTCAGCGCTCTCACTACTAACTAGCATGGTTAAACATCTCTCTTGATACAGTACCCCTACATAACCTCACGGCATAACGTCTCTATTTCGGGGTGATACTATTAGGTTAGCTGTTATTATAGCAGCTAAGCACACAAACACCAACACGAGCGAGGAAATAGGGTGCACCTCAATTTTTTGTGCCAATGAGAGCCGTAGTTGCGCAATTTATTGCGCCGTGCTCACCATGAATATCTGTAGCTGCACAATTCATTGTGCCTGTTTTATTCATTTGTGGCCCTGACGCAATGAATTGCGCAGCTACGAGTGTTTATGGCGAGCACAGCGCAATAAATTGCGCAACTACGATTTTTCTCTGCACGGCTTTCTTGCAAAAATTTGATGCCCACCGGAGGAAATAACAGACCAACCATGCAAACAGACCACAACCTGCCTGCTGCTATTATCCTGGCCGCAGGCACATCCAATCGTATGGGTAACGGACGCCACAAGCTCTTATTGCCTCTTGGCGAGCGGCCTGTCTTGGCCCATACTATCGCGGCAACAGTTGCCTCACAAGCTCGTCCTATTATTGTTGTACTTGGCTATCAAGCAGCACTCGTCCGTTCAGCCATTGCACCTTTTATAGATGATAATGAGGTAATTTCTGTAGAAAATCCTCACTACTTACAGGGTATGAGTACATCTCTACACGCTGGTATATGCGCTCTCCAGAGCGGAGAATATCCCCCAACAGGACAACACCGGTCAAATAGGCCGTCCGCAGGGCATCCACAAGGGATGCCCCTACAATGGAACGAACGCACATCACAGGCCGATTCGCACCATTGTAGGGGCATCCCTTGTGGATGCCCTGGGACGGCCTATTTGACCGGTATCGCCCCAACAGGAGCACTGATCATTCTTGGCGATCAGCCCTTGCTATCGTCACACATTCTTGATACACTCATCTTAGCAAAGAATACGACCAGTAAGCCTATCGTCGTGCCGCTCTATGATGGCAAAAGAGGTAATCCTGTTCTCTTTGATCGTAGTCTGTTTCCTGAGTTGTTGCAAGTGAGCGGTGATGAAGGCGGACGTAGCGTAGTTGCACGCCATCAACAAGATGTTACAGGCGTAGAGTTAGGAGATGCCGTAGCTACCTACGATGTGGACACGTGGGAAGCGTATCAAGAGGTCGTAAGAGAGTGGCAAAGAAAGCAGAAGTAGAGCAATGAATGAACACGCCCCCAATAAACAACAAGCCATCTTCTGGCTAGCATACAGCCAGCGTCTCTCAACCGCCATTCGCTACGTAGAGGCCCTCGCAGCCGTCGAACGAGCAATAACACTAGATGAGACGAGCGCTGAAGCATGGTACGTAAAAGGGACATGCTTAGCAATGCTAGCTCGCTATGATGAAGCTGAGGCTGACTTTGAGTACGCGCTCAAACTCAACTCACTCTATGTACCTGCATGGGACGCTAAAGCCTGGGTACTTGGCATCCTGGGCAAGAAAGAGGAAGCCCTTGCTGCTGTTGATCGTGCATTAGAGCTTGATCCTGACTATTTTGAAGCTCAGAGACGTAAGAAACGTCTGCAAGTATTTTAATAAAAAAAAAGGCCGATCTGCTGTAGATCGGCCAAATATATCATACTCACCTTACAAAACCTCTCAACAAGAAAAGCGAAACTTTTAGACCAAGACCTTTTTCGTGCGTTGAATCAAGCGTAACAGTATCATAGAATTGCCTTGTATGACCCGTGTCTGAGGATGTTCGGCCCCCAATTGCTGCACAGAGATCTTCAGCGCTCGCTGCAACAGCGACTCGGCTTGCTCGTACTTGCCTTGCGAGTAGTAGAGGGCCGCCAGATTGTTAAGGCTTTGAGCCGTGTCAGAATGCGTTGACCCTGACTGGTGCTCGTGGATGGCAAGTGCTCGCTCATACAATGGTTGTGCTTGCTCATACTTGCCTTGCACGCGATAGATTCCTGCTAGATTACTAAGGCTGGTTGCTATGTCAGAATGCACTGGCCCTGACTGTTGCTCGTGGATGGCAAGCGCTCGCTTATACAATAGCTCCGCCTGTTCATACTGACCTTGAGCCTGATAGATACCTGCCAAACTGTTAAGGCTCCTCACGGTATCGGTGTGCCTTGACCCTAACTGTTGTTCAGATACCCCTAATACTAGCTGCAATAAAGGTTCTGCCTCTGCATACTTACCCTGCGCTCGATACAGTTCTGCTTGGCGGGCATAGGACAATAATACCTCCGCTGGTACTTGTCTCTTGGACATGTCTCGCTCCTCCTGGCACCACGCCTCCCTCTATCGGCCTTCTCGCGGCTCAGATCGAGCAAATAGTTGCACACTCTTTGTGCTGCTCACAAACGTAGCACTTTTTTCATTTATTGTTACGTTTGGTCTTCCATGCAATCGTCACCAGCCATTAGCCATGCTCGTCTCCATTGTTCCCCTAGCAATCATAACGATGGTGGCACTGGTACCTGTTATATGATTTTTGGTTTTCCACACAATGATCACGATTCTCGGCTAGTAATTGTTACAATTGCCATGCTCACCACTGTCTCATACTCAATGGCATTCTTATAGATAGCTCTAATCGCAGCCTACAAATAGCTCTTACCGCCCAATGCTATTTATCAGAACATATATTCTTACCAGAGGATCTGCTCTACTAGCTGTATAATCTGCTCATGTATCCGTTCTGGTGTCTGTCCAGCATCAACAACATGAATGCGTTGAGGATGGGCACGTGCCAGTCCAAGAAACGCTTCCCGCAAACGCTGATGAAATAGCATTTCCTCTTTATCAAAGTGCGTCTGCGGCTCACGCGTATCATGCCTATTTTGAGCTTCATCAGTGCGCAAATGCACCATAGTTGGATCAAGGTCAAGCAAAATAGTAAGATCAGGCACGTAGCCTTGTGTTGCTAACAATGATAATCGTTCGATCTGTTCAGCCCCTATGCCACGTGCAACGCCCTGGTAAGCAATACTGGAGTCGAAACAGCGGTCGGTGATGACTATCTTGCCGTCCTGCAATGCGGGCAAGACAAGCTCAGCGAAATGCTGTGCACGATCAGCTTGAAACAAGAAGGCTTCCGCCAGAGGAGTAATCTTCAGTTCAGGATGATGCAAGAGGAGTTGACGTAGTGCGATGCCCAACGCTGTTCCACCAGGCTCACGGGTACAGATAAAGGGGATATGACGTTGTTCCAGCAAGGCTTGTAATAGCTTCATTTGTGTAGTCTTGCCTGAGCCATCCAGCCCTTCAAATGAGATTAAACATCCCACGCTTTACTTTCCCCTGTCTGTACGGTAGACATCGTAGTCCCAGTCAAAGTATGGCTTCGGTAACATATCTTCTGGCGACCATTCCTGGGTCTTTTTGCCGTATTTGCCACGGTACTCTTTGAGTGTCTCGCCCACATACTCGAAGGTAAACTGGCAGATGCGAAAACCAACTGGTACCCAGATGGTAGTTTGCGTATGATTGCTGACTTCCATGGTCCAGCGGCTGATATAGCCTACGTCCCCAACACCGGCACAGCGGCACACCGAAAGTCCTGAACGCGCTACAGTACTGCGCGAATACATCTTGGCGAAGAACCCGTTGCAGCCTCCGATGACTTCCTGTGTATGTGCAAGAATGGTCGTACCAGGACGAATGGCAATCTTGCCGTCCTTTGCGCATCTAGGCCCGCCCCAATAGCATCTAATCTCAGCTGGGCTGTCGAGGTGCATGACTTCGATGTTGGCATCGCCCTGGAAATACCATTCTCCTAGACGGCAATCGTAGGAGTTTGTGCCGAGGTGACGTTGATCAAATGGCTCGATGAGGATGTTGCCTTGTTCCAGTTCTTCGATGATACGTTTGTCGGATAATAACATGTTGTAAAAGTCTCCAATGAATTTTAGTAGTGTGTACAAGGTATGTTCCTTGTCCTGTCTCAGGTGGCAGGATGATGGAAAATGATCTAGCTCGTTGAAAAATCCTCGATAAGTTTGTAGTCTACTCCTCAAGCAACTAACAGACTACGAGGATTGTGGAATCCATAATTCAAGGTTAGAATACATCACATCACTAATGTTACTACGGTCATTAGTATCACTACTAATGTTGGGGCCTGGGCCTGCTGATAAACCAATGGTACCTCCATGATAAGAATTGGGGTCACGCAACTTCTTGATTATTCTATTATTAATGTACAGAGAAATGTCATCTCCCGTCGCAAGAAACCCTATTGTAATTGGCTTTCCTGGGTCCCAAAAAACCTTAGAAAGAGTCATGCGACCAGTAAGATCAGGCTTTGGATCTCCCACCTTGCTCAGGAAGCATATGCCATCAGGTCCTGGTCCTGATCTGACTATATGAAAAGCATAATAAGTAGAAGAGGGTGATTGCCCGTTCCAGCGAAATGTAAGGAAGGCTTCGTTTCCTTTGATAATCAGAACCCGAACCACTACCGCTAGATCTCTGAGATCATTTTGAGTGGTTTTTCCTAAAAAACATGTATTTCCTTTTCTGCCAGCTTTCGTCTGAGCGTGATAGATTCTTTCGATGACGAGACAGTAACCTAAATCCATCGGCTCTTGATTGCTATTTCTCCAATAAGAGCCATAAGGTCCGTCATAGTCGGTTAGCTGATCGTAGCGGACCTGCCACGATAAGTTCCGGGCATCTTGATGGAAATCGTCAAGAGATGTTAGAGTCTGAACAGGTTGTCTGCTTTGTTGGGGACTAAGTGCCTCCTTCAAAAGGAGAATGATATTACCAGGAAGCAAAATTATTATGACTAAGGCCACTACAAAAAAAGGATTAGTTAATTTATTCTTTGGTTTTTGAGCAATCAGAACTTGAGCAGATTGAAGAGTAGGATCATATGGATGCGGGTTGTCTGCTGAATTTAATGGTTGGACAGGCAGGTACAATCCGGCAGAAGGATTATTGTTTTCATAGTTCATAGATAGATATATTCCTTTCTAATCTAATATGCAAGATCTATTCTACGAGAAGGAAGCAGCCTACTCAAGTGAATTTTTAACATTTTTGTGATCAATCTTACATTGATTGGCTGGCTTGTCAATACATGCTTGGTCATAGTATCGCACCAATCCTAGTTCATGAGCGCTATCCAACGGCTGATATTCCCTCGTTAGCTCACCAAAGTTTTTTTGACGCGTTGATTCGCATTTCAGAGCACATTAATAAGTACCACCCTGACTACTAAAGATAATATCCTAAGTAGTCGCAAAATAAGGCTAATAATAGTACTCATTGATCCCCGATAGGCACATCCACTACCTGCCGCACCCCGTCCACCTCCCCCCACACACGCACCACCAACCCCTCCACCTCATCCTCACACCCAAGCACATGCTGAAACGGGAAAAACGCCCGATCATCACTATGACGATGTATCCAGCGACTAATAATATTAATCTGATCCACCTCAGCCTGCCCAACAACATCAGGAGGACTGCCCAAATTTGCCGCAACGGCCAGCAACTCCCGTAGCGCCGTGTGCATCGCCTCTACCGTATGAGCCACACAGCGTTGCTCTACCAGACGACCATGGCGAATCAGAAAGACCTCGTCGCACCCATCTTGCGCAGACGGATAAATAATAAATAAATTATTAGCCTCAACTGCACCCGTGATTAGCTTTTGCCCGATTAACACCTCATCGGCACTGCGCATAGCATCGCGCAACCAAGCCGCACGCTCAAAATTCAACTGCTGCGAAGCCTCAAACATCTGGCGGCGCAAACGCTCAAATAAATCTTCACGCTCACCACCCAGGAATGCACAGACCTGCTCAATAATCTGACGATACTCCGCAGGATCAGTACCACCTACGCAAGGTCCAGGACAACGCTTCAGGTGTAGACGCAGACAGGGATCAGAAGGCTTCGCCTGCGGTGGCAAAGCACGTGTACAGGTCCGAATAGGGAAGAGTTTTTGAATTAGCTCGATAGTCGCATCCACCACGCTTCTACTGCGAAAAGGTCCAAAGTAGCGCGCTCCATCAGTAGCCACCTCACGCGTAGCATACACACGAGGGAATGCATGTTGTACGTCAATCTTAATGAACGGATAGAGTTCATAATTACGTAACTGCACATTATATGCTGGTTGCAGTGCTTTGATCAACTGTGATTCTATTAGAAGCGCTTCCAGCTCCGACCCTAATATGCGTATCTCAATATCCTGGACATTTTGCAGTAAACCATCCATTTTTCTGGTATAGCCAAGTGGTTGGCTATAATATGATGCTAGACGATCTTTGAGCGATTTTGCCTTGCCAACGTAAATAACCTGTCCACTACTATCCTTCATCAGATATACACCAGGCTTGGCGGGAAAGGTACGTTTCCAGGCAGGATTGAGCAAGAGACTGCCTATTGGCCGTGTTGTAACGCCAGAGGATGACGCTAATTTCCCATCTGCACGCCACGGCTTCTCCTTTTGTGACGCCTCGGCCTGCGCAATATCACCACTCCACGATACAGGTAATTGCAGGCGCAAACGCAGATGCCCCAATGTCTCTATGCCCTGCTGCCGAGCCAGTTCTAGCATACGCAAAAAGACCGCTGCCGTCACCTGAGCATCCCCTAATGCACGGTGACGATGGGTGATGGGAATCTTCAGGGCTTGAGCGACAAAATCGAGCTTGAAGCGCTTTAGACCGGGTACGAAGCGTCGGGCTAATGGGATGGTATCCAGACCATCAAGCGGGAATGCCTGTCCCAGCAATTTCGCCTCGTGAGCAAGGAAATTGAGATCGAACCCGATGTTGTGACCTACTAATATTGCACCATCAATCAATTGCAAAAACTCAGGAAAGATTTCACCAGCGGTAGGAGCATCCTTCAGCATATCAGGCGTAATACCAGTGAACTGCACAATGAAAGAGGGAATATGACGGCCAGGATTGATAAGACTCTGAAAGGTGGCCACAGCTTCGCCACCACGCACACGTACAGCTGCCACTTCGATCACGCGATCAGGACCGGGCCGCAATCCTGTTGTCTCGGTATCTATAACCACAAAGTCCACGCCATCCAGCGTCTGCTGCGTACTACGCCAAGCGGTTAGCGCCCATTGTAATACACCGTTATCAATGTCAGACTCACCAATGGCTTCAAATAGCGAAGAACTGCGCAACGCCTGGCGTAACAGTACAGTCCAGAGCTGCCCATTGTTGCTACTCGCTCCAAAAATGTGCTGGATCAACAGCTCTTCAGATGCGGGTTGGCCTAGACTTTCCAATAATTCGTGTGCGCGGCGCAACAATGTGCCACGCTGAGGAGCTACGTCACTATCCTCCTGTCCCATACATCCTTCCTTATCTCAAAGAAATAGTTGGATCATATGTACGAGAATAACACGAGGATAGCAATTTGACAAGTGTGATGTAAAAATAAATGGCCCCTTTGACACACGTGAGATAATCTTCGTCTACAGAAAAGTACCCATTTAACAGCATGCTTAACTGAAAATGACTTATAATTTCCCAGATAGCACTTCCCAATCTAAAAAGGAGCCTGAATGTTTTTTTGCAGTCACTGTGGTTTTCTCTTAACCCCTGGTGCCACACAGTGCCCGCGATGCGGTACAGCAGTAAAAGCTGACGAGGGTGCAGTAAATTTGTATCCTGATGCCCCGACAACCCAATCAGCGGTACCTGGTATCGTGCAGCAAGAAGATGACCGCACGCCCCCCAACGCAGATAATACGCCTTTTGTGATACAAAACACTCCTCGACCAATGTCATATCCTTCTTTTCCCACAACGGATCACCCTGGCTCGATCTCGCAGACAGCACAGGCAGTGCGGCGTAGCAATACGGGCCTTGTTAGCGCAATTATCACATTCCTCCTCGTGCTGGTCATAGCCATGACACTAGTAATCATCGCTGGACCACAGCGCATCCTGGGTTTGATTGACAGACAAGCAACACCAGCTCCCATCGTCACCGTGACAACCACACAAGCAACGCCCAGTGGTGAGCAAGCAACGCCATCACCAGTTTCCACGGTCGTAGCGACAGCCACACAACCATCAACGACGACAGCAAAGCAACAGGCCCAAAGCGTTATAGTGCAATATTTTAGCGCGATTAACCAGAAAGATTACCAGAGTGCATATAATCTGTGGGCCAATAATCCTCAGAGCTATAACGATTTTGTGCAGGGTTTTGCCCACACACAGCACGACGATGTTGTCATTGACCGCATGGTCCAACAGCCAGACGGTACCGTACGAGTCTTCATCACCCTGACGGCAACCTCAGACACAGGAGCCACAAGTTTGTATCGCGGCTATTATCTCGTTGGACAACAAGCAGATGGCACATGGAAGATTATTACAGCACATGTCAATCAAGCATAGCAGAACTACAGGACCGCAAAGAGATATAATAAAAGAATCAGCTCAAAGCTACACTCACTTATGCAAACTAGTAGGTGGAACAATTTGGGCCGAACAACCGTTTCTATCAGAAGTACGATATTTATGCAGGGCCAGCTAAAATTAGAAAGGCAGGTGCTCAGATGACCTTTTGTGGCCAATGCGGTTTCTCATTATCAGCAGGTGATACCCGCTGCCCACGCTGCAATACCGTGGTAGAAGTACCCCTGGATGCATCCCAGGCTAATGCACCAACCGTAGAGACATCATCATTCACAGCCGACAAGTCCCAACCAGTTGACACACAGACTGCCGATCCACAAAAAAAGTTGATTTTACGTCCAGCAACAGACGCAAGCCAGCTCGATTATAGTACCCCATCACCCTACGATGCAACCAGTAGAGTGAGCGCCGCCGATATGGGAGCAATAGCTCACCCAGGCCAGGTACAGAGTGGGCACACATACGGTCAAACGGGTGCAGCCTACGGTGGCTATGTTCCCGCACCAGGGCATCCCACAACAGGTACAGCCTACCCCGGCTATACGGCAGGTACCAGCGGTTATCAACGCCCAGCGGCTACCTCATATCCGACATCTCAACAAGCAAAAGCCACGCAAAGCACGAGAGGACGTTCAGCGGCCCTCGTTATTATCCTCATTGGATTACTATTTGTGTTGGCCGCCATGGTCTTGCTCGTTTTACAACACAACGGGACCATATAACCTCTCTAATAAGCACTACCGGATGCTAGAGCTACCAACTCGGCAGAAAAGATGTTACAATACGGGCCATGAATGAACTTATAAACCAGATCGAACGCCAGCAAAAACGCGTTCAGAAAACTATGGTGCATCTTTGACCTGGCGCATAAAGCCAGACAGATCCAACAACTAGAAGAAGAAAGCATGGCTGCTGACTTCTGGTCTGACAACCGTAAAGCACAGGTGCATATGCAACGCCTCAATGCCTTACGAGAAGAAGTGACAACGTGGGAAGGTATCGCCACGCAACTAGATGAACTGCTCGGACTAGCCCAACTACTGGAAGAGGAGCCAGATGAGGAAATGCAAGCAGAGGTTGCGCAATCGTTGTCTGCCATTGAAGAGCAGATTGGCAAGCTAGAGTTCTCGCTGATGTTAAGTGGAGAGCACGATGAGCGCAATGCGATCGTCAGTATTCATGCTGGCAGCGGCGGCGTAGATGCCCAAGACTGGGCAGAGATGTTGTTGCGTATGTACATGCGCTGGGCGGAACGTCATCGTTTTCGCACTGAAGTCTACGAGTATAACCAAGGTGAAGAAGCCGGTGTCAAAAGCGTCACTATCGAAATCGAGGGACGCTACGCCTATGGTTATCTGCGCTCAGAAGCTGGTACCCACCGCCTGATCCGTCTCTCACCATTTGATGCAGCTCATCGCCGCCATACCTCATTCGCCAAGGTTGAGGTCATGCCTGACGTTGAAGATACGATAGAAGTGACCATTCGCCCCGAAGATATTGAGGTAGACACCTATCGTTCAACCGGAGCGGGCGGGCAACATGTGAACAAGACTGATTCAGCGGTGCGCATGCGGCACGTCCCCAGCGGTATCGTTGTCACCTGTCAGAATGAACGTTCACAGATTCAGAACCGCGAGGTTGCACTGAAACTGCTTAAAGCACGCCTCTACGAACTGGAGCTGAAGAAGCGTGAAGAAGAGACAGCCAGACTCAAAGGCGAACATGTGCAGGCCGATTTTGGCACGCAAATTCGTTCAGTGATCGTTCACCCCTACAATATTGTGAAGGATCATCGTACCAACCATGAAACTAGCGATACTACTGGCTACTTGGCAGGCGATATCGATCCCTTTATCCACACCTACCTCCAAGCAAAGGCTGGCGGAGTGAGCGTATCAGAGACAAAAGCGCAATGAATTGCGCAGCTACGGATTTGTATTGGGCAGATTCGTAGCTACGCAATTCATTGCGCCTTTGCGTAGCTACGCGCGAATGAGATCGCGCATACCATCATAACGTTCAGGATAGCGCAGTTTACGCAGTGCCTTCACCTCTATCTGACGGATACGTTCGCGGGTAAGATGGAAAAGGACACTTACTTCATCTAATGAGAGTGAATGACCATCCTTTAAGCCATAACGCATTTCAATAATAGTACGCTCACGAGGATTTAATATCGTCATCGCTTGCTCTATATGCTGCCGCTGTAGTTGGTGAGTAGCTTCATCGATTGGATTGCCGATATTGGTATCTTCCAGCATATCAGCCAGATGATATTCTTCATCATCAGCCATCGGCGCATCCAAAGAGATGGGCTGCTCTGAAACATTCAACAGCTCAACAATACGTTCCCGTGGCAACTCAAGTTCATCAGCGATATGTTCCGGCAATGGCTCAACACCCTGCTCCTGGTAAAGACGGCGTGCCACGCGTTTGATCTTGTAAATAAGCTCGACAACGTGTACAGGAATGTGAATACTGCGCGAATGCTCAGCAATAGCGCGGCTAATCGCCTGACGTATCCACCAAGTCGCGTATGTACTAAAACGGAAACCGCGCTGATAGTCAAATTTCTGCGTAGCCCGCATCAACCCAATATTGCCCTCCTGGATCAAGTCGAGCAACGGTAGCCCCTGGTTAGAGTAACGTTTAGCAATACTAACTACCAAGCGTAAGTTAGCTTCAATCAATTTCTGACGGGCATAGCGATCACCACGAGCGACAAGCTCTGCTAGCAGTAATTCTTGTTCAGCAGAGAGAAGAGGATACATACCTATCTCTTTGAGATACTGCTTCACTGAGTCGTCAATAGTACCTCGCAGTTCTTCATCTTCCTCGCATTCGCCATCGCCCTCGTAGATAAATCCTTTATCGCATAGGTCATCACTCCTATCTTCCAGCACCACTCTGGAAGAACGTTTTTTCTCACCCCCCAGAGTTCCTTCACGAACCACACCTTGCATGGCTTTCTTTATTCTTGCTCCCATAACGGATACTCCTTCATTTCACGCTCTACACTCAACGACCAGCAAACAAATACATCCAAGAGAAATATCCAATCGATAGTGTTAACATTCATAACTTGCAAGAAACATGCCAAACTGCCACACGGCAGCGTTTCCATGGCAGAAAGAACCCCTACCCCCACAGTCTCCCGCAAGTATTGAAGCTAGCCGATAACATATCATCCACAATCGGCATATTTCATAGCGAAAAGAGCACATCCATCTCACTGCCCGACAGAGCGGTTGCTGCGGCAGTCCTCATCCACAAAGCTTGCATCATGAAGAGTTTTCCATCTGTGTGGAAATTTACCCAAGTAGAGGATCACGAGACATTATCAAACTCACCTATGATGACCACCATCTCACGTAACGGCACCCATCACCTTTATCGGAAGATTTATATAGGTCAAAAGATCAATGCTTGACGAGAATTGTGACACCTGTTATGCTGAAGACAAGAACTATAGAAGGCTGGCATACGTTTGTCATCACGTGCCCAGGATGATAAAGAACATATGCTAGGCTAAGCTATCGCTAGTTGGTAGCTTAGCGAAAAGAGTGTGGTCATTTATGCTATTCATCATATCACCTCCAATCAGCGGAGAATGGCGTAGATTCTCTCTTTTTGGTGAGAAACATGAAGATTTCTTCACAAATATGCTGACAGCGGAAGGGAGTTGTGGTATGATAAAGAAGGCATGGATAAGACCTGCTGTGGGGATGCGGATGCAGCGGCGGAGGCTCCCCCCTCGGCTTACATTCTCGCTAAGCCTCGCTTAATGCCTGCTTGGGCAAGCGATTATAACCTCCAGAGAGAAGGAAGGAGGCGATTTCGTGGAAAACGCGTTTCCCCGTTGTCGCAAATGTAGTGAAGGTGATCTGGTGCCGCTTTCGGATTTCGGTAGCCAGGGAGCTTCCATTGAGTACAAGGCATGGGTTTGTACAAATCCGTCTTGCCTGTACAATATCAAAATCCGTAACGGAGACATTATCATCAATGAACCAATTAGTGATGGTTCACTTCATTCGTATCGAAGCGGTCGCCAGTAACGGTGAAGTGTAGTATCACTAGTTATTTCTGGGTAGTTCCATCCAGAAACGTGGTACAATGAGGCAAAAGGCGGCGGCTCATACCCGTTTCCTTTTGCCTTCTGCGTTTGTAGAGGGAACAATCACTGCATATTTAATGGAGTGGTTGCACGCCCTCTTCTTCATATTTAGAGAGAAAAAATAACGCTAGCTACCTAACGCTAACGTCATAGATAGGCAACAAAGGAGTCAATGCAAACGTGCTCAATCGCTTCTTTGGGCAGAAACCGCAAGAAGACTCGAAAAAGCATCAAGGTGCTGCTCAGGAAAAAGCAGGAGTTCCTCCAGAGCAAGAGCAGCCACAACGGTTTAATTTCCTAAACCGCACCCGGCAACTATTCCGCCGGATGAGTAATACGGTTGAGGAAACGGACCTCATTACCGAGAATCTGTGGGATGAACTAGAAGAATCCTTGCTGACTGCCGATGTTGGTCCCCACACAAGTATGTGGCTCATCGAACGGCTACGGCAACGCGCCGAAGAAGAGCATATGCGTACTGGTGCACAGTTTCAGCGGGTATTACGAGAAGAATTAGCAAAATTGCTCGGTGAGTCTTCTTCCCTGCGCTTTGCCAAAAAGTCCCCTCTAACCGTTATACTGGTTATTGGCGTGAATGGCTCCGGCAAGACGACAAGTATTGCGAAATTGGCCTATCGCCTGAAAAATGAAGGCCATAAGGTCATGTTGGCCGCAGCGGATACCTTCCGCGCAGCTGCCATTGACCAACTCAAAGAGTGGGGCAATCGTGTCGATGTACCTGTGATTAGTCAGCACCCCAATGCTGATCCTGGTGCAGTGGTCTTCGATGCTCTGCAAGCAGCCACTACACGCGGCAGTGATGTGCTTATCATTGATACTGCTGGTCGTCTGCACACCAAATTCAACCTCATGGAAGAATTAAAGAA
>Ga0066654_10000156_pt1 | contig 15155 bp, 8 predicted proteins | sample GraSoiAngelo_103_FD_66715 | JGI IMG/M metagenome (GOLD analysis project Ga0066654, IMG submission 66715) | Grasslands soil microbial communities from the Angelo Coastal Reserve, California, USA - 14_0903_05_20cm | ecosystem: Environmental > Terrestrial > Soil > Grasslands | place: USA... | reverse complement strand
GTCCCAAATTACCAGCCCAGCCCATTCCCAGAGGGGCTACAATTGAAGAGATCGTTCATTGTATTTTCGATAAAGCAATGGACGAGCGCTACTTCAGGAAAGTCGCGCAGAGCAGTTATTACCCGGCAACACGGATGTTTCTGGATCTGGTAAGGAGACAGGGACTACGGCTATCTATTGGTTTCTCACTTTCTTTCGTGCGTCAGGCTATGACCTGGGATCACCAGTTGCTTGATCTCTTCAAAGAACTGGTAGCGGAAGAGAACGTGGAACTGATAGGGGTTGATCCCTATCACAGTTTTCTCTTCCTGCTCGACCTACCCGCCTTCGTGTTGCGTATGCAAGAGATGGCAAGCGAGCTGGAGCAGATCTTTGGCAAGCGCCCGCTGATCACTGATACAACAGAAATGTGTATGTCGGCGTCACTCTATAATGCGCTCGACACCGCAGGCTTTCGCGGCATGTTGGTTGACGGTCGTGGACAGGCGCTGGGCTGGCGTGAAAGCACGCATCTTTATTTTCATGGCGATGAGCGGCCTTATACTCTACCAATCAGGACTGGGCGTGGCAAGCGCATAGTCAGCAAGCTAGCAGCAAAACCGGTACAAAATGAGCGATCCCAGGCCCCCTATTTACTTTCACGCCACGTAGACTTGAGCGATGATGTCGGCTTTCGCTTTACCAACCACGGATGGTCTCGTTATCCGCTCTATGCAGACACGTATGCCGATTGGATTGCCAATGCACGTGGGGACTATATACTGCTGGGTTGGGATTTTGAAACGTTCGGTGAGCACCACCGCCAGGAAAGCGGGATCTTCGATTTTGCAAAATCGCTACCAGGTGAATTGCTCCAGCGTAACGTTGCATGCTACACCGCTAGCCAGTTGATTGATCGTCATCAGCAACATGCCCATTACCTGCCATTACCACTCTATCCTACCACCTGGGCCGATAGTGGCGAGGTAGATTTTTTCCTGGGCAACAGTGCGCAACAAAGCATGTTCCGTTTGATGGGGCATGTCTATAATATGGCCAAATTGACGGAAAACCAGGACCTCATAGATTTGGCCATCTGGCTCACACAATCCGACAACCTACACTTAATCCAGTGGTATGGTCGTGGCGGTTCGGAAGCCGGTGTTTCTGCCTATTTTACTCCCCGCGAATGGTGGTCAATGGGGGCAAACCGGCTGATCAACGAATACCAGCAGGTGTACGTAAACGCACTACAGGCAATGGAACCTTATCTGCCGATACGCTTCTTACGCCGTAGCGAAAAAAAGCACGTGGCTAGGTCGAGCAACAAGGCAACTCCTCAACTAGAACCTGAACTGGTTGGCCGCTAGTTTTACACTTTACGGGGGAGGAACACGACGAGCATGTTCCTCCCCTTTTTGCAGTTGTTCCTCCTATAAACCTGTAATGATGCGATGAAAATTGTGAGCAAGACGTATTACTTTTCACCCATCATTGTGCGAAAAATTTGACGTGCCCCGGTCTATTTAGGTAGACTCTGCACTAACCAGAATAAAGTGTAGCATAGTAATGAGATAGGTTTATTTATGTCAGATTTTCGTCCTTCACCGTCTTTTCAGCCCTCGGATGCTGATTGGGCAAAAGAGTGTTTTTCCGGCGTTAGTCAAGCACCCCCAGCTATTCTGACAACACCGTTGAGCATGTTCCCGGAACAGATTAACACACAGGATACCGATCAGGCAGCACAACCTTCGCTTCGTGCACAAATACAACCCACCAGTAGAACAGACTCCTCACCCAAAATCACAACGCCAGTCTATGATAAGGCTACGACGCAATCATTGCTCGATGCGTTACAGTCAACCATGAGTACGACCACCGCAAGGCAGCCAATAGTTATTCCTGGTGCAAAAAGACGTTTGCAGGCGAAGGCAAAGACAAAGAGCGAGCAACGTATACATCCACACCTGCGTTCCGCTGTTGTACTGACCTCGCTCTTGCTCTTTCTGCTCATCACGTTACTGTCGCTCTCCCCTCTAGGAGACAATCACGGCACTTTACCATTGATCAATGGGGTGATCGATTGGGCCATCGCGCAACAGCAGAGTTGGAGTATTGCGGCACATAATGTGTTCCAGCCAGGTGCACAGAACACGGTAGATATGCCCTTACCTACCAGTCAGTATGTTGCTATTGCACGCCAGGATGCCATTAATGCTGGCATCAGTCCAGATTACTTTGTGCGACAGATTAATGCTGAGAGTGGCTTTAATCCAAGAGCGGTTTCACCGTCCGGTGCCATCGGGATTGCCCAATTTATTCCCAGTACAGCCGCTTCGCTAGGTGTTGACCCCTGGGACCCCATATCCTCCTTACAGGGAGCAGCGCGTTTGATGGCCAATCAGGCTCGGCAATACAATGGGGATTATGCTAAGGCACTTGCTGCCTATAACTCTGGCGGTGGGACCGTAGATCGCGCCGTAAAGGTAGGCGGTGCTAGTTGGATGAATTACATACCCTTCGAGACCCGTCAATATATCCGCAAAATTATGGGTATTTGAGTCTCTTGGGATTTGCGTAAGGGATAATAGGCAAGGGTGGGCGGATCAGAAACATCGATCCGCCCACCCTTGCTTAGTGCGTTTTTAACAACCAAGTTTCTTAGGTATTGGACAGATTGTTGCCGTGACCACTGGCATGGGTGTTACCACTGGCACGGGTGTGGGTTTTGGCAATGGCGCGGATGTTGGTGTTGGCAATGGCGCGGATGTTGGTGTGATAGCGGGACCGGGAGTTACCACAACAGAGATTGTGGCCGTATCGTAGGCCCTACCGCTAGGAGGTGTAAAGGTGACTGTGTAGGTACCAGGAGTGATGGTGGAGCTAGGTGTAATGGTGACTGGTGCACCAGCTGGAGCCGCATACGAAATGGGAGCTGGTGAGACTGTTAGACCTGGGCTGGCTGTAACACCTACCGTACCTACAGTACAAAACGCGATAACCACAGTCCCCGATGCAGGTGTCACGCCGAGGACATTCACCTGGAAGGTTAGCAGGTGAGGTGACGCTGTGACACAAGGTCCTGGCGTCGGTGTTGGCGTCGGCGTATTGGTTGGTGTAGGCGTCACGGATGGCGCGTAAGTGGCAATGGGCGGCATTGTTGAGGTAGCAGTTGGTGTGGGGAGAGCTTGGCCTTGCAGTTCCAACATAGCCGCCGCAACTTTCTGCACTCCTTGCTCAGTCGCTTGAATACGATATGTATCTGATGGAGAGAGGGACCTTGGGATAGTGATGGCAGCATCAAATGAACCATCGCTAGCAACTGTGACAGAAGTATCAAAGGGAAGAGTGCGATTGACGTGGGAGGCGAGCACATTGCTAAACAACGGACCACCAGTAGCTCCTGCCAGACCTCCCTGCGGCCCTGGGATAAATGCAGTGACGGGCGTATCATTAACGCTGAAAGTTATCGTACCTTTCGGCTCAAAATTCGAGCCATGAAGTGAGACCAGCCCGCCTGGAAACGCCTGTGCTGTCCCAAGTGCGGTCAATTTTGGCTGTATGCTGGCTGGTACCAGTAAGCGCCAGACGAGTCCAAAGATAAGTACGAAGATAACTGCAACTACCGAAATAGTTGCGATCCACCCTTTGCGGCTCATTTGCCACTGTGGCTGAGCATCTGGTGACGAATTGCCCGGCTCCATTGCTCCGGGCATCGGGCCAGCATCCCATCCTGCTGGGGGCACTGGTAGCATTTCAGGCACGGTAGCCCCCCAGGCTCCTGAGTTGTGCGGCGATGCAGCCCCACTCCACATAGGAGGTGTGTTAGGGATACCAGGCCCCATGGGGGGACCGCTAAAGGGTCTGCTCATATCAGGATTAGGCATAAATGCCGTTTCATAGCCGGATTGGCCATGTGGCATTTGGCCAGGCGGCATTTGTGCAGGATCGACAGGCGACCAGTCAGGTGGCGCAATCACCGTGCGATCATCATCCGCCGACATATCAAAACCATTTGGTGGCATATTCATATGCGTGCCTATTCCCCCCTTGAGATGGGAATTCCCAGGTCATAGATGTTAGTTGTAGGAAGCACTACAGGTATTGACACAGTCCGTATCAGATTTCTACAACGTTCATCAACTTGGGAATACATTAACATTACAGATTGGCAATTGTTCCATTGGGCCATATATTTCCCTCAAAATTGCATTCACCGATGCGCTCAGCCACCTAAATGCTGGTAAGCGTAACGGTTGGATAGATGGTTTGGCAGGTTTCTTCACAATCTGCCCATTCTCCTGTCATCGATAATCTTGCCACCACCATCACGGTTCACTGCATAATATTCTTGCATAGAGATTGCTCAGTATTATTGTCCGCTAATAACAATATCGTTTAGGTAAGGTGAGTGTAACTGATTGCGTGCCTCCTTGTATACTATTTCCTATAGGTGTTGCACTTTGTCATGCCGATCACGTTGCAGCCAAAAATACCGAACTGGCCGCGCCTCGTACTAACACTATTAAAAAAACGACTATGGCTAGCAAAATTGGAGGCTGGCTTTACACGCGATCTAAGCCAACGGTCTGTGCAGGGGGAGACGTGAGAGAGTCTCTTTCCCTACAAGGATAGAGACCCCAATGCATGTAATGTTGCCCGACGAAATGAGCAGGTTTTTTTATAGCTTTTCCTCGGCAGGATGCTGATGGAGAGCCGGAAACTCTGGTGGGATATATGAAACTAGTGACTTGACTTTGGCAATAAGATCACCAACATAGAAGGGTTTGTGGAAAAGAGGGTAGCCATTGACATGTCTATCTGGGGTAGAGGTTGTGGTGAGCACAATCAGTGGTGGGTTCCCATAGTAGAACGTACTCCATTGTTCTTCTATATAGTCAATGCAAGCGTCTCTATTGAGCCATAGATTTCTGCTTAAATCGAGCAAAATAGCTGAGAAATGATGTTTTTGTGCAAGGGCCTGGCTTATCCAACTCTGATCCTCAATGGCTACGCTATCGTATCCTTCTAGCGTAAATGCCCAATTAAGCATTTTGGCAATACCAACATGTTTATCTACTATCAATATACAGTGTGGAGAGGAATAGTCTTGTATGTTTCCTCTCTTCAAATGCACAGATGAGGATAGTACAGATGGCCGCATGACTAGCACTCCTATCTAGAGGTCAGCATTATCTCAAAACTCTCTTAATGCTACAGAGGAAGGAAAACCCAATGAAATCTGTGAAGCACAATCTATGACCTTCTATAAGTCTAGCATAGATACCTTCACTTTTGTATGGAGTAAAACTACTATGAGACCGCTCATTTCTATTCAAGGCTTGGGGTATTGGTCCAGATAAATCCTCCTCTTCCTTTCAGGGCAAGCACAAGGGATTGCCCTGAAAGGGTAGATTTAGGAAAGTAGAGACTTGATGCTCGCAGACACTTGCTTGAGTGCATCAGCAGCAGACACCTGACCTATGAGGGCTGATTGTAGAGCAGGTGCAAATAGAGAAGAGATTTTCGAGGCATTTGGTCCTCCGCCGACAGTCTGCGCAAAAGGGAATTGATTGACAAAGACGTTCAGTCTTGGATCTTTCTGCCAGACTGCATCTTGCGCAACATCCTTCCGACCAGGCAATGCCCGAATAGCAATGACGTGCTCTTTGTAACGCTGGGGTTCCTGTGTAAACTTGATGAACTCCCAAGCAGCATCAGCATATTTACTTGTCTTGAAGATCGCCCAATTGTCTCCGCCAAGGCTAGTAGCATGAGTTTGACCCTTCGGTAAGGCAACTACTCCCCATTTAAACTTCGCTTTCTTCTCCAATGTAGAAAGCTGCCAGTTTCCATTCTGGAGCATCGCAGCTGACCCATCGAGGAACTGCTGCATCGATTCAGGTTGTGCCCAGTTGATCACTTCTTTTGACAACGAGCCATCATTGATCAGGTCAACTAAGAACTGAAGTGCTTGAGTGGCAGCTGGACTATCCAGAGTGCCCCAGTCTGCTCCTGCTTGCCGCAGGAAGGGGAGAAACTCAAAGGTCCCTTCCATGGTTTTGCTTGCTGCTGTCGCAAACCCGTAGACGCCTTTTTTGGTCAACTGCTTAGCGGCACTGCGCAACTCAGCCCATGTCGTCGGTGGCTGTACCCCTGCGTTTTCAAGCATAGCGACGTTGTAGTACAATCCTAACAAGTTGCTATGATCTGGCAACCCATATTGTCTGCCCTTCCATGAGCAAGACTGCAAGATGCCAGGAAAATATTGATCGATTTGCCCCCACGCTTTTATCCGCTCTGTGAGATCCAGGAGCACGTCATTAGCGGAGTAAGTAGGATGAGAAAGGGTATCTACAAAAATCAGGTCTGGCAACGTTCCTGCTGCTGTCGCTAGCAGCACTTTCTGATTCATATCAGCGTAAGGGACGTAGGTGCGCTCAATCTTGATTCCTGGATGAAGCTTGTGGAAATCATCATAACGCTGAAGCATGACCTTGGCATTCTCACTAATCCAGTAGTCCCATGCAGTTAGTGTGATTGGCTGGTTGGTGCTGGTACTTCCTGAATCTGTATTGCCGCAGGCATTCAAGGCAGTGAGCATAGCACTACTGCTCACACTAAGAGCCAGAGTGCGTTCAAGAAAGGCACGGCGTGACAAGCCGTTAGTACCCTTGTCATTAAAATCTTCTGTTCTGTGATCATGGCTAAACAACATAAGAAGTCTCCTTACATGAAATGCGTGCGACTGCTGATCTCCAGAAGTGCTTAGTTTTTTGTAACAGTCTCTTCCGTTAAGCGCAGAGCACCTGATTTTATACTTTTTTTTCGACAATCTGATGGATAGTAACCGAAGAGTTCAGTAAATGTCTTCGTAAAATGACGACTGCTGTAATACCCAACTTGCTCGGCAACCTCTTGAATCGATAGCTTAGAATCAGTGAGCAACTCTTTTGCGCGCAGCATACGAACATGTGTCAGGTATTTCATAAAAGTCATCCCCATTTTTTTGTGAAAAAGCGAGCTGAGGTAGTTCGGCGTCACATGAAGCTGCATTGCGATCTGTCCGACGCCTATCTCGAACATGTAATTTTCATCTATAAACGATACCACTTGATCTACAATATCTTGTTTATCTTTCTTCTGCTCATCAATCAGTAGTTCCTCACCACAAGCTTGTAGTACCTGTTTCCAGCAGGTTGTATCCTGGTGTGCCTCTAACTGGCAGGAAACAGTACGGTTAAGAAAATTAGCTATACATGTTTTTGTATGGTGATTGAGTGTGTTATTTTCACAAAGCTTACTTTCCAATGTGTCTAGAGCTTTCATAAAGCTCAAATAGGTCTTTTTGCCATAACAATCGCTGATCTTGATGAGAATGCTACATACTTCTAATAATTCTTGCTGTGTCGTATATTGCACCAGGTCTGCTATATACAACGTTTTTCCTATGCCGCAGATAGTACGAAGCAGAGAGAAATGCTGTATACAGTTCAACTTTTCATACAACTCGTTATAAGAAGAACAATCATCTGTTTCTAATATCGTAATGCAAAAATTATTGTCGTTGAATTGTTGATAAAGCTCTTTGAGAGGATATAAAAGTGTGGAAAGGTACTGCTTGCCTTGTATATATCGTGTAGGTTCCCATGCGACTACTAGTGCAGATTCTCCACTTGAGAGAGTGAAAAGGGCTTGTCTTAATTCGCTTACGACTGTATGGTCAAGGCGTGTGTGAAGAGTTTGGAGGAAGTCTCTCCGTCGTTCAGCTTTAGCGACTTCTATTAAGTTGCTATCAATGCAAAAGACCGCCCCTGTGAAATGAGCCTTGAGGAGAAAACTCTCTTGGTCTTCCTGCTGAAGGGAACTCAAGCCTTGATAGAGGTCTGCTATTTGACTTTCAAACTGTCTGTTACGATTGAGAAGCCATTCTGTATTTCCCCGCCTAGCTTCATTCACTAATTTTTTTACTTCTTCTGGATCAACCGGTTTTAACAGGTAATCAGAAGCGCCAAGCTTGATGGCTTGTTGTGCGTAACTAAATTCAGGATAGCCTGTAAGAATAACCCATCTTGTATAGGGGGAAAACTTTTTCCCCTCTTCGATGGCTTCAAGACCATTCAACTTGGGCATCCGTATATCGACGAACACAAGCTCAGGAGCATAGCGTTTTACTTGTTCTATCATCTGCTCGCCGTCAACAGCTTCCTTCAAGCCCTCTAGGGGCAAGTCCAGCTCCTGTAGTATGCTCTTGAGCACAGATCTCGCCAGACTTTCATCGTCTGCAATGAGAATTTTCATAATTCACCTTCAGTTACTGGAATCACGATCACCACCTGAGCGCCTTCTCCCGTCTGGCTAGTGATGGAGAGAGAAGCATGCTCATACGCGAGTTTGAGACGCTCTCGCACATTGGAGAGACCCAGCCCAAGATTGTCCTGTTGAGCCTGGGCATCGAAACCGACTCCATTATCCTGGATAGAGATCCACAAAGCTGGTGCATCATGCTCGCTCTTCAATAGAGCAAGAACTTGTAATGTGCAAGGGTAAGCTGCTGGCTCCATGCCATGTATAACAGCGTTCTCCACAAGAGGTTGCAGAAGCACCTTGGGTATTTTGAAGTTGGCCAGTGCATCGTCATACTGGATGACAAACATCATCTTTTCTTGGAAGCGCATTTTTTGAAGATCGCAATACTTGTGTAGGAAACGAAACTCATCTTTGAGTGTGACCCATGCTTCATTGCTCAGAATATGACGGAGCATGGCACTCAGTGAGAGAATGGCACTTTCCAATGCTTGTCTCTGACTCAGCCGGTTTAATGCGATAAAACCATTGAGGGTGTTGTAGAGAAAATGCGGCTCAATTTGTGATTGAAGAGCGCGATATTCAGCGTCTCGCTGGCTCAATGTAGCTTTATATTCACGCTCGATCAGATCATTAAGCTGGTCAAGCATGGTATTGAAAGCATTGCCTAATACTGCTATTTCGTCTTCTCCTTGCGTGACAATGTGTGTCTGTAGATCCCCTGCTTGCACTTTTCTCATTACATCCATCATTTGTCGAAATGGATTGATGATCCTCGGCGAAAGAAAACCAAAGACCAGCAATGTCAGGCAGAACCCGCCAATGGCACATAGTATGCCCACCATATACAGCCAGCGCTCGTTTGCATTGATTTCTGACTGTGACAATAAAATAACCACATCCCATTGAGCTATCGTCGTCTGTCTTATGACAGGAATATAAGCGTCTTCAGAAGCATGAATAAGAGTTGACTTGTGTGCTATTTCTTGCCGAATCTGCCTTGGTAAGGGGACGACCGTGGAGTAAATAGGTTGCCCGTCCGTTCCGAAAATGGCGATGATAGAGCTTACGTTCAGTTTGATCTTACTTATAATCTTCTGGAGGATGTTTGTATCTGCATCTGCCATAATAACTGCCAGCGGTTGAAAAGTATCGGGGTCCTTAATCAGACATGCCACAGAAAAGACTTGGGAGGCGGAATGCGCTGGTACGTAATCTTGTGGGTGAGGATCGATGTAAATAACCTTTCCATTCGCTTCTTTAGCACTTTTGTACCATGGCTGCTGAGAAAAGGGATAGTTAGCTACGCGACTGGTCGAAGGCTGATCTCTTGCCGCAATGAACACTGAACCGTCTAATGGTAAGACGACGGTACTGAGAATATCTGTGCGAGCCTCTTGTAAGTATTTAAAAAAAGTTGTGGAAAGAGTCTGAGTAGCGAGAAGCTGTTGGTTCTGACTAGCAAAGGGGTTAGCTTTCCATTTGAGGGCTTGCATCACTTCATCATTGAAATAGGGTATTAATGTTAAGCGATCGAGATCATCAAGATAGGTATCGATATTACTTACTAGGGAGGTCAATGTAGCATCCGTTAATGTTTGTGTATCTCGCGTAAGTACACTTTGATAGTAGCATGGCATGGCAAAAACTATAATCCCTATTGGTATAATATTCGTAAGCAAATAGAGAACGGTTAGCTTTATCCGCAACGATTTCGCAAATTTCATGGCTCAAGCCCTTACTCAACTAGTTATGCTCCTAGATACTACTATTGATTTAGTTAATTAAGAATGCATAAAGATGAAGAGTCTGGTGCATATTTATGATCCGCAGACGTGAATTGTACACATCTAACCGGCTCTATATGATAATTGATCATACATTCCTTGTCAATAAAGAAGTAATAAAAAACTGACCGTTGGGGCAGTACCTTCCCTTATTTCCCTCTTAGACTGACTTCTACGACGTACACCGCGTAATCTTATGCTCTGGTCCGTGATAATTTCGTGCAGCTAATTGTTCTTGATAAGTAACTACTCAGGCCTCTTTTCTCCTGTGCCGCCTTCGGCGGCGGGGTGAGGAAGAGGAGGCGGGGACACCCCGCACCCCGCCAAGGGGCCTGCCAGGCCCCTTGGAACCCCTGCTGAGTAATTACCCTTTTTATTCCGTTTTGCCGCTTAGTATATCACTATGGGTGTCAGCGTCGGTGCTGGTGTTGGTGGTATGAGCGTTGGCTTTGGCGTTGGCCTCGTTGACGGCGTGGGTATTGGCGTGGCAGTTGGGTCTGGCGTTGGCGTGGCAGTTGGGTCTGGCGTTGGTGATGGCGTTGGGCTGGGTGTCGGCGTCGGCGTTGGCACGAACGTAGGTATAGGTGTTGGCTCTAGGGTTGGTACGTAATTAGGGACTGGATTGGGCGTTGCGGTGGGACTAGGTGTCGCAGTCGGTGATGGTGTGGCATTGGGTGTGGGCGTTGACTGAGGAGTTTTTGCCCCGATATCTACAAAGGCAGTCGTGGCTGCTTGCTGATTTTGTTCTGCTGCTTGCACTCTATATGTATTTGCAGCTGGCAAGGAGTCAGGAATGACGAGGTTCGTCTCAAATGTGCCATCGGCTTTAACTGTTACAATTGTTGTTGGTCTGACCAAGTTCACCAGTGCAAGAGTATTGGCACGCGGTGATTGGCCTCCATGCGCCAGATATGAGTCGCTGGCGGCTACTGCCCCATTGATGGTAAAGGTGACAGCTCCCCCCTGCACAAAATGTTTACCGGCCACGATTATAGTGCCACCTGGATAAGCTCCGGTTTCATCAACGATCTGCAAGGCTGAAGCTGGTGGCGCTGATGATGAGGCGGGCGGATGCAAAAAGTACGCACTCAGGGCAATAAGCAAAACTACTACGATGGCCAGTGTAGCTGGAAGACATCCTGTAGGTAGTCCTGGTTTTTGTATGGGTGGAGTGGCGTCGCTACTCGGTGGTGTGATGCCGCCAGGTGATTGCCCTGGAGCCTGTAAGACTGGTGGAGGTCCCCCAAACGGAGGCATGGAGGGATTTGCTCCTGGCATGTATGGCGTGCCACCTGGCGGGAATGAGCCTTGTACGTATGGCGTGCTGCCTGGCGGGAATGAGCCTTGTGCATATGGTGCTCCACTTGGTGGAAATGTTCCTTGCACGTATGGTGCATCTACAGATGGCGCACCACTTGAGAAGGGGCTTTGTGCATATGGCGCATCTACAGATGGCCCCCCGGCTACAGGGAATGAGCCTTGTACGTATGGTGCTCCACCGGGAGGGAATGAGCCTTGTACGTATGGTGCCCCACCGGGAGGGAATGAGCCTTGTACTGGTGTTGCGGTTCCTGGTAAAAATAACCCCCCTGGTACAATGCCATTTCGTCCTTCATCCTCGTCGTGCTCTTTATACTTGATGGTGTTCGCATCATTTGGGGGCGTTACAGAGGGATGAGGGAAACTAGACATCATCATAGTATTATTGGTATTATTGTGCAGCAATTGCCCACAATTTGCGCAAAACTGCATCTGTTCTGATACTGGAGATGCGCAGTTGCTACACTGTATTGCGTCCATAAGGGGTCCTTCTTCATCGTTTAATCTGACAGCTATTCCCAATGCTACCTTTCCCATTTTGCATAGATACGACCTATCTTATCTGATCTATAATATCATGCAGCGTAATATATCACAATTTGCGTGTGAAGTGCTTAACTCTTACAGAGTGCGCATCTTTTTTTGTAACTACTCAGGTCTCTTTTCTCCAGCACCGCCTTCGGTGGTAGAAGGGAAGAAAAGGGGTATTTGGGGATAGCCCATACCCCACCAAGGAGGCTGCAAGGCCCCTTGGAACCCCGCTTAACGTAGAAGCGCAATTCATTGTACCAAGAACACAAACAAAGAAAACAAGCGCAATTTATTGCGCGGCTACGGGTGTTTGCGCGTGCGCATGGTGCAATAAATTGCTCTTCTACGGTTAGAACGGTAGGGTATCGCCTACCAGTTCGTCATGTGTCAGCTGTCCGATAGCTGCGATGGTTAGTGGGTGAAGTGTAGGGAAGCGCTGCACCACATGCATTACCTGATCGAGGGTAACGGAGTCAATAGCCTCTTTCACTTCATGAATGGTTCTGAGCTTGCGTTCGTACCACCAGGAGCGAGAGATTGCGCTCATACGCGCACCAGACCCCTCACCACGCATCACATTCTCGCTTTTCAATTGCACCTTCGCCCGCTCTAGCTCGTCGCTGGTAATACCATCCTGTCCCAGTTTACGTAGCTCATCGACAATGACTTGCAGGCATTCACGTCCCTGCTCTGGTGTCGTGCCCGCATATACACGCATGGCTCCAATATGTCTGGTACTGACGAGGTTCGCAGAGACACCGTAGACGAGACCTCGCTTTTCGCGTACCTCGACGAATAGACGTGAGGCCATACTCCCACCTAGCACTTCCGCTATGACCATCGCGGCATAGTAATCGGGGTCAACATAGTTGGGGAAAGGGAACATTAATGCTATATGCTCCTGCTTCCTCTCCTGATGTTCTACCGAGACACTATTCTTTGGTCGAGGCTGCTGTTCGAGTGAGGGTGAGGCATCACCTTCCCAGGAACCGAAGAGGCTCTCGATTCTAGCGACAACGTGCTCCCAATCGAACTTGCCTGCGATGGAGAAGAGGACGTTGTTGGGCTGGTAACGCGCTTGCCAGAAGTGCTGCAAGTCCTGACGTGCTAGAGTATGTACACTTTCATTTGTGCCTAGCAGCAAACGACTTAGTGAGGTGCCGTGATAGAAGTTGGCGCGTACTAATTCGGAGATACGGCTCGTCGGCTCATCGTCGCGGCGGCGAATCTCTTGCAAGACAATGTTGCGCATCTGCTCCAGTTCTTCGCTGGGGAATGTAGGGGTGAGCAACAATTCTTGAATTAACTCAAGCGTAGCATCAAATTTCGTGTGAACAACGCTCGCCCATACCTGCGCTGTCTCCAGTCCTGTGCCTGCGCCCTTACGTGCACCTAGCGACTCAAACGCCTCGTTGAGTGCCCGTGCATTCTTTTGTTTGGTGCCCTGAAAGAGCATATACTCGAAGAGGTGGGCAAGCCCCTGTTTCTCCTCTGGCTCGTGTACAACCGCTGCCTCCAGTTGAAAACCAAAGGTCGTCGAACTGAGGCTCGGCATATACTGGCCGACCATTTCAATCCCGTTGGGCAATTGATGATAAAAGTAATTGGGAGGGAACCCCTGCTGATCACTCATAACTTCTCTAATACATTCCTTTCTGAACAGGAGTAGAGATGCACATGGAAAAATAGCTTTTACCAATAGCGAAACTCTTTCGTCATTGTACCATGTGCTGCTAGCAGACGCGAAATGACCTGTCATCCCGTCTCTTTACTTTTGACTCCGTTCGACCTCGCTAAAAATGATCAGGTCGATCATTTGCTCGATGGGCGCTCGGTCATCGGTGAAGTAGGCAGCAGCATGCTGCTCTTGCCGCACATGGCCGGAGGTCAGGCTCGTCTGGGCCACGCTATGCAACAAAGGATTCGTTATATTGGCGAGGTTCGTGCGAAAATTCTCCAATGAGGTCTGAGCATTCGTTACGATGATCAGACTGTTGAAGAAGCGCTGCGAATCGATGATGTAGACATTGGGAAAGACGGTATGCATTGTTTGTGCCATGGCTTCAACCAGGCGAAAATCCTGGCTTGTCCGTCCAACATTAAAGACGGCCACACCCGTTGGTGTCAGGTGGGAGCGGACCTCGTGAAAGAATTCGGTGGTGGTGAGTTGGAAGGGGATGTAAGGTTGTTGGTAAGCGTCTAGCGCGATAACATCGTATTTAAGAGGGGTTGTTTGCAGGAAGTAGCGGCCATCTTGTACGATAACATGTAAATTCGGCTCATCCATGTGGAAGTATTGCCGTCCCATGTTGACGATTTCTCCATCGATCTCGACGCCATCAATGGCGATTGGCCCATATGCGGCAGTAAACTCGCGTGCGATCGTGCCTGCACCCAGGCCAATAATACAAACCCGCTGTACCTGGGCGGGTGTAAAGGGGGGATTATTAAAGTAGGGGGCAGCCATGAAATAATCCCAGGGTCCATTCGTCAGCACCGAGTGCGGGTTATAAATGGAATGAATGCCCAGACCCTCGTTTAAGACCAGTTGTATCTCGCCGTTTGAGCGTACGACTTGCATATAGTTGTAGACTGATTCGTGTTCGGTAAGCAACACTCCACCGTCCCCAGTGCCGCGCGCAGGCTTGATCGGACCTTGTAGGCCAGTGGCCATCAGCACGAGAGGAATGAGCAATAAGATTGAGAGGATGCCTTTGTTGTGCTTTTTCTTCGCTGGTGGTTGTGTTCCCTTGCTGCTACCCCTGGCATTGGTACTGATCAATCCAATGATAGAAACAAGCAGTAGCGCAAGGGCGAAGACCAGAAATGTCAGGCGCGTACCGATGGTGGGAATGAGTGCGAGGACGGGCACAAAGGTTCCCACGATGCTGCCAGCGGTAGAGATGGCGTAAAGCAGGCCAGCCGTACGGCCCGACTTTCCTATCTGTTCTACGCGCAAACGAATGGCAAAAGGTGAGACGCAGCCAAGCAAGATCATTGGCAGGGCGAACAATAGAATTACCGAGACGAGGGAACCGTAAAACACACTGACCGAGTAGGTCGCAAAGGCTTGTAGCGACCATTGCAGGATGGGACGCGCTACAAGCGGAATAAGACCAATCAGCAGAGCTGCTACAGCGGTCATACCATATAGTACTTTTGTGGACGGATAGCGATCCGCTACTCGTCCTCCCACATAATAACCAATAGTCAGGTAGAGCAGGATAAGTC
>Ga0066654_10000155_pt1 | contig 15217 bp, 9 predicted proteins | sample GraSoiAngelo_103_FD_66715 | JGI IMG/M metagenome (GOLD analysis project Ga0066654, IMG submission 66715) | Grasslands soil microbial communities from the Angelo Coastal Reserve, California, USA - 14_0903_05_20cm | ecosystem: Environmental > Terrestrial > Soil > Grasslands | place: USA... | reverse complement strand
CAGCCGCTCGGCGTCGATGCGGTCGGTCTTCACCCGATCTCCCGGCGCCCGGGGGATCAACCCCGGCGCGCAGACGCGTACGTCCAGGCCGCGCTCCCTCGCCCCTCGCGCGAGGCCGTAGCCGGTCGGCCCAGCCTCATAGACCGCGAGGAGGGGAGCCGGAAGCCCTGCAAGGAACTCAAGCGCCTCGCGGGGCCGGCCGCTCAACCGCCGGGAGCGCAGCTCCCCCGACCGGGGGTCGAGAACGCAGGCTTGGGTCTGCGTGGCGTGAACATCCAACCCGACCACGCTTTTAGGCTGGGCCATGTCGGCACCTCCCAGGATTGGGGTGTCGGCCGCAGGCCTGTCCTGCGGCCCAGTCCCCGCGCTTTCATGTGCGGGGTGCCGACCTACCTACCGCTGGAGTCGGTCGGTTCTCTCCATACGGTCTTGACAAGTGCTCTCGCGGCCCCGGTTTAGTGGATAGGTCGGGGGACATCAGGGCGGCCAGTCCCCGCCCTGGACAAGGGCGGGAGACCGGCCTAGTGCCTACTTCACCTTGAGAATTTGCACCAACGGAAAGACCGCTGGAATCGGCTGAACCTTCATCCTTGCTCACCCCCTCCCGTTCGTCAGTGCCCGGCTATTTGCCAGGGGCGGGGAAGGGAGAGGGTAAGAAATTAGCGAGCGGTAGGAAACTAGCGAGCGCTAATCAATTGCCGAGCATTCGCAATCAAGCCCAGGGAGAAAATCACTATGCTCCGAGCTTGTTGAGTGACCCAGCAGACTTGATCGGAGGATGAGACTTGGGCAGGGCAGCGTTGAAGGTCGGCCGAGTGCCAATAAAAAGCCGCAAGAAACTGCCGGACGATATGCCGGCCTACGCGGTATGCCATCCCGTAAAGCTGGCGGCGCTTATAGCCCTACACGAGAAGGATCAAAGCGCCGTGGAGATTGCAGACCGGCTCGGCATCGATGTCAGGTGGGTCACGAATCACCTGCGCGACCTCTATGAAGCTGGGTGTATCGAATTTGTTGGTTATAAGGCCGGTACCCGAAACATCAAACGGGCTGTGTATCGAGCTATTTCTAAGCCCATTGTCGATGACAAGACTTTTCGGAATATGTCGCAGATGGAGCGCCGGGCTTCTGCGGGGGTGGTGGTCCAGTGGATCACGGCCGAGTGCCTCGCCTCCTATCGGGGCGGAAAGATCGACCAGGACGACGATGTATGCCTGATCTCCGACGAACCAAATCTCGACGCCGAAGGCAGGCAAGAACTGAGTAGGTTTCTTACCTCTGTCTACAGCGGTGAGGTAGATGCTTCTGAGGTGGCGGCAAGTGTCCAGGAGATCGAGAGCAGGGCTACCAATCGGATGGTTGGATCTGGAGAAAAAGGCACAACTATGTTTGTCGCGCTGATTGCCTTCGAGCGGGGAAGCTCAGATGTTGGCGATCTCTCCGGGTTTCAACGGTAAGCGATGAGTGAGCGGTCATAAATTTGGTGTTGCTTTGCTCGTACCGATCTGAAACCTTCCAACAATCAGTACTGCTAGCTCCTTTGGTCGTCAGAAATCAAAGAAGTGACCGGTGCTGGATTGCCCCGGGCGACTTTACGACTTGCGAATCTGCGGTCGTCCGGGGCCTAATCACCAATCACATGTTCTTACACCACACTTCCCCCAGCAGCGAAGCGTCGTCCTCCCAACGAATTGGCGGCGTATGCCTGCACAGTTAGGTCTGCTCAAGGCACTATGGGCGGATGGGATGGATGGGACCGGGCGTTACTTGCGCCTCGACGCCCGGTCCCACATCCAGGAGGCAAAGAAGGCGATCGTCGCGGAGATGCGGGAGCTGAATCGTCCTGTTACCTCAGCGGAGCTTCACAAGAACTTGGATGGTGCCTGGTCGCTCAAGGAAATTGAGTTTGACCTTTCGACCCTTCTCAAAGAGAAAGTTGTGGAAGTCACCTACGGCCCCGAACTCCATTTCGACCTCGTTGACAGCGGAGGCGGGACCAAGAGAGTTTCCAGGGAGTGGTGCCGCTAGCGCTTGCGGATCGAAGCGCACAAAGCCCAAGGCTTTGGCAGGGATTAGACAAACACGAAGGGGGAGGCATTCAGTTGAAAGGGAGGACGCGGCAAAGAGGAAAATCGCCGGCATGTATGCGCGAGCTGGTGTTTTTCGCGACGCTACTTTTGCTCATTGCTGGAATCGGGACCGCCACCGCCGTGGCAGACGAATCCACAGAACCGCTCTACGGAGTCAAACCCTCTCTGGAAGATTCGCTGAAAGCAATGGAAGAAGGCCCCAAGATAGCTCCTGAGACCGATTCTCCAGCAGCGGAACAACTTCCCCATCAGAACCTGGACCGGGCCGAGGCGGTCGAACTGCTCACCTCGGTCTTCGGATCTCAGATCGAAGGAGCGAATCCGTTCACCGATCTTGAAGTCCAGAAGTTCCTCTCCGACAACGTCGCGCTTGTTGACCCTGGGACTCTTAGCGAAGGCGCTGCCGAAGAGGAATCCTCAGGCCAAGGCCCGGTTCTCCTTGAATCCTCCATTCCTTTTCGGGTCGAAAACAGTCAAGGCGAACCGGCGCCTCTAGACCTCAGCCTCGAAACGACCGAAGGCGAACTTAAGCCTGAAGCGCCTCTCGTCGAAGTAGGCGTTCCCGATGAACTCGGCGAAGGCATCTCCCTGCCTGAAACAGGAGTCACGATCTCTCTCGAAGGCGCTCCCCTTGACAAGTCGTCATCGACGATCTCCGATGAAACGGCTGTGTATCCCAACGTTGCGGAGGACACCGACTTTGCCGTCACGCCATCTCCAACCGGGGTGGAGACTTTCACGCAGCTTCGTTCAGGGGACTCGCCCCGAAAAGAGACCTTTAACCTTGACCTACCCACCGGGGCCGTTCTAGAGAAGACCAAAGAGGGCGGCGCAGAGGTGGTCCGGGGGAAAGAAACGCTGCTCGTTGTCCCGCCGGCGAGTGCGATCGATGCAACGGGCAAATCGGTCCCGGTCGATCTTGACACCTCAGGCAGCTCGCTCACGGTGCAAGTCTCGCCTAGCGAATTAGCAACTTTTCCCATTCTTGTGGATCCGCTCTTTGAGTCATTCAAATGGGCGGCGGGTGGTACTGGCTGGGCATTCCCAGCTTTCGCAGGCTGGATTTCGGCGACGAATGAGGGCGGGGTCGCCAATTACTACGACTGGAACGCCCGGGTCGGTCTTTTCATTGCCGATAGCGCTCCCACGGCGCCAGGAGATCAAACTAACTGGAACTACTACGTTCCTAGATTTACTTCGGACTATGAAAAATACGGCGTAAGGCCCACCACATACATCAACGGAGTAACGCTGGAAAATGTCGAATATCGGCTCCCGGGAGTAAACCCATCGCGTGCGAATAGCCCCTATTTCCAAGGCGGTATTTGGAACACGGTGAGCGGTGGCTGGATCGTTTCCGCCACGCGTACCGGTGTAGAAGGGCAGCTACTTAACGTAACGCTTCCACCATTCCTCAATTTAACTCATGCTGTCAACGCGAAGAACTTTGGCGTTGCTCTTATCTCATCCGAAACTCTGCCTGAAGTACCCCAAGGCTCGGAACGGCAGCTCTATGTGGGCACCACTACGCTCGAACTTGCTGACAATGAGGCGCCTGAAATGGGAAGCTATGGTAACCCCAGTGGCTGGGTGAACAAAACTCCCACTGCGCAGATTCCATTCAGCGCTAGTGACCGCGGTCTTGGCATGTACAAGATCACCGTCACCCAGCCAGGTGGGAAAGTTGTCGACACTTCACGAGAATGCACCGGCGGCGCAGGGAAACCTTGCCCCCGTGAATGGAGCAGCACCGTCGGCCAGCCTCAAATCGCCTATGACCCGAGCACGATGGCGACCGGGGAAGATTGGGTCAAAATCGCAGCCTTGGATCCGGTCGGCCACAGCTCGGCAGAAACGGAAGCCAATCAAGCGGAAGTGCGGATTAAGGTCGATCACACACCGCCCTCGCTCGCCCTGAGTGGCACCCTCACCGAACAGGCGTCGTTTGGCACCTCGCGCCCGAGCTACGAAGTGACAATCAGCTCAAGTGACGGGACGACGGAAAAACCACAGTCGGGCGCAGCGAAAACCGCCATCGAAGTCGACGGGAAAGTCGTCAACGAAAGCACCCCGGGCTGCACGACGCAGAATTGCTCGATCTCGAGGAACTTGACGCTTAACGCGAGTGAATATGCCAGCGGCTCTCACGTGCTCAAAGCCATTGCCACCGACGCCGTCGGCAACACGGCGACGGCATCGCAGAGCTTCAAACTGCAGCCGGCAGCGCCGCCGAGCGTTGAACTCGCCGGTACAGCCACCCAGCAGGCGACCCTTGGAACAAGTCGACCGCGCTATACGCTCAAAGTGAACGCGACGACTAGCGCGGGCTTCAACGGAATGCCAATGGCTGCGCCGACCTACGCCTCCTCCGCTGGCTCGCCCGGCACGGGCAAAGGACAGCTTGAAGGAGCTGAGGGCAGCGTCGTTGATTCAAAAGGAAATCTCTGGGTGGCCGCCTATGCGAACGGCCACATAGAGGAGTTCAACACTAAAGGCGAATATCTTGGTCAGTTCGGTGAACCGGGCATCGGTACAGAACAGCTGTATTTGCCGACTGGCTTGGCGCTTGACGCTGCCGGCAACTTCTGGATCACCACCTCCGACAACCGTATTAAGGAGTTCAGTCCTGCGGGGAAATTCATTAAGCAGTTCGGTCAGGAAGGTTCTGCGGACGGTTATCTCAAAAATCCAGTGGACATTGCGTTCGATGCCAAAGGAAACCTCTGGGTTTTGGAACACGGCAACAGGCGCGTCCAAGAGTTTAGCCCGGAAGGAAAATTCCTAACGAAATTCGGCTCGCGGGGAAGCGCTAATGGCCAGTTTGAAGAACCCTGGGGCATCACGATCACACCAGATGGAAGTATCTGGGTCGCCGACACTTGGAACTACCGTCTTCAGCGCTTCAATTCAGAAGGCAAATTCCTGGGCAAATATGGAGAATACGGAGCCGGAAACGGCAACCTTTCAGCGCCATGGGGCATTCGGGCCGATTCGGCCGGGAACCTCTATGTGTCCGACGGCGGCAACGGTCGAGTCGAGGTCTTCAACTCCGCCGGTGAATACCTGACGCAGTTCGGCTCTGCTGGCAAAGGGCCGGGCCAGTTCTCCTGGCCAAGCTACCTTGCGATAGATCCTGGGGGAAACATCTGGGTCGATGATTCCGACAGCGAAGTCCAACGTTGGCACGTCCAGGCGGCGCCTCCTACTTTCTCACAGGCGTTTGGGTCGAAAGGCACCGGTGCCGGCCAGTTCACCACGCCATCCGGTGTCACGACCGACAGCGCGGGAAATCTCTGGGTTGTCGATCGACCCAACGCAAGAATCGAGAAGTTCAACGCAAAAGGGGAATTCCAGAGCCAGTTCGGCACGAAAGGCAACGGCGCCGGACAGCTCCTCAGCCCCTACGGCGTTGCCATCGATCCGAGCGGCAACGTCTGGGTCACCGACACCGGCAACACCCGGGTTGCCGAGTTCAACGCCAAAGGGGAATTCGTCGCGACCTTCGGCACCAACGTCAACAAAACGAAGGTCGAAGCGGGCGGAACGCAGGCGGAAAAGAACCTCTGCACCGCGGCATCGAAAAACGTCTGCCAGGCTGGCAACCAGGGCAGCCTCGAAGGTCAGATGAAAGAACCGACGGGCATTGCCATCGCGCCGGGGGGAAATCTCTTCGTCGTCGAGAAAAACAACGGCCGGGTGGAGAAGTTCAGCCCGACCGGCGCGGTCCTCGCCAACTTCGGGACCTACGGCGCTAAAGAAGGTCAGCTGCAGTCGCCTACCTCCGTGGCGGTCGCGCCGGACGGCTCCCTTTGGGTGGCCGACACAGGGAACCGCCGAATCGAGGAGTGGACCTCCACCTTCGGCTTCGTACGCGCGGTCGGGAAAGAAGGAAGCGGAAATGGCCAATTCACGGAACCCTGGGGCCTGACGGTTGACTCAAGCGGAAATGTCTGGGTTGCGGACATGTCTCAAAACCGGATCCAGGGATTCAGTTCATCGGGGGACTTCCTCGCCAAATTCGGGATCGGAGGGAGCGGCGAAGGCCAGTTCAGCTCTCCATACGGGCTCGTCGCCGACTCGGCAGGGAGCCTTTGGATCGCAGACACTGGGCACAGTCAGATCCAGAAGTGGATCCCGCCGACAAGCCGAGCTTCAACGATTACAAGCGAAATTTCTGTCGACGGAACACCTGTCAGCACGAAAGTTGGGCGCTGTGGTGTCGAATCCTGCTCGATTGCTCCCGAATGGGTTCTCGAAGCCGGCGCATATCCAGGGAAACACACGACTCAGGTCAAAGCCACCGACGGGCTTGGCCGGTCCACGACGAAAACTCTAGTCGTGGAAATGCTGAAAGACACCGTCAAACCCACGCTGGAAGTCAAAGGCTCACTTTTCGCCGCCCCCCAAGGCTGGGTCGAACAGCAGGGCTACGGCTTGGAAGTCAAAGCCACCGACGCCGGCTATGGCCTGACCTCACTTGTGGCTCGCATTGACGGACAAGCCGTGGCGTCGTGGTCAAATGCGTGTACTGAAGGTGGCTGCACGGCCACAATTAGTAAATCAATCGACATGAGTGCGTACGCGGGCGGCGCGCATTCTGCGGAAATCGTGGCAATCGACGGGGCGGGCAATACGTCGACGAAACTCTGGACGATCAACGTAGATCCGGAAGGCCACGTTTCCGCGCAGGAGGCAGCCGCGACCCTGAAAGCTGTAGATACAACTGGTCCGATCAACACGGTTGGCCCTTCGGAAGAAGAAGAAGAATATCCGGGGACTGCTCCTGGCCTGGGCATCACTGAAGAAGGTGGTTCACTTGTGGCTACCGGAACCGAAGCCCCCACGACCATTAATCCCGCGCCGGGCGGTTCGTTCACGGTGGCGGTGCCCGAAGCATGGGAATACGAATCGTGTCTCGCCGAAACCGAAACCATCGAAGAATCCGAAGCCGAATCCACGATTCCAAAATCGGACCCTACGGCTCCGTGCGCACCGATACCTGCCGTATCCGATCCGAAACGACATGCGCCGATCGAAGTGATGCCTGTAAGTACGCCGGGCGAAGCGACAGCCACCACCCCTGTAGGGGGAAATGGCGTCGTGTCCGGCAACACTTCGCCCAGCGTTGACACGGTGGTCCGGCCGTTGTATGACGGCGCCATGACGTTCGCCGACATTCGGGATCAGTCGGCCCCAGAACAATATTCGTGGAAAGTCAAACTCGAACCTGATCAAGAAATTAGAGTCATCGACTCTCAACACGCTCAGGTCTACTTCGATAACGGCCACCCCGCATTCGGTATTACTGCAGTTCCTGCTCATGATGCAGTCGGAACATCAGTCCCTACGACTCTTAGCGTGAGCGGTGGGAACATCATCACTCTGACCGTGCAATTCAAAAGCGGGAACTGGGTTTATCCAATCATCGCTGGAGCGGGCTGGCAGGGAGGTATCGTCTCGTATGAAGTAGAAATGCCCCCGGTTGAACCAATGCCCGGTGAAGAAGTAGAAGAATGGGAAGAAGTAGGCGTGTCGTTTATTCCGGGCACCAAAGTGGGGCGTGTGTTGCTAAGTGCCCAGGGGCCTCCTGTAGCACGGCCGGGAACAAACGGACTAATCCATTCCCATCGGTACAAGTTCAGCGAATGCCGCTTTCGGCCGGACGAAGTCGAGGAGGTGCCTCAGCCCGAGAGGCGCATACTCATGGTGGAGATAGAGGGAAACTGCATGAGGGAAGCAGGAGATCAGGTTCTTCTCGCCGGAATGTCCCTGCGGGGCTGGTATTGGTACAAGTCCAAACAAGAAGTGTGGGTGAACAATTCTGAAGAAGAATGCCACAAGTGGGGCCCCCTTCAGCCGGCAATGGTTCATTGCGAGGCGGTCCCACGGCGGGATCCCCATCACGTCGTCCTGTACGGCAACTACAAGTTTCCCTGTTGCTCAACCGTGAATCTAGGCTATGATTCACCAGAATGTGTTACTTTGTGGGCTGTTCTGACTACTGAGGCGCCGCATAAGCACGAACGCGAACCCTTCCAAGAATCGATCAATAAAGGGGACGCTTGCAATTGGCCTCAACGCTGACATGGGGGAGGTGGGTAATGAAATCGGGATATCGGTTTCTGCTTCGCAGACGTGAGGTGCGAGTCAGCGCAGCCCGCGGTGCCCTTTGCGGCTTCCTCGCGCTGGCGTCGATGCTGATGATGGGGTCGGGTGCAGCACTCGCATCAGGAGCGTCGAAGGACTCAGGTGGCGCGTTGCCGGGGTGGGTGATGGATATTCCGCTCTCCAAGGTGCTTCCGACACAATATTTTGCCGTCCTAGGGGAAGGTGTCGTGCACGGCAGGCGCTGGGGCGTCTACACGTTTGCAAACGGCCGGCCGGGGGCAAAGCAAAGGCCATGCATCGAGAATGTAACGCTCCGATACGTGCATGGAACGGTGGCGACTACCAACGGTGCGCCTAGTTGTGGAAAGTTGGCGCCTCCTAATGCAGTTCCAGTCACCACGGAATATGTCTTCACAAACGTGGCGGGGCTGGTGATTGGAATGACTCTTGACCCGACGGTTGCTGCGGTTAGGTTGGGCCTCTCAAAGGGACCGGTGGTGAAAATGGCAACACGGCGGCTGAGCAAGCATCAGGCTGAAAAGGCGAGGGTTATGCCATTTCGATATATGGCAATGGGTTTTGGGCGAAGGGCCTGTCTAGAATCCATTCAGGGGCTCTCGGCAAGCGGGGATACGCTGTTCGAGACGGCACCACTGAGCTGCGTTATCTGACTCGGGGAGGTAGGGCGAGGGTTTATTCCAGGCATCCCAGCCAGCGGATGGCTCCCTATTCATCCTACCCGACCTACCCGCCAAACCAGCCGCCGCGAGAGCGTCAGTCAAGGGCGCAAAGCGCCCGACCCCGCAGGTTGACGGACGCGAGCCCGGTGCTTCAAGCGCTCGGCGCCGGACGAGCGCCTTGGTCCTGGGCCGGTAGCTGGATCGGCCCAGCAATTCATTCGTAGCTGGCAATTAAGCCTTGCGACTTGCGGGGCGCCTGGCTACCGCGATCGAGATTGGTTGAAACAAATAACGGCAGGGCCAGCTCCGCTGTTAGTTGCGCTGGGGGCGGCCGCTTGCTCGACACTTGCTGTCCAGCGCTCGACGGCCCGCTCCGCTGCCAGAGGTCTCCGGCGGGCGAGCGGAAGAAACCGGCGTTGGCTCGCTCCAGGGGCCGGCGCCCCTCCCATGCGGGCCGGCGCCCCTCCCATGCGAACTAGGCCAAAGGCTCAGGGTTCGACTCTTGTCGGATGGTCGAGCTACCCGATGGATTTAAACGCCTACAAATGGGTAGCAACCGACTAGCGATCGAGGTGCTTGGGGTAGCTCTGCGCCGCTCCAAGCTCAACGGAGGCGCCGATGGGAACTACAGCGCGGGCGGGTGAACTGGCCACTTTCGCTCCAACGTGCTCTGTAGTAGCGGTGGACTCCGCTAACGCCCCTGATATTGCCCGGCACGAGGTTGAAGCGCTGTTTCAGAGCGTCCTTCGCGGTGAGCGAGGAGCGAAGCTGCGCAACCAGCTTGCCACGCTGCATCCCCGGCGCTCTGGAGAAGAAATTGAAGAGGCGATCCAGACAGCCTGCAAGCGCTTCATCGACAAAGCCGAGGGGATCTCCGCACCGGGGCAGGTCTACGTCTGGATTCGCACGACCGCCCATCGGGTGCTGAGTCACCAGGTCGCCTACGAGCGGCACGAGGTTCCCCTTGACCCGACCGGGGTAACGATGCAGGCCCTCGTCTCTGATGCATCAAGTCCGGAGGGCGAGCTAATCGCCTGCGAGGACGAAGCGGATCTTGAGAGGCTTGCGCGGGAGGTCTCGTCGTCACTCTCTGAGCGCCGCCAGGAAGTCCTTGCTCTGCACTGTGCAGGGTTCAAGCGGCCAGAGATCGCAACGCAGCTCGGCTTGCCTGAGAGCACCGTCAAGTACGACCTCTATGAGATCGTCGCCGCCGCGCGCAGCGCGCTCGCCGAGCTTTCAGGTGGTGGCTGTGAGCGTGGCGAGCCGCTCGTCCTGCGCCTTGCCTGCGGCCTCGCGAGCCCGTCCGAATCGACAGAGGCTCGCCAGCACCTCAGCCGCTGCCGGCGCTGTGAACTCTTCAGTGAGCGCTTGAGCGCATGGAGGGAGAAGGCGGGCGCGCTGCTGCCGATCCCAACTGCCGAACAGGCGAGCCCAGGCTTGGTGGACCGGGTGGCGCACCGCGCAGTGGAGGGGCTTTCCTCGGTCAAGCAACAAGTGTTTGGGGGCGCCGGACCGATCAAGCAGCAAGCGAGCGCCGCCTATTACCGGGCAGTCGACCCGACCCCGCTCGCCGCCGCTCGCCCCGGCGCCGTCATCGCGGTTCTGGCGAGTTGCGTCACGATCGGGGGTGGCGCGGCCACGTATTGCGTCAACGAAGGCGTCGACCCGATCGGCGCGGCAACGGGCTTGGTCGCGGGTACGCAGGAACCCGAATCGAAGCCGAGCGCGCCGGCACCGGAAACCACAGAAGCGACGCCGGCTATTCCTCCGGCACCATCTCCCGCGAGCGAAGAACCTGCTTCAACCGAAGTGGAATCTGCTTCCGTCGAAACCGAACACAAGCCGCAGGCAGAACCGCCCCCGCCGCCGCCAGAACAGAGCTTCGAACCCTCCTCGCCCGACTATCCATCCACCGAATCCTCGGCTGAATACCAGGCGCCCGAATCAGCATCGGCTGAAAGCGCCGAACCGGCTCCGGTCTCCAGCGGGCGAGCCCCGCAGTTTGGAGGACCCTGATGGCGCGCCGGGCGAGAACGATGCGTGCTTTGTCTCTGGTCGAGGCGCTCATGTTGGTCACGCTCGTGCTGGCGATCCCGACCAACGCTGTGGCCGGCGAATTCACGATCGAGGCGTGCCAGGCTGATGCTGGGGAATTCGCGAGCACGGCGTTCGAAGACTTCGCCACGCGGGGCATGAAGTGGCGGCGAGCGTGCAATCCGCTTGGCCCAGGGCTACGGGGCCTCGTCACCTCCAACGTAGTGCGCAGCGGCCGGGTCGCTCACGGTGCCCAGTCGGCCTTCGTCCTGAACGCTCCTCCCGGTACGGCCTTCTCGCGGTTGCGCTGGTCCGGCCATGCTCAGCGACGCGACTGCCGCTACACGCTGCAGCTCTACGCGGAACGCCCGGACGGCTCCGACGCGACGATCAAGAACGTGCGCGCCAACCAGCGCTGCCCGCTCGGCGACGCAGCACAGGCCGCGAGCTGGCCCCGGCCGCGAGCCTATGACCTGGGCGGCGCGAGCCGGATTATCCAGCGCGTCGCCTGCGTCGGCGCTTCCTCGGCGCGGTTCTGCTCGGCGCGCGGCCTCAACTACATACAGACCTTCACCGCCGAAGCGACCGTGGTCGATGACTCCAGTCCCTCGGTCGGGATCATTCCCGAAGGTCCCCTTGCGCGGGGCGAATGGGTCAGCGGCAAACAGAAGGTGAGCTATGAAGCCGCCGACAACGTAGGCGTCAAGGGTGCGCAGGCCTGGCTGGGGAGCTTTGCCCGCGAAAGCGTCTCCCGTCCCTGCAACTACGCCCAACGGGTTCCGTGCTTGAACGGTCCCGGCCAGATCGAAGTGGATACACGGCAGGTTCCTGAAGGCTCCCAGCCCTTGCATGTCTCAGCCGTCGATGCCGCTGGCAACAGCGGCGAATCCCCGACCGTTACAGCGCATATCGACAACACCCCGCCGGGCACGGTTGCCGTCGGACTCGAAGGCGGTGAAGCGTGGCGAAACCGCAACGACTTCGACGTCGGCTGGGAAAACGCCCCCGAACCTGACCGAGCGCCAATCGACGGCGCGCACTACCGGCTTTGCCACATTGGAGGTGGGGAATGCGTGACGGGCCAGCAACCTGGAGCCTCGATTGCTCGGATCGGCGGCCTGAAAGTCCCTGCCCCCGGAGAATGGGAACTGCGGCTTTGGCGCGAAGATGCCGCCGGCAATCAGCAGCCCGAAAACGCCTCGTTGCCGGTCAGGTTGCGCTTTGACCCCGAACCACCGCAACTCGGGTTTGAAGCTCCTTCGTCGGCCGATCCGACTCGGGTCTCGGTGCAAGTGACCGATTCGATCTCGGGCCTCGGCGGCGGGGAAATCGCGATCAGCCGGGCGGGCTCGGGCATTTGGCAGGAGCTGCCGACGAGTCAGGAAGGCAGTCACCTCGTTGCCCACGTCGATGACGCGAGCCTGCCGGCTGGCGAATACGAACTGCGCGCTACCGCCCACGACCAAGCCGAGAACCTAGCGAGCACGGGAAATCGGCTCGACGGGAAGCCGATGAGGATGAGGCTTCCGGTGCGGGTCGCCTCCTCGGTGCAAGCAGGCGTGGTCAGGAAGAAGAGCGTGCGGCGAACTGTTCGACACGGCGGCAAGCCGCACAAAGTGCGGCGGATCGTGACCGTCCTCGAGCCGCACGCGAGGGTCCGTTTCGGGCGCCACGTCCGTCTCGCCGGTCATCTGGTCGATCGGGCCGGCAATCCCCTCGGCGGTGCGTCCGTCGAGGTCTATTCCAAGCCACGAGAAGGAGGCGAAGGCCAGGTGGGCACCCTGAACACGAATGCCCACGGCCGCTTCGTCTATGCCCTCGACGCCAAGGCTTCGCAGACACTTCGCTTCGTCTATCCGGGTGCCGCGACCCGTCTGCCCGCCGAAGACAAGGTGGCGCTGATCGTTCCGGGCCGCTCCACCTTCGCGGTTAACCGCCCCTACATCCTGAACGGCCAGTCGGTGATCTTCAGCGGCCGGGTCCAGGGCAGGCCGCTGCCCGCACTCGGCAAGTTGCTGGAGCTGCAGGTGCGCCTGCCCGGCGAATGGGAGACCTTCCGCACGCTTCGCAGTAAGCCCGATGGTCGCTGGCACATTCGCTACACGTTCCGGCGGACCTGCGGAGTGCAGAGTTATCCCCTCCGTATCCATCTCCCCAGCGAGGCTGGCTACGGGCTTTCAGCGGGTGCGAGCCGGGTATTGACGGTCCGGGTGAAGGGACGGCCATGCTTTGCGGGCTAGCAACCACCCGCGAGACCGTGGAGGAATCAGCATGAGAGCGCTGCGCGACCGACTCACCTACGCCAACGTCACCGCGACGCTGGCCCTGTTCATCGCCCTTGGCGGCAGCTCCTATGCCGCTCTGAAGATCTCTGGCAGCGAGATCAAAGCGCACACGATCACCGCCAAGAACATCAAGCGAAACTCGCTGGGGCGCCGGCAGATCAAGGAGTCCAGCCTGAGCGCGGTCCCCCGCGCCCACAATGCCGCTCGGCTTGCCGGCTTTCCTGCTGAACGCTTTCTCGTCCACTGTCCGCAGGGCACGATCCCCGTCTCCGACGTCTGCGTCGAAACGCAGGCGCGGCCACCTGCGCCCTACCACAGCGCAGCCCTGGAATGCGAGGCCACTGACAGCAAATCCGCTCCGGGCCGTCGGCTCCCCACCCATGAGGAGTTGATGACCGCTCTCAACCATCAGGAGATCGCGCTGGCCCCCGGCGGCGAGCTGACGAGCGACGTCTACCCGTCTGGCAGCACGCCCGGTGAGGTCGAAGTCCTCTACATCACCAACGAAGTAGGCAACGTGGCGCTCACCACCGACAACGACGCCGGGGCGAAGGCTTATCGCTGCGTTGCAGATCCGCTCAATTGAGACACAAGCCTCACAAGCGAGGAGGAATCCGATGCCCTGGTTCGCCGACTTTCTGACCGCCATCTCCCGTTACAACCGGCGATCCCCTCACCCTCTCGGCAGGCGCCTGCTTGCGGCGACGCTCAGCGTCGCCCTGGCGCTCGGCTCCGTCTCGCCGGCCGCGGCGCTGGCCGGCGAAGCAGACAGCGAAGGCGAAGGAACAGCGTCCCCCGGCGCGATCGAAGGCGGCCCCGGAGAAGGCGAAGAAACCGTGCTCGAAGAACTCCCCGGCTCGGTGGCGGGAGGGGGCAGCGAAGACTCGGGCGAAGGCGCCCCGGTGGAATCCGAACCGCAGCAGGAATCCGAGCTGCCCGCCGTAGCCTCGGAAGAAGTCGCCGAAAGCGCCGGGGAAGTCCTGCCCGAAGTGCAGGCTCCCGCGCCGGAGGAACCACCCGCAGCGGCGGAATCAGAGCCGGCCTACGAGCCCGCGAACCCCCCGCCAGCAGCCCCGGTCGAAAATCAGACGTTGAGCCCCCCGCCTGGCGCGGCGAGCGAACCCGCGGGACAGCGGCGCTCTCCCAACGCCCAGAGCCAGACCAGTGCGCCGCCCGTCGCCCCGGAACCGGTCGAGCCCAGCCAACCTGAACCGCCGACCTCCCAGCAGCCGTCAGCAATGCCGGTGGAACGAAACGGCTCGAACGGCAGCCTCGCGAGACAAGGCCTCCACACCGTTGTGCCGGGGGAGTGCCTGTGGTCGATCGCCGCCGCGCTGCTGCCGGCGGGAGCGAGCAACGCCGAAGTCGCGGCCGAAGTGCGCCGCCTCTGGAGGCTCAACGTGAGCAGGATCGGCACCGGCGATCCCGACCTGCTCATGGTGGGCACCAAGCTCGTGCTCGGCTGAGCCTGCCGCACCCCTTGCGCTTCATGCGAACATTTGTTCGTGCTCCGCACGCCACAGGAGGACATCCGGGACGCCAAGGCAAACGGCGCCTACGCAGCTGCCCACCATGCGGCGAAGAGCGAGCTGGGAAGCCTAAGCCTGTGGGTGGCGCTGGATCGGGTGCTGGCTCGTGCAGGGCCCGGAGTCCTATACGACGCTCTCGCGTCTCGCTGGATCGCGATCGCGATCGAGGACCGACAGCCCAGCGTCTACGAAGTCAACTGGGCAGCATCTCGCTTCAGAGAACACCTTGAACCCAACAGAGACTGCACGGCTCAGCTCAGGAGGCTGGCGGCCAAAGGGAGGCAACCACCTACAGCCCCCGAAGTCGAAGGGGACGAAGCCCAGCGGCACCTGGCCTTGGTCGACGAGGCGCTGGATGCCGAGGATCTAGTTGTCGTGCCCCAGGACGTCCCGAACGCGAGCCATAGGCGGACGGTTGCCGAGAGCTGAGTGACGACGGCTCTCGTTGTAGTGCTCGAGCCAGTGTGGCAACGCCGCCCGACGATCGGCGC